>Ga0065720_1003710_pt1 | contig 18235 bp, 14 predicted proteins | sample Thericmetagenome_FD_59107 | JGI IMG/M metagenome (GOLD analysis project Ga0065720, IMG submission 59107) | Thermophilic microbial communities from the Joint Bioenergy Institute, California, USA of rice/straw/compost enrichment - eDNA_2 v2... | ecosystem: Engineered > Solid waste > Grass >...
CGACATCGCCCTCCCACCCCGGATCCTGCACCTGCACACCGAAGACCCGGCACCGCGCTGACCAGGGCGAACACCGGCGCCTAGTGACACGACCCGTCACCAGGCGCGAGCACATTTGCCCAGCTCAAAGGCCGTTTCCGTGCGCTTTCCCAGGACAACAGCTGCGGAACCCCGGTCCAGGAGCGGCACGATCAGGAACACCAGGAACAGCAGCAGGCGCATATCTTCCTCAACTCACCCCAGACCACGCGGCGGCCGTACACCATGTGCAACGCCCCGGGCGGTCCGCGCGTTCCGCCGTCAGCGGCGGTGACGGCGGCGCAGCCGGGACGGCAGGCCCGCCAGGCCCCACGCGGTGACCCGCCACAGCGCCTCGGCCACGATGGCGCGGCTCATCTTGCTCGTGCCCGCCGTGCGGTCCTCGAAGGTGATGGGCACCTCGACGATGCGCAGCCCGTGACGCGCGGTGCGCCAGGTGAGGTCCACCTGAAAGCAGTAGCCCTGAGACTGCACGTCGTCCAGGCCGATCTTCTCCAGGGTGGCGGCGCGGTAGGCGCGGAACCCGGCGGTGGCGTCACGCACCGGCAAGCCCAGCATGATCCGCGTGTACAGGTTGGCGCCGCGGGAGAGCAGCTCCCGGGAGGCGGGCCAGTTGACCACCCGGCCGCCGGGCACCCAGCGTGACCCGATCACCAGGTCGGCGCCGTCGTCCAGGGCCGCGAGCAGGCTCGGCAGTTCCTCGGGGCGGTGGGAGCCGTCGGCGTCCATCTCCACCAGCACGTCGAACCCCTCGGCGATGCCCCAGCGGAACCCGGCGATGTAGGCGGCGCCCAGGCCCTGTTTGGCGGGCCGGTGCAGCACATGCACGTGGTCGTCGACGGCGGCCAGCGCGTCGGCGACCTCCCCGGTGCCGTCGGGGCTGGCGTCGTCGGCGACCAGCAGGTGCGCCTCGGGAACGGCCGCGCGCAGCCGCGCGGCGATCGACGGCAGGTTGTCCCGCTCGTTGTACGTCGGGACGATGACGAGCACCCGCTCCATCACACTCCCCCGTCCCGCGCGGCAGCGCCACGCCCGGTTCGCCAAACGGCCACGGCCAGCGCCATCGCGCCTGCCAGTATCAGTGCCCACTCCGGTGCCGCCCCCACCCTGGTGGCCAGGGTCTGCCCGGTGCGCACCGGGACGGTCACCACGGTCATGTCGTCGACCAGCTCGGCGGTGCTCCAGGCCACCTCCCCGGTGGGGGTGACGTAGGCGGAGATGCCGGTGGTGGCGGCGGTGACCACCGCCCGGTCGTGCTCCACCGCGCGCAGCCGCGACATCGCCAGCTGCTGCGGCGGCAGGTTGGTCAGCGCGTAGGTGGCGTTGTTGGTCTGCACGACCAGCGGCGAGCCGCCCGCCCGCACGGTGCCGCGCACCACGTCGTCGAAGGCCACCTCGTAGCAGTTGACCGCGCCCACCGTCACCGGGCCCATCCGCAGGTCGCCGTCGCGGGTGCCGGCCAGCGACTGGCGGCCGACCAGCCGGGCCCGTTCGAACAACGCCAGCACGACCTCCTTGACGGGGGTGAACTCCCCGAACGGGACGAGTTTTTGCTTGTCGTAGAAGGCGCCCGGACCGGTCACCGGGTCCCACACCAGGCTGCGGGTGGCGCGGTGCTCCGCGTCGACGGCGACCACCGCGCCGACCATCACGGGCACCCCGATGTCCTTGACGGCCGCGTCGATCGTGTCGTGGGCGAACGCGTTGCGGTAGGGGTCGATGTCGGTGGAGTTCTCCGGCAGCACCACGATGTCGGGCCGGGGCAGGCGGCCCGCCCGTACGGCCGCCGCCATCTCGTGGATCTTGCCGGTGTGGTTGCGCAGGACGATCGCGGGCTCATCGCCGAACGGTGTCATGCCCCGGCCCGGCACGTTGCCCTGCACGATGCCGATCCGCACCGTGGCGTCGTCCGCCGCGGCGGGGCGGGGGACGGCGTACCCGAGCGTTGCCACGGCCAGCGCCCCGGCGAGGGGGAGCGCCAGGATCCGCGGCGCGGACGGGCCGCCGGGCCGGCGCGCGCGTACCCGCAGGGCCGCCGCGGCCAGCAGCGCCCCGCACAGGGCGACGGCGAAGGTGACCAGGGGGACCCCGCCGAGGGCGGCGTAGGGGGTGAAGGAGGATCCACCCTGGCTGAAGCCGACCCGCGCCCAGGGGAAACCGCCGAAGGGCACCACGCCGCGCGCCGCCTCCATGGCCACCCACAGGCAGGCCGTCCACAGCGGCCACGCCGGCAGCCGTGCCGTGACGGCGACGCCCAGGCCGAGCAGGGCGTAGAACAGGCCTTCGATGGCGACCAGCCCCAGCCAGGCGTCGATGCCGACCGGCCGCACCCACGCCATCGCGGGCAGCAGGAACGCCACCCCGCCCAGATAGCCCAGCCACAGCGCGCGGCGCGGGCGGCAGCCGTGTACCGCCCCCGACAGCAGGGCGATGCCGGGCGGCGCGGCGAACCAGGCATCGATCGGCGGGAACGCCAGGAACAGCAGGATTCCCCCGGCGACGGCCGCGGCGGCACGCCCGGCCACCATGGGCCGCCGGAAGGCCACCGGCGCGGAGACCGCGGTGGCCGGGGTTTGTGTCTTGTCCTGCACCACGAAAACGGGCTCTCCTTACGTTCGTCTGCCGGGAGCCCGAACGACGCCCGCACTTCGACCGTATCGCCCGAACGCTACCGCCCCAGGACCGTGTTTCCCGAATCGCGATGACACGGCACGGAAGGTGCGCGCGGACGGGCCCGGACACCCTTCGGACCGGATCCGTCCCGTCGGCGGCGAGCGCGGAAATCCGTTGTCTACTGGGTGTCCTGGCCCGTCCCAGGTCCAACCCCCGTCCGGATGGGGTGCCCCGACACGACGGATCACCGACCCTGCGCCTGGCTGTGCGGACGGAGCCGTCGTTCCGTCGCGGGCGCAGGATCCGACGATGTCGCAGACGGCCAACCGGCCAGTCCCGTGCTGGACTGCGCAGCAAACTACCGACCCCAGCGCAGATGTCAACCGCGCCCCGATCAGGGACAACGCGCGTCCGCGCAGCTAGGAAGGGGGGTGGGTGAGGGGGGAGAGCGGGGCGGGCAGGGGGGCGGTGTGGACCAGGCCCAGGCGCTGGGTGGCGCGGGTGAGGGCGACGTACAGGTCGCTGGCGCCGCGGGGGGACTCGGGAGGATCACCTGGGGTTCGGCCACGATCACCGTGTCGAACTCCAGGCCTTTGGCGTCGGGCACGGTCAGCACGGCCACCGGGGCGTCCAGGGCGGCCGCGCCGGGACCGGCCACCGCGCCCTCCACCGCCGCGGTCACCGCCCGGCCCAGTTCCCCGGCGAGCGAGACGGGCACCAGCACCGCCAGACGCCCGCCGTCGACGATCTCCCGTTTGACGATCTCACCCAGCTCGGCGGGCGAGTCGATCCGCAGCGCCCACGGGCGCACCCCGGTCTCGCGCACCGAGCGGGGCACCCGCAGCGACGGGTCGATCATCGCCAGCACGTCGGCGGCGACCTCCATCAGTTCGGCGGGGGTGCGGTAGTTGACGGTCAGGGTCTCGACGCGGTGCCGTCCGCCGGTGTAGGGCGACAGCACCTCGTCCCAGGAACGTGGCCCGGAGACCGCCGCGGTCTGGGCGATGTCGCCCACGACGGTCATCGCCCGGGTGGGGCAGCGGCGCATGAGCATCCGCCAGGCCATCGGCGACAGTTCCTGCGCCTCGTCCACGATCACATAGCCGAAGGCCCAGGTGCGGTCGGCCGCGGCCCGTTCGGCGATGGTGCGCATGTCCTGTTCGCCGCGCTGGCGCGTGGCGAATTGCTCGGCGTCCATGATGTCGGCCAGGCCGGTGAGTGTCAGTACCTCTTGGGCGTATTTCAGGTCAAAGGCCCGTTCGGCCGCCTCGACCTCGCGGGCGGCGGCCAGTTCCTCCGCGGCCATCCAGGCGCTGGCCGGCAGCACCTGCTCGTCGATGTCGCCGAGCAGTTCGGCCGCCTCGTCCAGCAGCGGCACGTCGGCCTCGGTCCACCAGTCCTTCTGCCCGGGGCGGGGTGGGTCGCGGCGCAGCAGGGCTCGTTCGCGGGGCGACAGGTCGCGTGCGGCGTAGTCGATACGCTCGGGTGAGCCGTACAGGCCGATCAGCAGCCGCTGGGGGGTGAAGTAGGGCCACAGCCGGTTGAGCGTGGCCTTCACCGCCGGTTCGGTGCGCAGTTCCTCCCGCAGGTCGGCCAGTTCCGCTTCGTCGATCATGCCTTTGCCGAGCTGCCGGGCCAGCTGGCGGGCCAGGGTGTTCAGCAGGTGCCGGACGACGATGGCGCGGGCCTGGTTGTGGGGGCGGCCCGAACGGGCGGCGCGGGTGCGCGCGGTCTCCATGGCGCGCACGTCCAGGACGAGGCGCCGGTTGCCCAGGTCGATCTCGAGGGGTTTGCCGGGCATGCGCTGGCGGTCCCGGATGGCCCGCGCGATCACGCCGGCCATCCGCGCGTCGCCTTTGACCGCGGCGACCTCGGGGTCCTCCCGCCTGGTGGCGGTGACGCCGGGGTAGAGCTCGCCGATCGTGGACAGCAGCACGTCGGTCTCGCCGAGCGAGGGCAGCACCTGCTCGATGTAGCGCAGGAAGGTCGGGTTGGGGCCGAGGATGAGCACGCCGCGGCGGGTGAGCCGCTCGCGGTGGGTGTACAGCAGGTAGGCGGCGCGGTGCAGGGCGACCACGGTCTTGCCGGTGCCGGGACCGCCCTGCACGACGAGCACGCNGCNGCCGCACGAGCGCACGCGGCAGCAGGTCCACGGCCGCCGCGATCGCCTTGTACTGCACCGACGGCACCGACACGACCTTGCCGCGGGCCAGGTCGGCCAGTGCGTCGGACACGACCCGGTCGGCGTCGAGCCAGAGCGGCCCGGTGCGCGGGCCGACGTCGATCCCGGCCCGCTCGTGGAACTCGGTGCGCACGAACCCCGGGCACAGCGCCATCGCCCGCACCCGGGTGCCCTCCAGCGAGCCGGCCACGCCCTCGGTGAACGAGATGACCCAGGCCTTGTCGGCGCCGTAGGTGGTGCCGCGTCCGGCGAGGAAGCCGGCCACGCTGGACACGTTGATCACCGCGCCGCGGTTGCGGGCCACCATCGAGGGCAGCGCCGCACGGGTCAGCCGCAGCACCGCGCGGACGTTGAGATCGAGCTGGCGGTCGAGATCGGCCGGCTCGCACTCCATGAGACCCACGCCGAGCGTCATGCCGGCGTTGTTCACCAGCAGGTCGACGGGGGCGCGATCGGGATCGGCCAGCCGCTCGGCGACCCGCTCGAGGTCGGCGGCCTTCGTGAGGTCGGCGACCAGCACCTCGGCCGACACACCGAGCGCGCGGGCGGCCGCCGCCGCGGACTCCAGCCGGTCGCGGTCACGGGCGACGAGGACGAGGTCGCGGCCGTCGGCGGCCAGGCGCCGCGCGAACGCGGCCCCGATCCCCGACGTGGCTCCGGTGATCAGCGCAGTCGGCACGCGCCGACCCTACGTGCTCAGGTCGTCGAGCCGTGCGTGGCCCCGAGTCCCTGCTCCAGTGCGGTCGCGACCTCCGCGAGATCGGCGAGCAGGTCCTGCACCCGGTCGGCGCTGGACCCGAGCGGGGCGGTGGCGAGCACCCACGTCTCCTCGGCCCACAGCAGCTCCACATCGTCCCCGATCGCGTCGGCGGCCTCGGCGAGCCGCTTGGTCAAGAGCGGGCGCACGGCCTCGGGATCGGAGACGAACGCGTACCGTTCACCGACCGGCTCCAGCAGGTCGAGGCCGGCGTCGTCGGGCAGCGGCGCGGACGGCAGCCGCAGCTCGACCGCAGCCGGGAGCTGGGCCTGCACCTGGACAGCGGCCAGGATCGAGTTGAGCCGCCCGGCCTGCTCGTGGTCGAAGACGTAGGCCTGCCGCGGCCCGTCCGGGGTGGGCACGTCGCCGGAGATCAGGTTGCGGGCCACCCCGGGTCCGCCCTGGTGGATGGTGCCGTAGCGCCAGCGGCTGGGCAGCACCGGATCGGTGTCGAGGAACTCCCAGCCCCGCATCGCCGCCCACCGGCGGCGGTCCTTGACACCGGCCCCGCCGCCGCTGCGCGCCCGGTCCGCGAAGAGCAGCGCCGCGCCGAGCACGATCGCGATCGCGGCGATGACGAACCACACGGTCGGAGTGAACCCCACGGGCACGGAGAGTAGACCTCGACCGGGCCGGCACCGCGCAGTAACACGCGACGAACGGCACTTTCGTGAGCTGCCTTCGTGAGCAGCTGCTCACGAAGGCAGCTCCTACCGGACGCGATCCACCTCGACGGCACCCGGCCCGGTACCCCGGACCGTCGCACCGCACCTGGAGCACCACCGGAGGGTGACCACGACACGCGCGGGCGCGCGAGCCGCCTCTGCGACGGAGCAGCGGAGCGCCATCGACACGGTGCCGTTCGTCGGGAAACCCGGAGGGCTCAGACGGTCACCGGGAGTGCCCGGCCGACGATCAGCCCGCCGGTGCCGCCCTCCGCGGACGGGTCCAGGTCGACCCGCACGGTGTCGCCCTCGCGCACGTCGCCGGAGAGCAGCTGCTTGGCCAGTTGGTCACCGATCGCCGACTGGACCAGCCGCCGCAGCGGCCGGGCCCCGTAGACCGGGTCGAAGCCGTTGAGCGCGAGCCACTCGCGGGCCGCGTCGCTGACGTCGAGCGTGAGCCGCTTCTTCGCCAGCCGATCGCGCAGCCTGCGCAGCTGGATGTCGACGATGTGCGTCAGCTCCTCGGTCGACAGCGCGTGGAAGACCACCACGTCGTCGAGCCGGTTGAGGAACTCCGGCTTGAAGTGCTGGCGCACGATCGCCATGACGGCGTCCTTGCGCTCCTTGTCGTCGAGCGACGGGTCGGCGATGGCCTGGCTGCCCAGGTTCGACGTCAGCACCAGGATGGTGTTGCGGAAGTCGACCGTGCGGCCCTGGCCGTCGGTCAGCCTGCCGTCGTCGAGCACCTGCAGGAGCGTGTCGAACACGTCCGGGTGCGCCTTCTCGACCTCGTCGAACAGCACCACCGAGTACGGGCGCCTGCGCACCGCCTCGGTCAGCTGGCCACCCTGGTCGTAGCCGACGTAGCCGGGCGGGGCACCGACGAGCCGGGCCACCGAGTGCTTCTCGGAGTACTCGCTCATGTCGATGCGCACCATCGCGCGCTCGTCGTCGAACAGGAACTCGGCCAGCGCCTTGGCCAGCTCGGTCTTGCCGACGCCGGTCGGGCCGAGGAACAGGAACGACCCGGTGGGCCGGTTCTCGTCGGCGATGCCGGACCGGGCGCGGCGCACCGCGTCGGAGACCGCGCGCACGGCCTCGATCTGCCCGACGACGCGCTTGCCGAGCTCCTCCTCCATGCGCAGCAGCTTGGCGGTCTCACCCTCGAGCATGCGGCCGGCGGGCACCCCGGTCCACGCGGACACGACGTCGGCGACGTCGTCCGGGCCGACCTCCTCCTTGAGCATCACGTCCTCGCTCTTGGTGGAGGCGGTGGCCGCGGCGAGCTTCTTCTCGACCTCGGGGATGCGCCCGTACAGCAGCTCGGAGGCCTTCTCCAGGTCGCCGTCGCGGTCGGCGCGCTCGTACTCGCCGCGCAGCTGCTCCAGCTTCGCCGCGAGCGCGCGGGTCTCCTCGATGGCGGCCTTCTCCCGCTGCCAGCGCGCGGTGAGCGCGGAGAGCTCCTCGCGCTTCTCGGCCAGCTCCTGACGGAGCGCCTTGAGCCGGTCGGCCGAGGCGGGATCGGACTCCTTCTCCAGCGCCATCTCCTCGATCTCCAGCCGACGCACCGCGCGCTCGACCGTGTCGATCTCGACGGGCCGCGAGTCGATCTCCATCCGCAGCCGGGACGCCGCCTCGTCGACCAGGTCGATGGCCTTGTCGGGCAGGTAGCGGGCGGTGATGTACCGGTCGGACAGCGTGGCCGCGGCGACCAGCGCGGCGTCGGTGATCCGCACGCCGTGGTGGACCTCGTAGCGCTCCTTCAGCCCGCGCAGGATGCCGATCGTGTCCTCGACGGACGGCTCGCCGACGTAGACCTGCTGGAAGCGGCGCTCCAGTGCGGGGTCCTTCTCGATGTGCTGGCGGTACTCGTCGAGCGTGGTCGCGCCGACCAGCCGCAGCTCGCCGCGCGCGAGCATCGGCTTGATCATGTTGCCGGCGTCCATCGCGCCCTCGCCGGTCGCGCCGGCCCCGACGATCGTGTGCAGCTCGTCGATGAAGGTGATGATCTGGCCCGCCGACTCGGTGATCTCCTTCAGGACGGCCTTGAGCCGCTCCTCGAACTCACCGCGGTACTTCGCACCGGCCACCATCGAGCCCAGGTCGAGCGCAACGACCTTCTTGCCGCGCAGCGACTCCGGCACGTCGCCGGCCACGATCCGCTGGGCGAGGCCCTCGACGATCGCGGTCTTGCCGACGCCCGGCTCGCCGATCAGCACCGGGTTGTTCTTGGTGCGCCGCGACAGCACCTGCACGACGCGGCGGATCTCCTGGTCACGGCCGATGACCGGGTCGAGCTCGCCGTTGCGGGCGCGCTCGGTCAGATCGACGCCGTACTTCTGCAGGGCCTGGTAGGTGCCCTCCGGGTCGGGGCTGGTGACGCGGGAGCTGCCGCGCACCTTCGTGAAGCCCTCGCGCAGCGCCTCCGGGGTGGCGCCGTGGCGGGCGAGCAGGTCGGCCACCGGGCCGCCGGCCTTCGCGAGCCCGACGAGCAGGTGCTCGGTGGACACGTACTCGTCGCCCATCTCGGTCGCGAGCTGCTGGGCGGCGTTGATCGCGTTGAGCGCCGCCCGGGACATCTGGGGCGGACCGACGGTGGACCCGGACGCTGACGGCAGGCGGTTGCCGAGCTGGGTCAGCCCGGCGCGCACTGCGGCGACGTCGGCGCCGACGGCCTCCAGCAGCGGCACAGCGATGCCGTCGGCCTGCGCCAGCAGTGCGCCCAGCAGGTGGGTCGGCCCGACCTCCGGGTTACCGGCGAGGGAGGCAGCCTGCACGGCCGACGAGATGGCCTGCTGGGTCTTCGTGGTGGGGTTGAAGGAGTCCATCCCTCACTTCCTCCTGCGTTGCGTCTCGTGGGCTCGATCGTGCCCGTTCGCTACGAACAACGTCAGAAAAGTTGAGTCTGTTCCCCTCAACTTCACGCACCTGCGGCGTGTCAGCCCCGCCGCTCGGCCTTCGCCCCGAAGTAGTCGCCGCCCTTGCGCCCGGGGTCGTCGGTGCCCCACTCCCGCCTCTCGTGCACCCGCGCCATGCGCGGGATGTGCTTGCGGCAGTGGATGTAGGCCTCCTCGACCTCGACGACGACCCAGCGCTCCGGCCGGCGCCCGAGGTCCTCGGCTGCGGGGATCTCGGGGTGCTCGGCCCGCAGCAGGTCGTCCTCCACGATCCACGCCCGGCCGTTGACGTGCAGCCCGATGAGGTCCTCGACGAAGTCGACCATGAGCAGGCCGACGTGGCCGTTCTCGATGATGTTGCCGAGGCTCGCGTGCACGCCGTTGCCGCGGTACTCGGGATAGGCGAGGTGCTTGTCGTCGAGCACCTGGATGAAACCCGGTTCGCCCGCGCGCAGTGACGAATCGCACTCGCCCTTCGCGTCGGAGGTGGCGACGAACACCATCTCCATCCGCTTGATGAACTCGATCATCCGGGGAAGCAGCCGGTCGCGGACCTGGTCCTCGTAGAACCTGGCTGCTCGGGCAGTGGTGCCGAAGGCTGCCTGCAGGTGGTGCTCACCATCAGATCCGGGACGCTGGGTCGGAATGGTGCACTCGGTGGTGTGATCGGTCGGTAACACGCTGCCCCGTTCGGTCGAACTGCTGGACGTCGCCTGTTTTCGTGCAGGCGACAACCCGCCACAGTGCCATTTCCGTGGCGGCGAGGTCACCCTCAGGAGTGGCTCCGCACGCTACGCTGGCACGTCGAGATCACGCCCCCGAAGGTGCGTCCTGCCTCCCCGAGCGGGGCGCCGAGAGCTAAGGAAACCGGCCGTCGATGACAGCGGAACAGTTGCTCACCGCCGACCTGGACTCGGTGGGTGATGCGCGTCCCGAGGAGAGCCCGATGGTCGCGGCGATCCGCACCAGCTGGGCCCTCGTCGAGCCACAGGCGGAGGACGTCGCACGGTACTTCTACGCCACGCTGTTCGCGCACGCGCCGCAGACCCGTGAGCTCTTCCCGGTCAACATGGAGGTGCAGCGCAGCCGCCTGCTGCGCGCCCTCGTCCACGTCGTGCACATGTGCGACAAGCCGGCCGAGCTGTTCCCGTTCGTCGAGCAGCTGGGCCGGGACCACCGCAAGTTCGGCGTGCTGACCGAGCACTACGACGCCGTCGGGTACGCCCTGGTGACGGCGGTCGGCGCCTTCGCCGGGGACGCCTGGACCCCCGAGGTGCACAAGGCCTGGACCGACGCCTACGCGATGGTCGCCGCCGCGATGACCCGGGCCGCCTCGGCCGAGCGCGGCCCGGCGTCCTGGCTCGGCCGCGTCGTCGCCCACGAGCGACTGGGCTGGGACCTGGCCACCATCACCGTGCAGACCAGTGAGCCGCTGCCGTACCGGGCCGGCCAGTACGTCTCCGTCGAGACGCCGCAGCGGCCGCGGCTGTGGCGCTACCTGTCCCCGGCCAACGCGCCCCGCGAGGACAACACCCTCACCTTCCACGTGCGCGCCGTCCACGGCGGCTGGGTGAGCCGGGCGATCGTCGCCCACTCCCGCGTCGGCGACACCTGGCGGATCGGCCCTGCCATGGGCCGGATGTTCGTCGATCCGCAGTCCGACCGCGAGGTGCTCATGGTCGCCGGTGGCACCGGCGCGGCGCCGATCAAGGCGCTGGTCGAGGACCTCACCCGGCGGCAGAACCCGCCGCGCACCCAGGTCTTCGTCGGCGGCCGCTCCTGGGACGACCTGTACGACTTCCCGGCGCTGCGCAAGATGTCCTACGACAACCCGTGGCTCGACGTCGTCCCCGTCGTGGAGCGGGACGACTCCGAGTCCGGGGCGGAGATCGGCACACTGGCCGACGTCGTCACCCGGTACGGGTCGTGGGCCGATCACGACGTGATCGTCTGCGGATCGCCCGCGATGATCCGCGCGACGGTGTCGCGGATGCTGGTGGCGGGCACCCCGCTCGACCGCATCCGCTACGACCCGTTCACGCTGGACTGAGGCGGCGGGCAGAGGCGGAGCTGGACGGAGACCTGGCCGACCGGTGCGGCGGTCCTCAGCCCCGCTGGGGGCGCCGCGGCGGCCGCCACACCACCAGGGCCTGGCTGCGGTCCACCGGCACCAGGTCGCGCCGGTACGAGGCGTGCACCGCGGCCGCGGCCTGCTCCGCCGCTGCCCGCGCCGCCACGACCTCCTTGGTCAGCTCCTCGATCTTGGCCTTCAGCTCGTCGACGAGCTGCTCGAGCTCGATGATCCGCTTGATGCCGGCGAGGTTGACGCCCTCCTCCTGGGAGAGCCGCTGCACCTCTTTGAGCAGGGCGATGTCGCGGGCCGAGTAGCGCCGCCCGCCGCCTGGCGACCGGCCCGGGGTCACCAGGCCCATCCGGTCGTAGCTGCGCAGCGTCTGCGCGTGCATGCCGGCCAGCTGCGCGGCGATGGAGATGACGAAGACCGGTGTGTCGGGGCTCGCGCCCGGGGGAAGAACCGGCTCCTCGGTCAACGAGCCACCTCCGTTCCTGCCCGGCGGGCTCGCCGCCCGGCGGGTCGTCGTCCTGCTCCCTCGATTCTTGCGCGTCCGCGCCTGGTTGCCCACGCATCGCTGCTGAGGAACCGCGTCGGGACCGATCACGTCGGGCCGCGCGGCGCGGTCCTCACCCGAGCCGTTCTCGGCGCCGCTGCCGGGTCGGGACATCGGTCGCACGGCCGCTCACCGCCGTTCCGCTACCTCGGGCGCGACGGCCCGGCCCCGTGCCCACGGCGCCCTCATCGGGCACCTTCGAGCAGGTGGGCACGGGGATCGAAGTCCTTCGTGGCCTCGGCGTAGGCCGCCAGCGCCTCCGCGGCCTTCTCGCTGAGCCGCTGCGGCACCGCCACTTCGACAGTGACCAGCAGGTCGCCGGCCGTGCCGTTGCGCTTCTGGACGCCCCGGCCGCGGACGCGGAACGTGCGCCCGCTCGCGGTGCCCGGCGGGATCCGCAGGGTGACCGTGGAGTCCAGCGTCGGCACGGTGACCGTCGCGCCCCGTGCGAGCTCCGGGAACGTGACCGGCACCGTGATCGTCAGGTCGTCCGGGTTCTTCGGCGATCGGCCGAACAACCGGTGCGGTGTGACGTGCACGGTGACGTACAGGTCGCCCGCCGGCGCACCGCCCCGGCCGGGCTCGCCCTGGCCCTTCAGCCGTACCTTCTGCCCGTCGTTCACGCCCGGCGGGACACGCACGGTCAGCGACCGGATGCGGGTGCTCACGCCGTCGCCGCCGCACTCGGGGCACGGGTCGTCGATGATCCGCCCGCTGCCGCGGCACTGGGTGCACGGCTCGGAGAACGCGAACGCCCCCTGACTGCGGCTGACCAGCCCGACCCCGCCGCACACCGGGCACGTGCGCGGCGTGGTGCCCGGCCGGGAACCCGTACCGCCGCAGCGGTCGCAGCGCCCGGGGGACGACAGCTTGATCGGCACCTCGGCGCCGCGCACGGCGTCGACGAAGTCGATCGTCAGCTCGCTCTCCACGTCCGCGCCGCGCTGGGCGCGCGGCCCGGTGGGCCCGGTCCTGGTCGCGCCGCCGAACAGGTTGCCGAACAGGTCACCGAGCCCACCGGGGCCGCGGCCGAACAGGTCGTTCAGGTCGAAGCCCTGAGCGCCGCCGGGGAAGCCGCCGCCCGGGAACCCACCGCGGAAGCCGCCGCCGGCGAACAGCGCACGGGTCTCGTCGTACTCCTTGCGCTTCTTCTCGTCCGACAGGACCCCGTAGGCCTCCGAGACGGCCTTGAACCGCGCCTCGGCCTTCGCATCCCCCGGGTTGGCGTCCGGGTGCAGCTCGCGGGCGAGCTTCCGGTACGCCCTCTTGATCTCCTCGGGGGACGCGTCCGAGGAGACACCCAGCTCTTTGTAGTAGTCCTTCTCGATCCAGTCGCGCTGGGTCATCTCGCCTCCCCTCGGCTCATCTCGCTCAGGCCTGCTCCGGGCCCTGTCCCGCGTTCGAGCCCTGGTCGGCAGCCTGCGTCGCGTCCTGCTCCGAGGTCGGGCCGGAGGCCTGCGCCTCCGCCGTACCGGTCTGCTCCGTGGTCTGCGCCGCGGTGGTCTCTTCCGTGCTGGCCTCTTCCGCGGTGATCTCCTCGACCCGGTCGACGACCGTGACCATGGCCGGGCGCAGCATCCGGTCGCCGATGCGGTAGCCGCGCCGCAGCACCGACGCGATGACCGTGGTGACCGGCCCGGTGGCGTCGGTCGTCTCGTGCTGCACGGCCTCGTGCACCGACGGGTCGAACGGCTCGCCCTCGTGGCCGAACCCCTCCAGGCCGAGCTTCTGCACCGTGGCCACCAGCTTGTCGCCGACGGCCTTGAACGCGCCCGTCAGGTCGCCGTGCGCCTCGGCGCGCTCCAGGTCGTCGAGGATGGTCAACAGCTCCCCGACGATCTGCGCGCGCGTGGAGACCAGCATGGCCTCCCGGTCGCGTTCGACACGCCGCCGGTAGTTCGCGTACTCGGCGGTGATGCGCTGCAGGTCGGCGGTGCGCTCGGCGAGCTGGGCGGCCAGCTCCTGCTCGGCGGGCGAAGGACCGGACTGCGAGGGAGCGGACTCGGGCGCGGCCTCGCCGGACTGCGATCCGGGCTGGTCCGGTCCGGCCGCGGCCCCGGCCGCCTCCTCGGCGGGCGGGGTCCGCAGCTGGCCGGTCACCGGATCGATCCGGCGCTTGTCCCGAACCACGACCCGCTCGGCCTCACCGCTACCGGCGTGCTCCTTGCGGTCGTGTTCGCTCACTTGTCCTTCTTCTCCTCGTCGACGATCTCGGCGTCAACCACGTCGTCGCTCTTGTCCTGCGCGGAGCCCGCGGCACCGGCTGCGCCCGCCGCGGCGCCGTCGGCGCCCGGCTGCTGGTAGAGCGCGCTGCCCATCTTCTGGGACTCGGTGGTCAGCTTCTCCATCGCGGCCTTCACGGCCTCGATGTCGGTGCCCTTCAGCGCCGACTGCGCCTCACCGAGCGCGGCGTTGACGCTGTCCTTGACGTCGGACGGGAGCTTGTCCTCGTTCTCCTTGATGAACTTCTCGGTCTGGTAGACCAGCGACTCCGCCTGGTTGCGGGTCTCGGCCTCCTCACGGCGCCTGCGGTCCTCGGCGGCGTGCTGCTCGGCATCCTTGATCATGCGGTCGATCTCCTCCTTGCTGAGGGCCGAACCGCCGGTGATCGTCATGGCCTGGCTCTTACCGGTGCCGAGGTCCTTCGCGGACACGTTCACGATGCCGTTGGCGTCGATGTCGAACGACACCTCGATCTGCGGCACACCGCGCGGTGCCGGCGGGATCCCGGTCAGCTCGAACATGCCCAGGCGCTTGTTGTGCGCGGCGATCTCGCGCTCGCCCTGGAACACCTGGATCTGCACGGACGGCTGGTTGTCCTCGGCCGTCGTGAAGATCTCCGACCGCTTGGTCGGGATCGTGGTGTTCCGCTCGATCAGCTTGGTCATCACGCCGCCCTTGGTCTCGATGCCGAGGGACAGCGGGGTGACGTCGAGCAGCAGGACGTCCTTGACCTCACCGCGCAGCACGCCGGCCTGCAGGGCGGCGCCCACGGCGACGACCTCGTCCGGGTTCACGCCCTTGTTGGGCTCCTTGCCGCCGGTGAGCTCGCGCACCAGGTCGGTGACCGCCGGCATACGGGTGGACCCACCCACGAGGACGACGTGGTCGATCTGGTTGACCGAGATGCCGGCGTCCTTGACGACCTGGTTGAACGGCGCCCGGGTGCGGTCGAGCAGGTCCTGGGTGATCCGCTGGAACTCCGCTCGGGAGAGCGTCTCGTCGAGGAACAGCGGGTTCTTGTCCGCGTCGACGGTGATGTACGGCAGGTTGATCGTGGTGCTGGTCTGCGAGGACAGCTCGATCTTCGCCTTCTCGGCCGCTTCCTTCAGCCGCTGCATCGCCATCTTGTCCTTGGTCAGGTCGATGCCGTGCGCGGCCTTGAACTTGTCGACGAGCCACTGGATGATCCGCTCGTCCCAGTCGTCACCACCCAGGTGGTTGTCACCGTTGGTCGCCTTGACCTCCACGACGCCGTCGCCGATCTCCAGCAGCGACACGTCGAACGTACCGCCACCGAGGTCGAAGACCAGGATGGTCTGCTCCTTCTCGCCCTTGTCGAGGCCGTACGCGAGCGCGGCCGCGGTGGGCTCGTTCACGATCCGCAGCACGTTGAGGCCCGCGATCTGGCCGGCCTCCTTGGTGGCCTGGCGCTGCGCGTCCTCGAAGTAGGCGGGCACGGTGATCACCGCGTCGGTGACCTCCTCGCCCAGGTACGCCTCCGCGTCGCGCTTCAGCTTCTGCAGCACGCGCGCGGAGATCTCCTGCGGCGCGTACCGCTTGCCGTCGATCTCGTTGGTCCGCCAGTCCGTACCGATGTGGCGCTTCACCGAGCGGATCGTCCGTTCGACGTTGGTCACCGCCTGGTTCTTGGCCGGCTGGCCGACGAGGACCTCACCGTTGCGCGCGAACGCCACGATCGAGGGGGTGGTGCGCGAACCCTCCGAGTTCGCGATGACCGTCGGCTCGCCACCCTCGAGGACGGCGACGACGGAGTTTGTGGTCCCGAGGTCGATACCGACCGCACGCCCCATGGTTGATGCCTCCGATGCCTTTCTTGCGTGGATGTGGCTCAAGTTTGCCACGAGCCTGGATCACCGATCTTCGCAGCCTTGAGCCAGGATCGCTCAACTTGCTGTCCGGTCCAACGAGCACGGCCCGGAACTTGTTCCCGCTGGTTCTCCGGAACGGCCCACACGACCACTGCCCGGCTCGTACCCTGCTCGGGATCACCGAACCGGGGGGCCGACGTGGCGGAGCTGGCCAGCATCAAGCACTACAACTACGAGAACGTCGACCTCCGGGAGAAGGCGGAGTGGCTCGCCGGCGCCCCGGGCGCGTCGGGCGACCCGCTGCCGGCGAAGCTGCGCCTGATCGCCACCACCTTCTCCGGCTCGCACGCCCGGCTCACCGCCGACATCGAGGCGCTCGGCGCCGCCTGGACCGGCCACGCGGCCGACGCGGCGCAGGACTCGCTGCGCACCGCCGCCCACCGCGCCACGACGGCGGCGGGCGCGAACGACGAGGGGCACGCCGCGGTCGCCGGCTACGCGGAGTCGTTCGAGCAGCTGCGCAGCAAGGTCCACTTCGAGGATCCGGACGCTGCATGGCGGCCCGGTGTTCCCGCCGATCCGTTCACGGTCCAGGAGGACCACTTCGCGGTGGTGCAGAGGCACCGCACCGCCGACGCCGCCGCGAACGCCGCACTGCGCGCCCACGAGGAGCGCACCCGGCAGCTGGTGGACGAGTTCCCCACGCTCACCGCCACCACCGCCCCGGCGGGTGGGCCGCCCGCGGCGCCGCAGGGCGGCGGTGGCTCGGGCGCCTGGGCGGGCGGGCTGCCCGTGGTGCCCGATCCGGGCGGACCCGGCGCCGGGGCGGTCCCCTCCGTCCGGCCGGCGACCGATCCGGGTCCCGGGCCCGCGACCACCCCGAGCACCGGAGCCCGGCCGGGCGCGGCACCACCACCAACACCGACAACACCGGCACTACCACCACCGTCCGCCGCGGACGTCCCACGGGCACTCGGCGCACCGCGTCCGGGCGCCGCGCCGGCCGGCAGCGGGCCGGCGCCCCGGCGCAGCGGTCCCACCCTGCCCGCGCTCCCACCGCCCGCGGCTGCACCGCCCGGAGTGACCGACGGGCTGATCGGCGCCCGGCGCAACCCGAGCGTGTTCGCCCCGGACGGCCGGCGGTTCGCGGGCAAGCTCCCGGCGGTGCCCGAGCCCCCGACGCCCGCCGGCCGGCCGGGCAGCCCGGTCGCCGCGTCCCCGTCCGGTGCCCCGGCCCGGCCGGGCACGACGGCGATCCCGCCGATCATGGGCGGCGGGGCGGCCGGCGCGGCCACCACGCACCGCACCAAGTACTGGACGCCCAGCTCGGCGCCGTTCGACGTGGAGCTGCCCCCGCACGTCGACGGCGTGATCGGGGCGGATCCGGACGGGCGATGATCGACTGGTCGGCCGCGCGGATCGTCACCACGTCCGAGTTCGAGGTCTGCTGGGAGCTGCTCGGCCTCGATGAGACACCGTGGCAGCTCGATCCGCCGCGCACCGGGCTCACCGACGACGAGCGCGCCGCCGCCGTGGCGAGCGCGCTCGCCGAGCTCACGGCCCGCGGGCTCGCCGACGGCCGCCGCCCGGGACCGGCGCTGGAGACCCACCTGCGCCGGCTCGCGCGGCCGCACCGGTCCGCCGACGTGCGCTGGGTCGCCGGATCGGTGGCGGCGGCGGTCGCGGCCGTGCGCGGCGAGCAGGCCACCGTCGCGGTGCGCCACGACCGGGAGATCGCACTGCTCGACGTCCCCGCCGCCGACGTCGCCGACGTGCTGGTCGACCTGCCCCGCGCGGCCGGCCCCGGCCCGGGCCGGGACGTGCGGCTGCCGGCAGGCGTGCTCGACGCCGCCCGCCGGGCGGCCGAGCCGTCGACCCACCGGTTCGTCGAGGTGCTCACCGCGGCCGGGGTGAGCGAAACCCGCGCGGCCCTGCTGTGGGGCATGTGCCGGGACGTGCGGCTGCGCGGCCAGTTCGGCGCCACCCACGGCACCGGGGACGGGACCCGCACCCGCCGGGCCCCGTACGTCGTCGGGTTCCACGCCACCGGCCGGGGCTGGTTCCGCCAGGTGCGCCGCCGCGACGGCGGAGCGGCGGCGGTGACCGTGGGCCCGGCCGGGCGGGCCGACCTGCGCCGCGCGGTCGCCGAGCTGCTCTCCCCGGTCTGACCCGAAGATCAGAGCGGCGGAGCGGGCCGCGGCGGCACCCGGCCGGCGTCGACGCTCGGCAGCGGATCGGGGATGCGGGCGAGCACGCGGTGGTTCTCCGGGTCGGGCACGAGGTTCTCGGCGCGGTCGCGGAACTCCAGCTCCCCGTCCGGTCCGAGGTCGGCGTGGTAGCCCGCCTCGGCCAGCTGCTCCTCATCGAGATCGACGAGCCGCTCCCACCGGCTCCCCCCCCCCC
>Ga0065720_1003826_pt1 | contig 18223 bp, 14 predicted proteins | sample Thericmetagenome_FD_59107 | JGI IMG/M metagenome (GOLD analysis project Ga0065720, IMG submission 59107) | Thermophilic microbial communities from the Joint Bioenergy Institute, California, USA of rice/straw/compost enrichment - eDNA_2 v2... | ecosystem: Engineered > Solid waste > Grass >...
GTGAACGAGTTCCTTGACCAGGTGATCAAGGACTACGAAGCGCTCATCCGGGAGAACAAGGAACTGCAGAACCAGGTGCTGGCGCTGCAGGAGAAGCTGAATCACTTCGCCAATCTCGAGGAGACGCTCAGCAAGACGATCATCATCGCGCAGGAAGCGGCGGACGAAGTGAAGAACAACGCGAAGAANGAAGCCCAGCTCGTCATCAAGGAAGCGGAGAAGAACGCCGACCGGATCATCAACGAAGCGCTGGCGAAATCGCGCAAGATCGCGCTCGAAGTTGAGGAGATGAAGAAGCAGGCGGCGATTTACCGGACGCGGTTCCGGACGCTTGTCGAAGCGCAGCTCGAGCTGCTCAGCCAGGACGGCTGGGAATCGCTCGAGAGCGCCGCGGCCGCCCGCGAGACGCGCGAACTCGCGGGGCGCGAATGAGGGCGCCTTCCGGTTGACAATCGCATGCCCCGGACGTTATAACTATAGGTACAACTGCATGCCGACCTGAAATTCGCCGACGAGAACGAGTAAGCTGCAGCGGTCGTTCTCCAGAGAGCCGGCGCGATGCTGAAAGCCGGCGTTCGATCCGCAGCCGAAAATCATCTCCGAGAAGCGCGGCTGAACCTTCACGCAAGCAGTAAGCCGCGACGGAAATCCGCCGTTATCCGGATGCGCAGACCGCGGTCTGCGGCGAGGTGCCGTCTTGCGCCATGCTCTTCTTGGGGAGCGTGCGGCGGGAGGCGGAATGAGGGTGGTAACGCGAGTTAAGCTCGTCCCTTTCGGGACGGGCTTTTTTACTTTGATTGTGTGACGGGAGTGGTTGACCATGCAACGCGTAGACGTGAAGGAGCGGGCAAGGGCCCGCGAACAGCGCATTCTCGACAAGTGGAAAAAGGAGAACACGTTCAAGCGCTCGATCGAGCACCGTGCGGGACGTCCCAACTACGTGTTCTACGAAGGGCCGCCGACGGCGAACGGCATGCCGCACATCGGCCACGTGCTCGGACGGGTGATCAAGGACTTCATCGGCCGCTACAAGACGATGTCCGGCTACCGCGTCGTGCGCAAGGCGGGCTGGGACACCCACGGCCTGCCGGTCGAGCTCGGCGTCGAGAAACAGCTCGGCATCTCCGGCAAGCAGGAGATCGAGAAATACGGCGTGGAGGCGTTCGTGAAGAAGTGCAAGGACAGCGTCTTCATGTACGAGCAGCAATGGCGCGAGATGACCGAAGCGATCGCCTACTGGATCGATCTGGACGATCCGTACATCACGCTCGACAACGCGTACATCGAGAGCATCTGGCACATCCTGTCGACGATTCACGGGAAAGGGCTGCTCTACCGCGGCCACCGCGTGAGCCCCTATTGTCCGAGCTGCCAGACGACGCTCAGCTCGCACGAGGTGGCGCAAGGGTACGAGAACGTGAAGGATCTGTCCGCNACGGTCAAGTTCCGGCTGAAAACGGAAGACGCGTCGATTCTCGCCTGGACGACGACGCCGTGGACGCTGCCGGCCAACACGGCGCTGGCGGTCCATCCGGATCTGACCTACGTCCGCGCCCGTAAGGACGGAGAGACGTACATCGTCGCCGAAGCGCTCGCCGAGTCGGTCCTGAAGGAAGACTACGAGATCGTCTCGAAGGTGAAGGGCTCGGAGCTGGCCGGCCTCGAATANGAGCCGCCGTTTCGCTATGTGCCGATCAAGAACGGGCATGTCGTGATCGCGGCCGATTTCGTCAGCGACACGAGCGGCACGGGCATCGTGCACGTCGCGCCGGCCCACGGCGAGGATGACTACAAGGCGGCCCAGGCGAACAACATCGACATGCTCAGCGTTGTCGATACCGCCGGCCGGTATGTTGACGCGGTGACCGACTTCGCCGGCCGGTTCGTGAAGGATTGCGACGTCGACATCGTGCGGCTGCTCAGCGAGCGAGGCCTGCTGTACGCGAAGGAGCGCTACGAGCACAGCTATCCGTTCTGCTGGCGCTGCAAGACGCCGCTGCTCTATTACGCGACGGAGAGCTGGTTCATCCGGACGACGGCCGTGAAGGACCGGATGATCGCGAACAACCGCGAGATCGAGTGGTACCCTGGCCATCTGCGCGACGGCCGGTTCGGGAACTTCCTCGAAGACCTCGTCGACTGGAACATCAGCCGGAATCGCTATTGGGGCACGCCGCTCAACGTCTGGGTGTGCGAAAGCTGCCGGGGCGAGTACGCGCCGGGCAACATCGCGGACCTGAGGGCGAAGGCGGCCCATCCCGTGCCGGAAGATCTGGAGCTTCACAAGCCTTACGTCGATGATGTGAAGCTGCGCTGCCCGCATTGCGAAGGCGGCGTCATGACGCGCACGCCCGAGGTGATCGACGTCTGGTTCGACAGCGGCTCGATGCCGTTCGCCCAATACCATTATCCGTTCGGCGACCGCGCAAAGTTCGAGGATCAATATCCGGCGGACATGATCGTCGAAGGGATCGACCAGACGCGCGGCTGGTTCTTCAGCCTGCTGGCCGTCTCGACGCTTTACAACGGCAAGTCGCCGTACAAGCGGGTCATCTCGACGGGCCACGTGCTCGACGAGGACGGCCAGAAGATGTCGAAGTCGAAGGGCAACGTCATCGACCCGTGGGAGCTCATCGAGGCGTACGGCGCGGACGCGACCCGCTGGGCGCTCCTTGCGGACAGCGCGCCGTGGAACAGCAAGCGGTTCTCGCGCGGCATCGTCGCCGAGGCGAAATCGAAGGTGATCGACACGATCGTCAACGCGCACGCGTTCTACGCGCTGTACGCGTCGATCGACGGTTTCCGGCCGGAGGATCACCCGTACCGGAAACCGGCCGGCAAGCTCGACCGCTGGATCATCTCGCGGCTGAACAGCCTGATCCGGGACGTGACCAAGGGGCTTGAGGCGTACGATTTCCTGAACCCGGCGAACGAAGATCGAAGCGTTCGTCGANGANATGAGCAACTGGTACATCCGCCGCTCGCGCGACCGGTTCTGGGGCAGCGGNCTGACGGACGACAAGATCGANGCNTANCAGACGCTGCGCCTGGTGCTGCTCGAACTTGCGCGGCTGATCGCGCCGTTCACGCCGTTCGTCGCGGAAGATGTCTATGTCAACCTGGGCGGCGGCGAGAGCGTCCATCTGGCGAATTATCCGCAGGCCGACGAATCGCTGATCGACGAGGCGCTCGAGCGGGATATGGAGACGACGCGCCGGATCGTCGAGCTGGCGCGCAGCGTGCGCAACGAGTCGGGCATCAAGACGCGGCAGCCGCTCTCCGAGCTGATCGTGTCGCTCAGCCGGCCGTTCCCGCTGGACGAATACGATGCGATCATCCGTGACGAGGTCAACGTGAAGCGGATCGTCGTGGAGGAGAGCGACAGTGGGTTCGTCGAGTTCGAGCTGAAGCTGAACCTGAAGGTCGCGGGCAAGAAATACGGCCGCCATGTCGCGCCGATCCAGGCGCACCTCAAGTCGCTGCCCGCGGAAGACGCGCGGCGCGCGGTGCTGGAGGACGGCGGGCTCGACTGGACGTCGCCGGAAGGCGAGAGGCTGTGGATCTCCCTCGATGAGCTGCTGGTCGAGAAGCGGGCGAAGACGGGCTTCAAGGCGGCGTCGGGCGACGGGCTTACGGTCGCGCTCAACACGGACATCACGCCCGAGCTGGAGCAGGAAGGCTGGGTGCGGGAAGTGATTCGCGCCGTGCAGGATACGCGCAAGAAGCTCGATCTGCCGATCGAGGCGCGGGTACGCTTGCAGCTCGACGTGCCGCAGCAGCTCAAGGATGCGCTTGCGTCGTTCGATGAGCTGCTCAAGACGAACGTGCTGCTCAGGGAAGTGGCGTTCGGTCCCGCGGACGGCATGGAGACGGTGCAGGCGGGCGATTTTGCGATCGGAATCCGGATTGACGTCTGAGGACATACTGGAAAACAGACAAGCGAGGAAAACGGGCCGGCGCGGCTTCTTCCCCGGCGGGAGGGGCCGGGGCTCGTTTTTCGTTATCGACGCAAATCGGGCTGCCATTCCGAAAAGACGGCGCGAACGGTGATGCTTGAGAGGAAAATGATGTTGCTACGGCGGCGGAACCGGAAGGGGGCGGACGGGATGGCGGAACGGTCGGAAGAACGGTCCGGGCAGGCGAGACGACGGCTCGGACGGCCGGACGGACAATCAGAACGGGCGGACGGACAATCCGAACGGATGGATGGACAGTCCGAACAGGCGGAAATCCGATCCCAAGGGCAGCGGTTGGACCGGCTCGCGCGGGAAGTGGACCGGCTGGCGGCCGGAATGGAGCGGGCGAAGATCGCGGAGTACGTCGATCTGCTCAACCGTCCGCTGTCGCTCATCTGGCGCAATCTCGTCAGCGGAATGGCGCGGGGGATCGGCATCGCGATCGGCTTCACGTTCTTCGCCGCGACGATTCTGTACGTGCTGCAACTGCTCGGCAAGCTCAACCTGCCGATCATCGGCGACTACATCGCGGATATCGTGCGCATCGTGCAGCGGCAGCTTGAGGGGAGAACGTATTGACGGCCGGCGGCGGGCTAATCTACGATGGAGAAACAAACCATTCGGCGATGGAGAGCGGTGGGAAACATGAAGGGTGTCGGTCGCCTTCGCCGTTTTGCGCCGGTGATCGGACTGATTTTTTTGTCTCCGTGGGTGGGGGAATTTCTGCTGGGGAGCAGCCCGATCCAAAATTTGCCCGCGGCTCTGGTGCTGCTTGTTCCGCTGTATGGCGGCGGCGCGCTGCTCATCCGGGAGATCGCGAGGCGGTTCGGGAGGAGCTATCCGGCCATCGTGCTGCTGGGAGCCGCATACGGGGTCATCGAAGCGGGAATGCTGGATCAGTCCATGTTCAATCCCGCTTTTCTCGGTGAGGCGGGCGGTTCCTCCGTCTCCGATTTCGTCACAAGCGCCAACAATGCGCTGGGGTATGTCGCCGGTCATGCGATCTGGAGCATCGGCGTTCCGATTGCCATGGTCGAACTGATGGCGACGGACAGAAGCGCCGCGCCGTGGCTGGGACGAAAAGGATTGGCGGCGGCCGCCATTTTGTATTTGGCTGGATGCGTCATCGTATTCTCGTTTGTTTATGCGGAATTCAAATTTCTGGCGGCGCCTCTGGAGCTTGCCGGTGCCGCCGTCGCCGCGGCTTTGCTGATCGTTGCGGCTTTTGCGGTCGGGAAGAGCGGCGGCGCTCCGAGTCCGTCTTCCGGCTCGACCGGAGCGGGCGGGGTTGTCCCGGGCTCCGCCTCCGGCGGCGGGGTTCGGCCGTGGATGGTCGGATTGGGCGCGTTCCTTGCGTCCAGCGGATTTGTTGCCCGTCCGGAGAAAAGCTGGGCGGGATTGATCGCCGGCGCGCTGCTGCTGGCCGCGGCCTGGTACATTGTGCGGCGCTGGTCGCGCAGCCTCTGGTGGAGCATCCGGCACCGGCTGGCGCTCGTGTCCGGCGCGCTGCTCACCTGCGCCTGGCTGGGGTTCTTCGTGACCTGGCTGCAGTGGCCCGAAGATCGAATCGCATGGTTCGGGAATGTGCTGTTCGCGCTGATGGCCATTGCGTTGGTGGCGGCCATGGTCAGGCGGACCCGGGCGGCGGTGAACGGCGCTTCCGATGCTGCCGGCGGCACCGGACGAACCGGCGCACCCGGGCCGCCTTCCCCGGCATGCGTCAAGGAGGAAAGCAAATAACGGCATTTGGTGCCGTTAATGTCCGTCCGCATGCGGTGCGGGGGTGAATTAACGGCACACCGTGCCGTTATTGGTCGCATGAAGCCGCGGGGCCGGCTTGACGGAAGCAAATAACGGCATTTGATGCCGTTAATGTCCGTCCGCATGCGGTGCGGGAGTGAAATAACGGCACGCCGTGCCGTTATTGGTCGCATGAAGCCGCGGGGCCGGCTTGACGGAAGCAAATAACGGCATTTGGTGCCGTTAATGTCCGTCCGCATGCGGTGCGGGGGTGAATTAACGGCACACCGTGCCGTTATTGGTCGCATGAAGCCGCGGGGCCGGCTTGACGGAAGCAAATAACGGCATTTGGTGCCGTTAATGTCCGTCCGCATGCGGTGCGGGGGTGAATTAACGGCACGCCGTGCCGTTAATTTCGAGAGAAGCCCCCGGGATGGGACCGACACAGCACACTTGATTTGCCGCAAACCGTGGATTTCCGGAGATCCGGCGAAACGCAGACACGCTGTTCGTCCCGGATCGTGCCGAATCGGGGCCCAAATCGCCCTGAACAGGCCATGAAGCAACCTCCGTTTCGTTGCCGTTTCAACAGATGCCATGATCGGCAAAATCACGGCGCCCCGTTTCGTCAGAGGTTGTAACCACCTCCGGCAAACTTCGCTCAACCATTCTCGTCCAATCGGATTTCGGCCACCGGATCCGGTTCCAGCAGCGGGTCGCCCTCTCCTCGCTCCAAATACTCGTCATATGCGCGGCCGCGGACAACCGTGACGTGCCGTCCCGTGATGTCGGTGGCGAGAAAACTTTCGATCGGCTCGATGAAACCTTCCCGCTCGTCCGGTTCGACCGTGAGCCTCTCATAGTCCGCTTCCGGATCTTCGGCAAGCGCCGGCGAATCCGACGTGCCGTACGACTCGACGATCTGCCAGGCGTCCTCGCCGTCGAAGCCGGTCCATGAGCTCTCGCCTTCGAGGCTGGTCCGCCCGAACGGAGGTTCAAGGCGCTTTTCCTCGACCGGGCGCCGTTCCGACACGAGCCGCTGCGGCGTATGCCGGACGCAGTACAGCGTCTCCGGCACCGCTTCGAGCCGCTCCGGCGGAATCGGTTCGCCGCACGTCCGGCAGACGCCGTATGTCCCGTCGTCCATTGCCCGCAAGGCCGCGCGAATCCGCTGCAAACGAAACTCGTCATTTTCAAGCAGCGCGATGTCTTTTTCCCTTTCGAACGTCTCGGAGGCGATATCTGCGGGATGGTTGTCGTACATCGACAGCTCGCCGGTATTGTCGCGCGCTTCCTCTTCGAGGCCGCGGCTGCCGTTTTCCTTGAACCGCTTTTCCAACCGTCGCGCTTCCGCTTCAAGCTCCCGTCTCCGTTCCGCCAAAAAAACGCCGTCGAACGCTTTCATGCGGTCAGCTCCCTTCAACCGTGGCAGTCGGTCAGTAGCTTGCGCGCGGCGGACCTTTTTTACTAACGGCGAAGGATTGCAACACGTTACAATTCAGGAGATTTCTTCCTTATCCGGATGTGGAGCTGGCAGGCGCAGTTGTGATACAATGATTGGGACAAGCGGCATTGCGAAGAGCTTATCGGGAGAGCCTATTCGATCATGGGGCGGAGGGACGCGAAGTTGAAACATTTGCGCTATTATGCCGTTGCTGCCGTCGTTTTTCTGCTGGATCAATTGACGAAGCAGATCATCGACGCGAATGTACCATTGAAAGAACAGATCAGCGTCATCGGACAATTTTTCCTCATTACGCACGTGTTGAACGACGGGGCGGCGTTCAGCATGCTGCCGGGCGCGCAGACGCTGTTCATCGCGATCACGATCATCGTCGTCATCGGCATTATCTGGTATATCGAGCGGAACAGGCGAAACGGCAGGCCGCTCCTGCTGACGGCGTTCGCCCTTGTGCTCGGCGGAGCGCTCGGCAATTTCATCGACCGGACACTGTATGGCGAAGTGACCGATTTTCTGCAGTTCAATTTCGGCAGCTACACGTTCCCCATCTTCAACGTCGCGGATATGGGCATCGTGATCGGCGTCGGCCTTATCCTGCTCGACGCGGTTCTGGATATCCGGAGGGGACGGGGCAAAACCGCAGGCGCTCTGGAAGGAGACGGAAACGGAGACCCTCATGACTTCACAAGCGGAACAGAAGCGGACGAACCCGCACGATGAATGGACCCAGGAATGGGTGGCGACGGAAGCGGAGGCGGGCGAGCGGATCGACAAATTCGTCGCCGAATCCGCAGAGGAAGGCGTCTCGCGCACGCAGGTTCAGGATTGGATCCGCGCGGGCGCCATCACCGTGAACGGAGCGGCGGTCAAGCCGAATTACCGGCTCATGACGGGCGATGTCGTCGCGGTGACGCCGCCGGAGCCCGAGGACGCGGACATTCGGCCGGAGCCGATCCCGCTTGATGTCGTCCATGAAGACGGCGACGTCATCGTCATCGACAAGCCGCGCGGCATGGTCGTCCATCCGGCGCACGGCCACACTTCGGGGACGCTGGTCAACGCGCTGCTTCATCATTGCCGGGATCTCTCTGGCATCAACGGGCGGCTCCGGCCCGGCATCGTCCACCGGATCGACAAGGACACATCCGGGCTGCTGATGGCCGCGAAGAACGATCTGGCGCATGTGTCGCTGTCAGAGCAGCTCAGGGCGCACACGGTCGAGCGGGCGTACATCGCGCTCGTGCACGGCAATCTGCCGCACGATCAGGGGACGATCGACGCGCCGATCGGCCGCGATCCGCACGACCGCAAGAAGTTCGCCGTCACGGCCGGCGGCAAGCCGTCCGTGACGCATTTCACGGCGGTGGAGCGGTTCGGCGACTACACGCTGGTCAGGCTCAGGCTCGAGACGGGGCGCACGCACCAGATTCGCGTCCACATGAAGTATATCGGCCATCCGCTGGCCGGCGATCCCGTCTACGGCCGGGCGAAGACCGTGCCGCTGGACGGGCAGGCGCTGCACGCCGCCGTGCTCGGTTTCGTCCATCCCCGCACGGGCGAGGCGCTGCGCTTCGAATCGCCGATTCCCGAAGATTTTCAGCGCGTTCTGGAGATGCTGAGAAGCCGGTAGACGGTACCTCGGGATTGCCGCTTTAGTGCAAATTTTCGAGGGATTATTCCATTACGATCCGCGCCATTGGGCGTTATGCTGATAGACAGCATAAGCCGGGGGCCAAGCGCAATACGCGCGTTAGCATCGGCCCGCCCGAAAGGTGATGAACCAATGGCCAGGATCAATCCCCATTACAAAGAGCTGCAAGGCAGCTATCTGTTCTCGGAAATCGCGCGCCGGCGCACGGCATTCCTGAAGGAGCATCCGGACGCGGACATCATCAGCCTCGGCATCGGCGACGTGACGCGCCCGCTGCCCGAGGCGGCGGCCAGCGCTATGCGCGCCGCGGTCGACGACATGACGAAGGCGGAGACGTTCCGCGGCTACGGGCCCGAACAGGGCTACGACTTCCTGCGCGAAGCGATCGCCCGCCACGATTATCAGGATCGCGGCATCGACATCCGTGCGGATGAAGTGTTCGTCAGCGACGGATCGAAATGCGACGTGAGCAACATTCAGGAGATTTTCAGCCAGGACGCGGTCGTCGCGGTGCAGGACCCGGTCTATCCGGTCTACGTCGACACGAACGTCATGGCGGGCCGGGCCGGCGCCTACGACAAGGAGACGAACCGTTATCAGGGCATCGTGTATCTCGTCTGCGGCCGGGAGAACGGCTTCAAGCCGGCGCTGCCCGAACGGAAGGTCGATCTGATCTATCTTTGCTATCCGAACAACCCGACGGGCATGACGCTGACGCGGGACGAGCTGAAGCGGTGGGTCGATTACGCGAAAAAGAACGGCAGCGTCATCCTGTACGATTCGGCGTACGAAGCATACATCCGGGAAGAAGGCGTCCCGCACAGCATTTATGAAATCGAAGGCGCGCGGGAAGTGGCGATCGAGTTTCGCAGCTTCTCGAAGACGGCCGGTTTCACCGGCGTGCGCTGCGCGTACACGGTGGTGCCGCGGGATCTCAAGGCGAAGGACAACGATGGCAACGACGTCGCCATCGCCGACCTGTGGAACCGCAGGCATACGACGAAATTCAACGGCGTCTCCTACGTGACGCAGCGGGGAGCGGCGGCGCTCTACACGCCGGAAGGGAAGGCGCAGATCGCCGCGCTGGTCGACTATTACATGGCGAACGCGAAGCTGATCCTCGACGGGCTGAAATCGGTCGGGATTGAAGCGTACGGCGGCGTCAACGCTCCGTACATCTGGCTGAAAACGCCGGAGGGAATCGATTCGTGGGCGTTCTTCGACAAGCTGCTCCGGGAAGCGCATATCGTCGGCACGCCGGGCGTCGGGTTCGGACAGGCCGGACAAGGTTACTTCCGTCTGACGGCCTTCGGCAGCCGGGAAAATACCGAGCGCGCGGTCGAGCGGATTACGAAGCTCGGCTGGTGACGAGAATACGGGAAGCCATGCGGGGAAGCGGGCAGCACGGACGCCGTGCGGGCTTGTTTCTCCGTTTTTCGCGCAATGGCGGGATGTCGGAGGCTGTTTTCTCATGGACCCGGCTATTGACTTCCCCGACTCGAAGTGGCATAATGCTGCTAACGAATGGATGAACCTTTAATTCAGTCCCGTGAGGCTGACAAGGTAACGGCATATCGGACAGGCATAGGCCTGACGGCGGCGCCGCCCGTGCGCCTGTCGCGGGTCAATGTGTGGCGCGGCCTGACTCCTTGCGGCTTTCCGCAAGGAGTTTTTTCATGCGTCAACAAGGCGGAGGTGGCGGCATTGGACGACATCAGACACGTCATCATGGACGAGACCGGCATCCGGCGGGCGCTGACGCGCATCGCGCATGAAATTCTGGAGAAAAACAAAGGCATAGACGGCTGCGTGTTCGCCGGCATTCGCACCCGCGGCGTCTATCTGGCGCGGCGGGTGGCGGAACGGGTGGCCGAGATCGAAGGCAAGCCGGTGCCCGCGTTCGATCTCGACATTACGTCGTACCGCGACGACCGGGACGGCGCGGGGCCGCCGGAAACGCCGGCCTGCCAGGGGATCGACCCGGCGGGAATCCGCGACAAGCACGTCATCCTGTTCGACGACGTCCTGTTCACGGGCCGGACGATCCGGGCGGCGATGGACGCGATCATGGATGTCGGACGGCCGCGCTCGATCCAGCTCGCGGTGCTGGTTGACCGGGGCCATCGCGAACTGCCGATCCGCCCGGACTATGTCGGCAAGAACGTGCCGACCGCCCGTTCCGAGTCGATCGGCGTGTCGCTCAGGGAAGTGGACGGATCGGATATGGTAGCCATTTACGGATCAAGGAGGCGCACGCGATGACGACGACAGCGAGACTCCGGGAGCGCAGCCTGCTCGGCGTGAAAGATCTGTCCGCGGAAGAGATCGGATCGATTCTTGACCGGGCGCAGTACTGGGAGGCCAGCGGGAAGAAAATCCACAACGCCGTGCCCGACGCGATCGTGGCGAACATGTTTTTCGAAAACAGCACGCGCACGCGGTTTTCGTTCGAAATGGCGGCGAAGCGGCTCGGCGCGCAGGTGCTCAATTTTTCGGCGGCCGTCTCGAGCGTGAACAAGGGCGAGTCGATCTACGACACGGTGCGCACGCTGGAGTCGATCGGCATCGACGCCGGGGTCATCAGGCTCAAGCCGATCGGCGTGCTGCCGGAGATCGCCTCCCGCGTCAGCGTGCCGCTGATCAACGCCGGCGACGGCAACAACGAGCATCCGACCCAGGCGCTGCTTGATCTGTATACGATGCGGAAACATTTCGGCTCGCTCAAAGGCTTGCGCGTCGCGATCATCGGCGACATCCTGCACAGCCGGGTCGCGCGATCCAACCTGTGGGCCTTGCGCAAATTCGGCGCGGACGTCTGCTTCTGCGCGCCGCCGAACCTCGAAGCGCCGGAGTTGGACGCGCCGTATGTGACGATGGACGAGGCGTTGGGCGCCGACGTCATCATGATGCTGCGCGTCCAGCTTGAGCGGCACGAATCCGGCATGATCAAGTCGGCGGAAGATTACCGGGAACACTACGGGTTGACGGTCGAGCGCGCCGCGCGGATCGGAAGGCACGCGATCATCATGCACCCGGCGCCGGTCAACCGCGGTGTCGAGATCGACGACGAACTGGTCGAGCATCCGCAGTCGCGCATTTTCCAGCAGATGGCGAACGGCGTGCCGATCCGCATGGCCGTCATCGAGCGGGCGCTGCGCGGGTAGAATCAGCGGATAGAAACGCGATAGAAACGCGGTAGAAACGCGGTAGAAGCGGTCTCATTGCGCACGAGTAGGCGCTTCAGGCTTCAAACTTCAGGCATCAGGCGACGCGGCATTCCGCCCGCGCGCATCCGGGGCGCTCCGATGCGCACGGCCGGGCGAACCAGCGAAGGGAGAGCGATCTTGAGCCATGACGTTATGGATTGTGAACGGCAAGATATGGGACGATGAGGCCGGCGAACTCGCGACGGCCCACATCCGCGTCGAGGACGGCGCGATCGCCGCGATCGAACGGGGCGGCGAACCGGACACGGCCGGCGCCGAAGTGATCGACGCTTCCGGGCTGCTCGTGTCGGCAGGTTTCATCGACATGCACGTCCATCTGCGCGATCCGGGCTTTACGCACAAGGAGGACATCGCGAGCGGCACGCGCTCGGCGGCGCGCGGCGGTTTCACGACGATCGCCTGCATGCCGAACACCCGCCCCGTCACGGACACGCCGGAGACGGTGCGGTACATCCTGGACAAGGCGGCCCGCGAAGGCGTCGTCAACGTGCTGCCGATCGCCGCGATCACGAAAAATGAGCTCGGCCGCGAGCTGACCGATTTCGCCGCGCTGAAAGAAGCGGGCGCGATCGGGTTCTCGGACGACGGCGTCGGCGTGCAGAACGCGCGGATCATGAAGGAAGCGATGCGGCGCGCCCGCGAGCTGGGGCTGCCGATCATCGCGCACTGCGAGGACGACTCGCTCGTGGAGGGCGCCTGGGCGACCGAGGGCGCGTTCAGCCGCAAGCACGGTCTGAAAGGCATCCCGAACGAGTCCGAGGCGATTCACGTCGGACGGGACGTGCTGCTGGCCGAAGCGACTGGCGCGCACTACCATGTCTGCCACGTCAGCACGGAGCAGTCGGTCCGGCTCATCCGGCTGGCGAAATCGGTCGGCGTCCGCGTGACGGCGGAAGTGTGCCCGCACCATCTGGTGCTGTCGGACGAGGACATCCCCGGCATGGACCCGAACTGGAAAATGAACCCGCCGCTCAGGACGCCCCGCGACGTGCAGGCGGTCATCGAGGCGCTCGAGGACGGCACGATCGACATCATCGTCACCGACCACGCGCCGCACGCCGAGGAGGAGAAGGCGAAAGGCGTCGAACTCGCGCCGTTCGGCATCGTCGGCTTCGAGACGGCGTTCCCGCTGCTCTACACGACATTCGTCAGGACCGGCAGATGGAGCCTCGGCTTCCTGCTGCGCCGGATGACGAGCGATCCGGCCCGGGTGTTCGGCCTGAAGGCCGGCCGGCTGGAAGCAGGCGCGCCCGCCGATCTGACGCTGATCGATCTGGACAGCGAGCAGACGGTCGATCCGGCCAATTTTATGTCGAAGAGCCGCAACACGCCGTTTGCCGGACGACGCCTGCAAGGCTGGCCGGTCCGCACGATCGTCGCCGGCCGCACGGTTTGGCGGGCGGACTGACGTTGGCGGCGTACGGAGTACATACATCGTCATTCAGGGAGTGATACGGATGCAGGCAAGATTGTTGCTCGAGGACGGAACGCTGTTCACCGGCCGCTCGTTCGGGGCGGAAGGGGCCGTCATCGGAGAAGTGGTGTTCAACACCGGCATCACCGGTTATCAGGAAGTGTTGTCCGACCCGTCCTATTGCGGGCAGATCGTGACGATGACATANCCGCTTATCGGCAACTACGGCGTCACGCGCAACGACTTTGAAAGCATCGTCCCTTATGTCCACGGCTTTGTCGTGCGCCGGCANGAGCCGATTCCGAGCAACTGGCGCGCCGANACNCCGCTCNACGTCTTGCTNAAGGAAGCGGGCATNCCGGGCATCTCCGAAGTCGACACCCGGATGCTGACCCGCATCATCCGTCATCACGGCACGATGAAAGGGATNNTCACGACNGGCAACGANCGCGTCGANGAGCTGATGGAGCGCCTNCAGGCGACGCCGCTCNTGCGCGACCAGGTGGCGCGCACGTCGACGAAGAGCTTCATCAACGTGCCGGGCGGCGGGGAACGGATCGTGCTGATGGANTTCGGCGCGAAGAGCGGCATCCTNCGNGANCTNACCCGGCGCGGCTGCGACGTCATGGTCGTGCCTTACGACACATCGGCCGAACAGATCCGCCGCTTGGGTCCGGACGGCATCCAGCTCTCGAACGGACCGGGGGACCCGAAGGATGTCGGCGTCGCGGTCAACACGATCCGCGAACTGCTCGGCGAATTCCCGATCTTCGGCATCTGCCTCGGCCATCAACTGCTCGCGCTCGCCTGCGGCGCCGACACGGAGAAGCTGAAATTCGGCCACCGCGGCGGCAANCANCCGGTGAAAGATCTCGTGAGCGGCCGNTGCTACATCACNTCGCAAAACCACGGCTACACCGTGCGCGAAGACTCCATCGCCGGCACCGGCCTCGAGATTACGCACATCAACAACAACGACAAGACGATCGAAGGCCTGCGCCATACGAAAGTTCCGGCGTTCTCCGTCCAGTACCATCCGGAGGCGTCCCCGGGGCCGTTCGATTCGAGCTACCTGTTCGACGACTTCCTCGCGCTGATCCGCGAGCACAAGCGTCTCAACCCGCGCAAACCGCGCCAGATCATTCTTTCGGAGACGCTGAAAGGAGAACTGCTGCATGCCCAGAAATAACGAGCTGAAAAAAATTCTCGTCATCGGCTCCGGCCCGATCGTCATCGGCCAGGCGGCGGAATTCGACTACGCCGGCACGCAGGCTTGCCAGGCGCTCCGGGAAGAAGGCTACGAAGTCGTCCTGATCAACAGCAACCCGGCCACGATCATGACGGATACGAACATGGCCGACAAAGTATACATCGAACCGATCACGCTCGATTTCGTCACGCAAGTCATCCGCCGGGAGCGTCCGGACGGCCTCCTGCCGACGCTCGGCGGGCAGACCGGGCTGAACATGGCGGTCGAGCTGGCGCGTGCGGGCGTGCTCGAGCGCGAAGGCGTGAAGCTCCTCGGCACGCAGCTCGAGTCGATCGAGAAGGCGGAAGACCGCGACCTGTTCCGCGAGCTGATGCGCGAACTGAACCAGCCGGTTCCCGAGAGCACGATCGTGACGACCGTCGAGGAAGCGATTGATTTCGCGAACAGCATCGGCTACCCGATCATCGTCCGTCCGGCCTACACGCTCGGCGGCACCGGCGGCGGCATCTGCGCGAATGAGGAGGAGCTGCGCGAGACGGTCGCGGCGGGCATCCGCTACAGCCCGATCGGCCAGTGCCTCATCGAGAAGAGCATCGCCGGCATGAAAGAGATCGAGTACGAGGTCATGCGCGACTCGAACGACAACTGCATCGTCGTCTGCAACATGGAGAACGTCGATCCGGTCGGCGTCCACACCGGCGACAGCATCGTCGTGGCGCCGAGCCAGACGCTGTCCGACCGCGAGTACCAGATGCTGCGCTCGGCGGCGCTGAGCATCATCCGCGCGCTCAAGATCGAAGGCGGCTGCAACGTGCAGTTCGCGCTTGATCCGTACAGCTATCAATACTATGTCATCGAGGTGAACCCGCGGGTCAGCCGCTCGTCGGCGCTCGCGTCGAAGGCGACCGGCTATCCGATCGCCAAGATGGCGGCGAAGATCGCGGTCGGCTACACGCTCGACGAAATCATCAACCCGGTGACGGGCCAGACGTACGCGATGTTCGAGCCGACAATCGACTACATCGTGACGAAAATTCCGCGCTGGCCGTTCGACAAATTCACGACCGCGAACCGGAAGCTCGGCACGCAGATGAAGGCGACCGGCGAAGTGATGGCGATCGGCCGCACGTTCGAGGAATCGATGCACAAGGCGATCCGCTCGCTCGAGATCGGCGCGCACCGCTTCCATCTGAAGGGCATCGAACAGGTCGACGACGAGACGCTGCGCAAGCGGCTCGTCACACCGGACGACGAGCGCAGTCTTCCTCGTGGCCGAAGCGTTCCGCCGCGGCTGGAAGCTGCAGGAGATCCAGGACTTGACGAAGATCGACTGGTGGTTCCTNGACAAGATCGANGGCATCGCCCGGTTCGAAGCGCGGATCAAGTCCGAGCCGAAGCTGACGAAGGAGACGCTGTATGAAGCGAAGCGGCTCGGCTTCGCCGACCGGTCGATCGCGGAGCTCCGGCGCGAGGCGAANCCGTCGGACCCGCACGCNGACGAGGCGGCGGTCCGGGCNTTCAGNCTCGAACTCGGCATCAAGCCGGTGTACAAAATGGTCGACACGTGCGCGGCCGAATTCGAGGCGACGACGCCGTACTACTANTCGACCTACGAGACCGAGAACGANTCGGNGCAGACGGACAAGCCGAAGGTNGTCGTGCTCGGCTCCGGCCCGATCCGGATCGGACAGGGCATCGAGTTCGACTATTCGACCGTCCATGCGGTCTGGGCGATCCGCAAGGCCGGATATGAAGCGGTCATCATCAACAACAATCCGGAGACGGTGTCGACCGACTTCTCGACCTCCGACCGGCTCTACTTCGAACCGCTGTTCTTCGAGGATGTCATGAACGTCATCGAGCAGGAGCAGCCGGTCGGCGTCATCGTCCAGTTCGGCGGGCAGACGGCGATCAATCTGGCGGCGCCGCTCGCGAAGGCCGGCGTGCGCATCCTCGGCTCGGATCTCGAGAGCATCGACCAGGCGGAGGACCGGAAAAAGTTCGAAGCGCTGCTCCGCCGTCTGAACATCGCCCAGCCGAAGGGCAGCACGGTCACGTCGGTCGAAGAAGCGGTCGAGACGGCGCGCAGCCTCGGCTATCCGGTGCTCGTCCGCCCGTCCTACGTGCTCGGCGGCCGGGCGATGGAGATCGTCTACTCCGACGAGGAACTGCTCGGTTACATGGAGCAGGCCGTCAAGATCAATCCGGAACATCCGGTGCTGATCGACCGGTATATGCTGGGCAAGGAAGCGGAAGTCGACGCGATCAGCGACGGCGAGACGGTGCTCATTCCCGGCATCATGGAGCACGTCGAGCGGGCCGGCGTCCACTCGGGCGACTCGATCGCGGTCTATCCGCCTCAATCGCTGTCAGAAGAAGTCAAGAAGCAGATCGTCGACATCACGATCCGCATCGCCAAGGAATTGAAGGTCGTCGGCACGATCAACATCCAGTTCGTCATCCACCAGGATCAGGTGTACGTCATTGAGGTCAACCCGCGCTCGTCGCGGACGGTGCCTTTCCTCAGCAAAGTGACGAACGTGCCGATGGCGAATCTGGCGACGCAGGCGATTCTCGGCAAGAAGCTCGCCGATCTCGGCTACAAGGAAGGGGTGTGGCCCGAAGACCGGCACGTCTCGGTGAAGGTGCCGGTGTTCTCCTTCGCCAAGCTGCGGCGCGTCGACCCGACGCTGACGCCGGAGATGAAATCAACGGGAGAAGTGATGGGCCGCGACGAGCTGTACGCGAAGGCGCTGTACAAAGGGCTGATCGGCGCGGGCATGCGCATCCCGCCGACCGGGGCGATCATCGCGACGGTCGCCGACAAGGACAAGGAAGAAGCGACCCAAATTCTGCGCGGCTTCTACGATCTCGGCTACAGCATCATCGCGACGGGCGGCACCGCCGACGCGCTTGAGCGCGCCGGCCTGTATGTGACGCGGGTGAAGAAGCTGAGCGAGGGATCGCCGAACATCCTCGACCTGATCCGCACCGGCAAAGCCCAGTTCGTCGTCAACACGCTGACGAAGGGCCGCACGCCGGAGCGCGACGGCTTCCGCATCCGGCGCGAGGCGGTCGAGAACGGCATCGTCTGCATGACGTCGCTCGACACGGTGCGGGCGCTGCTCGAAATGCTGCAGGCAATCAGCTTCGCGTCCCGGCCGATGCCGGTGCTCCAGGAGCAGTAACACGTCCGAACGGGAGGCGGTACGTTTGACACTCACGCGGGATGAAGCGGCGGGCCGCATCATGGTGGCGCTGGACCGCCCGGATGCAGCGGCCGCGGAATCGCTGATCCGGGCGCTTGAAGGGGTTCCGTGCTGGCTGAAGGTCGGCATGGAACTGTTCTACGCGGCCGGCCCGGCGTTCGTCGCCGGGCTGAAAGACCGGGGGTACCGCGTCTTCCTCGACGTGAAGATGCACGATATCCCGAATACGGTGAAAGGCGGCGCGGCCAGCGTCACCCGGCTCGGCGTCGACCTGTTCAACGTCCACGCGGCGGGCGGCGTCCGGATGATGGAGGCGGCGCTGGAAGGCGCCGAAGCCGCGTCCGGCGGCCGGCC
>Ga0065720_1019968_pt1 | contig 18210 bp, 16 predicted proteins | sample Thericmetagenome_FD_59107 | JGI IMG/M metagenome (GOLD analysis project Ga0065720, IMG submission 59107) | Thermophilic microbial communities from the Joint Bioenergy Institute, California, USA of rice/straw/compost enrichment - eDNA_2 v2... | ecosystem: Engineered > Solid waste > Grass >...
TTTTTTTTTTGTGTTTGTCTTAACTCATACTGGCCAACTGAAAGTCCTTTTTAGAATCTCCTGGCTGTTTCATGCTGCTCTGATTGTCTTTTTTTGTCCTTCAGTATTAAGTATGAGTTCACCTGTTGTTTACCTCCTTTAGGGGCTCTTCAGGAGCTCCTGCCGCCCAGCCCTTGGTCTTCCTTGCTCTCTTAAGTCGAGAATCTAGTAGGTATGCAATTCATCCCCCAAGATGCTTTCCAGACATGGTATGGAGGTTGAGGCAGGTGCTCCTGATCTTGACATCACCATAGAGGCATGTTCCCCTTTACCGAGCCGTTTTTGAAGTTGACGTACGCCCTTCAAGTTTGGTCATAATCTGCAGTTTGCTTCAACATCAGATTTAACTTCCATGCCGACAACCTAGTAAAAACTCCTATACTTGATGTTGTTCTTCCTCGTCACTTGACAACTCGCACATGAGTTGGTGACATGTCCTTTTGCTTTTCCCTCGCCTTCTCCTACCAACTTCTCTGCCTCTTTATCACTCTCGTCGCCCGTATACCCTCTTTGCTGCTCCTCTTTCTCTTGATCTTCCCTAAACAGTTGTACCCATCGACAAAATACTCAACAACCGCCGACAGCACAACTTCCCTCGACCTAACCCCCGCGACGGAATCCTCAACCTCCCTCTTGCTTCCCCGTCCAGCGCCCCCCAGTGCCTCTTGGAAACCTCGCCACACCAAGCATACCAAAACCGTCCTCGAAGCCGTCGCAGATACCCTTCCCCCTTGCGCCCGCCGCTGCGTAATCGAGATCACTCTTCAGCGCGAGGGTGCCAAAGTGGCCTGTTCGACCCCAAGTACGGGCAATAACCTTGCTCCTCGCGGGGCGCCCGCCTTCAGTGATAGCCACGATGATACTCGTGACTTGTTTGATAATAGCAAACATCCTTACGTGCATGTTTCTAGTCTGGACGATGTGGACGCTGTTTACGGTAGCCGTACGGCTGATCGAGATTGGGATGTTTGCGGCGGGAGGGGTAAGGGGGATGGCGAGGTTTTGAGAGGCGTAGGGGTATTGGGGCGCAGTGACGATGTTGATGAAGCAAGTGAGCCGGGTATCGACGCTGCGGCGAGGGAGTGTCTTTGTGGAAATGGGACGGAGGTTGAGTATTTTTTTGCAGTGATGGCTTGTATCAGGGGGGAGGATGGAGGAAGTAAGGAGAGGGAGTTGAGTGGGTGGGAGATGTGTAGTTTGGAGGAGGCTATTGGTTGGTCTCGCAGTTTCTTTTGTTTTCTCAATTCGTCTTGCATATCCGTTGTACTCTGCATCGTCATCCCAGCCTGTTATCTCAGCCTACTTCGACCTCACCCCCGTCCCCTGATTTGCGAGAAAGTTGCCACCACTCAGCGAGAATACTCCTCTCCCATCACTCCAAATGTGTATTCGCAGACTGACGCTAACTGTATCATTCCGCAGAGACGGCTCGAGGTGCCTGGGGCGTCTATTCTACGCCACTGCGCTCACGGAAACGAGATCTTCTAGCGCCGCTAGTAATCGAAGGACCAGCAATTGTATGTGCACTCTTGAGATTATGGGCTCGCTGGAAGATGGCTTCCAGGCTCGAACTAGACGACTGGATCATGGGCCTTGCCATGGTAAGCATATGCCTCCAAAGTCGAAAATAGGACATCTCTTACGCTTTGTTGTCCATGTGGCAGATTCTTTATGTACCATTCGAAATTGTTGGATCCTTTGGTACGTCTTGGAGGGTCTCTTCGCTTTTCTCAACTCAACTTATAATGACGACACCAGCGGCACATAGGGGCATTGGAGTTGACATCTGGACCGTCGAGGCCTCGTCCATGACTCGCACCATGATGGTAATTGAGATCTCCTTCCTATCACCAACTGAAAACCTTCAACTGACCAACAGTTCATCTACATTGCCGAAACCCTCTATCTCGCAATCCTCGCCCTCACAAAGCTATCTATACTCTGCTTCTACTTGAGGGTCTTTCCACAGCACCGCTTCCGCATTCTAACCATGGCGGTCATGGGCTGGATAGCCCTCTCTGGCATCATCTTTGTCTTCCTCCAACTCTTCCAGTGTGTCCCTATCAACTACATATGGGAGGAATGGAAGCGTGGGCCTTTCGGTCAGCACCGTTGTCTCGATATCAACAAAGCTAGCTACGCCGCCGCCCTGTCAAGCATCGCGCAGGACGTTGTCATCCTCATCATGCCCCTTCCCCTACTCTGGAAGCTCCGAATCTCATGGCGGGACAAGGCTAGTGCAATTGCCATGTTCTCCATCGGTTTCTTCGTCACTGTTACCAGTTGCATCCGGTTGAGGGCTATGCATCCCTTTGGAAACTCGCCAAATCCAACTTGGGACTACACGGATGCCGCGATATGGACCGGAATCGAGGTAGCTGTGAGCATCATCGTTCCGTGTCTGCCTCCGATTCGGGCGTTCGCCAAATGGCAGAGGGGAAAGATGAACAGGAGCTTAGAGGCCGCTACTCACGCCCCAGAGCCAGCCAGCAGGCCGCGACACATGAGATCAGTTGCAGGAAGCATACCACACGGGGGTATGACGGGGAAGAGTGGAGGAACTGGAGAGACAATTGGACAACTACACAGTAGTTTGGGAAATAGAGAAGTTGGAAATGGAAAGGAAGGGAATGAACATGTTGATGAGGCAGGGGACATCGTGTAAACGAGCTTCAGCACTTGTACATAGCATTGAGCAGCGATACTTGAGAGCGAACAACACTTTGAAATATGATTCCAGGATACGAACATCATAGACTCGGGCTATATAAAGCTGACGGCTTGGTGAGGTTAATCGTTTGTTGTATGAATGAGACTTTACTCGCACACGCCAAAACCTGGAGAGCCGTTGGACCTCATTCTCCCATCCGGGGGACAACAGCCGTGAGGTTATGCCTGGAGAAGAGCTATCAACGTTTCTATCTCTAACGATACAGGCTTTTTTTTTTGTTCATAAGAGACTGCATTGAGATACAACAGGTATTCTTAGATGATGGAACGAGATGTTTTAGCCAGGACGCCTTGCCTAAAGCACTTGGCAAGGCTTCCGCACTCTGTCAGAAGAACAGAACCGTTTGGAATCGCGTTCATCGACAAGATTGTTTTTCTCCATCTTCACATGCTCTCTCCAACGGTGGGTGTGAAGTGTGAAGGTGACTCTGTAGGCGCTCCAATCGGCGGTGATGTTTCACTTGCTACCTAACAACCCCTGGCAATAATATGGGCTATTATAGCTTACCATGTAAGCCAGCAGCAGCCATAAGACTCGCTTCGATGCATCCCACATCATTCCCCCTATCCAAGGTTACTACACAGCCCCCACGCCATCACCGGAGGCTCTGTGCTGGATGTCTGTTGGACTCATCCTTTTGTTCACACACCTCCAGTCTGCAAGGTCCCGTTCCTGGATGCCGGCGGATCCGGAATCCGGGAGCCACAAGGATATACCACCATGTACGAGCGGGATATGCGCATGAATAACCGGTTATCGGCAGTTGAGAGTTCAGACGAACTCTTGCAGGTGAGATCCAGTTCTCCAAGCTTGGTCGATGGAGATGAGGATTTGCTATATAATCTTAGGCTTTGGAGCCGAAGGGGACTTCCTAGGCAACGTCTGTGTGGTATATATTGCGATACGCCCGTCGAAGAGATGAGGAAGGATGGATGGCACTCTCGCTAACGAGAAACAACCAGATCATCACGTCATCTCCAAAGCAGCAAGGCTCGAAGACAAAGTCCCTTCGACCTTGGTCAAATTTCCTGTGGTAACCAGGCTTTGGAGGACCGATATAGGAGAGCTCTCCTGAAGAAAGTTCCCCAAAATGGTCATCCAACGGCTTACAACAAAATCAGGATTCGATATCATTGGTACCAGAGGTTCGGCGCAATCCATCGATCCTCAGCAGAGCATCAGGCTTCTTCCCATCCTTTCTCCCCATTGCCAGACATGCCGGAGCAATACTCTTCATTCTACGGCGCTGTGCATACCCCTTATGGACCAGATACCAACCAACGGCTCCAAACAGCCCGAGACAGTTGAACTGCAGGAGGTTGCTTGGCCGCCTAACTATCGAGGACACGTTCATCTCATTTTGAACTCCGCGACAGTTTGCTAAACGACGTCCGTACCCTGCTCTGACAGCTTCCAGGAGTTCCGAACAACTCTACTTTCCCTTTCTACGCGAGGCTCAATGGCGCTGTCCAGCTATCTGGCCCGAACTTGGAAATTCGAGGAGAAAAACCATTAAGATGCAATCGAGAAAGGCCGATCACGCAGCCACCTACAAAGACAGACACCAGTGTGGAAGCCATCGAGGATGTCAAAGGAGCAAGACACGGCTGAGCTGTGCCTAACAACCCAGCCCACGAAGCTGTCTGAACCCTTACCCAAGCCCACTATGCCATAAGAAGAGCGTTGAAACAGCGAACGTCTGCAAGGGGCTGCTGCAACCAAGGAAGCAAGATGGGCAGCGTCATCACACAGCGTTACACTACACAAACCAAAGTTATCCCCAGCCCAAACCTGCAGCTACGGCTAGCATACGCTGCACGCGTATGCGCAAACTATTGAACGGCTTCCGTGCCCAATTCTTTGTGCACATCTCAACATCAGCAAAACCCACGACAAATTCTGCCGGTTTTTCTACTCCTTGTCCAGATCCACGCTTGCGATTGGATCCCGCGACTCTGATTCCTGCACCATTCTGGGCCACGATGACCAACACCGCCTACCCAAACAGGAACTTAGTTCTGGAGCTGAGAGGACTGCTTCTGGGCAGAAGCTGCGCCTCTAAAGACGCCACTGGGCTTACAGGGCCGAAATGCCGACGCCATCCCCGCCCATCGCCGGCCCGGGCCGCGGCTGAGAGGTAAGAACAGCACGGTGCGGCCGGGCATTCGTGGTGCCTTTTGCCCGAGTTACGGGCGGTTGACAGGGCGTGGGAGATGCCGGTAAACAACCAGTTGGAATTCGCGTGAGAAGATCCCATTTAACTGTGGCAAGATGTTGCTGACAGCATTCAAGCATCATGCCATTGAGGACGTGGACTCAAGAACCTTTCTGACGCAGCTGTTTCTGACGGTGCCGGATCCGAGCACGTTAGAGACCAGCCAGCTACCTAGCTAACGCAGCCCACGCAGTAGCCTACCAAATATTGTCTGCTGCTGCTCTCCCAAGACAACTGCAAACAACGATGCCCCAGGCTCCAGCAAACACAAGTTCCTGAGTCCTCGTTCAATGTCTGCCGCTTAAGTTTCCTACCCCACAAAAGCCCCGAGACTAACGCCCACTTCTCTCTTTCTATAAGCAGCGATCCTGTCATTTGGGTGAGGAATACCAAGAAAAAGCACATCAACCCAGCGAAGTTAGCGCCTTTTCAGGCGCTTGGCAGTCTCCTTGAGGCTATTCTACAGTATGATTGCCAATCAGGGAGGGCACCACTAGGCGATTCCCAGGCGCCAAGTTTCGAAAGGATATTTACATACGGTAAGTTACCCAGCGACTAAGGTTTAACCGGCGTTCAAAGCAATTTATAGTTACACGTCCGACACAGAGAATTTGACTCATGAAGTAAAACGCCACTGCTTAAGGTACACCAGTGTCTTTAGTCGGGTTTCCAGCAAAGTCAACTGACTGCGACGATATCCGATTCAGGAAACAGTTGAAAGTTGAGCTGTGATGTCTAGACGAGGGGCCCTGTCTTTTGCCCTGTGAGGGGAGGATGTGAGTAGCAGTCTTGAAAGCCCACCCCACCCCGCTTTTTCATGTACTTGCCTTAGGTCCGCAGCTGCTCGGGGGCGCCGCTCTCTGCGCACAGACATTCTTGGCAGGTTTTGGCACATGAATGAGTGTGGGAGCTGCAAGGTTTCCAGCTGCTTCACAGGGCTTCTTCGCCTCCTCTAGACCAAGCCCAGAACACGATAGTCTGCTTTCTAGCGGTTCCAGAAGCCTTGATTGCTTTCCTAAAAGGCTTTCCAGCAGCGCGCTTGACAGCCACTTGTCTGGCTGACTAGAGAAGGGAACCCTGTCTGACAATAACGTCACTTTTGAACTATAGACAAATGGGAGGGCTGGATCGGCCTTTTTGAAAGACCAAACCCTAACCCTCTCAGGTTGGGGCTTCCGACTTTCTGCCCAACCCTGCTACAAGTTCGAGCTAAGAGTTAAAGCTGATTGGAAGAACCAAACTTTCAAGCCCCCCGCACCTTTCCGCCTGTGGACATACACTGTCCCTTGAACCAAGGCGCGGTGGCCCTGTGACAAAATGCGGGCAAGCCTCTTGGGTAAAAGGCCAGCGAAGCTATTTGCACAATGTTACTTCGCTGCGAGAGCGATCGTGTCATGGCTTCCAGCTCTCTTCCTCCTCCTCCTTGCCGGGCTGAAGGAGATGTGAAGCTATCTCCTAAAAGAAAAAGAAAGGAAAAATCTCCGATCTTCAGATTGACCGTTGTCAGGTTGCCCACGCCCTCCCTCGCTGCGATCCTGCCGAAGGGGTTCGGGCCGTTCGTCGTTCGAAAAAAAAAGAGAAAATGATTCTCAAGGAAAACATTTGGCTGATGCTGGCGTCTAACTACGTCGACACCATCCCCAGCCACGCTGCATCTCCCGCCAGGCGAGGTACGAGTTGTGGGACATCCTGGATTACTACTCCTAGCCAAGCATCATCAGGACCTGCCTTGAACTGGGGGATTGCTCGTTGGCACTGGGGCAAAGCTGTTCGAGACCCCAATCCAAGACAACTGCACCACGTAACAAGTACGTATGTATGTATGTGCATCATGGGATGCCCAGGCACCCTTGAACGCTTCGGCAGCCATGATGCAGCGACGGCGGCATTCCTCCACAGTTTCGCGCGTCCAGTTTAGCGTTCCACGGAATTGTTGGCTGTGGTAACCGATTTCTTCTGCAGGTCCTAACTTTCAGACATCAGATGGTTATTCTTAGTATCTTGACCAGCGCCCGAAATTGATGAAAAAAAGACACCGTTCCCTTGTCTGGGCAGCAGAAAGTGCGGAAAGCATTATGACTGCCACACAGTGCCCAACTTACACCTACCGTCCCCTTTCGTTCTTTCGCTATGTTCAACAAACCCGCTGCTTCTATCAGCCACCGCGTTATCGCCCTAATGTTCGCCAAATGGCTTGTTGGTGACAACCATAGCGGATCAGACTCCGCTTGGTGATCGGCGTCGTTGCCCCTCACCTCCTCGCTAGCGCCATCTCCCAAGACCACCCTCAGCACTTCTAGAAGCTCTTCTAGACCAGGGGCTAACACTTTAGCGCCGGCGTGACTTCCCTATTGTGCTGGCCGCCGTTGATCGAAAACAACGCCTTGCTACGTAGTTTGCGATCGAGGAAAGGCAGGTATCCAACTCACAGCTGAAAAAATTCGGTTGTAGGAATCCAATACATGCCAATATCGACCCAAAGTGTACGACAAAGCCTTATCAATTGCGACCTGGCATTGGAACCGGTGAAAGCTGAGCCATCCGGCATCAGCCAATCCAATGTCGCCAATTACCCCTTACCCAACCTGTCCTGTAAGCCCATACCGAAGGGCGGGAAGCTCCCGACCCAGCCTTTTCGCGGCCCCGGAATCCCTCCGGCACTCGTGGTGCGTCATGCAACCTGGACCAACACGACAACCGGTCTGGGAAATACTTACCTGAACGGCGACCTGTTTCTGTCATCCGGGTCGTGTCTGTGGAAGTGAAAGAACCGAATACGCTGCGGCGCATGCTCTGACCTATGGAGGAGATGTCAGCCTTGGCTTGTGTCGAAAGGTAAGGCATGAGTTAAGGTGGACATATAGTCCAGCCCTTGTTCGCAATCCTTGGGCTAGAAGACACTATCCCAAGACCGGCAACGAGACCGTGGCGTACTCTTCAGATAACTCCATCTCCATCTGGTCCCTGGCTTGCTGGAGATCTTCAATCCAGCAATGGAGATTGGCAAACAGCATATCTGCTAGACAGTATGATTCCAACCTTGTTGGCTTCTATACAGCCCATGCCTGCTTTGGAGAACTCACCGATTTCTCTGTCTTTCCTGTGGGCCAAACTAACACCTTATACAGTCCGTACAGTACGTGTGTTGTAAGTTCTGAAAAGTTGATCGAGATCCTCAGCTGTGCTGGAAACATGAAGGCTTTTTGGGAGGGCATCCCAGGTCCCAGGAACTCGATGCAACCTTTTCAAGTCCTCACATCTGCAAGTTATTAAGCAGGTTATCATGAAGAGGCAGGTAGTAAGTGTCCTTTATCAGCTGCTGGAAGATTGTGATAGGTAGTCAGCTCTCTAATATCATCACATCGATGGGGATTAATTCGAGATTGCATCAGACTTCCCATAGATAATGGCTCCTCATACTGATGTTGGAGATCGCAGTCTGTAACCGATAGGCCTCTGTTGATAGATCTTAGTATGTTCCAACAGCTGGTCGGTCAGGTATTCCTTAGCCTGCCAGCTGCATTAACCTGAGCCTGGACTCTAGTGTTTCCTCGACAGACAGAAATATTCTGTATCTGGCCTTCGATGAGGAGATTCTACCTGTCCCAGAACTGGGGTGTTACTGTGAAAAGAGACCAAGGAGTTCATGAAGATCAGGTCAGGTGCTTGTTGGGCTGGCTGTCAACCAAGCTAAGATGACAGTTCTTCGGATATGCTCTCACTGCAGGCAGAGCCTCAATTTTTGTTATTCATTAGGTCACGCAGCGTCGATAGGATACCTACATCTGTCAGGTTCGCAGGCGATCAGCATGCCATAGATCCGGCACCTGCGCATAGCCGCGCATAGCGTCGGGCAGCTGCATCGTGGACCCGATCGTGGTCATTTATCCCCTCGGATTCCTGACATAAGTTTTTGGTTCATTGATTTTATGATGCAAGAAGCCGAACTGTTGTCGATGAATTCAGTCTTGGGCAGCGCTTGAGTGTCATTGAGTCAACCACAGGGCGGTGTTCTCATTGTGGTTGTCATGAAGCAGACTAGCAGCCGGTCTTCGAACTACTGCCGGTGTAGTTGTCCAAAAGTGGAGAAAGTGTTATCACGATTGCCAGTCTAACAATTTCATCGTAGACATGCAAGATAGAGAAGTCTGTGGAGCATCGTTAGCCCTTTCTGCATGTCGTACATAGGCGGGGGTTATCTGTGCATGGGCTTGCCATTCCTGGTTGATCCGCGTTTGATCCCCTGCAGACGATGAGCTCAGGAGGCTTAGCTCAGGATCTGACACACGACTGATGGATATTGAACACAGAGTCAGAGAATCACTTCCTTTGTTAGAGTTCTAGTTGGGAGACTTCGGATTTTGGTGACGTGAGTGGGGTTGTCCATCAAAGACGGGGTCGGATGGTGTTGACATCGCCTGCTCGGAATTCGGAAGGGCAAATGCAACCTTGTTAGTAATCATCCTTCTTGGCTGGTTAATGAGGCATGTAAGTAAGTGCAGTGAGCTGTGGTCATGTTCCTCAGCATCACGCGTGGCGCTGATTGCGTTTGCTTTAGAGTAGGTTCGTATCAGAGATATCATTTACAACTGGACAGAACTATCTGGTCCCCGGGGATTTAGATTCTCTTCCCTCTTACCCGCGCAAATCGAAAGCAAGCCTCGAGGAAGCACAGCTCCAAGCAAGTCACATTCCCTGATCGAAGTGAGGGTGAGCAATGGTGTAGTCCGGGCCGGATGAGATTAACGTGATAGGCATGGCCCATGAGCCCCGCGTTACATCCTTCCAATGCGGGCGCCTTCCCATGTGACGTTTGTGAAACCGGGGGCGGCGAGCGGCCACGGACGACTTCTCCCATCCTCATAGGGCCTTGGGCTGTGGGGCCGGCCAATTAACCTCCCGCCGAAGGTTTCAACGGCGCCGCCTTTCTCCACCTCGCTCCGAGCGAAGGGATGTCGCCCCTAACCGCGAAAGAAAGGTTTTTTGAGTGCAATATGTGATGGTGACACGCTATCCACTTATCGGGTTCGTATGGATAACGTAAGATCCCCTCATCAAGGAGAGGTTCGACTGCGAGTACTACCCCAATATACTCTGAGTCCTTCTCACCTCGAAGCGAACATGACTTCATTGTGATGTAGCAGGATTTTTTTTACGCGAGGTTTGGTTCGATAAGTGATCATTTTGACATTGAGAGGGAGGCCCTGAAAAACCCTCCGATTGCGGACGGCAACAATCCTCATCTGCTTTACTTGTGCTTTTTGTCATTACAAGTTCCACGCGAGCTGTACTGTAAATCATGATGATCAAAATGCAATTATTACCGAGCGGTTAGCTTGTGCAACTGTTTTAACCAATAACCGGAACTTCGATGTTGAGCCAGGGCCGGCACGGTACGGTTGATGAAGTAAGTAGATGATCTGCTAACAGCAGACCTGGGCTCGGCGACCAACCTGCGTGTTGCCGGTGATATCGGCGGTCATTACGGAGGACGGGTAGCTTTGATGATATCATATATCGCCGACCGGATGCAGAGCCAATCGTGATCCGTATGCCCTCCGGTATGCGTAAGACTGCAAAACATACCGATTACTGCAGTGTTGAGCATGTCACGTGTCCACAGACACAGCGTTCATCAACAGCTGTTGTAGAAAGTGCTTGTAGCTCTAATCCCCTCCGGTGCTGGCTCCTCGTGGGAACTGGCAAAACATTGTCACGCGCGCCTATAGCAGCAGCGATATTGAATGAAACATCGGGGATTGCGGCCGGAGACTTTGCCGGAGCTGGGGATTAAGCTCGGGCAGTGTACAGGTGAGTGACGGGTTCAAGTTGTTTTTTTTTTTCATTTTATTTTTTTCCCATCTGTGCGTTCCGCCAACTGGTAACCGAGGCCAAGCTCGGGAGGATGAACCGAGCTTGGTACCACTGAACAAGATTTCCGTCAGTTATAATATTCGGCAGTGTCGAACTTTGTTGGCATTATTGATGAAGGTGAGACACCGGCGCGTAAGTGCGGAGCCTGAATTTGATGCTGTTCCCCGTAAAAAAACAGTTGAGATCGTGGTGTGGAGACAAAACCCTCTCTGCCCGGTACATAACCAAAAGAGGGTTGCTGACTTACAAGTTTCATCAAATTTCCTAAGGTTCTTTCTCTGTCTTGACCTTTATCACGAAATTAACAATGTAAAATTTTGCATTACATGACCGCACTACGTAAGTAACAGAGAAATCTGCAACTGCATATCACGATGGCTGCATGATCTCAGGTATGTTATACATGCTCTCCCGTTGTGACGACTTCGTCTATTGAAATTTGGGAGAGGTGGAGCAAAGAGGTGTTGAGGAAGTGCCTTTCATTGGCCAGATAGCGTTGCATCATCTGCGAACATCTGGTCTGTGTCGAACAACGGTCTCCCCACAACGGTGAAGCGTCCGTCTCCCTTTTTGCTCGTCGTTGCGGTGGTGTTAACCGACCATCGGCTCCCTCCAACCAACGTCGCAATGCTGCTGACAAAGGAGCAAATAATCAGTAGCCTTATCGGAAGCGAAGAAAAATCTTAAGACGATGTCAAGATGAATACCCCGCCCTGTGTCCCTCATCACTCTCTGACATTTTTGATGTTTAAACGGAACGGCAGACAGCTCTGCAGCCACACATAGCCCCTCACTGACACGGAACGTGAAGTGGGGCAGACATGTTTCTGTTTCGACCCCGTTTCAGATCCAGGGGCTGGATGTATTACACCCCATTGGTCGACAGCCAGAGCGATCATGAGCGGTGATTCGTGACAAAGAATAGCAGCCCACGTGCGCCACCTTTTCTGCTCGCCCCATACCGACGATGGGACAAGCGGTAGTCCTTGTCTTTGGATAAAGTTTTCCGGAAGTTAACATAATGTTCAGAACCCAAGTATTTGGTTTGCGCATTTTGTCACGAACTGTCTCAGTTAATGGGGAATATGATAAGTTCATTTTAGGTGAGCGAAGGAAAAGATTGATACAGGTGAAGTTTAAGCTGCAAGATTATGGGTAAGGTGTTAATGACAACATGCATCCCTTGTGCATGTCAATGCCCAGGCCTTCCCGTCACAAAGGCAGTTAGTTCTTGTACTAAACTATGACAGAGAGGATTAAGCATGCAAAGCGGCCTCGGATACGCATGTATGTGACGCCCATACGACAGCTTGCATGTGCAACCGATGCAATGTTCTATGGCTTGCAGGCTTGATGTGTGATTGACCTGGACTGTGATTTGAAGCGTCCTTTGGCCGTCAAGCACTTGAACAAAACTCCAAGGAAAAATAATTGCACGGTGTGAGGTTGGTAGTTTGGTAGGACACGGCTTTCTCTTGATGTGTGAGTGTTATTGGATCTGTTTCGTTTTAACGTTTCGAAACTCGTGTTTCCCTGGTAGAGCATGGCAGCCACGTGCAATCATGCCTGCCGGGTAGAGGCGTCCAGTTTTAGGATCAAATCGGGGTACAATGCCAACTCCTTCGGGATACGAGGAATTCTGCATCAAGACGTCTGGAAAGAATCAATAGCCCAATAATACTTCAAAGTTGAATTCTGAAGCTCCTCATCCTACGTCTATGGCCAATAACGATGCACTGGTGGGAAGCTCTCGAGCTCATCGATCCTTTGCTGTTTGCCCAACAGCTTCTGTATACGTGGGTTATGGGCGGAATGTCCTTAGTCCAACTCATGGTCTCTTTGGATGAACAGGGCAGTAAAGTCACTGTATCCAAGGTCTGTAGGCTCGTCTATCAGTAAAGTGGGGTTGAGTGGCCGCGCTCCGGGGACGGGATGCTGCGTGGACGGAGGAACAGCAGCCCAACGTGGTAGTTCTCCACTTCTTCACCTCCAATGCTGAAGCAATCCTGAAGCAGATAAGCAGAGTGGAAACTCCGTGCTTGTAAGGATGAGTAGAACCAGACTTCCACACGCAGCGGTTCTCACTCGGAAACATCGGTTCCAAATGGCAGAGTGCTCCTTGTTGAAATGCGGGGGAGGGGTAGTGGATCTACCAGGTGACTACAGAAGTGGGGCATGCCTGCACCGTGACTTCCGATTGGTCAGATTTGCTGGCGGGGACAGAGTTTGAGACCCACCGACCCCAGCTTCTCCTCTTACAGATGGGATGCTATTCTTCATGGCTCTTGATAACGGCGACAGAAACTAACAATCTGGATCTTGCTGATAAGTCGAAGCTTCATTTTGCAGAATCCCATCGAAAAAGTCTTTTTAAGCACTCTATGAGAAATGCATATCCGATAACAAACCATAGAGCTGCCGGAGGAGAAAGATACCCATCTATTATTTGATCTCGCTTCTTAGAGAACGTTCTACGTTGGCTATATAGAACTTGACAGAAACTACATATTAGTGTAGCGACAGACAACTGTCAACAGTTTCTTAGACACCCATGACCCTGTTAGTGCAGACGCCGGCCTTTCGAGAAAACGGCGCTACAAGCTGCACACAGTTCGAACTATTCCGGCAAATTCGTCATCTTTTTTAAGCTTGGATCGTGGCTTACGCACAGAACTTTTACTGCACAACGGTGCAGCAGCCGTTGGCCTAACTGTCCAAAGAAGGCAGCCTCTCTTCCCAATGGGGACATGAACCAACAACGCCTCAATTTCACGATTCCGCGTCTCTTCCTTTCCTACTTGAACTATTTCCCGCGCTACATCCCCGCCACTACTTCAGCGCCTGCAGCAGAAAAGATGTTTCGTTGGTGATATGGGAGAGAGAAGCTGTTGTCATGGGCCGAGAAGCGGTGGTGTGACATGGGCGGGAGCCGGGCGGGGGCTTCACTCAAGCAGGGCCTATCAGATGGCCTTCTTCGCCGTCGTCTTGGCCGTTTAAGCTCTACGCACGGACGTGGCCGGGCCAGCCGTCAGAATATCTTGTGTGGGCTTCGAGATGCAGATTCTTCGACCCAAACGCGCTCGACGTGGATCATTTGCACTTTAACTTACCCTGCAGTATACCCTGCCACCAGCTTGGTGGGAAAACTCGGACTTGACAGTGCCCATGATAAGCCTTTCCGGGCTCGACGGTAGTACGGGCTCGCCGGTCGGCTGGCTCTTGGGTCGGTAGTTGAGGTCAAGTACCGGAGTTGAGCGGGCTGGCACCATGGCTCGCTTCCGGCAAGCGCCACGTTCCAGTAGGAGGATCACGTCCGGAGCGACATCGGGTGTCCTACCCAACAGCCTCGATATTGGTTGAGGAGTGAACAGGGCCTGGGAAGGTCCATCACCTCGCTTCGGCTCGATAACTCCTTGTCTGATTATGATGAGTGGAAAGAGGCCTGCAATAACCCTGTCCAGTGTGAAGCTGCCCTGTCATGGGGAGACCTGGGCGATGCGGTGAGGGATTCGCCGCTAGTTCGCGCTACGAGCCGCGTCTGCATTAGGCCGTTGACGCTAGTGCAGCTCATGCCTCTCCTCTCCTTCTTTTACACCATCCAACCTCTTCTCCTTGAGGAAAGGCTGTGTTCGCGAAAGCTCTTGGCATGAGCCTGTGGCTTGCCCTGGGCCTGAAAACCCCACATTCCATTTTTGTCCTGGGTTGTTCTCCGCAACGATCATAGAAGTTCTGTCAAAGAACAACGCCTCTCCAAAACATCGATGTGTCTTAATAATTTCCAGCACGTTGTTTTCCTTGATGTTGAGAATATCCTCCAGACAACCACAATATCGAGCTGTTCGACAGTAACAATGATTGCCTAAGCAGTTTTATGAGAAATGACGTTCTGGTTGGGGGTTCTTCGACCTCAGCTGAGCCAGGAGGTGGACGATCTTCGTGGGACCCAATTGACAGCCGCGCCAGCAAGCTAATAAACTTTGATGCTCCATCTTTCCCGAAGCCCCAGGCGTGGTCACGCCAGAGCGGCCAGAGATGCAGTAACAACAGCGTCTAGTTCCGTTGATATCATGATCCACGAATTTCATGTTTCTTTCGAGTAGTGATTCATTCGCTGACTGGTTTCAGAGCCAGAAAACCGGACGGATGATCCAGTTTCACGAGTCTTAGAACCAATGCCGACAGAGAAACCTGTGCTCAGTGTGCCGTCTTTGTCTCTTCTGCGTTTTTACCTTACCTTTTACCCCAGATCTCCATGCAAAAACTGCGTCTAGATTTTCCGTCCGCCGTTGCTGTGGGTATGTCCCTTTCCCCATAGACATGCAGAGCTTCCCGCTCTTCAACCACGGGATCTATGATCACGCAGCAGCAGTACATGCCGTCCCGGAACGCCTATTGCAGTCGCATAGGTGGAATTCTAACCTGTATACAACTTCATCATCGCAATTGGAGGAACCGCTTGGCTAAAGGTTTTGGTCGGCCGCCGGTTTGGACACAACACCATTTTCTGAGAGAGTGACCTCTTCCCTCGACTGCTAGCAAGCTGTGTCTTGCAAGCAAAGTCCCTACTAATGAGGTGCCATCGAGCCTTGTCTTAGGCGGAATTAAAAGCTGCTATTAAGCTGCTGATTAGTAGCCTATAACTGCTTATGTGCAAGTTTCCGTGTTGCTTACCATTCACTCATAAGGCTTTGAATCTGGGGAAGCCCGTCACATGCAATGGTACGGGACACTACGCCCAGCGATGCGTAATCTGTACCAAACAATCATGGATGAAGTACCCTGCCATTCTACGCCGTCCGCCTAGTGGACGAAAGCTCTGACCAGGAAAAACAACACTATTGTTTTGTGGAGCAAGCGATTATGTCAACAATATTTTCATTCAGGGGGTCGACGGGTACCAGTAATATTCATTCCCGTTGCTCACAAAGCAAGGTTGTTTTTAGTGTGGCTCTTGATGCTACTTCGATGAACTTAGGACAGCCTTGAAATCTTGGAACCTAAAATTGTTGTGGAGTCCTGGTCTGCTGTGGTTCGGCAGCTTTCTTAGCCTCTCGGAATCAATGCTGTAACAGTGCGCGCCTGTCGTCGCTCGCGCAGTGCAGCGCAGCTCACAACTTGCAGGTTGCATGAACACTGCAAGGGGAGCGCAACGCAGAGCTCTCTGCCAATGGAAATGCACACTTCACCGCCTGGCCTGGCCTCTCCGTGGCTGGTAGCTACTCGACAATGCAACAACAACCAAAGAAAGGGAAGGGAGTGAAGGATTGACGCTACTCATGCTGTCCCTCTCTTCCCACGTTGTCGGCGTTGACATCGATGCATGGGTATGGGCTTGTCTGGTGTCCGGTGTGCAGAGGCGAGATGACAGTGCCAAAATCTTGAGTTCCTTGTTGCGCTGACTGGGTGACAACACGACATCATCATTACCAACAACCCTTTGCAAACATAGGTAAAAACCTCCGGTTGCCTGCACCACTGCAAGGTCCCTTTTTTGGGTCCGCGATATGAGCATCTACATGTTGTTCTCAGTTCGGGACAGGCGATCGGCGATCCCGGCTTTCGATGGCTTGCTTAACAATACAATGCCGATTCAGCTCTTGCGGAAACATAAGCAATCATAGGGAAAGATAGATGATGTTACGTTGCAAAGAAACCCCCGACGAGCATCATCCCTGCTGTTACTCTGGACCCAAGTTTAGAAGTCTCGACACCACAGGTTTGGATCATCCTGTACTTCGTTTCTTTTTGATCGTGCTGTGGCTGTCGCATTTTCGATCGCTCCCGTGTCGCTTAAAGGTTTTCTTAACTATAACATATACTTGGTCTCATAAGTTGACGTCTTGGTGACAGCAGTGTCCAGTCGTCTGGAGAGTTGACGAAATTTACAGTAACGACAGTCTTTACTATCCACTGGAAACTTGGTGCTGGATGTAGCCCTAACAACCCAGTCGTTAACACCGATAACTTGCTGCTGTTAACAGCGGTCCTGGCTGAGAGGACGGACCACGTATCCGTGTGTAACCGGATCTATTCCGAACGATAGGCGATGGGCGATGCATGCAATGTGTAAGCGGAGTGGCTTGCCCTTCCATGGACGGCGGGCGGCAGCCGCAGGGCGGACTGGGCGACATATGAGATGTAAGCTCAAAGTTCAAGCTTTCGCCCCTGAGAAGTTGTTTTAGATGCTTGAGTCAAGCCCTTCAATCGCATCAGCGCCTACCAGAGCAACGGAACCGGACCTGAGACATTGGAGTCTCTCGGGAATAGGGATGTAGAGAGGATGATGCGAGGTATGTTAGAGTAAAGTAATATAGTGTAATCATCGTGTTCTCTGCTGCGCTGTTCCGAGAGGCGTTGGTGTTGTCTTCGCTTTCTGTTCCCCAGGGTACAATAGCCGGCTGCACGGATTAGGAGTCCAACATTAACAGCAACCGGAAATCTCGAATATAGGTTTTGAGCCCCGGGAATTGGCGATTGCTCAAGGTTGCACATCATGGTTACTCAAGCCTTCACACTGGAGCTTGTCACAATACTACCTGCGCAGATCGATCCACACAGACTGAAGATGCTGCGCTTTTGCTGCTTTGACATCGGAATCCGCCAGAGTTTTCTCACATGGAAAAGAATTGGGTGTTCCTGAGATGCATATCTGGTCATCACAGGACAGGATAAGGTTGCTCTCGATCTGCTACTGCACATCACTGACCAGGGCGTTGCTGCAAACTAGGCGTAGCGAATACACTAACCCGCAGATACCTACTATCGGGTGCTGCGGCGGATGACGCCCAAAAGGAGGAAGATCACTGATCATGTGTAACGGTTTGAGGCTCAAAGCTAATCTGACTTTTCGAAATCAAGGTCTCAGAGATAAAAGGCAGGAGAGAGAGAGAGACCGAGAGATAGAGTGACGACAGGGAGGAGAAAGATAGGCGTTTCTTTTTAATCAGTTTATCTGATTCCTCCCGAGGCTCCAGGGACAGGCCCCGATTGGACTTGCATCTCTGGGAAATATTTCCGTCTGGCGCGATACCTAGGGCCCGTTACGATAGTGTTTTGTCTCGTAACTCGTAGTGTATCGCGTAACGGAAGCCGCCGGCTATCATTCTCCAGCATCATCCGTGACACCTCACCATTTTTGATTATTTCTTACGCCACGAAATATATTACGAGGAGGTATTGCTGTTTTAAAGCTCTTGATCATATCTCAATCGAAGGTCCTGCCATTCTATTTGGCAGACTAAAGGAAATATGTAAACGTAGGCGCTGGCGAGAGTCTTGGTCCTGGACACAGGCGGGCTCGCTTGTGAAGGAGAGATGGGAAAGGCTGGCCTCCAAAATGGGTGGACAAGCC
>Ga0065720_1019969_pt1 | contig 18203 bp, 13 predicted proteins | sample Thericmetagenome_FD_59107 | JGI IMG/M metagenome (GOLD analysis project Ga0065720, IMG submission 59107) | Thermophilic microbial communities from the Joint Bioenergy Institute, California, USA of rice/straw/compost enrichment - eDNA_2 v2... | ecosystem: Engineered > Solid waste > Grass >...
GTCCAGGGGTACGCCCGGCGACATGAGCCAGGCCAGCACCGGCGCCGTGATACCGGCCTCCCGCAGGCGGAGCGCCTCGCCCACGGTGCAGCCGCCGAGCCAGGTCGCCCCACCGCGCAGCGCGGCCCGGGCCGCCGCCAGCATGCCGTGCCCGTACCCGTCGCCCTTGACCACGGCCATGACCTCGGCGCCGGGTGAGCCGGCCGGCGCGGCCGCGCGGGTCAGATCCCGCAGCAGGCGGACGTTGTGCTCGATCGCGTCGAGGTCGACCCGCACTTCCGCCTGCCACATGGAGTCGATCCTACTTGTTAGTAAAGTTTCGGCAGAGAGCCGATCACGGTGGGTAATGCTCTCGCTACATCTTGTGCGGTCACGGGTCGGGCCACGCCGCCCCGGTCACCCTGATCATCCTCCCCGGTCGGCGACGCGGCGTGGCGGGCCGCGAGGCCGTGGACGTACGCCGCCGCGAGCGCGGCCCGCTCGGCCGGCACCCCGCCCGCCAGGAGCGAGACGATCAGACCGGCCAGCACGTCGCCGGAGCCGGCCGTCGCCAGCATCGGGGTGCCGGTCGGGTTCACCCAGGTGCCGCCATCGGGGTGGGCGACCACGGTGCGGTACCCCTTGAGCAGCACAACCACCCCGAGACGCTCGGCCAGTTCGCGGGCCGCCGCCAGCCGATCCGGCCCGACCGGCTGGCCGGCCAGCCGCACGTACTCCCGGTCGTGCGGGGTGACCACGGTCGGGGCCGGCCGCCGACGCAGCAGATCGGTCACCGCGGGCTCCCCCGCGAGCGTGATCGCGTCGGCGTCGACCACCACCGGAACCGGAGCTCCCAGCACGGCCTTCAGTTCGGCCCGGGCGCGGTCGTCGGTACCGATGCCGCACCCGACCAGCCAGGCCTGCACCCGCCCGGCGCTGGCCACCGAGTCGCTGATCACCACCGACGGGTGGGCCCGCACCACGTCCGCCGCCACCGGCCCGGCGTAGCGGATCATCCCCGCCGGCCCGGCCAGCGCCCCGGCGACCGAGAGCAGCGCCGCCCCGGGGAAGCCGGCCGAGCCGGTGGCGAGCCCAGCCACGCCGCGGCTGTACTTGTCCGACGACGGGTTCGGCCCGGGCCACCAGGCGGCGATGTCCGCGCGGTCGGGCAGCCAGGCGGCCGGCTCACCCTCCGGATCGGACAGTCCAATGTCGACAAGATCAACCAGGCCCGCCAGCGGCACCGCAGGCCCGACCGCCAGAGCCGGCTTGAGGCAGCCGAACGTGACCGTGACGTCGGCGCGCACAGCCGGCCCGTCCACGGCCCCGGTGTCGACGTCCACTCCGGACGGTACGTCGACCGCCACCACGACCGGCCGGGGCTGGAGCGCGTCCAGCGCCGCCACCGCCTCGGCCGCCGGGCTCCGCAGCCCACCGCGGCCCCCGATGCCCACGATGCCGTCGATCACCAGGTCCGGGGCGGCCGCGCGCAGCGCGTCGGCCGCTCGGGGGCCGGCCGGCACCTCCACCACCCGGCCACCGCTACGGCGCAGCTCGGCCAGCCCGTCGGCGTGGGTCCGCTCCGGCGCGAGCAGCAGCGCCCACACGGCCACCCCGCGCCGGGCCAGCAGGGCCCCCGCGAACAGGGCGTCACCGCCGTTGTTGCCCGCGCCGACGAGCAGCGCGACCCGCCGGCCGTACACGCCGCCGGTGTCGCCGAGCAGTTGCGCGCACCGCCGGGCCAGCCCTTCGGCCGCCCGCCGCATGAGCGTCAACGGCGGCAGCGTCGCCATCAACCGCTCCTCGGCCACCCGTACGTCGGCGACCCGCCAGACACCTCTCACCGCGGCCTCCCTATCGAGTGCCACCCAACCGTCGAGTTCCACCCAACGAAGTTCGCCCACTATCGCGGATCATCGCCCTCAGCCAGCACCATGGCGGAGGCGATCCCGCCGTCGTGCGACAGCGACAGGTGCCACCGCGTGATGCCCTGCTGCGCCGCCGCGGCCGCCACCGTCCCCGTCACCGTCAGCCAGGGTCGCCCGTCGACGTCGGCGACGATCTCGCAGTCATGCCAGTTCAGCCCGCGGGGGGCGCCGAGCGCCTTGGCCACGGCCTCCTTCGCGGCGAACCGCGCGGCGAGCGACTCGGGCGACCGCGGATGGCCCGACAGGGTGCGGCGCTCGGCCTCCGTGAACAGCCGCTCGGCGAGCAGCGGGGTACGGGCCAGAGCCTGCTCGAACCGCTCGACGAGCACCACGTCGATCCCGATCGCGATGATCATCACGACCCATCCCACGGCCTCGCCCGATAGATCACACGGCGCAGCCTAGTCGGGCCCGAGAGAACACCGTGCCGGGCGGGAGAGGTTCCTCCCGCCCGGCACGGTGCCGGTGCGCTCCCCGGTCAGGCCACTACTTCCTGGTCGCCGCTACTCCTTGATCGCGCCTTCGGTGGCGCCTCGGACGAAGCGCTTCTGGAAGATGAAGAAGATGATCGTCACGGGGATGAGGGTGAGCAGCGCCGCGCCGAGCTTGAGCGGATACTGCATGCCTGACCCGAGCGATCCGCCGACCAGGTCGGCCAGCCCACGGGGCAGCGTGAACAGCCCGGGGCTCTGCACGGCGACGAGCGTGTGTGGGAACTCGTTCCAGGTGCCCTGGAAGGAGAGGATGGTCAGCGTGATCAGGGCCGGCCGGGCCAGCGGCAGGATCACCGACCAGTAGGTGCGGAACGGGCCGGCGCCGTCTATGCGGGCCGCCTCTTCGAGACCGGCGGGGATCGACTCGAAAAACTGCTTCATGATGAACACGCCGGCGGCGTCGGCCAGCAGGGGGATGATCAGCCCGGAGTAGCTGTCGTACATCCCCAGCTGGTTGAGCACCAGGAACTTGGGGATGAGCAGGACCACGCCGGGGACCGCCATGACCGCGATGATCGCGGCGAAGATGGCGCGCCGACCGCCGAACCGCAGGCGGGCCAACGCGTAGCCGGCGAGCGAGTCGAGGAAGACCCGGCTGACCGTCGCGATGACGGTCACCAGCACCGAGTTCACCACCCAGAGCGGAAAGTCGGTGCCGCTGAATATTCGCAGGAAGCTGTCGGAGGTGAACGGATCGGGGATCAGGCGGAGCGGGTGGTTGGCCGCGTCCGACTCGGTCTTGAAGGTGTTGCTGATCTGGATGACGAACGGGTACAGGAAGATGATCCCGAAGAACGTGAGCACGGCGTAGTTGGCCGCCTTGGCCGCGCGCTGCCGCGGGGTCAGCCGCCGCGGGCGGCGCTGTGGGGCCGGCGCCTGGACCATCGCGCCCGCGCCCAGGACATCGGCCGTCGTGTTGTCGAGGGCCATGTCACACGCTCCTCACCCGACGGAACCAGCGCGGCCGACGCACCTCGTCGCGATCGCGCATCACCCAGCGCTGGAGCAACGTCATGCCAATGATGATCGCGAAGAGGACGAACGCGATCGCGGCGCCCGAGCCGAAGTTCAGGTCCAGGAACGCGGTTCGGAACGACAGGTACGCCGGCGTCAACGTCGTCTTGGCCGGGTTGCCCTTGCTCATCACGTAGACCTGGTCGAAGACCTGCCAGGTGCCGATGAGTCCAAGTGTGATCACCAGGAACATCGTCGGCTTGAGCATCGGCAGCACGACCTTTCGCACGTACTGCCAGCGGCTCGCACCGTCGATCAGGCTCGCCTCCTCGAGCTGGACCGGGATGTTCTGCAGGGCGGCCAGGAACATCAGCATGAACGTGCCCGAGGTGGTCCACACGACCAGGCAGATGATCGAGCACATGGCCACGCTGGGTCCGGAGAGCCACTGCCACCAGGGCAGGCCGAGCAGCTCGTTGTCGGTCAGCAGCGCGGGCGGGTTGGTAATGTCCACCAGCCCGATGGCGTTGAGGATGATGTGGAGCACGCCCCGTGGATCCGAGAACCAGTTGGGTCCATCGATCCCGAACCAGGCGAGGACCCCGTTGATCGCGCCCGAGTTGGCGAACAGGAACAGGAACACCACGCTGATCGCAACCGAGCTCGTGATCGACGGGAAGTAGAACGCCGTCCGGAAGAACGACTTCGCCCTCAGCAGACGCTGGTTCACCGCGAGCGCCAGCGCCAGGGCGAGCACGGTCTGCAGGGGCACGACAGTCAGGACGTAGTAGAGGTTGTTGCGGATGCTGGTCATGAAGTCCTGACGCGTCAGACCGTCCTCAATGAACAGTCGCGCGTAGTTCTCGCCGCCGCTGACGGGAACCCCCGCGCGGAACGGACTACCCTGCCCGTTCCACGACGTGAAGCTCACCCACAGCGCCATGAGAATCGGCACGAGCAGGAAGACGGTGAGCAGGACGACCACCGGTGCGACGAACAGCCAGCCGGCCACCCGTTCCGGCCGCTGCAGGCCGGACCGGCGGCGACGCCGGCGCGGCGGCGCGGCGTCGGATACAGGCCGCCGCGGCGGCGCCTCGGACGTGAGGACCACGAGGACCTCCTTCACGGCAACGGTGCGGCCAGGGGCGGCGGTTCCGGCCGGCCTCGGGCCGGAACCGCCGCGATCAGTCAGCCGGCCAGGGCGGCCTCAGTGTTGTCTTGCAAGCGTTCCAGCAGAGCCTTCGGGTCGGTCGAGGCGAGCTGCTGCAGACCGGCGTCGAAATCGGACAGCACGCTGTCCATCTTCGGCGCCTTGACCGGGCCCTGGGCGTACGCGGCGCCGGCGATGAACGCCTCGTCGTTCGGGAACTGCTTGAGGTACTCGTCGCGCAGCGACGCCCGCGACGGCATGACGCCGAACGCCTCGGTGAACTTGATCTGCTGCTCCGCCGAGGTCATGTGCCGCACGAAGTCGATCGCCTGCTCGCGGTACTGCGTCTTGGCCGAGATGCCCCAGCAGACGGTGAAGGACAGCGTGCCCTTGCCCTTCGGCCCGGCCGGCATCTCGTGGACCTCGTACTTCACGTCGGGGAAGTCGTTCTGCAGAGCGCCCTTGATCCAGTTGCCCTCGAACGTGATGGCGGCCAGCTGCTTGCCGAAGGCCTCACCACCCCAACCGGTGTCGATGTCCCGCGGGTAGACCGCGAGCCCGTCCTTGATCAGGCCCTGCATGTACTGCAGCGCCTGCAGGTTCTCCGGCGAGTCGCCGGTCGCCTCGGTACCGTCCTTGCTCACGATCCAGCCGCCGGCCTGGACCATGAACGCGCCGATCCGGTCACGGGTGTCGCCGATGACGATTGGCGTGATGTTGGCCGCCTTGAGCTTCTCCGCGGCCGACCGCAGCTCATCCCACGTGGTCGGCACGTCGTCGTCGGTCAGCCCGGCCTGCGCCCACAGATCCGTGTTGATCTGCATGGCGATGGTGGAGAAGTCCTTGGGGATGCAGTAGAGCTCCCCGTCGAAGGTGAAGGCGTCGCGCAGCGAGGCGTAGAAGTCGTCCGCGTCCGGGATGTCCTTGCCGTACGGCAGGAGCGCGCCGGCCTTGGCGTAGTCGGCGAACCTGCCGGCGTCGACGTAGAAGACATCGGGCGGGTTGCTGCCGGCGAACGCCTGGCCGAGCTGCTGAGCGAGGTCCTGGGCCGGGACGACGGTCGCGGTGTTACCGGTCGCCTCCGCCCACGCCGCCGCGGCCTTCTGGACCGCGTCGGTCTCGGCCTGACCGGACGATCCAATGAGGATCTCGAGGTCGGCCGGTCCGCTCTTCTGTTCCGGGGTGTCGTTGAAACCGCTGCCGCATGCGCTGGCGCCGGCCACCATGGCCGTCGTCAGGAACGCCACAGCCATGACACGATGGGACGTTCGCATCAGTTCTCCTAATATCGTGGATATAGAGATGTCCGGTAATCCCGGCTGAGGTTGTGCCTCAGGCCGAGTTACGGACAACCAGATGAGGTGTGAGCAGCACGTGCTCGGGCGAAGCCCCGTCTCCGCCGTCGAGCGCGGCCGTCAACAGCCGGATGCAGGCCTGGGCCACCTCAGCCAGGGGCTGCGCCACGGTGGTCAGGCCGACCGCGCGGGCGACCGGCGTGTCATCGAAGCCGATGACTGCCGGCCGCGACGCCCGGGACGCCCCGCTCGTCGAGCGGGAGCGAGTATTCGCCGCGGTGCGCGAGGAGCGGGCCGCGGGTGACGGGGCGTAGTGCCCCGTCGTGGCGAGCACGTAGTTCCAGGCACCCAGGGCCAACGAGTCGCTCGCACAGACGAGCGCCGTCGGGGGGTCGGGCGCCGCCAGCATCTCCGCGGCCATGCGTTCGCCAGCGGTCACCCCGTCCTCCACGTGGCGTTCCAGCCCGGTCGGATCGAGACCGGCCGCGCGCATCGCGGAAAGCCAGCCGTTCCGCCGGTCGTCCGCCACACCGGCCCCCTCGGGCCAGCCGAGGAAGCCGATCCGACGATGCCCAGCCGACAGCAGGTGTTCGGTCGCCGCCGCGGTGCCGGCGGCGCCGTCCACGTCGACCCAGGGGTGACGGTCCGGCCCGCCCCACGGACGGCCGAACGTCACGAAGGGCACTCCCTTGTCCAGCAACCATCCGGGCCGCGGATCGCCGGGGTGGGTGCTGGTGAGGACGAACCCGTCGGGGCTGTAGGCGGCCAGCAGGTCCTGGTACGCCTGGATCTCCGCGGTGTCGTCCGCCGCGGTGTACAGCACGATGCGGAACTCGGCCCGTGCGGCCGCTTCCGTCAACTCGTGCAGGAACCGGTCGAGGACGTTCCCGTTGATGCCGTCCCGCGCGGGCTCGATGCGGACGCCGATGAGGCGAGACCGCCCCGACCGCATCTGCCGCGCCGCCTGGCTGGCCCGGTAGCCGAGTTGGTCGATGACCGCCTGAACGTGCTCCCGCGTCTCAGGCCGGACCAGGTGAGGCGCGTTGATCACGTTGGACACGGTCTGGACCGATACGCCGGCCTGCCGGGCCACCGTACGAATGGTCACTTTGGACGGCATTTGTTACGTTCGCTACCCTTGCTGCTCTTGAACGATCCAAGTCAGCGATAGCATCATTGGACCGTTCAAACTGGATGCGCAGACGATGCTCCCACGACGACCGTCCTGTCAAGAGGGTGACTTGTCACTACTCGAAGACAGCCACCGGTTGGCAGGCAACGAAACGGCGGGCAACGACGGCGCGCCAACGAGACGACGGGCAACGAGAAGGCGAGAGTGGAGACGTGACGGTTGCGCCGCACCAAGCCGGCCCACCGGAGGCCGAGCTGTTCCAGCCGCTGCTGCACGACCTGGCGGTGACGGTGCACGCCCCCTGCAGCGCCTTGAGCGGCCACGATGGACAGATCCGGGCCCAGGGCGTGCAGGGCGTCTTCGCCGGTGACCGCCGGGTGCTGTCGCAGGCCATTCTCCGGATCAATGCCGTCGAACCATCCCCAATCGCCCACGCGCCCGACGGCGCAAGCGGGGCCACGTTCGTCGGCCTGGCCCGCGCGCTCGGCGATCCCGGCCCCGATCCCACCGTTCGGATCGAGCGGATGCGACGGGTGGCCACCACCGGGATGACCGAGGAGATCCGAGTCGTCTCCGCGGCCTCGGTGCCGGTGCGGGCCAGCCTGACGGTCGACCTCGCCTGCGACCTCGCGCCGATGGACGACGTCCGGATCGGCCGGGCCGGCGAACCCGTACCCGGCCAGGCCGACGGCGACGGGCTGCGCTGGTCGACGGCGGGCGTCGAGGTCCGGGTCACCGCCGACGGCGCGACGGTCGACGTCGATCAGGGCCGCCTGACCTGGACGGTCGACCTGCCTCCGCGCTCCCTGGCCCGCTACCAATGGACGTTGCAGGTCACCGCGACCGCCATCGCGGTCGGGCCCGCGTCCGGCCCGGCCGAGTGGTCCCGCCCCCGACTCGTCGCCGACGATCGCCGCCTGGTCCGCCTGCTCGAGCGTTCGCTCGACGACCTGACGGCGATGCGCCTGGTCGAGCCCGGGCACCCCGAGGACACCTTTCTCGGCGCCGGCGTCCCGTGGTTCCTCACCCTGTTCGGGCGGGACAGCCTCTGGGCCGCCCGCATGCTGCTGCCGTTCGGCACCGACCTGGCCCGAGGGACGCTGCGGGTTCTGGCCCGCCGCCAGGGCCGCCGGCTCGACTCGGCCAGCGGCGAGGCCCCGGGCAAGATAATGCACGAGCTTCGATACGCCAGCCTCTTCGGCCTCACCGCCGACTCCGCCCCGGTCGTCTACTACGGCACGATCGACGCCACCCTGCTGTGGATCGACCTGCTGCACGAGGCTTGGCGCTGGGGCCTGCCCGAGGCCGACGTGGCGGCCCTGCTGCCGAACCTGCAGGCCGCGCTCGGCTGGCTCGCCGACCACGCCGACCCCGACGGGGACGGGTTCGTGGAGTACATCGACGACAGCCGTGGCCTGGCCAACCAGGGGTGGAAGGACTCCGCCGACGCCGTCCGGTTCCGCGACGGCCGACGGGCCCAGGCCCCGATCGCGCTCTGCGAGGTGCAGGGCTACGCCTACCAGGCGGCGATGGCCGGCGCTGCGCTGCTGGAGGCGTTCGGCCGGCCCGATGCCGCGCGCTGGCGGGAGTACGCCGCCGCGCTGGCCCAGCGGTTCCGGGACCGGTTCTGGGTGGACGGCCCCGACGGCCCGTATCCGGCGCTGGCCCTGGACCGCGACAAGCGCCCCGTCGACGCGCTGACCAGCAACATCGGTCACCTGCTCGGCACCGGCCTGCTCAACGCCGAGGAGTCGGCCCTGGTCGCCCGGCACCTGGCCTCGCCCGCGATGTCGGGCGGGTACGGGCTGCGCACGATGTCCGCGGACAACGGCGGCTACAACCCGCTGTCGTACCACTGCGGCTCGGTCTGGCCGCACGACACCGCGATCGTGCTGGCTGGGCTGGCCCGCGACGGGCACGACGCGGCGGCCGCCGTGCTGGCGGAAGGTCTGCTGAGCGCGGCCGAGGCGTTCGGCTACCAGCTGCCCGAGCTGTACGGCGGCGACGACCGTACGACCTGGGGCCGACCCGCGCCGTACCCGGCCGCGTGCCACCCCCAGGCCTGGTCGGCCGCGGCCGGCGTGGCGATCCTGCAAGCGGCGCTGGGCGTGTACCCCGACGTTCCCCAAGGGACTGTCCACATGCGACCGATGCCGGGCGCTCCCCTGGGCGCGATCGACCTGCAGGGCCTGCGCATCGCGGGCACCGACGTCACCGCCTCCGTCACCCGCGACGGCCGGGCGAGCCTGACCGGCCTCCCGGCGTCGCTGCGGGTGGTGGTCCCGGCCCAGGCCCCGGTCATCCCCACGCAGCCCGGCGTCCCCACGCAGCCCGGCGTCCCCACGCAGCCCGGCGTCCCCGCACAGCCCGCCGGCCCGACCGAGCCCACCCCGGCCCGCGACTGACGTCCCGCGATGTGTCAGGAAGGACTCCTTGTTGCGCAGTAGGCGTCAACAGGGAGTCCTTCCTGACACCCGGTCGGCCACGGTCGGATTGAGCAGGAACGGCGAACCCCGGACCGGCCGGCGCCCTGCGCTGGCTGAATCAGTCGGCCGTCATGAATGGCTCAGTAGTCGATGGCCAGACGGAGGCCGAGGGCGAGCAGGACGGCTCCGGTCACCTGCTCGAACCGACGCCGGACCGCCGGCCGGGTGAGCCAACTGCGCGCCTGGGTGACGAGCACGGCCAGCAGCGACAGCCAGAGCAGGCCTTCGATGACGTGAATCATGGCCAGCGCCAGCGACCCGGCCAGCGGGGGCAGCCCGGTGGGCAGAAACTGCGGCAGCACCGACAGGTAGAACACCCCGACCTTGGGGTTGAGCAGGTTCGTGGTGAGCCCGGCCCGCAGGGCTCGCCACCGGCTCCAGCGCTCACCGGGGTGGTTCGTCGCCGATGACTCGCTCGACGCCGGCGCCCCAGGGACGCCCGACGAGGACGCCACCGGATCGCTCGACGAGGCCGAGTCGCTCGACGAGGCTGGATCTGTCAACGAGGCTGGATCCTTCGGCGAGGCTGCACCCTTCGGCGAGGCTGCATCGTTCGGCGAAGGCAACGCTGATCGCCGGCGGCGTACGGACCACAAGGCTCGTGCCCCGAGCCAGCAGAGGTAGGCCGCCCCGGCCAGCCGGAGCACGTCAAAGGCGAGCTGGGAGGCGGCGAGCACGGCGGTGACGCCGATCGCCCCGGCGGTGGCCCAGGCCAGGCAACCCAGGCCGATGCCGGTCGCGGCCGCGAGGCCGGCTCCGCGCCCGCCCGCGGCGGAGGTCCGCAGGACGAGCAGGGTGTCCACGCCGGGCGTGATGGTGAGGAGGGCGGCGAACGCGGCGAACGCGAGCAGCGAGGTGACCACCTGCCATGTCTAGCGCGGCGTACGACTGGGGGCCAGACGGTTTCGCCATGGTGCCGCCGGCACAACACTCGTTGGTTCGCGCGTCCATCGAACAACGGCGTTGCCGGCGTGACTGGTAGTTCTACCGGTGCAACGGGATCGGGCCACTCACGACAATCGCTGCATCGTCCCGCCGACCACCTGGTCGGCCAACCGAAAGGAAGTGACACAGGTGAGTGTCATGGCCCGTCCCCGAACGCCCACGCGCCGCCTGGCCCGACTGATCACCGTCCTGGCCGGCGCGGCCACCCTGACCGCCGCCACGCTCGTGGTCGCCGCGCCGGCCCGTGCCGACGAGATCGGCCAGGCGCCGACGGCGACCAACATCTACGGCAACGGCAGTTTCTCGGTCGCGTCGAGCAGCATCTCGCCCCTCGTGAGCGGCTTCGGCGGTGGAGTGGTCTACTACCCCACCGCGCCCGGCCTGTACCCGGTGATCGCGGTCTCTCCCGGCTACACGGCCACGTGGGCAAGCATCAGCTGGATCGGCCCGCGCCTGGCCTCGTGGGGCTTCGTGGTGGTCGGCATCGAGACGAACACGCTGCTCGACCAGCCGAGCAGCCGCGGCCAGCAGTTGCTCGCCGCGCTGAACTGGGCGGTCAGCAGCAGCGCCCCGGCCGCGGTGCGGTCCCGGGCGGACGGCACCCGGCGCGGCGTGGCCGGCCACTCGATGGGCGGTGGCGGCTCGCTGGAGGCGCTGGCCATGGACACCACCGGGAACGTGAAGGCGGCCGTGCCGCTCGCGCCCTGGAACCTTGACAAGACCTGGAACAACGTCAATGAGCCCGTGCTCATCGTGGGCGGCCAGTGGGACACCGTCGCGCCGGTGGCCACGCACTCGATCCCGTTCTACAACACTCTGGCCGGCCCCAAGGCGTACGTCGAGCTCAACAACGCGAGCCACTTCTTCCCCCAGGTCGCCGACTCCATGACCTCCCGGGCCCTGGTGTCGTGGTTCAAGCGCTGGCTCAACAACGACACGCGATTCACCCCGTTCACCTGCGGGTTCTCCGGACTGTCCATCTCGGACTTCAGGTCGAACGCGTGCTGACCGGCTCCCGGGGTACGCGTCGGCCGGGCGGCTCGGCCGGCGCGTACCCCGGGGCCAGGAGCCGGGCCAGGTCGATCCGGGAACGCAGCCCGAGCCGTGCCAGGATGTTCCGCACGTGGTAGTCCACGGTCCGGGTGCTGACGAACAGCGCCGCCGCGATCTCGCGGTTGGTGGCCCCGGTGGCGACCAGCTCGGCGATCTGGCGCTGCTGGGGCGTGAGCCGGCTGACCGGGTTGACCTGGCCTGACCGGGCGGCCAGGTTTTCCTCCACCACCGGCGCGCCACGGGTGGGCCGCTGACCGACCAGGTGCTCCCCGCCGGCGCGCTCCCCGGCCGCGCGCAGCTCGGCCCGGGCCTGCTCGGCCAGCGGAGTTGCCCCAAAGTACTCGAATATCTCGTAGGCGGCCCGCAGCTGCTCTCGGGCGGCGCGGCGCCGGCGGGCCCGGCGGAGCTCCTGGCCGTACAGCAGGTGCGTCCGCGCCCGCTCAAGCGGAGCCCGGGCGAGGCGATGCTGGTGCAGGGCGGCCCGGAAGTGCTCCCCCGCCCGGTCCGGGTCCTCCGCGACCAGAGCCCGGCACCGCTCCGACAGGGCCAGCCACGCCGGATTGCCGGTCTGCCGAGCCCACAGGTCGAAGACGGCGAGTGCCTCGCCGGCCGCCGTCCGATCGCCGGCCCGGACGCACGCCTCGACCAGGTGCGGGGTCGCCGCTACGCGGATGGTGAGCTGGCCGTGCCCCGACTCGAGGCTGCACAGCCCGGCCAGCCGGGGTACGGCCTCGGCCGCCCGACCGTCGTTGAGGTCCAGGATGCCCAGCGCCCACTCGACCAGGGCGGCGGCCCGGCTGACCTCCCCCACCCGCGCCACACGGATGCGAGCCCAGCAGGTGTCCCGATCACCCACCATCGCGGCGATCACCGCGCCCAGGCCGGCCAGGTTGCTGTGCAGGCCCTGCTGGCCGGTGGCCGCCGCCAACGGGATCGCGCGGGCGAGCGTCATCGCCGCGGCGGGGTACCGGCCGAGGGCGCACTCGGCGGCCGCCGCCAGCTCCAGCGCCCGCGGCACGGCGGCCGGGCGCTCCGCCGCCTCGGCGAGCGCGGCCGCCCGCCGGGCCAGCCGGTACGCGACCTCGTCGTCGCCCAGCACGATCGCGGCCAGGCTGGCCCGAATCAGAGCCGCGGGCTCGTCGATGGCGGTGGCGAGCGCGATGACCCGACGCAGCGACGGCGCGGCCATCCGGTAGTCCCCGCGGAACATGGCGGTCAGCCCGGCGAGCTGTTCGAAGGCGAGCTCCGCCTCCTGCGGCTCACCCGGACGGCGCAGCGCCCGCGCCTGGTCCGCCAGCGCACGGAACTCCGGGTAGTCCCCGGCCAGGCACAGCGCCTCGCCCGCGCTGAGCAGGGCGGCCATGCGCCGGGACGGGTCGTCGCGCAACTCCTCGGCCGCGGCCAGCAGCACCGCCCCGGCCCGGTCGGGCGCCCGCCCCCGCAGCTCCATCTCCCCGAGCAGCAGGTCGTACTCGCCCCTGGCCTCCGGGGGCAGCGTGGCCGCTTGGACCCGGCGGAGCAGACCCCGGGCCCGGTGCGGTTCACCCCCGTCCCACAGCTGACGCGCCGCGGCGACGAGCCGGACGGCGGCGAGCGCCGGATCCGCCGAGATCTCAGCCGCCCGGACCAGCGCCTGCGCCCGCACGGCCGGAGACTGTCCACCATGGACTGGCGCCGGGCCCGCGCCGCCGGTCGACGCGGTGGCGTGCTCGGCCAGCGCATCGGCCAGGGCAGGGTCCGGGCCCACCGCCAGCGCAGCCCGGTGCAGGAGCGTCCGGACCGGCGATCGGTGGGAATCCAGGATGGCGGCGAGGAGCGCATGCGTGGCCCGGCGCGCGGAGAGCGTGGCCTGTTCGTAGACCACACGTCGCAGGAGCGGCTCGGGCATCTGGACATCGTCACCGTTGACCCGGATCAGGCCGGCCCGCTCGGCTGGATCGAGAGCCGAAATATCGATATCCAACAACTCCGCCGCGCGCACCAGGTCGCCGGTGGTCAGGTTGGGGTCGGCCGCCGCCACCAGCACCAGCCGCCGGGTCGACTCGGGTAGCTCGTTCAGACGCGCGACCCAGGCCCGGCGCAGACGGCTGGTCGACGGCAGGGCTTCGGGAGCCGGTTCCTCGCCGCAGCGCTGGGCCGGGGTGAGCGCGGACGCCAGCTCCGCCAGGGCAGCCGGATTCCCCGCGGCGAGGGCGACGAGGGCGCCGGCCACATCGTCCTCGATCCCGGGCGCCCGGTCGGTGACCAGCGCCGCCCCGGCGGCCGGGTCCAAGGGCCCCAGCCGCAGCGACGGGAGATCCCAGTCCGGCCCACCCGGCCGCTGGGTGATCAGGACGGCGACGCCGTGGTCGGCGAGGCGGGCGGCCACGAAACCGAGCAGGTCCACCGAGCACGGGTCGCTCCACTGTGCATCGTCGACCCAGCACACCACGGGCCGCCGGGCGAGCGCGGCGAGCATCTCCACCGTCTGCACGCCGAGTCGGTACGCCTCACCGCCGGTGGCCGCGTCGACGCTCGCTGCCCGCCAGAGCGAACCGAGCGCCGGGGCGAACAGGGCGTCGGCGGTCGCGAACGGCAGGCCCGCCTCCCGGCGACGCGCCCGTACGGCGAGCAACCGGGGTGGTGCCGGGCTGACCCGGAACTCGGCCAGCACATGCTCGACCAGAGCGGTCTTGCCCAGGCCCGGGCCGCCCTCGACCACCAGGGCGCCACCGTTGCCGGCCCGCGCCCGATCAATCAGGCTCACCACCGCCTCGCGCTCGGCGGCCCGACCTCGCAGGCTGGCCACCGACGCTGGCGACCGCTCGGTCACCCCACCAGGGTCACCCCGGGCGGTGCGCTTGTAAAGGGTGTGGGGCCGAGCGGCCCTGGCCCGCCGGTGGCTACTCGACGGTCACGGACTTGGCCAGGTTGCGCGGTTGGTCGACGTCATGGCCGCGGGCGGTGGCGATCTCGCAGGCCAGCACCTGCAGCGGCACGGTGGTGACCAGCGGCGCGAGCAGCGTCGGAGTGGCCGGCACCTCGATGAGGTGGTCGGCGTACGGCCGCACCGAGGTGTCCCCCACCTCGGCGATCACGATGGTGCGGGCGCCCCGGGCCCGGACCTCCTGGATGTTGCTGACCACCTTGTCGTGCAGGCTGTCCTTGCCGACCGGCGAGGGCACGATGCACACGACGGGTGTGCCTTGCTCGATGAGCGCGATCGGCCCGTGCTTGAGCTCGCCGGCCGCGAAGCCTTCGGCGTGCATGTAGGCGAGCTCCTTGAGCTTCAGCGCGCCCTCCAGGGCGACCGGGTAGCCGACGTGCCGCCCGATGAAGAGGACGGAGCGGGACGAGGCGAGATCGCGGGCCAGCGCCCGGACGGCGTCCATGGTCTCCAGCACCTGGTCCACCGCGCCCGGCATCTGTTGCAGTTGGTCGAGCACGGCCCGCACCTCGTCGGCGAACTTCACGCCCCGCGCCTGCGCCAGGTAGAGGCCGACCAGGTAGCAGGCCACGAGCTGGGTGAGGAACGCCTTGGTGGACGCGACCGCGATCTCGGGGCCGGCGTGCGTGTAGAGCACCGCGTCGGACTCGCGCGGGATCGACGAGCCGTGGGTGTTGCAGATGGCCAGCACCCGCGCCTTCTGCGCCTTGGCGTGGCGCAGGGCCATGAGCGTGTCCATGGTCTCGCCCGACTGGGAGATGGCCACGACCAATGTGGACGAATCCAGGACCGGGTCGCGGTACCGGAACTCGCTGGCCAGCTCCACCTCGCAGGGCAGCCGCGTCCAGTGCTCGATCGCGTACTTGGCCACCAGGCCGGCGTGGTAGGCCGTACCGCAGGCGACGATGAACACCTTGTCCACGCGACGCAACTCCGCCTCGGTGAGGCGGGTCTCGTCCATCATCAGCTCGCCGGTCGGGCTCAGCCGACCCCGCAGCGTGTCGGCGACAGCGCGCGGCTGCTCGGCGATCTCCTTGAGCATGAAGTAGTCGAAGCCGCCCTTCTCAGCGGCGGCCGCGTCCCAGTCGATGTGGAACTGCTTGCCCTCGGCCCGCGTGCCGTCGAAGTTGGTGATCTGCACGGCGTGCGGGGTGATGAGCACGACCTGGTCCTGACCCAGCTCGATGGCCTCGCGGGTATGTGCGATGAATGCGGATACGTCGCTGGCTAGGAAGTTCTCGCCCTCGGACTGACCCACGACCAGCGGCGAGTTGCGACGGGCCCCCACCACGGCGTCCGGGGTGTCGGCGTCCACCGCGAGCAGCGTGAACGCCCCCTCCAGCCGCCGGCACACGCGGCGCATCGCCTCGGCCAGTTGCTCGGCCCGGGAGTCCGCCACCGCCGCGGGCGCGGTGCCGGCCGCCACCTCGGCCCGGACGCCCGCCAGCTCCTGCTCGAGCAGGTGGGCCGCGCACTCGGTGTCGGTCTCGCTCAGGAACTCGACCCCGGCGGCCTCAAGCTCGGCCCGCAGCGTGGCGAAGTTCTCGATAATGCCGTTATGGATGATCGCCAGCCGGCCGCTGCGGGAGCGGTGCGGGTGGGCGTTGCGGTCGGTGGGGCTGCCGTGGGTCGCCCACCGGGTGTGCCCGATGCCGGTCGTCCCGGTGTTGATGGCGCTCTCCGGGGCCTGGGCGGCCAGCTCCTGCTCGAGGTTGCCGAGCTTGCCGGCGCGCTTGACCGTGATGAGGTCTAGGCCCTCCTCCGGCGACGCCCCCGTCTCCTTGCCGAGGACCGCCACTCCGGCTGAGTCGTAGCCGCGGTACTCCAGCCGACGCAGGCCGTCCACGATGATGCCGAGCGCCGGGCGGGCGCCCACGTACCCCACGATTCCGCACATGGGCCCGATCCTAGCCGCGTTTCGCTCAAGATCGGTGCGCGGAAAGCCGACTTTTGCGCAAGCGACTTGATCGGTCACGGGGGTGTACCCTGCCGCACGTGACGGACGAGGCCAGCCGCGGCGGGTCAGGGACGGCCAGCGGCCCAGAATCACGAGGTCAGGTCGAGCCCACCGGGGTGGCCCGGATGCGGGAGTTCGGCACCACCGTCTTCGCCACGATGTCGGCGCTCGCCGTCCGGACGAACTCGGTCAACCTGGGCCAGGGCTTCCCCGACACCGACGGCCCGCCCGAGATGCTCGAGGCGGCGGTGCAGGCCCTCCGCGGCGGCCACAACCAGTACCCGCCCGGCCTGGGCATCCCCGAGCTGCGGGCCGCGATCGCCGCCCACCAGCAGCGCTTCTACAACCTGGCGTACGACCCGGACAGCGAGATCCTCGTCACCGCCGGGGCCACCGAGGCGATCGCGGCGAGCATCCTCGGCCTGTGTGAGCCCGGCGACGAGGTGGTCGCCTTCGAGCCCTTCTACGACTCGTACGGCGCCTGCGTGGCCCTCGCCCAAGCGCGGCTGCGGCCGGTGACGCTGCGCCCCGACGCCGACCGCCGGTACGCGTTCGACCCCGACGAGCTCCGCCGCGCATTCTCCGCCCGGACCCGGGTGGTGCTGCTCAACTCCCCGCACAATCCCACCGGGAAGGTGTTCACCCCCGACGAGCTGTCCCTGATCGCCTCGCTGTGCCAGGAGTACGACGCGATCGCGGTCACCGACGAGGTCTACGAGCACCTCGTCTTCTCGGATGCGTCCAGTGTGCACTGTCCTATTGCGACACTCCCGGGCATGCGGGAACGTACGCTGCGGATCTCCTCGGCGGGCAAGACGTTCTCCTGCACCGGTTGGAAGGTCGGCTGGGTCAGCGGGCCGGCCAGCCTGGTCCAGGCGGTGACCCGGGTCAAGCAGTTCCTCACCTACGTCAACGCCGCCCCGTTCCAGCCGGCGGTCGCGGTGGCGCTGGGCCTGCCCGACGCGTACTACACCGAGTTCGCCGCCACGCTGGAGCGCAAACGCGACCGGCTGGCCGCGGGGCTGGCCGAGGCCGGCTTCGCCCCCTACCGACCGGAGGGGACGTACTTCATCACTGCCGACATCCGCGAGCTGGGCGGGTCGGACGGCGTCGAGTTCTGCCTGTCCCTGCCGGAGCGCTGCGGCGTCGTCGCGATCCCGGCCCAGGTGTTCTATGCCGACCCGTCCCGGGGCCGGCACATCGTCCGGTTCGCCTTCTGCAAGCGGGACGAGGTTCTCGCCGAGGCGGTCACCCGCCTGCGACGCCTGACCGAACCGGCGCGCTGATCGCCCGGCCCGGGCCTGTCGCGCCGCGAGCCCGACCAGGCCCGAAGAGCCACTGGCCCGTCCGGCCGAAAAAGCCACTGGCCCGTCCGGGCTAGAGAGCCCCTGGCCCGATCCGGGCCTATCCTGGTCGGCGTGAGGCTCGACGAACTCAAGCGACTGCGGCGGGCCCGCGACCTCATCGACCGGGAGTACGCGCGCCCGCTGGACGTTCCGGCGCTGGCGCGGGCCGCCTTCATGTCGCCGGGCCACTTCTCCCGGCAGTTCCGGGCCGCCTTCGGCGAGACGCCGTACAGCTACCTGATGACCCGGCGGATCGAGCGCGCCAAGGTGCTGCTGCGGCGGGGCGACATGAGCGTCACCGAGGTGTGCATGGCCGTCGGCTGTACCTCGCTCGGCTCGTTCAGCGCCCGGTTCGCCGAGCTGGTCGGGGAGAGCCCGAGCGCCTACCGAGCCCGCAACCACGCGGCCTCCGCCGAGATCCCGGGCTGCTGGGCGAAACTGGTCACCAGACCGATCAGGATTCGAGAAGCGCAGCCCAGCCCGGCGCCGTAGCGTTCTGGCCATGGAGATCTCAGTCAGGAACGTCTTCCTCGAAGTGGACGACCACGAGGCCGCGCT
>Ga0065720_1001969_pt1 | contig 18200 bp, 20 predicted proteins | sample Thericmetagenome_FD_59107 | JGI IMG/M metagenome (GOLD analysis project Ga0065720, IMG submission 59107) | Thermophilic microbial communities from the Joint Bioenergy Institute, California, USA of rice/straw/compost enrichment - eDNA_2 v2... | ecosystem: Engineered > Solid waste > Grass >...
TGCTCGCGCGTCAGACGTTCGTATCCTTCCCACTCCGCTGCCGACGCCGCCAGCGCAGCGAGCGCCAATGAGGCAATCGCAAGACGCATAAGCTGACCCTCGCGCGCACGATGTGCGTATATGCGACGGGGGTCAAGGCTCGACTGCGGAACTCAAAATGGGGCTACGGGCGACAGGCTACGGCCTGAAGGCGCGCACAGCGCGCTCTGGCTCCACCCTCCGGCCTCCAGCATCAGGCCGCAGTGGCCTGCCTAACGATGAACAAGCCAGCCGCCAACGCGCCAAGCGACAGCACCATCGACGCGAGCACGTAGAGCGCCGCACCGCCAAGCTGACCGCGCTCATAGAGCAGCGCAGCATCGAGCGAAAAGGCGGAGAACGTCGTGAATCCGCCGAGCAGGCCGGTCGTCAAGAACAATCGCCAATTCTGCGATGCACCAGTCTTGAGCGCGAGCATTTCGATCAGCACGCCCATGAGAAAGGAGCCGACCACGTTCACGATCAGTGTGCTCACGCCGACGCTCTGGGGCAGACCGCGCGCGACGAGCAAATTGACTGCATGACGCAGCGCACCGCCGATACCGGCACCGGCGAAGACGATCAAGAAGTTCTGCATTTTGGCTTGTGGTTGTCGTTGGCTCAGGCTCGCAGCGATTCTATCTCGCGNCGCGGCGGCGCGCCGAACATCCGCCGGTATTCGCGGCTGAACTGCGAGGCGCTTTCGTAGCCGACCCGACGCGCGGCCACGGCCGCATCGAGCCCCTCCATCAGCATGAGCCGCCGCGCCTCGTGCAGGCGAATGCGCTTCTGATATTGCAGCGGCGACATCGAGGTGACCGCCTTGAAGTGGTGATGNAGCGAGGAGACGCTCATGTGCAAGCTCTCGGCCAGCGCCTCGATACGCANCGGNTCTGCGAAACGAGACCTGATCAAGGCAATCGCCCGAGCGATGCGTTGCAGCTGCCCGCCGTTGCTGCACAGTTCCTGCAAGCGATGCCCGAGCTCGCCGGTCAACGCCCGATAGTGCAGCTCGCGCACGACGAGCGGCGCCAGCACCATCGCATCCTGCGGCGACTCGAGCAGGCGCATCAGGCGCAATACCGCATCGAGCATCTCTTCGTTCATGCGTGCGATGAACATGCCGCGATCGTTGCGCGAACGATCGAGCGGCGGCATGGGCACTTGCGAGAGCAGATCGGCAATCGCCGTGAAATCGATCGCCATGCGCAGACAGAGATAAGGATGCGCACGCGTGGCTTCCAACACTTGCGAGGCAACGGGCAGCGCCACGGACACGACGAGATAGTTGAGCGCATCGTACATGTAGACCTCGCGCCCCAGCATGGCCCGCTTGCGCCCCTGAAGCACGATACAGAGCGAAGGCTCGTACAGGCTCGGCAGCGGCAACGTCGTCGAGCTGGATCGTACGAGCATCACGCCCGGCACCGACGTGTGATTGATCCCCTCCTGCGGCGCCAGCGCTTGCGCACGTTGCGCGAGCTCTCGCTGCCGCGGATCCGTTACGAGATGCTCCGTGTGAATGACTTCCGCGTGCATGGGGCCACCCGTCGATATGCGGCACTTGCCGTCTGTCGCCGCTCCGAATTGCGGCCCGGCAAGCATAACGAACCTACCCGGCGTGCGCGCACCGAATCCGGCAACTCGCAGGATTAGGCAAGGACTCGCCAGGATCGGACTACGTCGCGGCGCGACAGCCTTCTAGCCTACTGGCCATGTCATCGGATGCAACGAGGAGGAAGCAATGAAGCGCACTGTGCCACGCCGTACCCTCGGACGAACAGGGCTGGAGGTCTCTGCCATCGGCCTCGGTTGCATGGGCATGTCGGATTTTTACGGCGACGCCGACCACAAGACGAATCTGGCCGTCCTGAATCACGCGATCGATATCGGCGTGAATTTCTTGGACACCGCCGACATGTACGGTGTCGGCCGCAACGAAGAGCTGCTCGGCGAGATCCTGAAAACACGTCGCGACGAGGTCGTGCTCGCCACGAAATTCGGCAACGTGCGCGCCCCGAACGGCGATTTTCTCGGCATCGACGGACGCCCCGAGTATGTGCGCGCCGCATGCGATGCGAGCTTGAAGCGCCTCGGCGTCGATCACATCGATCTTTATTACCAGCATCGCGTCGATCCCAAGGTGCCGATCGAAGAGACGGTGGGTGCGATGGCAGCGCTCGTCGCCGCCGGCAAAGTCCGCCACCTGGGACTCTCGGAAGCATCGCCCGCCACGCTGCGACGCGCCGCCAAGGTTCATCCGATCACGGCGCTGCAAACCGAATATTCCCTGTGGACGCGCGATGTCGAAGGCGAGATCTTGCCCGCATGCCGTGAGCTCGGCATCGGCTTCGTTGCCTATAGCCCNCTCGGCCGCGGCTTCTTGACTGGTGCGATTCAACGCCCGGAGCAGCTTGCGGAAAACGACTGGCGGCGCCGCAACCCGCGGTTTCAGCCGGAGAATTTCNAACGCAATCGGCGACTCGTCGAAGCCGTGGAGGAGATTGCGCGNGAGCGCGGCTACACGCCGGCGCAGCTTGCGCTCGCGTGGCTNCTGCATCGAGGCGACGACATCGTGCCGATTCCGGGGACGCGCCGCATCGAGCGCCTCGATGAGAACGCGGCGGCCACGCACATCGAATTGTCGCAGGAGGAGCTGGCCCGCATCGACGCCGTGCTCGGCACGACGGAGGTCGTCGGCGACCGTTATCCCGAACCGGCGATGAGATTGCTCGGATTGTGAGCAAGGGCTGCCGGCGCCGCCGGCAGCCGAGCGCTCAATCGAGACGTCTGATCCAGATGTTCCGGAAGCTCACCAGGTGGCCGTGGTCCTGCAGACGCAAGGCTGCCTCGCCGTGCGGCTCGTACTTGGGCTCACCGATGTACGTGGTCGGCCCCTTGAGCTCGACGTCGTGATGAATGAGCACGCCGTTGAAGAATACGGTGATGCGCGCGGGCGACTGCAAGCTGCCGTCGGCGGCAAAACGCGGCGCGATGAACACGATGTCGTAAGTCTGCCATTCGCCTGCGGGGCGCGCTGCGTTCACGAGCGGGATGTGCTGTTTGTAGATTGCTCCGGCCTGGCCGTTCGAGTACGTGCGATTCTCGAGCGTGTCGAGGATCTGCACCTCGTACAGCTCCTGCAGGAACACGCCGCTGTTGCCGCGATCCTGCCCCTTCTTCTCCGGCGGCAGATGCGGCGTGCGCCATTCGATGTGAAGCTGCACGTCGCCGAATTTCTGCACCGTGCGGATGTCGCCCGTGCCCGGCGCCACCGTCAGCGCGCCGTTGGCGACGATCCACTTGGCCGGGCCGCCCTCGACGCTCTCCCACCCTTCGAGCGATTGGCCGTCGAACAGCACGATGGCATCGGCCGGCGGATCCGACGGCGTGACCCCGGGGCTTACGATCTTCGGAACCGGCTCCCACACTTCAGTGTCTTCCGGGCGTTGCGATTCCGCGCAAGCAGTTGCACAGACAATCGAAGCAAGAAGCAACGCGGCGACCGTTTTCATCTGGCAAGACCCTATGCGGTGAAAGCATTGTTTGTACACCGCACGCGCGCGTTGCGCCAGTCTGCGGGACGCGGCCCGCGTCTCGAGAATCGGCAGGGACGCTCGCTACCTGACAATCGGCAAGGTGCCTCCGACCGGCGAGCGTTCGGATTTGAAGTCCATGACCAGGTTGTAAGCGGCCACCAAGGCGGGAAATAGATTCGCGAGCACGCCCACCGAGTCCCTGCGGCCGAATATGAAATAAGCGAGCAAGAACGCGCTGCCCGACAAGCTCATGATCCAGAACGTGCGAGGAAAGACCGGGCGGCCGCGCACATGGGTCGCGATGACCTGCACGAACCAGCGCCCGGCAAACAGTAAAACACCGAGGTACCCGATCAGCTTCCAACCCGTGATCGTGACGCCGAAGACTTGCCACAGCACCTGATTCATACCGCTACCTCGCCGGACACAGATACAACGGGCGACAAGAATAAAGGGTTCAAACGTGCCCCGGGTGCTGGGCGCTGGCCAGAACAAGGCGCAAGCGCGCTCTTCCTCCAGCCTACGGTCTAGAGCCTACAGCCTGAAAGAGGCGCTCTGCGCCCTGGCCAGCACAAGTACGCTTGCGGCGCCTCGCGCGCCGCAAGCCTTCGTCCCTCCAGCCACTAGCCTCCAGTCTCTCGCCTCCAGCCCGAGGCTCAATCCCAAAAATCCTCAAGCTCCTCGTACAACACCTTCCCGCTCACGGGATCGATGTGCAGCTCGACGCGGCGGCCGGCGGAATTCGTCGCTTCCACTTCCCACAGACCGTCGTCCCTCTCGATGTCCCGAATCTTCGTGTAGCCGGCACTTTCGAGCTTGGCGATGATCTCCTTGATGTCGAGCTCTTGAGCCGACTGCGTCTGGCTCCACACGACAGGCGTCACGGCAAGCGCAAGAACCGCAAGACCAACGAATCGCTTCTTCATGATGAGGCTCCTTAGACCCTTTGAACGCAATGGCTCCATCAGCCACGGAGCGCATCATGACAGCGAGGCATTGAACGGATCGTGAGCAGGCCGTTCATGATTTGTTTAGGGAGCGATCTGCTACCGTGCGTGCCATGAACGGCACAAGAACCCTGCTCCTGGCGCTCGCGATGCTACCGGCGATGCTGTCGCCGACGGCCACGCCGGCGGACGAGGACCACGAAATTGCGCGGCGCGCCGTCGAACGCGGCGAGATCCTGCCGCTCTCGAGAATCCTCGCGCTCATCGAACGCGATCATCCCGGACGGGTGCTCGAAGTCGAGCTCGACCGCGAGGATGGCCGCTACGTCTATGAGATCGAGGTGTTGCGCACGGACGGCCGAGTGATCGAGCTGACCTATGACGCGAGCACCGGCGAGCTCCTGGAAACCGAGATCGACGACGATTAGACGTAGCCGGCAGCCGTCGACACCCGCAGGCAACGTGAACGACAGTCGGGCGATGCACTACCCTTCTGTTTCTGCAACCCGGATCGGCAGTAAGGAACGATGCGCGTTCTAGTCGTCGAGGACGAAGCCAAGCTCGCCGAGCGCATTCGTGCGGCGCTCGTGGAAGCAGGCCTGACGGCCGACATCGCGCCGGACGGCGTCGAAGCGCAGTTCCTCGGCGAAACGGAAACTTACGATGCAGCCGTGCTCGATCTGGGCCTGCCGAAAATCGACGGGCTGAGCGTACTCGAGCATTGGCGCAAGGCCGGCCGCAAGATGCCCGTGCTCATCCTCACTGCGCGCAGCCGCTGGCACGAAAAGCTCGCCGGATTCAATGCGGGCGCCGACGACTACCTCACCAAGCCGTTCGAGATGGACGAGCTCGTGGTGCGCGTAAAGGCGCTCATCCGGCGCAGCACAGGACATGCCTCGGCAATTCTCGAGTGCGGCCCCTTGAAGCTCGACACGAATGCGGCGCGCTTCGAATACGACGGTCAGCCGCTCGAGCTCACGCCGCAGGAGTACCGCATCCTGGCCTTTCTCATGCACCACGCAGGACGCGTCGTGAGCCGCACCGAGCTCATGGAGCACGTGTACGCACGCGATGCGGACAGCGACTCGAACGTGCTCGACGTGCTGATCGGGCGCATTCGCAAGAAGCTGCCCGCACCGATGCTCACGACAGTGCGCGGCCACGGTTTCGTGCTGGGGCGCACGCGTGAGACTTCTTAAGTCGCTACGCTCGCGCCTGCTCGTCGGCGCGCTCATCTGGGTCGCTTGCGCCAGCATCGCCGGCGGTTGGGCGCTTTCCTATGCCTTCCGGTCCGCTGCCGAAGATGCATTCGATGCGCGCCTGACCTCACTCGTCTCGGTCTTGATCGGCTCGGTGGATGCCGACCGCAACGGACAGCTTACGCTCGCACGGGGCATCGGCGATCCCCAATTCGAACAGGTTTACTCCGGCTGGTATTGGCTCGTCGCCGACCGCGCCGGCGTACGTCTGCGCTCGCGCTCGCTGTGGGATTTGAGGCTGGAGGTGCCGGACACGCCCGTCACTGCAACGCCGCGCGTCATGACCACGCATGATCCGCTCGGACGCGAGATTCGCGTCGCGGTTCAAACCGTGCTGTTGCCGAACGCCGCCTCGCCGGTGACCTTCCTCGTGAGCGGCGACGGCGAGACGCTGCGCAGCGAGATCCGCCGCTTCAACGTGGTGCTGCGCAGCGCCCTTGCGGCACTGGCGCTCGGCCTGCTTCTCGCGTTGCTCGCACAGATCCGTTTCGGCTTGCGCCCGCTCGAGCGGCTCGTCCACGAAGTCGAAGCGGTGCGCACCGGCAAGTCGAGCCAGCTGTCCCCGCTCGAGACGACGGAGCTCGACGCGCTCGTCACCGAAGTCAACTCGTTGATTGCGCACAACCGCGAGGTCGTCGAACGTGCGCGTGCGAGCGCAAGCGATCTCGCGCACGCGCTCAAGACGCCGCTCGCAGTGATCAAGTCCTTGGAGACCGACGGCGAAGCCGCGCGAGAACGAAGGCAACAAATCGCCGCAATGGAACGTATCGTCACGCGTCATCTCGCACGTGCCTCCGCCGCTGGCGCTGGACGACATCGCGCGCTTGCGCTCTCGCCCATCGTCGATGAGATTGCACACGGACTGCAACGCGTCTACGCCGAGCGCGATCTCCTCATCCGAAATGAGCTCGCCGCCGACCTCGCCTATCCGGCCGATCAGGAAGACCTCGAAGAGATGCTCGGAAACCTGCTCGAGAATGCGTGCAAGTGGGCCACGCATGCCGTCCGCGTGAGGAGCCGACGCGACGCCGGACAGCTATGCATCATTGTCGAGGACGATGGCCCCGGCATTCCCGACGAACATGCCCATCAAGCGATCGCACGCGGCGTTCGCCTCGACGAGAAAACGTCCGGCACAGGGTTGGGCCTCGCCATCGTCACCGATCTTGCGACGTTGTATGGCGGAGAGCTCGCACTGGCACGGTCGGAGCTTGGAGGCGTCAAAGCGGAGTTAAAGCTTCCGACCTAGATGGGCGCTGGGCGGCTGGCCAGAATAGGCTACGGCGACGGGCAACGGGCTACCGCCAGGAAAGGCTCGACGCGCGCGCCTTTTGCCCAGCTTCCAGCCTAGAACCTCACTCTCGCTCCCACCCACGCCGCGCGCGGCGGTCCTGCGCCGTAGAAGCGCGGATCGGAGAACTCGGGGAAGACCTCGTCCGGCTCGCCGAGCAAACCGAAAGTTTCGTAGTCCTCATCGAGCGCGTTCTCGACGCGAACGAACAGCGCAGCGTGATCGTTCAAGCGATACTCGCCGCGCAGATTGAGCACGGCGTACGCATCGGTCTTGTCGAGGAGATTCGGCTCATCGCCGCGCAGATACACGCCGGAGCGGTAATTGACGTCGGCGCCGATGGTCAAGCGGTTCGTGACGAAGAAGTCCACAGCAGCATTGGCCTGGTGCTTCGGAATGCCCGGAATCGTCGAGCCGGCCGGCACGAGCAGCGCTTCTTCACCGATCGCTCCCGGCTCGTCGGCATCGTCATCGTCCTCGACGAGCGGGTGATTGGGACTGTTGACCACGAATGCGTCTTCGAACGTGGCATCGACGTAGCTGTAATCGAACGACCACCGCACCCGCGAGGCCCTCTGTTCCAAACCGAGCTCCAGCCCGGCACGGCGCGTGTCGCCGACATTGGCGAAGAAGCCCACGTTCGCCTGTGCGCCGCCGGTCGTCTGGAACAGAATGTCGTCGCGATTCGTCGCGTGGAACGCGCCGATGCGCCAACGCAGGCCTGTCGTCAGCTCGCCGCGCAAACCGAGCTCGGCGGTGCGCGCGACGACCTGTTCGAGCGGCGGATCGGCGAGGAATGCATTCGGCAGATTGCACGGCGCATCTTCGCTCGCACATGCAAGCTCGACCGGCGTCGGCGTGCGCGTCGATTCGCCGATATTGGCGTAGAACGTCGTCGCCGTGCCGATTCGGTACGTCAAGCCGAGCGCGGGATTGAAACGCTCGAAGCGGTGGCGACCGTTGAGCTCGGGCGACTCGCCCGTACGGTCCTCCAATCGGATGCGCGTCGTATCGAACCGACCGGACAGCGTGAGCCCTGTCCGGTCGGTTACCTCGAGCGTGTTCGCGAAATACACGCTCGCCACAGACACCTCGCTCTTGACATCCGTGAAGAACTCTTGCGCGAAGATCCCTGTCCGCGACGTCGAGCGGTCGGGATTCAGGCGCGCCACTTCCGTCGCCGAGTTGAAATCGATCCGCCCCTCGTTGAACGACAGGCCGAACGTCAGATGATTCGGCCGCCCCGCCAGCGCGGCGCTCCAGCCGAGCTGCACCGAAGCGCCGTAGCTCTTCTGCTCGCGCCGACCGATGTTGTTGATGGCATTGAGCTCCTCGTCGTCGAGCTCGGCTTCGATGGGATTGCCGAACTGATCGAGCACGAGCGTGATGTCGTCATCGTCCTCGTCGGAACACTCTCCGTCGCCGTTCACATCCTCGAAGTTCTCTTCGACGAGAAACTCGCCCGAGCCGATCTCGCACTCCTCGAAAATCGTGCCGTCGCCGTTGAACGTGTCCGTGTCGATCTTGCGGTAGTACGCATTTCCCGCCAGCACCAGCGAATCCGACAGTCGGTGCTCGCCGGACAGGATCACCTGCACGTGCGAGTTCTCCGTGATATCCGGATGCGTGAATACCTGCTTGCGATCGAGGGCGAGCAGCTCGGCCGGTGAAGCGCCGTTGCCGCGCAGCTTCGTATCGCCGACCGCCACGCCGAGATCGACGCTCGATGCATCGCCGTCGCGCCAGCTCAAGACTCCGAAGTAGCGCACCGCTTCGGACTTGGAGAAATCTCGCCAGCCGTCTTCCGCGAAGTAATCGACGTTCGCGTAGTACCCGAAGGATTCGCCGTGCCCGCCGTGCTGCAGCGAGGCCACGGTGCGGCCGAACGAGCCACCGTACGCTTCAAGACCGGTTCCCTGATAGCGAAATCCATTCTTCATTTGCAGCGACAGCACGCCGCCCAAGGCATTGAGACCGAAGACCGGGTGCGAACCGCCGAGCATCTGCACGCTGTCTACGGCCGACAACCCGATGAGATCCCAGTTCACCGTATCGCCGAACGGATCGTTGATGCGCACGCCGTTCTGATAGACCGCGAGTCCCTGCGGCAAACCGAGAAGCGGCGAGGCCGTGAAGCCGCGAAAGTACACGTCCGGCTGCAGAGGATTGTTCTGGGCGTGATTGATGTTGACGCTCGCGAACGAGCGGTTGAGCACTTCAGTGATATCGGTGGCCTGCAGCCGCACGATGTCTTGCGCATCGGCCACCTGAACGCTCGAAGGCACGCGCGAGCTGTCGAGCGTCGTTCCGTACGGCGCAGTCACGATGACATGAGTTTCGCTGCCGACCGCATCAGGATCCGCCGCAGCCGCGGTATGTGCGCTGCAGGAACCGATCAACGCTATCGTGACGGCCACTCTGACTCGGCGGGTGCTCGCGCTCATCCCCTGCTCCCTCCAGTCGCGATTCGCAGCGCGCAATACCGCTGCGTCTGACGCGCATCAAACTGCCTTCGGGCGCAAAAGTTGCACAAGGGAATTTGTCCTGATGTGCCCGGGAATGATTCCCGGTGACACTCATCGTCGGTTCGGCGCGGCACGCAAGCCGTTGTCACGATAGGTACGTCTGCGTACGCCGCGATTCGGAGCACAGATGCCGCCGCCCGTTCACCACTGGTCGGCGCGCGCAGCTACCGGGAGGGACGAATGTCACTCATGACACAGTGTCACGCTGAAGCACCGCACACAGGTGTCTCGTTTCCGTGGCGCGACGCGGCGATCGTGGTGGGCGCCACACTACTCTCGGCAATCGTCTTCGTCCGCATTGACCTCAGCGAATCGTTGTTCGCCTTCACGCGAGACTGGGAACATCTACAGATCGACGAGCTTCCGATCACCCTGCTCGTGCTCGCGATCGGGCTCGGCTGGTTCGCCTGGCGTCGGTATACCGAAATGCGCCGCGAGCTCGCCGCACGCGCAGCGGCCGAAGCTCGGCTGGCCGCGCTGCTCGAAGACCATCGGCGGCTTACTCACCGCTACGTACACCTGCAGGAATCGGAGCGCAAAGCGCTGGCGCGCGAGCTGCACGATGAGCTCGGGCAATATTTGTACGCGATCAAGACCGATGCCGTGGCGATTCAGCGCAAGGCGGACCGCAGCGAGCTCGCAGTTCACCAATCGGCGTCGGCGATCGTGGCGCACTGCGATCACGTTCAGGAGTGCGTGCGTGCGCTCATCGGCCGACTGCGTCCGATCGGCCTGGATGTGCTCGGCCTGCGCGCCGCGCTCGAGCACTTTTTTCAGATGGTGCGCGCGAGCACGCCGCAACGCGCGCTCAACGTGCGCCTGGAGGGCGATCTCGACGACCTCGACGACGCCACCTCGCTCGCCGTCTATCGGCTCATTCAGGAAGGTCTCACGAACGTATCGCGCCATGCCGGAGCGCGCAGCGTGGAGGTCGAGGTTGCCCGCGCCGCGGACGACACCGACGCGAAGGACGAGATTGCGGTGCGGATCGTCGATGACGGCCACGGCGCCGATCCGCACGCGAAGACGCTCGGGCTCGGCCTGCTCGGCATGCGCGAGCGCGTCGAGATGCTCGGCGGGACGTTCGAGACTCGCACTGCCCTCGGCCAAGGCTTTGCCATCTATGCCCGAATTCCGGTGACGGGTCGCACGAGGCGCCAGCACGTCGAACAGACCGTGTGCGAACCCGATGCTCGCCCCATCGCTTCCATCAATTGAGCTATCGCACCATGAACGTATCGATTCAAGTCTTGCTCGTCGACGATCACGCCGTCGTGCGCGAAGGCTATCGGCGTCTGCTCGAGGACAGCGGCATTCGCGTGGTGGGCGAGGCGGCGACTGCCGCGGACGCTTACCGAGAATTCTGCACGCGCACGCCGGATGTCGTGGTCATGGACATCGCCTTACGCGGCGTAAGCGGCATCGAAGGCATGCGTCGCATCCTTGCGCGCGACCCGAACGCGCGGGTGCTCATCTTCAGCATGCATCAGGAGATCATCTTCGTGCGGCGCGCGCTCGAAGCGGGCGCGGCAGGCTATCTGACCAAGGCCAGCGCGCCGCGGGTGCTCGTCGAGGCAGTCGCCACCGTCGCGCGCGGACAGCGCTTCTTGAGCCACGATGTTGCGATGGCGCTTGCGCTCGCTCCGGCACCGCAACCCACGACGCCGTCCGCACGGCTCTCCCCACGGGAATTCGAGGTACTCAAGCTGCTGGCGCAAGGCTGCTCGCTGAACCGAGAGTCGCAAGACAGCTGTGCCGTAACCCCAAGACGGTCGCGAATCACCAATCTGCGATCAAGCAGAAGCTCGGCGCAGAGAACACAGCGCAGCTCGTGCACATGGCCATCGAGCTCGGTCTCGTGCCGCCGCTCTATCAGCTCGCGTGCGGCGAGACAGACGTGCCGCGCGCCCGGCAGGACGCGCGCACGCCGTCGTGACGAAACTTGCTATTCGCCGCCTGTGTCGCTTACGGCGGGCACGGGCTTGGTGAGCGCCGACGCTTCCGGATGACCTTCGTACACGGCGTCGCGGAAACGTTTGTGCAGCGGCACCTTGCCGAACGGTGCGTACTGAGTGAACAGCACCGCGACGATGTCGTTCGCAGGATCGACCCAGAACAACGTGTTGGCAAAACCGTCCCAGAAGAATTCGCCGACCGCGCCCGAGGCCTCGTCGCGATCGGCAGGCGGCGCGATGCGTACTGCGAAATCGATGCCGAAGCCCACCTGCCCCTTGCTCGGCAGCCAGGACACGTCCGTCACCTCGGCCGGCATGTGATTCGTAGTCATGAGGCGGATGGCCTCTTCGCTCAGGATCCGCACGCCGTCGAGCTCGCCGCGATTGCGCAGCATCAGCGCAAAACGCATGTAGTCATCGAGCGTCGAGACCAGGCCCCAGCCGCCCGGCTTCAACGGCCAGTCCTTCAGGTTGAATTCGGCAGGCCCCGATGTCAGCGGCGTGAACGTGCCGTCATCGGCGCGCAGATACAACGTCGCCAAGCGCTCGCGAGCGTCGCCCGCGACGACATAGCGCGTATCGCGCATGCCGAGCGGCTCGAAAATGTGCTTCTTGAGATATTACGTCGAAGCGCTCGCCCGAGAGCCGTTCGACGAGGAAGGCTTGCACGTCGACCGACGGACCGTACAACCAGCGCGTGCCCGGCTGATACAGCAGCGGCACCGAACCCAGCTTCTGCGCCATCTGCTCGAGGGTGTTCTCCAACGCGAGCGGCGCCGCCTTGCGATAGAGCTCGCCGACCGGCGAAGTGTCTTCGTCGCCGGAGGTAAAGCCCGCGGTGTGGCGCATCACGTCGCGAATCGTGACCGGCCGACGCGGCGGTTCGTAGCGAGGCTTGCCGGAAGCGTCGGTCCCGGCATAGACACGCAGGCCCGCGAACTCCGGTGCGTATTTCTCGAGCGGATCATCGAGGTCGAACTTGCCTTGATCGTACAAGCGCATCAAGGCAACGCCGGTAATCGGCTTGGTCATCGAGAAGATGCGTACGAGCGTATCGCGCTGCATCGGTCGTTGCGCCTCGCGGTCGGCGAAGCCGAAGGCGCCGAAGTACGCCTCGTTGCCATGCTCGTAGACGAGCGCGGATACCCCGACGAGCTGTCCCGATTCGACGAGATCGCGCAGCGTCGCGTCGAGCCGACCCGCATCGACCAGATGCGCTTGCGGCTCGGCATGATGCGGCTGCGGCGATGGTGCCTTGCTGCATGCGGCAAGTGCGCTCGCGGCCAGGAGCGCGGCCATCCATCTCGACATACCCTCACCTCGCTGGTTGGGACTGGAAGATGCCGCGCATTGTAGAGGCGCGCCCCCAGCGCGCGGCGCGCCGGCTCGTCAAGAACTGCGAATCAGCGCGCGTTGACGGCGAAGCGCCCCGGCCCCATGAGCCCGAGCGCGGCCGCGGTCACCAGGAACATGGCCTGCAGCTCGATCGCCCAGCCGCCTTGATTGTTGAGCGCGGCGATCTGGCCCATGTGCACGAGACCGATCGCGAACAGCATATTGATGACAATGATCCACGCGCCCACCCGCGAATAGAACCCGAGGATCACGAGCAGCGGCGCCACGACTTCGCCGACATAGACGCCGAAGGCGAGAAATCCGGGCAGGCCGGCCTTGCTCAGCATGGCGGAAATGCCGCCGACGCCCGCGATGAGCTTGTGAATGCCGTGCAGGAGAATGGTGCCGCCGAGCACGAGCCTGAGCAGCAGGCGTCCGATGTCGTTTCCCCATGTGAGCGCTCTCTTTGTGTATCGACAATTGCGCAAATGCGCGCGACGACAAGCGTGCTTGCGCGCCGACGGCATCGTCAAGCTGCGCGCGTGTCAACGTATTGCGCGAAGGGACGCTATGAGGACTGCATCACAGTCAAGGAGGCTCGTATGTCGATTCGGATGCTGATTGCCGCAGCCCTCGTTCTTGCCGCCACGCACGCGCTCGCGCAGCAGCGCGAGCTCTTGTCCGAGCGCATTGCACGGATGGACACCAATCGCGACGGCCTGATCTCGAAGGACGAATTCGTCGCGGCGCGCACCGCCGCCTTCGCCGAACGCGATCGCAATGGCGATGGCCAGCTTGACAGCCGCGACATCCCCAGGCGGCTCGCGCGACGCATGGGCACGCGTCTGACGAGCGCTCAGGCGCAGATGGACTCAGACGGCGACGGCAAGATCAGCAAAGAAGAATTCGTCGAAGCCGGCGTGCGCCTGTTCGAGCGCGCCGATGCGAACGGCGATGGCGTGCTCGACAGTGCCGAGATCGCTTTATTGCAGGAGGCCCTCACGGAGCGCACACAGCTACGTCGACCGCGGTGAGGAGTAACGGAACCTACACGCGGGCATAGCGCTTGAATCTGGGCTGAAGGCGGTAGGCGGCAGTCTGTAGGACAGAAACCGTTGCGCCCAGCGCGTACGACGCGTGCTCGAGGGCGTGCTCTCCTACCGCCTCAAACCAGGACACCGCCATGAACAAGCCGAGATCAGTGCCGACTTCGCGCGTCATCGCGAGCAGGCGCCTCACATTCACGGCGGGCATCGTCTGTCTGGTCATGCTGCTATGCGGCTGCCGGCGACCGCCGCAGCCCGAGCCGACGCGCGACCCGCCTGCACCGCAGACGCAACGATTGCGATGACCCAAGCGTTACGAGCGGTGACGTACGCACCGCGGAGGGCCGAACCATGAAAGCCAAGCAAACCAAACGGACATCGCGATCGACAACGAAACGCACCGGCTCGAGCACGCACATGCTGCACAGCCCCTCGCAGCGGCAAGCTCGCGGCGGCACGAGCAAAGCCGAGCGTCGCTCGCGCACGTTGCGACGGCCCGAGCATGATGCGGACTTCGAGCTGCCGATCTGAAGGCCCTCACAATACCGTCAGCAGCGACGCGCCGACGCACCAGAGCAGCACGAACAAGACCGACGTGCGCTTGTACGCGAGCAGCACGAAACCAACGAGTGCGATCCCCGCATCGCTTGTCGATGTGATGCTGCTCGTCCATACCGGGTCGTACCAGGCCGCCGCCAGAATGCCGAGCACCGCTGCGTTGATGCCGGCCACCGCGCTCAACGCACGCGGATGCGCCACGATGCGTTGCCAAAGCGGCAGCAATGCGGCCATCAGCACGAGCCCAGGCAGAAAGATCGCAACGAGGCTCACCGATGCGCCTGCGATGCTCGTCGGCACCGCATCGAGCCGCGCGCCGAGATACGCCGCTACGGAAAACATCGGCCCCGGCACGGCCTGCGCCGCCCCGTAGCCCGCGAGGAACTCGTGATGATCGATCCAGCCGGGATTCACNACGGCTTCTTCNAGCAGCGGCAGCACGACATGCGCACCGCCGAACACCAATGCCCCGGAACGATAGAACGCTTTCGCNGCAGCAATCAGCTGCGGCAGGTGCGCATCGGACAGGAACGCTACAGCAAGCAGGATGACGTACAGCGCCAGCAACCCGAAAGAAGCGCCGAGCCGATAACGCACCGCCAGCACAACCTGCGAGCCGGCACCGTCGCCGCGGCACAGAAAGGTGCCGAGCAGCGCACCCGCCGCAACGACTGCGAGCTGCACGAGCGTCGAGCCGGCGTACAGCGTGAGCAGAGCGGCGGCGCCTGCGATGAGCCAACGCCGCACATCCGGCGCAAGCCGCGGCGCCATCGTTACGACGCCGTGCGCAACGACCGCCACGGCGACCAGCTTGAAGCCATGCAAGATCGCGTTGCCCATGACGCTGTCGAAGCGAGGCATCAGCTGCGCGAATACGAACATGAGCAGCGCCGACGGCAGCGTGAAGCCGACGAATGCCGCCAGCGCACCGGGCGCACCCGCACGGAGCAGCCCGAGCGCAAATCCGACCTGACTGCTCGCGGGACCCGGCAAGAACTGCGAGATGGCGACGAGCTGCGCATACTGCGCATCGTCGACCCAGCGGCGCCGTGCGACGAGCTCGCGATGAAAATAACCGATGTGCGCGATCGGCCCGCCAAACGAACGCAGGCCGAGCTTCAAGAAGACGACGAAAACCTCGAGCGCAGCGTTCACGAACGCGACTGCCCCATCAGCCTCAGCGCGTTCGTGATGACCGACACTGACGAGAAGCTCATTGCCGCTGCGGCGATCATCGGCGACAGCAACAAACCCAGGAACGGATACANCGCGCCCGCCGCGATCGGCACGCCGAGCGCGTTGTAGACGAAGGCGAATGCGAGATTCTGGCGCATGTTCTTGACGGTCGCGGCCGAGATCGCGCGTGCCCGAGCAATGCCGCGCAAGTCGCNTTTGACGAGCGTGACCTGTGCGCTGCTCATGGCCACGTCGGTGCCATGCCCCATTGCGATCCCGACATCGGCCCTCGCCAGCGCCGGCGCATCGTTGATTCCATCGCCCGCCATACCGACCACGTGACCTGCACGTTGCAAGCGTTCCACCAGCGCGAGTTTGTCGGCCGGCGTCATTTCGCCGTATGCCTCGTCGATCGACAAGCGCCGCGCGACGGCAAGGGCCGTGGTCGACCCATCGCCGCTCGCCATCACGACGCGCACGCCCGCGCGGCGCAACGCATCGAGCGCATCGTTGGTCGTGGCCTTGATCGGATCCGACACGGCGAACATGCCGAGCAAGCGCCCTTCGCACGCCAGGAACATCACGCTGCTGCCCTGCTCGCGTTCCTGCTCGGCGCGTTCCACGAGCGGCGAAAGGTCGACCTGCTCTCGTTTCATGAGCAGCGTATTACCCAATGCGACGGGACGACCTTCGACCGTGCCGCGCACACCGATGCCCGATGACGATTCGAACGATTGCACGGCCGAGAGCGCAAGTCCGCGCTCGCGGGCCGCTGCAACGATGGCTGCAGCTAGGGGATGCTCGCTGCCTTGGTCGAGGCTCGCCGCTAGACGCAGCACCTCCTCTTCGCTGTGACCGGACGCCGCGACGACCGCGGTGAGCTTCGGCTTGCCCTCCGTCAGCGTGCCGGTCTTGTCGACGATGAGCACGTCGAGCTCGCGCATGCGTTCGATCGCCGCAGCGTCCCTGAAGAGCACGCCTTGGGCAGCCGCACGCGCAGTGGCCACCATGATCGACATCGGCGTGGCCAAGCCGAGTGCGCACGGACAGGCGATGATGAGCACCGCCACGGCATTGATGACGCCGAATTGCCAGCCGCGTTCGCCGCCGAAGAAGCCCCACGCGAGCAGCGCAACGACGGCGACCGCGATCACGGCGACGACGAAATAACCCGAGACGCGATCGGCAAGGCGCTGCAACGGCGCTTTCGAGCGCTGCGCTTCGGCCACCATCTGGACGATGCGCGCGAGCACCGTCTCGGATCCGACGCGCTCGGAACGCATGACGAGACTGCCGCTCGTGTTGAGCGTGGCACCGATGAGCTTGTCGCCGGGACGCTTGGTGACCGGAACCGCTTCCCCTGTCAGCATCGACTCGTCGACGGCGCTCGNTCCCTCGATGACCACGCCATCGACCGGCACTTTCTCGCCGGGTCGGANGCGCAGCCGATCGCCGACGCGCACGCGCTCGAGCGGAACGTCTTCCTCGCGACCGTCCTCGCCGATCCGGCGCGCGGTCTTCGGCGCCAGGCCGAGCAACGCCTTGATGGCGGCACTCGTGCGCGAGCGCGCTTTGAGCTCCAGGATCTGACCGAACAACGTGAGCGAGATGATGACTGCCGCCGCTTCGTAGTACACCGCCATTCGTCCGTGCGCCTTGAAGCTCTCGGGGAAGACCTGCGGCGCTACGGTTGCGACGAGACTGTAGAGAAAGGCGGCGGACGTACCGAGACCGATCAGCGTCCACATGTTGGGGCTGCGCTGCAGGATCGACTGCACGCCGCGCGCGAAGAACGGTGCGCCGGCCCAGAGCACGAGCGGCAGCGTGAGCACGAGCTCGAGCCAGCTCTGCGCGTCCATGTTCATGAGCCCCAAGCGATGTCCGAACATCGCGAGCACGACGATGACGATCGTCAGCGGCAACGTCCACCAGAAACGACGGCGAAAGTCGACGAGCTCGGGATTCTCTTCGGCATCCGCGAGCGTCGGCAGTAGCGGCTCGAGCGCCATGCCGCACTTGGGACAATGGCCCGGTCGATCCTGACGGATCTCAGGATCCATCGGGCATGTATACACCGTCCCCTGCGGCGCAGCCGGTACTTCCTCTTGCGGCTGCGGCTTCAGATACTTCTGCGGATCGGCAACGAACTTGGTACGACACCCCGCGCAGCAGAAGTAATACGTCGTGCCGGCGTGCTCGGCGCGATGCGGCGAGCTGGGCTTGACCGTCATGCCGCAAACGGGATCGACGAAGCGAGCACCGTCCTCATCGCGTGTCGATGAGGAATGCCCGTGCGCTCCATGGCCATGAGCCGAATGATCGTGTTGCATACTCGTAGAGGATAGCCTCGGGCGGGCACTGCCGCTCGCCATTTCGGCTGCCGCCATGCAACCGCGCATCGCCCGTCGCGTTATCTACATGATGTTAGCGGCGGGACGCATCGATCCCAACGGCTCGCAAGGTGTTGTGCGTACGCGCCGCAAACCAAAGCCGTGACAGAATCAGAACTGCATGAAACCACTCGTCTACGCTTTTCCGGATAGTGAAACTT
>Ga0065720_1004270_pt1 | contig 18197 bp, 17 predicted proteins | sample Thericmetagenome_FD_59107 | JGI IMG/M metagenome (GOLD analysis project Ga0065720, IMG submission 59107) | Thermophilic microbial communities from the Joint Bioenergy Institute, California, USA of rice/straw/compost enrichment - eDNA_2 v2... | ecosystem: Engineered > Solid waste > Grass >...
CGCCAGCCCTCAGGCACCAGGCGCGCTGCTGTGAGCGGATCTGCCGTGGGCAGAGATCATGGCGGGGGCCCGACGGGGCCGAGCACAGTGGACGGCATGAGTGACGACGCAAAGGCGCCGCTGTTCAACGAGCGGACGCGGCGGGAACTGTACGAGCAGCGCGTGCTGGTCCTCGACGGCGTCCTGGACGACGACAACGGCACGCTGCTGACCACGCAACTGATCTCGTTGGCGGCCGACGATCCATCGAGCGACATAGCACTGTGGATTCATTCGCCCGGTGGGTCGGTGCCGGCGATGCTGGCCATCCGTGACGTCATGAAGCTCATTCCGTGTGACGTGGCGACGCTGGCGCTGGGCATCGCATGCAGTGCGGGCCAGTTCCTGCTCTCGGCCGGCACGCGCGGCAAGCGGCGCGCCCTACCCCACTCCCGCATCCTCATGCACCAGGGATCGGCCGGCATCGCCGGGACCGCGGTCGACATCGAGCTGCAGGCCAACGATCTGCGCCACACCCGCGACACGGTGCTGGGCCTCATCGCCGAGGACACCGGGCAGCCGGTCGAGCGCATCTTCGAAGACTCGTTGCACGATCGGTGGTTCACCGCCGCCGAGGCGCTCGACTACGGGTTCATCGATGGAATCGTGCGGAGTTTCGACGAGATCTCGCCCCGTGTCCGCCGGCACTTCGGTCTCGGCCTGCCTTCGGAAGGGAGCGCCCGATGAGCAGCTACCTGATTCCGAACGTCATCGCGAGCCACCCGCGGGGCGAGCGGATCATGGACGTCTACTCGCACCTGCTCACCGAACGCGTCGTCTACCTCGGCACCCCGGTCGACGCGGGCGTGGCCAACGCGCTCGTGGCCCAGTTGCTCTTCCTCGAGGCGGACAACCCCGAGCGGGACATCCAGCTCTACATCAACTGCGAGGGCGGTGACCCCAGCGCCATGCTCGCCGTCTACGACACGATGCGGTACATCCGCCCGCAGGTGGCCACCACCTGCGTCGGCCAGGCCGTCGGCGTCGGCGCGGTCCTGCTGGCGGCGGGGGCGGCGGGTAAGCGCTGCGCGCTCCCCCACGCCCGGATCGTGCTGCACCAGCCCGTCGCCCAGGGGCGCGGCGCGATCCCGGACCTGATCCTTCAGGCCGACGAGGTCGTACGCGTGCGCGCCGACATCGAGCGGATACTCTCCCGGCACACCAGCCAGGACATCGAGCGGCTGCGGGCGGACACCGACCACGACCGGGTCTTCACCGCGGAGGCCGCCAAGGAGTACGGGCTCATCGACCTGGTCATCGAAGAGAGGCAGAGGGACGCGGCGTAACGGCCCGGGCGGCGTGACCGTGCCCGCGCGGGAACCCCGACGAGCAGCGATGCCTTGACGGTGTTGCGCACACGCGCCGGTCCCTCGGCCGGACGCGGTAGCTGGGCCGGGCGGACGTAGCGGGCCTTGAGCCGCTCGGCCACGCCAGCGGTGAGGTCGACGAGCGTCGTGTCCAGGGCGCCGGCCAACGCGGCGATCATCTCGCTCGACGGCTCCTTGATGCCGCGCTCCACCTCGGAGAGGTACTGGGGCGACACCCCGGCCCGGCCGGCGGTCTCGGCCAACGTCTCGCCGCGCGCGTGCCGCAACGCCCGCAGCTGCTCGCCGAGCACGTCACGCCACAGAGGTTCCTGACGCCGTGAGGATTCCTGGCGGCGTAAGGGTTCCGGGCGCCACACCGGTTCCTGGCCCCGGTGGACGGGACGCGCGGACGGGGCACCGTCGGGGTGTGCGTCGCGAGAGGGCTCGGTCGCGGCCATGCCTCACGATAAGCACACGCCAGTCGCGGACACACGACGTGTTCGCGACCAGCGGAACACCCATATCCGGCGGGCCGGAACGCCCGGAATGCGACGTCCGGAACACGCGGCGTCCGGAACACGCGGCGTCCGGCGACGCCCGGCCGGTCCCCATCGGCACCGGCCGGGCGTCGTCGTCGAGCGCGGCCGCTGGAGGAACTACAACACGCGGCGGACCCAGCCGTAGCGGTCCTTGGCCCGACCGCGCTGGATGTCCACCAGGGTCTTCCGCAGGGACGCCGCGACCTTGCCCTTGCCCTTGTTGGGCATGGTGAACTCGCCGTCGGCGTAGCGGACCGTGCCGATCGAGGTGATCACCGCGGCCGTCCCGCAGGCGAACGCCTCGACGATCTCGCCGCTGGCAGTGCCGGTGCGCCACTCGTCGAAGGTCACCGGACGCTCCTCGACCTCGCGCCCGGAGGCCCGGGCGAGCGTGATGATCGAGTCGCGGGTGATGCCCGGCAGGATCGTGCCCGACAGCGGCGGCGTCACCAGGTGACCGTCGGCGTGCACGAAGAAGATGTTCATGCCGCCAAGTTCCTCGATGTACTTCATTCGCCGCGCATCGAGGAAGATCACCTGGTCACACCCGTGCTCAGCCGCCTCCGCCTGCGCGGCGAGGCTCGCCGCGTAGTTGCCGCCGCACTTGGCCGCCCCGGTCCCGCCGGGCGCCGCCCGAGTGTACGAAGTGGACACCCAGAGCGAGACCGGCTTGGCCCCACCCTTGAAGTACGAGCGCACGGGCGAGGCGATGAGGACGTACATGTACTCCGACGACGGCTTCACGCCGAGGAACACCTCGTTGGCGTACATAAACGGGCGCAGATATAGCGACCCTTCGGGATCGTCCGGCACCCATTCATGGTCGATCTTGATGAGCTCCTCGAGCGAGCCGAGGAACAACTCCTCGGGTAACGGCGCCATAGCCATACGCAGCGCCGATTCGCGGAACCGGCGGGCGTTGGCGTCGGGCCGGAACAGGGTGACCCCGCCGTCGGGCGTCCGGTACGCCTTGAGGCCCTCGAAGATCTCCTGGGCGTAGTGCAGCACCGCCGTCGCCGGGTCCATCGGGATCGGTTTACGAGCCTCCACCCGGGGGTCGTACCAGCCCTTGGCCTCGGAGTACCGGATGGTGACCATGTGGTCGGTGAAGACACGACCAAAGCCCGGGTCGGCCAGCAGCGCGGACCGCTCGGCGGCGGATACCGGCTTCCGGGTGGGTCGAACGGAGAAGGTGTACTCACCGCCGGTCATGTCGCGCGACCTCCAACAACTGTCGAGGGATCCGTACGGGTGGGATACAGCGACGCTGTTGCCTCAACCTACCCGAACGGACGTTAAGTGAATAGGTACGAAAGCGCCGCCGACACCACCGGTGGGTCGGTGTCAGGCGGCGGGGTCGCTCGCGAGCGAGGCCAGCCGGTCGCCGACCTCCTCGGTGCGCAACGGGCGCGTGGGGGTACGCCCGGCGAGCTCGGCCGCGACCGCCCGCTGTACGCGCTGGGCGGCCTCTTCGTGGCCGAGGTGATCGAGCATGATCGCTACCGAGAGCACGGCCGCGACCGGGTCCGCGACGCCCTGGCCCGCGATGTCCGGGGCCGAGCCGTGGACGGGCTCGAACATGGACGGGAACTGCCGCGGCGGGTTGATCGAGCCGCTCGCAGCCAGACCGATGCCGCCGGTCACCGCGGCGGCGACGTCGGTGAGGATGTCACCGAAGAGGTTGTCGGTCACGATCACGTCGTACCGCTGGGGCTGAGTCACCAGGAACATCGCGGCCGCGTCGACGTGCTGGTACTCGGTCGTGACGTCGGGGAACTCGCGGGCCACCTCGGCGAAGGTACGGCTCCACAGCCCACCCGCGTGGGTCAGCACATTCGTCTTGTGCACCAGCGTGACCTTGCGCCGCTCCCGCTTGACGGCGCGGGCAAAGGCATCGCGGATGACCCGCTCGACGCCGTGCCGGGTGTTGAGGCTCTCCTCCGTGGCGACCTCGGCCGGGGTACCGGTGTGCATGCTGCCGCCCGCGCCGGTGTAGAGGCCCTCCGTCCCTTCCCGGACGACGACGAAGTCGATCTCGCCCGCCTTGACGTTGGCCAGCGGCCCGCTCGTGCCGGGCCACAGTCGCGCCGGCCGCAGGTTCACGTACTGGTCGAAGGAGAACCGCAGCTTGAGCAGCAGCCCGCGCTCCAGCACACCCGGCGGCACGCTGGGATCCCCCACGGCGCCGAGCAGAATGGCGTCGTGCTCGGCCAGTTCGGCGAGCACCGAGTCGGGCAGCACCTCGCCAGTGCGGTTGTAGCGGGCCGCGCCGAGGTCGTACTCGGTGATCTGGCAGCCGGGCAGCACGGCGTCGAGGACCTTGAGGCCCTGGGCCACCACCTCGGGACCGATGCCGTCGCCGGCGACGACGGCGATGGAGGCCGCCTTCCGCTTCGCGGGCTTCGCGGCGGTGGCGCCGCTCTTCGCGGTCCGGCTCTTGGCGACGGCCGGCCCGGCCGGGGACTGCGCACCCCGCCCGCTCGTACGTGCCTTCGCGGCCACTGCTACCACCTGTCCCAGGGGGCCAACGACGTCACTGACGACGTCCTGCAAAACCGTAAGCCCGCATCCTAGCCTGCGGTACAGAACTCCCATCATCCGGGCACCGCCCGGTCACGCCATCCAACCTCGGGCATATGGCCACGGCCGCCGATCGAGCCCGCCTAGCCTGAGGTCGTCCGAGTGGACGCTACCGGAAGGGTCACGGGGACGTCCGTGGTACGTGCCGAGAGCTGGGGCGGACGAGAGAGCCGGGGGACGCCATGAGCCGTACGCAGTTCGGGTTCGCCGTAGGGTTCGCGGTCGTCGCCTTGTGGGCTGCGGCGGGCTTCCTCGTCATGCTCGGTGCCGTCGCCGCCGGCCTGGTCGGATTCGGCATCGCCCGGGTCCTGGACCGCCAGGTCGACGTCAACGCGTGGATCGAGCGTCTCTCGCCGAGCCGGCGCTGACGGCCATCGCGCAGCACGGGGCGGCCGTCACGGAACGGCCCGGCGGTCACCGGAACATGCGGCCGTCACTGACCACGGTGACCACGGTGCGGCCGTCGCGGATCACGGCGGGACGTCGACGTGGCCATGAGGAGAACGGGGGAAGGTCGTGACCAGTAGTAGCGTCGGGCGGGGTACCCAAACCAATCAGACCCAGAACAACCGAGCCGATACCTCGGACGACCGCCAGCGCAGCGGCGGAATCAGCCAGATGATGGGCGGGGCGGGCACGGCGCCGGTCGCGCTCGAGACCGGCCAGGGCAAGACCCGGATCGCGCCGGATGTCGTCGCCAAGATCGCCGGTCTCGCGGCCCGGGACATCCCCGGCGTGCACTCCATGGGCAGCGGGGTCGCCCGCCGGATCGGACAGCTCCGCGAGCTCATCCCCGGTGGCAGCCAGGCGGCCACGCAGGGCGTCTCCGTCGACGTGGGCGAGCGGCAGGCCGCGATCGACCTGAACCTGGTGACCGAGTACGGCCAGAGCATCGTGGACATCAGCGACGCGGTCCGGCGCAGCGTGACCGGCCAGGTCGAGGGCATGACCGGGCTCAAGGTCACCGAGGTCAACATCCAGGTCGACGACATCCACGTCGAGTCGCCGCAGGACTCGCAGCAGCAGTCGCGGGCCCAGTGACGCATGGTCGAGGACCCCATGGTGCTGGTTGAGGACCGCCATGGTGCGTGTTGAGGACCGCCATGGTGCGTGTTGAGGACATCGCCGCCGCGATCGCCGACGCCGCGCTCGCCGTGCCCGGCGTCGCCGGCCTCAGCCCGGGCCACTCGTCCGTCACCGGGCACGTCGAGGTCAGCACGCCCTACCCCGGCGGAAAGGTGATCGGCGTCCGCATGGCCGCCGACGGGGTGACCGTCGCGATCACCGCCGATCGGGTGCCGCTGCCACCGATCGCCGACCAGGTCACCGCGGCGGTGCGCCGGGTCCTGTCGGCGGTCGGCGACGACCGTCCGGTGACGGTCCTCATCGACGACGTGATCCCCGAGGCACTGAGCCGACGCGTGACGTGAGGGGCCGGTATGCGAACGACCAACCGGATTCTGTCGCTGCTGCTCGGCCTGGTGCTGCTGGTCGTGGGGCTCGCCGTCGCGATCGAGACGGCCCTGATCGCGTGGGGCGGCCGACCGGCGTTCGTGCCGACCGACCGGTGGTACGCGTCGCTGCGCGAGCTGCGTTTCGCGGACGGCCCGTTCCTCACGGCCGCGGCGATCACGGCGCTGGTCGGGCTCGGGCTGCTCATCCTGCAGCTGCGGCCGTGGCCGCCCGAGCGGGTGCGGACCAGCGCCGGGGACGGCCCACCGCTGTCGATCGCGCGGCGGTCGGTCGAGCGCCGGGTCGAGTCGGCGGCGGCCCGGGCCGGGGTGGAGCACCCCGAGTCGGCGGTGCGCGGCCGACCCGGCCGGTGGCGGGTGCGGCTGCGGGGCGGGGCCTGGCCCGACCAGCGGGAGGCCGTGTTGGCGGCGGTGCGGGTGGAACTGGAGCGCCTCTCCGCGCCGCCCGACACCCCGGTGAGCATCACTCTGCGCCGACCGGCGAGGAGGGTAGCGTGAACCGCGCACTGTGGACGGTCATCGGCCTCGTGCTGCTCGCGGCCGGCGTGACCGGCCTCCTGGTGGGCTACGGGGTGCTGTCCTTTGTGGATCGGCAGCAGGTTCTCCTGCCGTCCACAGTGGTCGACGCCTGGAACCGCAACGAGGGGTGGGCGCTGACCCTGACCATCGTCGCGGGCCTGCTGGTGGCCCTGCTCGGGGTGTGGCTGATCCGGGCCCAGCTCCGCCGGCGCGGCGGGGCACCCATGGCCGACCTGTACCTGCCGCAGCCCGAGCCGGCCGAGGCGCAACCGACCGGGGCCGAGCCGACTGCGGCGTCCCAGCCCGAGGGCGGCACCGAGGTGGCGAGCCGGGCCCTGCACCGGGCGCTGCAACGCGACCTGGAGTCGGATCAGCAGATCCGGGACGCGACCGTCCGGCTCACCGGTCCGGCCGACCACCCGCGCCTGCTGGTCCGGCTCGCGGTGACCGCGGACGCGGACGTCGGCGCCCTGGCCGACCACGTCGACCGGGTGATGCACCGGTTCACCACGACCAGCGGCATCCAGCCGGACCTGTCCGAGGTCGTGGTGCGGATCCCGGCCGGCGCCCCGGCCCGGGTCGAGTGACCCCGCTCAGCCGGTGAGGTGACCGGCTCCAGTCGGTGAGGTGACCCGGCTCAGTCGGTGAGGTCGACCGAGGACGCGGCGGTGGCGCCGATCGCCGAGGCGGCCCGGTCGAGCAGCTCCGGCGCGACCGGCGTGTCCACGGTCAGCGTCATGAGCGCCTCTCCGCCCACGGCCCGCCGGGCCACCTGCATAGCGGCGATGTTGACCCCGGCCTCGCCCAGCAAGGTGCCGACCGTGCCGACCACTCCGGGGCGGTCGACGTACCGGAAGAAGAGCAGGACCCCCTCGGCCTCGAGCTCCAGGTCGAAGTCGTCCAGGCCCGTCAGGCGCAGCGACTCGCGCGGCCCGGTCAGGGCGGTGCCGGAGACCGTGACCGTACGACCGTCGAGCAGCGCCCCGCGCAGGGTGACCAGCACGGGGTGGTCGAGCGTCTCGGTCGCGGTCGACAGGCCCACCTGGACCCCGCGGTCCGCGGCCAGCAGCGGCGCGTTGACATACGTCACCTGCTCCGCGACCACCGTGGTGAACAGGCCCTTCATGGCGGCGAGCGTGAGCACGCTGACGTCGTGGGCCACGACCTCGCCCCGTACCTCGACGGTGACCGACGGCGCCACCCCGCCGGCGACCGCGGTGAAGACCCGCCCGAGCTTCTCCGCCAGCGGCAGCAGCGGCCGGACCTCCTCGGCCACCACGCCGCCCGCCTGCACGTTCACCGCGTCGGGCACGAACTCGCCCTGCAGCGCGAGCTTGACGCTGCGGGCCACGGCGAGGCCGGCCTTGTCCTGCGCCTCGTGGGTCGAGGCCCCCAGGTGCGGGGTCACCACGACGTTGTCGAAGGCGAACAGCGGAGACGCGGTGCACGGCTCCTTGGCGAAGACGTCCAGGCCCGCCCCGGCGACCCGGCCCTCGGCGATCGCCTCGGCCAGCGCCTGCTCGTCGATCAGGCCGCCCCGGGCCGCGTTGATGATGCGCACGCCGGGCTTGACCATGCGCAGTTCCCGCTCGCCGATCAGGCCCACCGTCTCCGGGGTCTTCGGTAGATGGATCGAGATGAAGTCGGACTCGGCCAGCAGCTCCTCCAGGCCGACCAGGCGGACCCCCAGCTGGGCGGCACGGGCCGGCTGCACGTACGGGTCGTAGGCGATGAGCCGGGTGCCGAAGGCCGCCATACGCTGCGCGAACAGCACGCCGATGCGGCCCAACCCGATGACGCCCACCGTCTTGCCCTGGATCTCGACGCCGGTGAACTTGGAACGCTTCCATTCTCCGGACTTCAGGGAGGCATTGGCGGCGGCCGTGTTGCGGGCCACCGCCAGCAGCAGGGCGACGGCCTGCTCGGCAGCAGAGACGATGTTCGACGTCGGCGCATTCACGACCATGACCCCCCGGGCCGTGGCCGCCGGCACGTCCACATTGTCCAGTCCGACCCCGGCCCGGGCCACCACCCGCAGGTTCGGCGCGGCCGCGATCGCCTCGGCGTCGATCTCCGTGGCGCTGCGCACGATCACCGCGTGGGCGTCGGCCAGGGCGGCCAGCAGCGCCGGACGGTCGGTGCCGTCGACGTGACGGACCTCGAAGTCATGGGCGAGCACGTCGATCGCCGCTGGCGCGAGCTCCTCGGCGATGAGCACAACGGGGGTAACCATCTTCACCTCGGGGGGCGGTACGGCAGCGGCGGCTACCGGGCGGTGGCTGGGGTCCGGCTGGCGGGGCGCCGGAAGGGACACGAGCGCGGCGGTGCGCCCGCGGTCAGTCGCCACCGATGGTAGGGCGTCGCCCATGCCCGATGCACGCGCCGTGCCGTGACGGCCATCACCGTCGGGCCGAACGGGCCCCCGCCAGCGTACGGCTGGTCCGTCGTCAGCGCGCGACCGTCAGTAGTCCCCGTCAGTAGTCCCCGTCAGTAGTCGTCGTCATCTCCGCCCCGGCCGCGGCGGTGGTCATCGTCGTCGCGGCCCCCGCCGTGATGGTCGTCCGGGCCGAGCTTGACCACGGGCACGCCCTGGGCACACGTCGCGGTCACCTTGTAGTCGGCGGCCACGTCGCTCTCGAATCGCACACTCACCTCGGCCGCCGGGCCCCGCACCGGGTCGTCGGCCCGCCAGCCGGGGTTGGGGCTCCAGCTGACCAGGGTGGCGAGCGGGCCGTCGCAGTGAACGGTGACGATTCCGGGAGTGAGGGTGGAGGTGAGATCGCCGGCCCCACCGACCACGGTGGCCGTCGACCCCGGGCCGGTCGTCCCGGAGGTCGTCGGAGTGGAGCTCGTCGGGGTGGAGGTGGTTGGGGTGGTGGTCGCCGTCGACGTGGCCGCGGCGAGCGCGTCGGCCACCTCCTGCGGGGAGCGGACCGAGTTGTCGGCCACCAGAGACGCGGTGATGAGCGCCGTGGCCGTGGCGGTCACCGCGACGGCCGCGATGACCCAGACCAACGGGCGTACTGCTGATTGATTCATGGGGCCGATCCTGGTCGGGTCGTGGTTAAGGCCGCACTAAAGACAGCTCAAAGGTAGGCAGTAGACAGCTCAAAGGTCGGCAGTGCGCAGCCGATCAAGGTGGGCCACGTTGCGGCCGGTCAGGGTACGGTGCACCGCATGCCCCACATCCTCGTCGTGGAGGACGAGCCGCAGGTGCGGTCGGCCCTGCTGCGGGCGCTGGCCGACCGTGGCTACGCGACGAGCTGGGCTGCGACCGGCATGGCCGGGCTCGAGCAGGCGGTCCGCGACCGCCCTGATCTCGTCATCGTCGATCTTGGACTGCCCGATGTGGACGGATACGACGTCCTGCGCATGCTGCGCGGGGTCAGCACGGTGCCGATCATCGTCGCCACGGCCCGCGAAGGGGAGGACGAGATCGTCCGGGCGCTGGACGCCGGGGCCGACGACTACCTGGTCAAGCCGTTCGGCGCGAACCAGCTCGACGCCCGCATCCGGGCCGTGCTGCGCCGCACCGAGGCCGGCTCGCGCGGTCCTCAACCCGTCGTCGTCGGCCCCCTCACGGTCGACCCGGCCGCCCGAGTCGCCACGATGCACGGGCAGGCACTGGATCTCACACCCCGGGAGTTCGACCTCCTCGCCTACCTGGCGCAACGGGCGGGAACGGTGGTGACGAAGCGGGAGCTGATGGCGGAGGTGTGGCACGCGCCCTACGGGGCGGCCGACAAGACCGTGGACGTGCACCTGTCCTGGCTACGCCGCAAGCTCGGCGAGACCGCCGACAAGCCCCGGTTTCTGCACACGGTTCGTGGCGTGGGCGTGCGGTTCGCCTGGGCCGAGCCGCCCGCGCCGAGCGGCGACCGTTCCGCCGCCGAACCACCGTCGGCGAGCATCGACGGGGAGCCGCCGCCATGACCGGGGTACGGGGCCAGGTGAACCTGCTCGTCGCGACCACGACCGCCGTGGTCCTGGCCGCGTTCCTGGCCCCACTGGGCGTCGTCCTCTACACCACGGCCGAACAGCGGGCGATCGCCGACGCGACCACGCGGGCCCAGGCCGCCGCCGCCCTGGTGGCCGTGGGCCAGACCCCGCGCGACGACGAGGTGGCGTTGACCATCTTCTACAGCGACGGCACCACCGTCGGTGTCGCCGCCGAGCGTGGTCCCGCGGTCGAGCTGGCCAGTCGGGGCGAGGCGTTCGCGGCCCGAACCACCGGCGGGGTGGAGGTGCTGGTCCCGGTCCACGGCCTGGCCACCGGCACCCCGGTGGTGCGGGTGTTCGTCCCCGACAGTTCGCTCCACAGTGGAGTGTTGCGGAACTGGCTGCTCCTCGCGGCGGTGGGGCTCGCGCTCGTCGGGCTCAGCCTGCTGCTCGCGGACCGGCTCGGGCGCCGTCTGGTCGGCTCGGTCACCGCGCTCGCCGCGACGGCCGACCGGCTGGCCGCCGGTGACCTGACCGTCCGGGCGGCGGCCGCCGGCCCGCCCGAACTGCAGCGGGTCGCGGCGGAGCTCAACCGGCTGGCCGCCCGGATTAGGGAGCTGCTGCAGGCCGAACGGGAGGAGGTGGCGAGCCTGGCGCACCGGTTGCGCACGCCCCTGACCGCCCTGCGGCTGGACATCGACGCGGTCCGGGATCCCCAGGAACGGGCGCGGCTCGGGTCCGATGTGGAGGCGCTGATCCGCGAGGTGGACGAGCTGATTCGCACCGCCCGTCGCCCCGTGCGCGCCGGTGTGCACCCGCAGGCCGACCTGGTGGCCGTGGTGGCGGAGCGGACGGCCTTCTGGTCCGCGCTCGCCGAGGAGTCGGGCCGGCCCATCGAGCTTCGCCTGCCGCCAGGACCGGCCCTCGTGGCCGTGCCCGCGCCCGACCTGGCGGCGGCGCTGGATGCCCTGCTGGGCAACGTGTTCAGCCACACGCCGGACGGCACGCCCGCGGCGGTGTCGGTGACGGTCACGGGCGACCGGTGCGTGCTGCGCGTCGAGGACGGCGGCCCCGGCCTCCCGGCCACATCCACGCGCGCCGATAACAACACCACCGGGTCCACCGGGCTGGGCCTCGACATCGCCCGGCGTACGGCCGAGGCGGCCGGCGGCACCATGCGGCTGGGCACCAGCCCGCTCGGTGGTGCGCTCGTCGAGCTCGACATGCCCACGACGCCGGAACCGGGGGGTCGCGCCATCACGCCCAGCCCACCATGATCGTCACCCGGCCATGACCTCGGCCAGCAGGCGCTCGGCCACCTGGACGAAACCGGCCGGGCCCACTCCGTCGACCCGGATGACCCCCGGCGACATCCGAGTGGCGCCCACGTCCCGTCGGGCCGCCGGACCTGGTAGGGATGGGCGACCGCGGCGAGCATCGGGGCATCGTTGGGGGCGTCGCCGACCGCCCAGCTCGTCGCCGGCAGGCGGCGGGCGAGGATGGCCCGCACGGCCGTCCCCTTGTCGTGCAGGCCCGTCGCGGTGAGGAAACGCCCTCCCCGCACGGCCCGCAGCCCGCGCCGCCGCAACTCGGCCTGCAGGGCGGTGACGCTGCCCCGCAGGACCACGAAGCTCTCCGAGTAGGCCCGGGTCCGGGCCGCCCGGGCCGCCGGCAGCGTCAGTCCGGTGAGCGTGGCCACCTCCGCGTCGCTCATGTCCCCGAAGCCCCGTACGGTCACGTCCGCCGCGGCCGCGGCCGCCGCCAGGCCGGCGCGCACCTGGTCGTACGGCGTCCCGTGCACGGTGGGCACGGCCTGGCCGGGCCAACGGATCTCCGCGCCGTTCTCGGCGACCCACCCGTCGCACAGGCCGAGCTCGGCGAGGATCGGGCCGAGCTCGGCACCGGTCTTGGACGTCACGGGAATCACCGCGACCCCGCTGGCCAGCAGCCGGGCGACCGCGGCGCGCGCCGGACCCGGCTGGTAGTCGTGGTGGCTCAGCAGCGTCCCGTCGAGGTCCGTGAACAGGATCCGGTCACGCATCGACGGAGGCATCCGCCTGAGACGACAGCAGATCGGCGCAGCTGGCCGGAGAGGAATCGGCAAGCAGCGCGGGGCGCCGGATCGGCGCATCCCCACGTACGCCCACGATCTCACGACGCTGCATCTGCCGGAAGCTCGGTGCCTCAGCCACCAGCGCGTCGTAGAAGATGTCCAGCGCCATCGTGGCGACCGGCGGATAGATGCGCTCCGTCGGCGGTCGCGATCCGGGCTCGATCACGCCCTCCGCCGCCAGGAACTCCTGGATGGCGTCGCGAACCGAAGGCGGGCAGATCGGCGAGTGGTACAGGGCGTTCAGGGCCTGCGTGCGCATGCCCTGCACGTGCTCGGCGCCCTTGTCGTCGTGGAAATGCGGATTGCGCGACTCGATCTGCACGACATTGACCGAGCTGCCCAGCACGTCGGCATGGGGTGTGTCCAGCAGCCCGCCGAACTGCTCGAAGAGATCGATGAAGTGGAACGGCTCGACCGCGAACCCACTGGCTGTGCGCAGACGGACGGCCAGATCCATCGTCAGTGCGTGCTCGCCGGAGTTCCCGGTGGCGATGACGTCGGTCCCGAAACCGCTGTACTCACCGATGAGTCGATTGAGGAACTGGTTGACCACCTCGGAGCTACGGCCCCACCGGCTGAAGAACATCCGGCCGTCCCGCAGCTTCGGCTTGGAGCCCCAACAGATGCGGACCATGCTGAACGGTCCCCCGGCCAGGTGCAGCCCGGCGGCGTACGCCTTGCAGTACTCGGTCACCGCACCCGGCACATAGTTATCCGCATCGACGTAGCCGATGTAGCGGCGGCCCGAGAGCGCGGCCAGGGCCGTGCCGACCAGCATCGCCTCACCCTTGCCGTTGCGCACAAGACCGTCGTCGCCCACCAGCTCGGGCATGCCGGCCGCCTTGACCGCGGCCGCCAGCCCCGGGTCACGCTGGTGCACCGACAGCGCCGGCCGCTGGGAGACGCGACAGAACTGCTCCAGCACCTCCACTTCCTCCGCGTACTGGTCGACCGGTACGCGGTCGCTGTTGGAGACCAGGACGATCAGGCAGTCGTGCGGGATCCCCGACAGAACTCCTTCGATGACTTTCCTGGTCTCGTTCTTGCACGGGACAACTACGACGAGATCTTTCTCGATCTCCCGGATCCTGCTCGTAGGGACGCACTGCACCGCAGCCAGGTCGCTGGCCAGGTCATCGCCTCGGTCCGGACCCGAATCGATCTCGATGACCCGCTGCAGGTTGCGGATGCGTACGGCGCCGAAGCGCTCCGTCCGGTGGGGGTACTCCAGCCGCATGGGCGGACCATACCCATGGGTATTGACGATTGCATGACATCTCGGACCTAATTTGTCCGGTTTTGGCGGGATTTGTCATGACGGTTCTGCCGCAACCCGTTGACCTGTTGATCTAGGGCCGGACCCTAGATCAACAGGTCAACTCCGAGTGTTCAGACCGCTACAGCAGTCGGCCCGCCGGCCCGGACCCGTCATCGGAAGCCGGACCATTGCCATGATCAACCCGAGCCACGCGGTGACCGACCCGGGCTGCCACCGGGACCGACCCGGGCTGCCACCGGGACCGACCCGGGCTGCCGCCGCGATCGGCTCAGGCCGTCTCGGTGATCGGGCGGTCGACCCAGGACATCATCCCGCGCAGCTTGCGCCCGGTCTCCTCGATCGGGTGCGCCGCGGCCTCCTCCCGCCACTTCGTGAAGTTGGGGCGGCCGGCGTCGTCCTCGGCGATCCACTCCCGAGCGAACTCTCCACTTTGGATCTCGCCGAGGATCTTGCGCATCTCGTCCTTGACCCGGGCATCGATGATTCGCGGTCCCCGCGAGTAGTCGCCGTACTCGGCCGTGTCCGAAATGGAGTACCGCATGCGGGCGATGCCGCCCTCGTACATGAGGTCCACGATGAGCTTGAGCTCGTGCAGGCACTCGAAGTACGCCACCTCGGGCGCGTACCCGGCCTCGGTCAACACCTCGAAGCCGGCCTGCACCAGCGCGGTGGCGCCGCCGCACAGCACCGCCTGCTCGCCGAAGAGGTCGGTCTCGGTCTCCTCCTTGAAGGTGGTCTTGATCGCGCCGGCCCGGGTGCCGCCGATCGCCTTCGCGTAGGAGAGGGCCAGCGCCCACGCCTGGCCGGTGGCGTCCTGCTCCACGGCGACCAGCACCGGGACGCCCTTGCCGTCGACGAACTGCCGACGGACCAGGTGGCCCGGGCCCTTGGGCGCCACCATGGCGACGTCCACATCGGACGGCGGCGTGATCAGGTTGAACCGGATGTTCAGCCCGTGCCCGAAGAAGAGCGCCTTGCCGGCGGTCAGCGAGGGCGCGATGTCCTCGGCGTAGATGCGGCGCTGCGCCGTGTCGGGCGCGAGGATCATGATGAGGTCCGCCTCGGCGGAGGCCTCGGCCGGCGTGACCACCCGCAGGCCCTGCTCCTCGGCCTTGGCGCGGCTCTTCGAGCCCTCGGGCAGCCCGATGCGCACGTCGACGCCGGAGTCGCGCAGGGAGAGCGCGTGGGCGTGGCCCTGGCTGCCGTAGCCGATGACCGCCACCTTCCGGCCCTGGATCACCGACAGGTCGGCGTCGTCGTCGTAGTAGACCTCTGCGGCCATGTGTTCTGTCCTTACCTTTCCTCTGGGCGCGCCCGGTGTGCTCGCTCGCCGCGATGCTCCCGGGACCCGCGCGGCATCTCTCGCCGAGTGACCTGTCAGGCCGCTCGCAGGACGGGGGCGGTGATCGACCGGGAGCCTCGCCCGATCGCCACCAGGCCCGACTGCACCATTTCCTTGATTCCGAACGGTTCGAGGTCGCGCAACAGCGCCTCGATCTTCTCCGCGGTCCCGGTCGCCTCGATGGTCAGGGCATCGGGCGCGACGTCGACCACCTTGGCCCGGAACATCTGGACCGTCTCGAGGACCTGCGAGCGCTGGGCCCGGTCGGCGCGGACCTTGACCAGCAGCAACTCGCGCTGCACCGAGTTGTTCGGCTCCAGCTCAACGATCTTCAACACATTGACGAGCTTGTTGAGCTGCTTGGTGACCTGCTCCAGCGGCGAGTCCTCGGCGTTGACGACGATCGTAATGCGCGAGATCTCGGGCCGCTCGGTTTCACCGACCGCGAGCGAGTCGATGTTGAATCCGCGGCGGGAGAACAAGCCGGCGACCCGGGCCAGGACGCCCGGCTTGTTCTCGACCAGCACCGACAGCGTGTGCTTGTTCAATGTCTGTCATCCTCCTCGGGGTTCAGGAAGGCCCCCCGGATGTCAGGAAGGCGTCCTTCCTGGGCACCAGGCGTCAACAAGGCGTCCTTCCTGACAACTCACACGTCGTCCTCGTCGAACACCGGCCGAACGCCGCGCGCGAACATGATCTCATCATTGCTGGTGCCGGCCGGGACCATGGGCCACACCATGGCGTCCTTGCCGACCACGAAGTCGACGACCACCGGGCCGTCATTGATCTTCATCGCCATCTCGATGGTGCGATCCACCTCGGCGGCGTTCTCGCAGCGCAGCCCGGTGCAGCCCAGCGCCTCGGCGAGCTTCACGAAGTCCGGGATGCGGTGCTTGTGGGTGCCCAGGTCGGTGTTCGAGTAGCGCTCGTTGTAGAAGAGCGTCTGCCACTGCCGCACCATGCCGAGGTTGCCGTTGTTGATGATGGCCACCTTGATCGGGATGCCCTCCAGGGCGCAGGTGGCCAACTCCTGGTTGGTCATCTGGAAGCAACCGTCACCGTCGATCGCCCAGACGACCGCGTCGGGCCGACCCACCTTGGCCCCCATGGCCGCCGGGACGGCGTAGCCCATGGTGCCCAGCCCGCCCGAGTTCAGCCAGGTGCCCGGCTTCTCGTACGAGATGAACTGCGAGGCCCACATCTGGTGCTGGCCCACGCCGGCGACGTAGATGGCGTCGGGACCGGCGATCTCGCCCAGCCGCTTGATCACGTACTGCGGGGCGAGCGTGCCGTCCGGCGGGTCCTCCCAGCCCAGCGGGTACCGGCCGCGGATGTCGTCGAGCGTGCGCCACCAGTCGGTCAGGTCCGCCTTGTGCCCGGCCTTGTGCTCGGCGGCGACCGCGGCGACCAGCTCCTCGATCACGTGGCGGGCGTCGCCGACGATCGGCACGTCGGCCGCCCGGTTCTTGCCGATCTCGGCCGGGTCGATGTCGGCGTGCACCACCGTCGCGTTGGGGGCGAACGTGTCCAGCCGGCCGGTCACCCGGTCGTCGAACCGGGCCCCCAGGGCCACCAGCAGGTCGGCCTTCTGCAGGGCGTAGACCGCGCCGACCGTGCCGTGCATGCCGGGCATGCCCAGGTGCTGGGGGTGGCTGTCCGGGAAGGCCCCACGCGCCATGAGCGTGGTGACGACGGGGGCGCCGGTCAGGTCGGCGAGCCGGCGCAGCGCCTCCGACGCCCCAGCCTTGATCACCCCGCCGCCGACGTAGAGCACGGGCCGGCGCGCGGTGGCGATCAGCCGGGCCGCCTCCCGGATCTGCTTGCCGTGCGGCTGCAGCGTCGGGCGGTAGCCGGGCAGCTCGACGGTGGGCGGCCAGGAGAACTCGGTGCGCGCCTGCAGCACGTCCTTGGGAATGTCCACGAGGACCGGGCCCGGACGGCCGGTGCTGGCCAGGTGGAACGCCTCAGCCATGATCCGGGGCACGTCCTCGGGCCGCTGCACCAGGTAGTTGTGCTTGGTGATCGGCAGCGTGATGCCGTGGATGTCCGCCTCCTGGAAGGCGTCGGTACCGATGGCCGAGCGCGACACCTGCCCGGTGATCGCGACGATCGGCACCGAGTCCATGTAGGCGTCGGCGATCGGCGTGACGAGGTTGGTCGCCCCCGGGCCACTCGTCGCCACGCAGACCCCGACCTTGCCGGTGGCCTGGGCGTAGCCGGTGGCCGCGTGGCCCGCACCCTGCTCATGGCGGACCAGGATGTGACGCACCGAGGAGTCGAAGATCGGGTCGTAGGCCGGCAGGATCGCGCCGCCCGGGATGCCGAACATGACCTCGACGCCGAGCGCCTCAAGCGACCGGACCAGCGCTTGGGCCCCGGTCACCGACTCGACGACCTTGGCGGTCTCGGCGGTCTTGGGGCCGGGGGTTACGACCTTCGCCGCGGGCTGCGGCCGGGCCCCCGCCGCGACGGTCAACGGGCTCGGCTGCTTGGTCGGGCCGGAACTATCCGGCTTGTCGGTCTTCTCGGGCTTGATGGCCGGCTTCGTCATGGCGTCCACGCCTTCGGGTCGATGGCTTCGAACTGGGTCTTGTCCTTGTCCTGCACAACAAAAGAGCCCCCGTGCAGGGCACGTGGGCTCGCGCGTGACGGGACGTATCCGCCACGCGCTACGTGAGGAGTACTCGGACAGACCGGTACCGCATGGTGCCCAGAGTGCACCATTCCCAGGCACCGAGTCAAGCCGTCTCACATAATGGTTGACGATCAGATAACGAGACGGTAACGGGCCGCGCGTGACCAGGTGGTGGGTCGCGTATTGCGGTCACCCGGCAAAGGAGCACACTGGACGAATGCCAGAGTCGTCCCGCTCTCCCCGCAAGGCTGCCAAGAAGTCAGCTGCTCCGAAGGCCACGGCCGGCGGATCCTCGAAAGCGACGGCCAAGGCCGCCAGCGGTCAGGCCCCAGCCAGCCGGGCGACCAAGCGCGCCACCGGCCGTACGGCGACCTCCGAGACCACGAGCCGTACGACGGCGGCGTCCGCAACCGCGAGCCGTACCGGCTCCACC
>Ga0065720_1019970_pt1 | contig 18196 bp, 21 predicted proteins | sample Thericmetagenome_FD_59107 | JGI IMG/M metagenome (GOLD analysis project Ga0065720, IMG submission 59107) | Thermophilic microbial communities from the Joint Bioenergy Institute, California, USA of rice/straw/compost enrichment - eDNA_2 v2... | ecosystem: Engineered > Solid waste > Grass >...
CATATACCAAAAGACCTTCTCCACGAAAATGTGCAATATCTTCATAGATTTCATTGGTATAGATAATCCCTTTTGGGGTGTCAAATCTGACTATAGGAGGTATAATTAATAACGAGTTAATCTCTGGGAAATCTTTAATTTTTTGGTTATATACATCATACACAGAAATTGACCATTCAGATTTCTCTTGATTGCCCTTCTGTTATAATACAGAGAATCAGCAAGGGCATCCCTTTTAAGTTCCTCTATAGATGTCTCATGTCTTATTTCAATTCTATTTTCTCTCTTCACAACAAGATGCTTGAATTCGAAGACAATAACTGATTCCGGTCTTATCTCCTCAAATTTAATTATTTTTTGTTCTTTCAAATTGATCTTTGAGAGCTGTTCAAGATGTAACTTAGCATTCTCAATAATTGTCTCAGCTTCAGATGATATATAATTATACATTGAATATTGTAAAGTCAATTTTGAAGTGGCATCAGGAGAAAGTTCGTAAAAGTTGAAGTCCTCAATCTTATTTCTATTTTTAGGAAAAAATTCATCTGGGAATAATATATTTGTTAGGGATTCCGTATTTATGAAGGAAATTTTTCCATAGACAGAGTATAATGTATATCCCTTTTTTTCAGCATCAGTATGGACAGAATTCTCAATATTTTCCTGGGAAGCTGGTAAACTTAGATCTCCTTCTCTCTTATCAACATATTCAGTAGCATTAGGGATAGATTCACTCATTTTCACTCACTGTCACTAATCATTTATTAAATTTGTAATAATTGATGCTGTTTAAAACGAAATAAATTTATTGAATGCTATTCATGGCTTCATTCTTCATTCTCATAATGAAGTCGAGAGAGCTTTTGTTTTAGTTTCGGACAATTTCTATAGAAAAACAAGTACAGAAACAAATTTCTTCCCTATAACTCGACCATAAAGAATACTAAAATGCATATCATTTGTTATTTAGCTTTCCAATAACTATCTAACGAAAACTATACCTGTGACTGATTCATTCCTGCGTACTTCTGTGATTTGCTCACCAATCCTTTTGAAAAATATAAGCGAATGTCTTAGTGCTCTCCCAGATTCCCGTGTCTCTCCCAAGAATCTAGAAACATGTTTTTAAATTGTTAAAGGCACATTTTCGAATAATAGCCTTGGTCCTTCCAACTACATTCGCTCCTTTGGCATTCAAATCACGATTAAGTATGACTTCTATATAAGTTCCTCGTCTAAGAATAAATATGATAATTTCAATTTGTTTGAAATCACTTCTATTTGATCAGAACAAATTATACTTATTCAAATTTTTCGTTTTATTGTCGAGAGGGAAAACCTGTGTTTTACATTTAACATTATTATAGTCATAGAAGATCAAATATGTTAAGGATATGCTCATAATTTTGTAATCTTGAAAAGTTATTAGAAACTCTAAGAAATAAATTTAAGATATAATCTCTACTAACAAGACTTTCACTTAATATTCTTCACTAAGGACTATGAGCAAAATATTTAAAGATCCCAAGGGCCTGGCTGGGCAGCTTCATAACTTAACCTCATGGGAGGTTCTATTGCTTAACAAAATGTATGAGACAGAATTATTCAATAGTTTGGATCTAGTTTTCCACAAGGATAATGTTGACTTCAACGACCTCAGATCTATGATCCTCAGGGTCTTGAAAGACTGGAAAAGAGATAAATATCTCGAATACCTGAAAATATATCACCTTAGCAACCTAATTGACTACAAATATTCCATATCAAGGTCAATAAATTCCTATGCAGATACTCTATTGAAAAATAATATTGACTTTCTCTTATCTAAGGCTGGGTACCTCCCCGACAAGATAATTTCGAATTTTCTTACAGAAGAAGTCCAAAAAGAAATTCAGCAACTAGAATCAACTATGAATACCAAAGACCTTTTCAATCCGAATGATGAATATATGACCTTAATGAACCTCCTGAATTGTCTGACCTATCCCAAGCTCTTCAACTACTATTACAATATAATTAGAATTATAGACCATATCAAATCAGATGAAAAGCGGTATTTTCTTTACAAGGAATCCGAATACTTAGACGTGCTTGTTCTTTCAGCTCTAGGCAGATGCAAAATATGGTCTAGTATATCAAAAGACACGAAAAATTCCGCCAAAGCAATACCTAAACTCTGGGACTGGGCCCAACTAATGAAAACTGAGAATAAAGAGTTAGATTTTCAGATTCATCTCTCCGTACAGTCCAAGAAGCACAAGATCCAAACTGCTAAGAAATATATTTTGAAAACTGCAAATCCTGAATTAATAGAAGCTGTACGAAGAGGGAGGTATTCTGAAGTAAAGAGATTATTAGACAATGGTGCCAGTATCGAGTCCACCGATCCAAGCACAATAAAGAATCAAGGCCCGCTCCACATAGCCTGTTTAAACGGAGACCTTGGAATGGTGAAGTTATTAGAAAAATATGGCTGCGATTTCGAATCCCTGGACTTTGAGCAAATGACTCCCATTTATTATGCAATTCAGAGTGAAAATATAGAAGTAATAGACTATCTAGTATCTAAAGGAGTGGACCTGGAGCATAGGGAATGCCAAGACAGAACTCCATTTTATTGGGCATGCTGCCAGTGTTCTCCAAAAATTGTCGATTATCTGTATCGTTTAGGATGCAAGATAAATGTAGTCTCCAAGCTAAAAAGATCCCCTCTTAGCAAGGCTGCTTATATCGGCAGAGCTGATATTGTCGAGCTTCTTCTTTCCTATGAAGGTATTGAAATTGACCAACTCGATAACAGAGGCAGAACTCCATTGCATAATGCAGTCTGGGGTAAGACAGGTGGACGAGAAGGGAAGAGGGTCGGGTCGACCCAGCAAGAAGATTGTCCTGAGGCTGCTCAACTTCTTTTAGAAAAGGGCGCTCAGGTTAATTTAAAGGATGCCGATGGAAATACTCCTCTGGCTATTGCGGCAGCTTCCCATGCAGATAGGAGCATTCCAATATTGATTGCTTTTGGAGGAGAATTAAATGTCCAGAACAAACTTGGAGAGACTCCCCTATATCAGGCTAGTAAATATGGACATATTGAAATTTGCAAGTTATTACTTGAAAATTATAACCCTGACCCATTTATTAGAAGCAATCAGGGAATAGATTCTTTTGGAGCTGCGATATACCATAAACACCCTGAACTGACTCAATACTACATTGAAAAATTTAATGAGAAGATAATAAATAATGAGGATTACTTCGAAGAAATTGTTAAGTTAAGCATTGACAATTTCCAAGGAAAAGATGCAGAAGAAATAATAACACGATTGTTCAAAGTTAAAAAAGCCCCTAAAGAGAAATTCCTTAGCGAACAGACTGTAAAAGCCTTCATAAGATCCAAAAATATCAAAATAGTCAAATGCCTATTTTCTTATCTAGAACTTTGGAAGACTTTATACCCAAAAGAGCTTGCCCATATTGTTAGAGTCATTGTCGAGGAAGCAATAGATCTTAATTGGGTTGAATGCTGCAGACATGCCCTCTCCATCTATACTCTAGAAATAAACCAATTGGCCTGGAGTGTATCCAGATTCCCAGCCCTATTTCTCTATTTACCGGATGATTTCCTATTTATTATTGAGAATTTTAATATCGATCTCTTCGCTACCGATAAAAATGGAGAGACCTTGTTGCACCACCTGGTCAAAAAGAGAAATACTTCTCTCTTGCTCAATTTGTTGAACTATTTAATCCAATTAATTAAGGAAAAGAAAGTCGCATTGAATATCAATCTTAAGGACATTGATTTCGAAAAGATAAGTAAATTTATCCAAGCAAAAAACAAACAGGGAAATTCAGCCTTGGAATATGCCCTGATTAAAAAATACTATGATGTCCATAATATCATCACCAAATTCATGGGAGAAAACCTTGAAGTGACAATCCAACTAGCTAAATATAAAGCAGATATCTTAGAAAAAGAACCCGTCAGACTGCATAAGCAAAAGGAAAAGCTTGTAGAAGTTATCACTAAACTAGAAGATCTCGCAGTAGAGACCATGGAAGCCAAATTTGACGATTCTCATTTATTTTTCAAAAGAGTCAATGAAGCTGAATCCTCAAAGATTAGAGAAACCTATGAGAAATTTTTATCCTGCAATGAGAATGATCGTGCAGGTTTCTTTGAGAAATTAATCTCCCAAAAGCCTGTAAAGTTCATCCAAGAAGAATCTGATCTGGCAGAATGTGCCGAAGACCTCAAGAAGTATACGCTTATTGGAGTTGACCTTGAGTATCATATTGAAGAAGATAGAACCCCTAAAGTAGGCTTTGTGTGCCTGCTTCAGATTTCAACAGTGGACAGAGATTATATGATAGATGGAATTAAGCTCCATTCTGTAATTCCAAAATACTTGACAGAAATTTTTGCTTCAGAGAATATCGTGAAATGCTTCCACGGCTGTGATAGCGACCTGAAATGGCTAAAATCTGACTTTGATATCGATGTGGTCAATTTATTTGATACTGCTAAGGCAATGATGATTATAATGAACGATAAAACAGCTTATTCCTTATCTACTGTTTCTTGTCGCTATTTGAATTATGCTTTAGATAAATCCTTCCAACAGGCTGACTGGAGAGTAAGACCCCTCCCCCAGGGAATGATGGACTACGCCCGTTTAGATTCCAGTGTTTTGCTTTATTTATGGTGGGCCATGATCAAAGAATTAACACCTAATCAAGCGATTCATCTTGCTAAGAAATTGGTCAAGAAGTCTTGGAGGACAGTGGAGAAATCGAACTTGCCAAGAATTGCTGTTATATCTTTGAGTTAATTAATTTTCTTCTCTGTAAGATTTCTTCTATAGTTTGGAACTTTGAAAAACATTATTTAATAGAATAGAGTTGATATCTTATCGAGGAGTAGATTATTACATGCCAATTTTTTGGAGATATAAGAAAAGGAAAGCTTGAATATATTTGTTAAGATTCAAATTAATTTAACAGGGAAAAACAAAAATCCAAATGAACAATCCCTTCGCTCCAAAATTGACTCCCCAAGCCGAGAAGATCATCGATGGACTAAGAACAGACTATTTCGAATCTATCAGTAAACTCAATGAGCTTGATAACCTCCAATCATTTAACAACTTCGATCTATTGAAAAAATATGCAGCGGACAAATTTACCATCATTTTTACTATTGACAGTAAATGCTATGAATTGCTCAAGAGTAGCCAATGGTCCCCTACAGCCCCTCAGACCCAGGTCCAGAATCCTAAATATGTCCAAACGACAATTAGAATGCTTCATTCAGACACAACTCACAAATTTAGAATCAAGAAAATAGACCATTATCTCTACAAGGTCCTCAAGGAAAAGGATGAAATTTATGTTGTCACCAACGTTGTCCTGAAATTATTTCTAAGGAGAAAAACAAATGACTTGGATGTTATCTTCCAAAATACTTACCAATCAACCTACAGGAAAATCACCAAAGAGATCTATAACTATTACTTCAATCCTCAAGAGATCTACAACCGTTCTGCACATAAAAATCTTAATATTGAAATTCTTCAAGAAGAAGCTTTTTTTAAAATAATCCATGAAAGCAATTATGAGTGTGATGTTACCAGCTTTTGCGTGGAAGATGGTAGTATTGAAATTGAGAATCTTCTCAGAATGCCTGAGTATAAGACTGATATTATTGGCTACGTTTTTCGAATCAAAGTCGTTCCTGCAGTACGAAAGAAATTTCTGTCTTTATCTGTATAGGATGAGAACACTAACCAACCTCAGATCATTCTGAAGATAAAGGACCACAATGACATAGACACATTGAAATTATACGTAAAGTGCACAGAAGACAAGATTACCGAAGCCCTGAATATATTAAAGATCGGACATAGCTATACCTTTGTGGGAGCTTATAAGAAGGTATTCTCAATAATAAGGCGATCTTAACCTCTAGCTATCGAAATCTGCCTCCATATATTATACCTGGCAATTCGGCACATCATATTTGAAAAAAAATCTTAAAGAGCCCGTTGATTTAAAAGTCTCTGAGAGCATGGCTATGAATAAGCTTGGATTTTCCTTGCTTAAAGACATTCCAAAGACTATCATAAATAGAAGAGTAATGAAAGTATAAGACCATTTCCACTTCTATAATGTCTAGTTTAATGGCTTTGTGAGCACGATCCTTTGGATCAAGTTCAGCTTCCGTTGTGAAAACTGCAATCACGAATACTTAAAGCAAGTCAGTTGCTTTTGCACTAAGGAAAAACCCGTCCTGAAAGCATCAGTATAAATCCAAAAATCTAATTAATGTTTAGTTCCAAGGCATATTCCAAGATTACACTCAAACAGCCATCATTAAGGCCCAAGATGAGCAGGTCATAAGCTTGCTTAATATCAATGCTGAACTTGTTGAAGTATTCTTTGAATTATATGTGTAATTGCCCTAGAAAATTAAAGCATCCTGCCTGCTTTCAGGAAAGATTGACTTATCTCGTAAGGGAATAAATTATGATGGGGATTCTCGTTTAGCAGAACTCACTTGGCATCTATCCAAAACGTTCAAAAATAAAACTGTTTATGCAAGACCATATTGTGAGGTTGATCATTTTCTTTGGAAAATTTATTCCTTAGGAAAAGCATAGTATATCAAGTGGTCATAAGAAAGGGACAATTATCCCTACCCAAATGGCAGAGGAAGGAAAAAGAATTTTCGTTAATGGCAGGGCTTCCAAACCATATCAATATCAAACAAATTATGAATTTGTTCCCTGTCTAAAAGCAATTAGAGTTACAGAGATGGATCTTAGCGCAAGTTGTCACTTCTTGTCAGATCTTATGAATAAGATCAGTTTTAGCTAGAGTAGAAAATGAATTCATTGTTTGTAATGATTTATTACTGTACCTATTACTTTCATGTATGCTATGTTGTCTAAATTAATTTTCCGAAAAAATAGAAATAAGATGCTATACTAGATGGGACTGTGGTTGTAAATCGGGGAAACATGAATTATATAGGGAATATTCATTAATTATGGATAGACTTGAGAATAACTATTTTACAAAACATACTAATTAACAATTGCACTTAGCGTTCTTTTTGTCCTCCTTATTATCACCACGACCCAACTGAATATTTCCATTGTTATTTTGGACACCAGTATTGTCTCCTTGATCTTAAGAATTAACAAAAGCTAACGAAGATTATTACTTTGTTCAGTGAGGACAAATCTTCCGCCTTCATTTCCAGGCAACACGGAGGCAATCACTTGGAACAAATTATTCACATTATGGCCAGATTTAGCACTGACTTCAATGAACATTGTTTCGAGTTCTTTCGCAACATGCTCGCCTTCATCATATCTGACGGTTCTATTCTCTTAGCATTAATATTCCTATGATTACCTCTTGTCTTCTAAATCGGTTTTATTTCCAGCTATCATAATGATGACATCATTTCCTCTTTCGTTCCTCACGTCCTCCACCCACTTAGGAATATTCTCAAAACTTTGTCTGTCTAGTTAGATTACAATGCTGATTGCTTTGGATATACTGGTGATGTCATAACAAATAATAGCAACTGTACAGTCTCTGATATAGCTGGGAATTAAGCTTCTGAACCTTTCCTGGCCGGCAGTATCCCATAATTGTAACTTTATAGCTTTGTCATCGTAGTATAAATTCTTTGAGATGAAGTCTATTCCCACAGTTGGCTATAATTGATAATTATGTGGAAAGATTTTATTACATGATCTTTTCCATCAAATGTATCGAAAATAAAGCGATTTATAATTGAAGTCTTGCCGACAGACTGGTCTCCAAGGAACACCAGCTTGTATTTCTGGGCTACTACAGAGGAATTTGGGAGGTTAGTATCAGTAAGAATAGTTGACATTTATCAAAAATTATTTGATCTGAGTCTGATAGTTTGAATCAAATTTTAAACTACTATTGTTTAGATTAGGACAAAATTGTGCAACCATCTTTTTACAAATATCAATCTACAAATCAACAGTAAGAATATTTGAAACCACTAATTATGGGACTCTAACATCTGCTTGATGCAAGACTCAATTAACTTATGTATGTCAACTTTAAGCTTCTTATTCGACTGTTCCTCATTCAGCATCTTATAGAACTTCTGCTCCATATTCTGAATGAACTGATAGCTGAAATCCAACATCTAGCTCTATTAAAACCAACCTATGCCCATCTTACCTCTTGATATTTATTACAACTCTCTTCAAGTCTAGTATTTTTGTTGAAAATTTCTTTCATATCCTTCTCATACATCTTCAGCTTATTATGGAGCTGCTCAATAGCCATATTCTTCTCTCTCAGCAACTTATCCTTAAGTTCTGAAGATTGCTCCATAGCCTGCTCATTAATTCTCCTTATGGCTTCCTCCTTCTCCTTTTCCATTATCTCAAACCTGTCAGCTACAGTCTTAGCATACTCCTTTAGCTCTAAATTAGTCTTCTTCAAGTCTGCATTCTCTTTAATCATGTTCTCAAAGTCATTCATGAGCCCTCTATGTTGCTTGCTAAGCTCTTCATATTTCTTCTTAGCCTCATTAGCAATATTCTTCTCCCCTTCTAATTGGGTCTGCATCTCATTTTTCTCCATTTCCAGCATACGAATCTACAGTTCAGACATTTTATCATAAACTTTACTTTGTCCAAATAGGAAGTTTCCTTTTGTAATAGTTCTTCGTTCATTTGCTTGAGCGATGTTATTTCATTATGGCTATCTTTTATGGCCTAAAGGTTGAAGAGCCTTCAGTAGTAATTTTACATTTTTGTAGGACTCAATTTCTACTTCTTGGTTCTCTAACTTAATTTGTAGATGTTCGAGTTCCTTAGAAACAGATTCGGCTGTGCTGCCATGCTCATTTAACATATTCCTCAGATTTTCATTTTCTTCTCTGAGCATCTGGAGGGTTCCTCTAGCCTCGACATATTCTATGAAATCCTTGAAATTAATCTTGTTGTCCTCAAGGTTCTCATTGAATTCAATGAGGTTTATTTCCTTATACATTATTCAAACTTTATCTAAACATTACTGCAGCCTGCTTATAGGTTTCCATATCTCTTGAGAGCTTGGCAAGTCTATCACTTAATTCCATAATGGTCTCTCCTTTTTCTTTAACTTCATCCTGAAATTTAAATGGGACAAAATGAACTTTTGTACCTCTAAGTTTTGAATTCTGTCTTTCAATTTTTTGTTCTCCTCGTATAAATTGTGGTGCAAGGAGCCCATAAGCAATTGGCTCTCCAGCTTTTTGATATATTCGGACTGCTTTTTGATTTGCTCGGCCTTTTGTTTATTCTCCTCATTCAACCTTAGGTTTTAACGATATTATTCCCAGATTTATACTTTTGGAGCATTGTTGAAAATCCGTTCTTTTGGTACTCGACTTTTTCAAAATTGGCTCGCAGCTTCAAATTTTCCTTTTTTAAATTTTCAATTGTATTCTCAAGCTATTCGGGCTTAACTTCGCGAAATTAAGTTCTAACCTTTCTTATATTTTCCGCTAGGATGATATTCTCCTTTTCCAATTTTTTCATCTCCTTGCCTTCGCTGCCTATACTCAGGGGCTTCTTCTTTTTATTTGTAAGATTTGTAGGGGTGCCAGTAGAGAGGGAAGTAAATAGAAAATCTTTGTTAATGTTAAAATCAGAGACGTTGGTGTAATCTCTGGAATTTAGAAAGTTAAAGGTGGAGGAATGGCCTTCACTTTCGGATCGTGTTCGCTTAAAATCGGACATGGCAATAAAATTTTATTTAAATTTTGAATTGTTAAAGCAGGGTGAGTCTTTAATCATACAACGAGGAGTGTTATCCCCTCTTTGCTTTTACATGAAATTAAAAAGTAAAAAACTCATACAATCTACATCTAGCTTAATTATTCATCTATATTTATTATCTTGTCTGCATCTATAAATTGCCAATTAGGGTCTTGGTCAAGCTGATCAAAGTCAATGCCTCCGCCATATGGGACATATCCACCCTTTCCGAAACTTCTATTCAATATATCATCATATCCATAATTATCATGCTCCTCAAATTCAAATTCTGAAAACTCGCTAACAGTCTTATTATCCTCACTATCACCCTCAAATTCCTCAGTATCAAGTTCTTCAAGGCTTGAGAAGCATAGATCCTGGTATCTATTCTGGTTGGCCATCTTCTGCTTAATTTCAGCCTCACTTAGACGGGTCTTAGGCTGATATGGCATACTGAGCCAAGGATGCTTTAGGGCCTCTCGAGCTGATATTCTCTTGTTAGGATAGTAGTTCAACATGGGTTTCAAGAAGGATGCAAATGCTTCAGCTTCACTTGGAATTAAGTGATACCTAAGATTTTATTGTAAATTTTCGGTTTTTTACTTCTCAGTAAGCACACTCTTCAGAGGCCAGTAGTGGAATCCTTGGATCCTCTTTAAATTACCCTTTTTATCAAAGAATTTCTATTTCGATTATGATATGGAAATTTCTATTACTTTTGAATCAACTCCTGAAAGAGCAAACTTCTTAGGAATCTTTGATACTAGCTCAATAATCTACCCAATAAGCCTCAACGATATACTCTATTACCTGAGCCAAATGATCATCATCCTTGTCGAAGTTAGGCCCCTTCTTCGGTTCAAACAAGAAATCGCCTGTAAGCATCTCAAAAATAGTGCAAGCGAAACTCCAGATATCTGCAGTCTCGTTGTAATTAACACCGATAATAACCTAGAACACTCACAACCAAATTTCAATAAAATACTTCAGGAGATCTGTATTGTCTTGTCTGTATCTCAGTGCTGAAATGATGATGCTTCCAGCAGGCGTTTCCAAGATCAACGATCTTCAACTGAAAATCTTCCCTCAGCTTAGGCCCTCTCCATTTCTGCTTCTTGCCGCTCTCCTCTTGCAGGGATTCTATAGATTTTTGATGAATTTCATTCTCTTTTTCATGAATTTCTTTTTGGTGGGCGTGGTGCTCAGCATCCTCCACCTCGCGTCTTCTCTCTCTATATAACTCTTCCTCAGGCAGACTCAGATATCTGGACATATGAGGGCCTCTCTTTGGAATGTCAAATTGGGATCTTGCTCTGCCCTTCTCGTCCTTGGGCCTGATCATCTTCTTTTTCTTTTGTTTCCTTTTCTTCTTTTGTTCTTTCTTTTTCTCCTGTTGGAGCTTTCTAACTTGGGCAGCCTTTTCTTCATCCACTTTGATTCCATGCTTCTGTTGATAGGCTATAATTCTTGCTTCGTATTCTCTGTTTCTAGAAAGCTGTCCATTTTCCACAATGTCGTTCTGCAGAAATTAAAAAAGAACATAGAAAGAATACGATTTCTTCTTGTGTGAGACACAAAAGAATATTCTCAGGCTTCAAATCTGTATGAATCAGTCCACAGATTCTGTGAAGATAGTCCAAGCCAATTAATATCTGCTTAGCCATTCTTCTAACCAAGTGCATGGGAACTCCTTTGTACTCATATCTCTTTATGATTTCCAGCAAATTAACACCCATGATTTCAAAGACCATGCAGAAGTGATTGCCATAGGGTCCCTGATAAATAAAAGAGTTCAACAGCTGGACAACATGACAATCATCCCTAGTGAATTCAGTTTTTCCTTCCTAGAAAGTTTAACTAGGGCCTCTAAATATTCTACATCTTTATAGTATTCCTTTAACGATTCAATCCACTCGGGCTTATTAGCATATCTGGTTACTCTCTGTAAAATCTCAACTTCATCATAGGCGGCTTCCATATAGTTAGGTGCACTCTTCTGGATCTTAACAGCTACGTAAGTATCATGTTTAAAGTCCTTGCACAGCCAAACAGTTGAGAAATGACCCCAGCCAAGTTTTTGAATGACCACGTATCTCCCTTGAAGAACTTCTCTAAGGAATTAGCTAAGTCGACTCGAAGCCTATACCCAATATGCACGGGATGGTAGCCGCCAATCTTGTAATCATCGATTCCCTCATCTTCGCTATCGTTTTCCTCTATATCATCTTCTTCGAACTCAGGACTAATCATATAAGAACAAATTCAAAAAAAGAAAAGTAAGAAAGAATCAAAAAGAGCGGAAACTTACAGCTCTGGCTCGTCGTCATCATCATCTATAATCCCTTCGCCGGATTGGTTCTCAGGTTCGAGGATATAGTTCTCGTCTGGTTCATTATCATCATCTTGGTCTTCCATGAAGTTGTTATTCATGATAGCTTTCTTGGCTCCGTTGGCCTGAAGCTGGCTGTGAGAAGTATTATTCGTAGACAATATGTTCTCTTCGTAATTAGGTTCGAAACCCTATAATGGTAATTAAAATTCGTAACGATCTACATTTTCTTGATCTGTAGGGTCTTCTAAAAAGACTTTACCCTTTTGCTTTAAATTTTGTTGAGTCTTGGAGAGATCCTTTTTGTTTAGCTTGTCAGTCATGTTCAAGGGTCCTTAAAATAAGTTAGGATGATTGTTCTAGTACCTTCAGTATTCATTAACATTCTGGGAATTTAAATTTTTATTGGCTTTTAATTTCTTGTTTTTTTAAATATTCAATGTTGGTTAGGATTTTAAATAACCAAGCTAGCTTGCTCTTCGCTAACCATTGCTCCGACAGATGACTATCCCCAGGACTCTCACCCTTGTATCCGCGGATCGAGGAAATAAATTTTTTAGACTGTGTTTCTCTATGAAACAGTCCGTTACAAAAAAAGCCGAGACTAAATTCTTTCATAATTTGAAATGGAGAGCTCAAACAAAGAAATCTGGACAAAAGATTTCTCAGTATAGAGAGGCAATTACTAACCCAAGTATAGCATATCAAAATTGACAATAATCGAAATCTAATTCATACAAAAACAATTAACAATGGCTAAAGCCTTACAAAACTCCTTCCACAAGGGCCTTTAAGCGTTTTTCCACTCTTCTATCTCCTTTAATCTTTCTCAAGTAGACTATAGCAGTCTGATTTCCCATCGACAAATCATAGTCTTCCTCATCGTTCCACAACAAGTAATCATTTCCGTCTCTTAAATAGGTTTCCAAGTCATGCAAGTCAAACGTGACCCTTCTAAATAATTTAACTATTAAATTACGGCCTTTTTCTCTCAAAATTAACCATTTTATTCAACTCATACACCATAAATTAAAACTCAACTATCCTCAAACTTAGATATCGACTTTACTGTATAATATCTCTCATCCGCCTTTCCAAAACTGTAGGGGCTCCAGGTCTCAGACGAGTTGTCCCCAAACAGAAAGTTAAGCAGATCTTGAAACCTAACATTATATTCAATAGCAAGAGCCTTCAATCTTCTCATTTCCTCCTCAGCATCTCTTTCCTCCTCATTGTCTCCTTCATACTCAGGCTCCTCAACCAAAGAGAATCTCTGCCCTGCAGTAGTATCTACATATATATTGAGCCGCTCCTCATAGGGGAACATACGCAAGGGCTTTTTGCGGGACATGCTCTCACTCAAGTTTAAGCTTCTCTCATGGTAGTAATTCTCAGACCTTACAGCCTTTAATTCAGTTGAAGGTCTTGCAATTAATCTCTCACCATCATATTCCTTTCTGACTCTAGCATATCCATTCATTGGTTGGACCTCAATATCTGGACTATCATTTATAGGAAGATTTACTTGGACAGCCTTGTGAGCAGGCTTGAAGTTAGGCAGCCTAATACGAGGAGTATTAGTTGCCACTTCTTTGAGGATCTTGGGAGGGGGTAACTGAATTTGAGGTAACTCTGGTGGCTTTACTATGATATACTGAGGCCTAACCTTTTCAGGAGCCTTCTGTGTAACAATCTGAGGTTCTGGCTCAGGAGAAACTTCCTTCTTTCCTCGGAATAAGTTCTCCAGTCTATCATGAAGAGTGGTGGGGACGGGTCTCGCCTCCTGGACCTGCTTCTTAAGGGCTTCGTACTGGGATTTGAGGTCCTGATAAGCTTTTGCATATCTGCTTGCATCGCTCTGACGGTGCTTTTTTTCTCCTCTGGTGACTGGCCTATTTGTGTCTTCAAGGAAGGATGTATCAAACTTTAATTCTCTTCCTGTTTCGATTTTCTCAATCTCTTCGAGCTCTTCTGCATCCATATTTTCAACTTGTATATCACTTTCGTCGAGGTTGGGGTCAATGGCGATCTTAATAGCGCTGCCTCTTTTGCTGGATTCTGGCTTGACTCTCTCCTTTTCCTTGCTCTGGCGCTTGCTGGACTTTGAAGGTGTGGATTTCCTGGGCATTTTGGTTCCATATGGGGTTTGTCTCTTGAGAGGCTTGTATGTAAGTTCATCTGAAATTCCAGTGAATCTACGGATTCCATCCTTTGTCTTCCAGACAGTATGATACTTTCTGAGTTCCTCTTCATCTTCGTTATGGTCTGCCACAAACTTGCGAATCTGTTTCATGTCCTCCGAGGTGAGATTGGAAATAAATCTCTTATATCTCTCTCTTAGAGACTCAGCAGATCTAGTACCATCGAATAATTTCTTCTTTGTCTTGGGATCTTTTGCTCCTTCCCAGAAATACCTGGACATCAGATTTGTTGGGCCATTTTTCATTATATGAGCCTCAGTAATCTCCAGAATCTTCCAGTCCTCAAATAATGTATACTCTTTTCTTTCGTTAGTAAGTACTCTATTCTCGTCGGGTTTCTTATACTTCTTAGGCATCAATCTTCCAGGCAAATACTCTTCATCTCCTTGATCAGTCTTCCCTGGAGTGGTTATATCATCGGAGTCATCTTCCTCAACAACCCTTTTAGTTCTCTTTTTCGATGATTTTTGAGGCTTCTCTATATCAATCTTGTCCTTAGAGCCCTTGGACTTCGAGTCTCTGCGGCTCTTATTATTCTCAACTTCGCTTTCTTCCTCTTCCTCCTCATCAGCCTCTCCACCTTCTTCGTCATCTCCATCTTCTTCCTGTTCTTGCTGTTTGATGGTTTTCTTGGAAGATTTATTACTCCTGGTCTTCTCCTGCTCTATGCGATGATCATCTTCCTCAATATCGAGTTCCTGTTCCTCAACCTGGGGTGACTCTGTTTCAGAAACTTCTTTTGTTTCTTCTTCAATCTGATTCTTATTCCTCGCGGACCAACGGGTATTAGGTTTGTGATCTGAGCCATGTTCAACAGGTTTATTAAAAGAAAACTCCACAGGCTCCATCTCTGGTAAACCTTCACCGACTCTTTCCTTAAGTGGAGATAGCTTATTGGCTGATTCTGTGAATGATTTGACAACTGAGCCTGAAGCAGCTGTGTGATAGCTAAGGGATTTTTTTCCACTTTGAGCAGCCTGATTACCTTTGGACTTGAACAACTCAACAAGAGTTTTCTCTTCCTCTGTAATTCCAACTTCTGTGGACTTCTTATCTTCTTTTTCTAAGGAATTAAATCATTAGGACGAGTCATACTTTGCTTAGACTTGCTGACTGGAGTGGGTTTCCTGACTAACTTGGCAGCTTTGTGCTTGGATGTATTTGATTTTGAACTTTTTCCGCCTTTTGACTTTCGACCTCTTGACTTGGAAGCTGTAGTTTTGTGGTCTTCAGTGGACTTGCTGGTTGCAGCAGGGTCCAAAGTCTGATCTTCTTCCGAAGTCTTACGTGATTCTCTCTTGGAACTCATGTTTGAGCTCGATAATATTTAAATTTGACACTCTTTTGTATTTTAATAATCCAACAACTAAGTATCTAATTCGAAAATATGGCTGCTTTCTTCTTTGTGGCCCTGATCCGAACTCTGATTCCCTCTAATAGGACTAACAAAGATTCAATTCTGAAAGAAAGAAAACTACTCCTTAGTGCATTTTCCCTCTAATATTTGAACATTTTTTCAGTTTCGAAATCAGAAACTTAATCTATGCCTTACTATCCGGTACACAAGCATTTCTAGTAAGTGAATTTGTGCTTTGGCATAGTTTTTCAAAATCTTGATACTAGAAAGGCCCAGGTTCAGTATGAAACATATCTAAATCCTATGTAATTGAAAGTAAGCTCGTCTATCTAGTTAGAAACACTATTTTTATCGCGAATAAAGCTTCAAAGAGATTGATCAGTATCCGGAAGTGAAACTCATATCTAACAGAAAAAAATGTAAATTGTAAGAAATATCCAAAATAATTATTCAATAAAAATGGAGCAAGCTCCAACCCAAACAGCTGACGTCCAAACTCCAGTCATCGAGGAGGATCCTACTACCAATCAAGCCCTTGAAAAATTTCTTACTGAAAACAAGGTCGAGTTCACAAAGCTTATCCATAAACCTACAAAGACCAGCGAAGAATCTGCTCAAGTCAGAGGAACCACTCTTGCTAGTGGAGCTAAGGCCATGCTCCTCAAGATAGAGCCTGATATTTTCACACTAGTTGTCTTGTCCGCTGCCAAGAAGCTCTCCTGGAAGAATATAAGAAAGGTTCTTGGGACTAAGAAGGTCAATCTTGCCACTGAGGAAGAAGTCAAAAAGTTGACTAAGTGTATCCCAGGTGCTGTTCCTCCTTTTGGAAGTCTCTGGGGCATAAAGACCTATGCGGATAACTCTTTGTTCGCTCAGGGAGATACTATAAATTTCAATGCCGGATTGAGGACTTGCTCCTTCAGTATGAAAACAGAGGATTATAAGGCTGTTGAAAAGCCCATCATTGAAGACTTTAGTGAATAAATACTGTTGTATTTAAGCTATATTGGATAGTAAATATCCGATACATAATATAAAAGTGTAATAGTCTCTTAGGACATCAGCAAAAACTTACTTTTTTATGCTAGAGTGTGGGAAGGAATTGGGCAATATACTCAAACATGAAGATAAAACGTTCTTTAAACATGATATGGATTACATATCTGATGTATAAAGCCACTATTTAAGGAAAATTACACAAATCTAAAAAGCTTTCTTGGTCATTATATTGTAGAAGTCTTCGAAGGTAATCTCAGTACCATCAGAGGCAGCTCTCTCAAGCATTTCCTTAAGTTCATCATTGGTCATGGTTTCACCCAATTCCTTGGCAACCCTTCTAAGATTGTTCAAGTTGATGGAACCAGTGTTGTCATCATCGAACAATTCAAAGATCTTTTTAATTCCTGCTCTGGTTTCTTTATCTCCCAACTTTTCAGTGATGGCTCTCAAAAATGTATCAAAATCAATAGAAGGACCTTCGTTTTCGAGGTCGGCAATCATTTGATAGATAGTGGGGTTCTTAGATTCAAATCCAAGAGATTGCATAGCGGCCTTGAGTTCCTTGGGATCGATGGTTCCTGAATTATCAGTATCAAACAAGTTGAAAGCTTCTCTTATTTCTTCGATTTCATCCTCAGTGAGGCCTGGTCTCTCAATGGGCTTGGATTTACCAGTCTTAGTACCGACTCCTCTGGTGGGTTGGCTTTGAACGGGACCTTTCTTGTTCATGTTATTTGAGTTTTAAAGAATTTTTTTAATTATGAGAAGAGTTGTACTATTTGAGAATTTGAATTCAAAATTTAACATAGATTAATAAATCGTTATTCTGTCCGCCTGGAATCAGAAAATCAAAAAGTACATATATTACAAGCTCCAATCAAGCTAAGAAAAACTTATTTAACCATTATATCTTCACAAAAGTAGAAATTTTCACATAAGAACTTAATTCAAACTATCCTCCAAGGGATCCCCTTCTCCCTCTTCCCTCTCTTCATTTTCAACCTTTCTTTCTTCCTCAATATTCTTTTCCAAATATGCATATTTCTCTTCAAGTTCTTTTACATCCACTATTTCCCTTTCCACATTTACCCCCAAATCTATTTCTAGCCCTTCATAGTCCTCTTCTTCCTCAGCCTCGTCCTCAAGGCCCTCTCCTTCCTGATCTTCCTCAGGCTCTGCATTTTCTTGCATATTTTGTGCCATTAGTTTTTCCTCCTCTTCTCTATATTCCTTTTCTGAGGGAATACAGCTCTGGCTACAATACCACTTCCCATAAATCAAGGTACTCTCCTCCTTGAGGACAGTTTTCTTGCACGTCTCTCTTGCACATTGAATCTATTTGATTACAAAATATAGCTAGCGAAAGTACCGAGTTTGTTGCCTTGTAATTGTCAAGGCACCTTTGAGAACAAAATTGCTTGTTATTATTCTGTATAATATCATCTTCACATACAAGCTTGAAACAAAGCCAACAAGAGGCCTTCCTTATTGACTTTGGACTAGTCCCCACCCC
>Ga0065720_1019964_pt1 | contig 18195 bp, 10 predicted proteins | sample Thericmetagenome_FD_59107 | JGI IMG/M metagenome (GOLD analysis project Ga0065720, IMG submission 59107) | Thermophilic microbial communities from the Joint Bioenergy Institute, California, USA of rice/straw/compost enrichment - eDNA_2 v2... | ecosystem: Engineered > Solid waste > Grass >...
ATAAGCTGTAATCGTCAATCGTCTGGGTGCATCTATTCAGCTTTAAGCTAAAGTGGGTGAGGGTTGTAAGCTTGGATAAATGATGGCATATTGTGAAGACACTGCCATTTCCAATATTTGTATCACTAAGATTGAAAGCCAGGCTTGTTAGACATTGAGATTTTGAAATTTCTGTAATGAAGGTACTGAACTGTAAGGGGTTTTCATCAATTTTATTGCATCCTTGCATGTATAAATTCAACTGAGTAATCTTCGGATGCTTTGATACGCATTTGGCGATCTCTGCTATAGCTTTGTCTGTTATTTTTATACAATAGTTAAAATTAAGGTCCAAAGATTCAAGATTTTGTAACTTTGTAACAGTTTCCGCCAATGCAATAACACCTTTATCATCAATCTTTTCACAACTTCTGAACGACAATCTGATGCCTCTGAGGGCTGCGTCTTTGGGATCTTGTTTGGTGTTTGCTTTGATCAGGCCACCTGCTATTGCAACAAGAGATGTACTGCTAGGCTTTATACAGAGATCAAAGTAAAGTTCAATAGTTTTCAATTTACTTAACTCGGATAAAGCAATTCCAAGCTTGATGATTCCATCATCACCTAGCTTTTCACATTCCTGCAGATTGATTTTCAAATTGGTAAGTTGACTAAGCTTAGCAATTCCAAGACTCAGGTCTGTCACACCCTTGTCACCAATATGCTTATCACATCCATGGTAGGCAAGGGATAGGCTCTCTAGCGAGGTGAGCTTCATGAGTGCTGCTCCCAGAGCATTTAAGGATTTATCTGTCATCTTGTGGCATCTACTCATATCCAAGTCCAATTTCTTAAGTTGAGTCAAACCTGATATGCTTCTAAAGAGATTTGTAAAAGCAACATCACTTATGTTATAGCCTGTTCCGGCAATATCCAGGGTCAATTCTGTTATATTAGGCATCTCCGAAAGCTTCATAGAGAGGAGGGCAAAAGAGTTATCCACAAATTTGTGGTGAAATTCATTTAGACCATTAAGGACTACTTGGCCCTCTTTTGGTGAAATGATTCCAATTCCTGCAGATTTGAGTCTCTGCCTGGTGTCATCTTCAATGTTATCTTTGTCTTCCTCAATAGAATGTTCAGTCACTTCCATTTTACAATAGTTCATGATGGCCACTTCTGAATCTAAGTCAAAATCAACTGTTATGCCATTTATTAGCTCGTCAAAGCGTTCTCGTATAATGGCAGACTGAATTTTCATCTGATCTATGAGATATTGAGACTTAGAGAGAATATGCTCGAACTCTTTTCTGCAATTAGGGTCAAACTCAAAAGAGCTAGGGTCAAATTCATAAAAAGATAGTTTTTGATAGATCATTTCTTTCCATTGATTAACTTCTGTTAGAATTTGTGTATCATCGAGCTTCTTAATGTACTTGTTCACATTGTTGATTAAAACTGAATAAAAGGAATTTGTCTGGATTAACAGTGCTTCTTTTCTTGCTAAGAGTATTGATATAACATCAGTGAAATTCTTTTCAATCAGAGAGCAGAGTTCCTTTTTCTTATTCTCTGCATTCATAATTATCTCATCTCGCATTGCCTTTTGATGGTTCTTGATTATATCGGCAACATTGGACAGATCTTCAATTTTCTTTTCATTTTCAAAAATGATTTGATCTCGACTCTGTGTACGATGAGTTTTATGTGCACCCTCTTGAGCACACATACTGCATATTAATACCTTATCATCAAAACAAACATGGGTGAACAACTCATTATGCTCCAGGCAGGAAGCTAAAGTCTCTGATGCTTTTCTTGATGGTTTTCTTTCCACATCCAAGACATTAATTAATGCTCTATTCTTAGGGAAAGAGGTTATTTCTTTATTCTGGGTTTTTATCTCTGCACTATAAAATTAGAATGAAGATCAGGAAGAATTACTCTCCCAAAGGACATTTAAAGATATTATCAGATGCAATATCTTTCAAAGCTGCTCTTATACACGAAGAGCAGATGGTATGTCCGCAAGAAGGGATGATTCTGGGAATCCTGGTATCAGAATCGTAATCATTATTGCAGACAGGGCATTGGAACTCTTCTTTATCCATATGAAAATAAATAATTTATGTGCCAAAAATCAGATATTGATATTTTAGTTTTCTTTAAAGGATTGAGTAATGAAACTAATTGAAAAAGATTATCAATAAAACTCCTCTAAGAAATCGCATTTCTTCTTCTACCCCAAATGAATCAATCCCAAACCAAAGTAAACAGAAAGCATCTATTCCATTAGTCCTTTGGCTTTCCTACATCTTTATACCCATTGCCTAACCATAATTTTAGTATTCTTTAGATTGGGAGAAGTGATTGACACCTCTCTTATGATTTATCTGAAGGAAGCAGAGATTTTCTAATTGGTTTTATTGATGGTTCTAAAATGTATTTTACTAAAATCACTTAATAGATAGATTATATAAACACATAATGTTGAGGAGCTCTTGATCCGGCTCTCTGAAGATTGGATTTAGCGCTTTCATCGATTTGTGGGCAGCCATGGAAATATAATTGTAAATTTTCAATGCTTGACAATTTATTAATAGCTGTGCTCAGTGCATTGATACCTTCTCCAGTGATTTGGTTGCAAGCCACAAAGTGGAGTTCCAAAAGCTTTAAATAAGAGAACTGCGAAAGACGTTCGCTAAGTTTTATGATAGCCGCATCTCCCACTTTGTCACAATGACCAAAATTCAATTTCAATTGAGACAGAGTCGAGTTCAAGCTGCCCAAACTTTCACAAAGAGCCTGGATTCCATTATTACCAATATCACTACAGTAAGCAAAATGGAGTGATAAGTCTTCAATAGTCCATAAATTCTTCAGAGAATGAGCTAATCCTGATAAACTATCATCACCGATCTCTCCACATCTGCTGAAGCTAAGATGAAGATGTTTCAAGGAAGGCAAACTGCATAACTTGATACTCAAAACTCCGATCACATCATCCCCGAGTTTCTTACAGTCACTCAGGACAAGTTTCAAACCGGAAAGATTTGTCAAGTTAGATATGAACAAACTGATGTCTATGACGCCAGTCTCTGTAATTCTTTCGCATCCTTGGAAGTTAAGCTTGATATTCTTTAAGGTTGATTTTAGCCTGATTACTGTTTTGCTAAACTCGGATAGACCGCTATCTGTAATATTCTCACAATAACTAAAGTCAAGCCCAAGGACTTCTAATTGATTTAGCTTGGAAATCTGTTCTGCTATCATAGTCAAAGCTCTATTATCAAGTTTATCGCAGGATCCAAAAGCAAGATTCAAGTTCTTGATATTAAAGAATTTAATCATACTAGATGCATTCATGCTCTTTTCCATGGCGTTGCACATGACAGTAATGCTGGAGTTTGTAAGCTTGTTACAGTGATCAAAATTCAAGTCAAGGGTTTCTACCCAAGGCAAGTCTTGGAAAAGAGTAACCAGCTTAGACATTCCTGAGTCCGTAATTTTGTCACAAGATTGGAAGTTCAAAGTTAATTTATTGAGCCCAGGAGTCTTAGAAATTTTTCCAAGAGAGGAGCTCAACCAATTCAAGCCTTTATCTGTTATCTTGATGCATCCAGCAAAGCCTAGCTCTAGGTCGGTCAAGCTGGTCTTAGAGATGGACTCTCCAAATTCATACAGAGCCTTATCGCTTATCTTCTTACAGTCATTGAAAATAAGTTTCAGTTTCTTTAATGCAATTAACTTTGGTATTGACACGCTCAAAGCAGTTGATCCAGTGTCGCCAACCCCACACCCTCTCATGTTGATTTCCAGGTATTTGAGGTCAACCAATTTAGGTAGAGCAGCTGCGATAACTGTCAAACCTTGACTGGTGATTTGATATCCACATCCGCTAAGATCGATGCTTAGAGCGCTACATTTCTTCAGTCTGGTGAGTCCCTTGAAAAGCTGTGTTGCAGCAGCGTCATTTATCTTGTGGTGTTGCTGTCTGGATCCTTTGACAAATATTTTTTCTTCATCAACAATCTCAATATTGATACCTGATTGCTTGAGGAGCGCTATAGCATCATCGTTAGGACTGCGATGGACTACTGAGGTGCTTCTTTCAATTTCTTCGTTTTTGGATTCTTCAGTCATCATTTCGATTCTAGTTGAAGGAGCCACAGGATAATAGGAAAGATCGGCCTTTCCATCAAGGCTGGATTTAGACTTTTTTATGACGATGTTAGTGTCAGTTTGAAGCTCGCAGATATTTTCAATACCAATTAAGAAGTTTTCGTCGAAAACAACCTCAATTTGATTGAGTTTTTCTTTTAAGCTTGATTCGTAGTTGTTTTGTATCGATTCGAGCCATTCGTTCACTTCGGTGGCATGCTTGTCAATAGGATAGCGAACTATGTCATAGCAGATTTCGTCAGGCTTTCCGTTGAGTAAAGTCTTCCAGGTGTTGTATTTCTCTTGGATATCATTCTTCCACTGATTAATTTTTTCTTCGAAAGCTTCATTGGATGGCAATTTAGTCTCCAGATAGTGTTTTGATATTCTTTCGAAAGCGACGTTGGCTTCGGCTAACATCTCCTCCTTTTTCTTGGTGAGTTCTGCAATGAACTCACTAAACTTTCCTTCAACAAATTCTTCAAAGTCCTTTTTCTTGTTGTCGATTGTGTTAGCTATCAAGATTTTATTATTCTCTTCACCTTGGGATGTCTTCTTTATTGTTTCCTCGATCAAAGCTGCCTTTTTTATATTATCCTGGTTGATTTGTTCGATTCTTCTGATGTCATGGGCCTTATGATCTCCAAATAATCCACAATCACTGCAGATAATTATTTTACAATCAATACAGGCCAAGTCACAGGGTTTATTGTGTTTGGAGCACATTTTATAGATATCGGAAGGAGTAATAGGCTTTTCAGCTGCTATTTTCTCAGCTTCCTCCTTTTTAATCACTTTAACTAGGGTAAGATTGTTTGGGAAGCTTGTTAGAGTCTTGTTCTTCAAATTGAATTTTTTACTATCTCATGAATAAGGTTCAACTATTAGTACTTGTCAAAGGGGCATATAAATGGTTCGTCATCACTTAGTTTCTCAAGGGTATTGGTGATGCAAACAGAACATAAGGTGTGTCCACATATTGGAATGATTTTTGGAACAAATTCTTTGGAGTCATATTTTTTAAAACAAATTGGACATCTAAGCTCTTCTCTATCCATTGCAACAAAATCTAAACTTAATTAATACAGTGCTCAAACGATAAATTTTATTGGGATTCAATAATCACAGATTTACTTACTCACTAATGATAGAGCCACTTGTGGGATAATTCAACTGCTATCGAATTACTATCCAACACATGGATATCTTAGGAAATATGACTTGTAAACCTATCAAACAACAGATTCAACTAATAGACTTTCATAAGGAACAATATCTGATTGTAAAATGTACAAAGAATTAAATATCAAATTTCATCTTCTTCTTCAAGTATTTATCTTTACCACCTTTCTTCTCATTAGGATTGGGTTTTTTATTCTTGTGCTTATTCTTATTATTTCCTTCGTCATCATCGCCTTCCTTTTTGAGTTTGTTATCTATCATCTCCTTCAATTCCTGGTTTGCAATTCTCTGAGCCTCTTGCACTCTTTCATTGAAAATGAGCACTTCTTCCTCTTCAGTAGGATAAACATCCAATTTCTTTCCAATCAAAAATTCAATCTTTTGATAATTTTCAATATCATATTGAGTGACGAAACTAATAGATCTACCAGATTTTCCGGCTCTGGCAGTTCTTCCTACTCTGTGAATATATGACTTTGAACTCTGTGGAATATCATAATTCAAAACCAAATCGACTGAAGGAATATCCAAACCTCTAAGATATAAGAAAAAGTTATTTGTAAATGAACCTTGCTGCGACATCTGTTGCAATAAGAATGTTCTTTTCCTTGGATTTGAACTTATTCAAAGCTCCAAGTCTCTTAACTTGTGACAATTTTCCGTGAATTGCGACAGCAGGGAATCCCAGATTGCGCAACATGAGAACCATTCTAGGCATTAGATCCACTATTATAAAATATTACTTGACGGCGTTCATGCAAGTGTTTATGAAGATGATTATTGAGTTTCCTGAGAATTCAGTTAAAAGATAGACTAAATAGCAATCTTTATATTTAGCAGGAATGAAGATGTAATTCTGGGTGAGGGTTGAGACTGTTTGATATTTTGAGGCAACCTCAATTTTAACAGGGTTATTTAAAGAGGCTTTTTGCAGTTTGCTGACTTTATTTGTCATGGTGGCTGAGAAGAGATATGTGTTTCTATTCTTGGGAATGATTTCCAAGATCTTGTTAATTTCCTTTTCGAAATCCATGTTGAGCAATTTATCAGCTTCATCAAAAACCTAAACATTAGTTCGATTTAAGCCATAACTACGAGATATTTGAGATTTTTCAAAGAAAACCCTTTTGTGTTCTCAAGGTGATAAAGCAATCTTCCTGGTGTTCCAATAACTAGGAGTATTAAGATAGTAACTTAATTTCGTACTGATATGAGGCTTCTTTGATAATGCGATAGCCTGAGACATGGGATCAAGTCCTCCGACAATGACACAGCATCTTAGAGCAATTGAAGCGCCCAAAGCTTCGAATTGCTCACTGATTTGGACAGAGAGTTCTCTTGTGGGAGCCAAAATACAGGCATAATAGTACTGAGGGTTTTCAAGAAGACTCTGGATAATTGGAATAGCAAATGCAAGAGTCTTTCCTGAACCAGTTTCTGCCAAACCAATTATATCTCTGCCTTTTAAGGTGTATGGTAGGGACTCCTTTTGAATCTTTGTTGGATGCTTAAAATTGAGCTTTTCACAAGCTTCGCAGATTTCTTCACAGACCTATGACTTAGGAAAAAGGGTGATAGGACTTACGCCTAAATCTCTGAAGGTAACATTCTCTTGGAATATTGATGAAGACTCTGCTTGATTAGTTTGTTGGTTGTTTTCCTCATTATTAGTATTCTCAGCTTGCTTGACAGAAGTTTCCATGATTCTTATCTCAAAAGATTTATGATTTAATTCTTATTTTATAAACTATTCTCCTATTGATTGATCTAATTTATGGCTGTTCCTCTCTGGTCAAATCAGAACATATACTGCAGAAGAAATCTCCCAAAGTCAAGATATTGTAATCTCTAACAAAGCATAAAAGCATAAAAGTTGATATCAATCATATCGAAACCTACTTTCTATGAAAAGGTACTAACCATTTATAAGCTACCGACAAATTGATTCTCTCTCCATTCTCCAGAAATTGTCGCTCCATCCCTTCTGTTAAATGTTCCAACCCCATGTACCTTGTCATATCTGAATTTTCCAATGAATTTCTGTCCATTTACCAAAGTCAAGGTCCCTAGACCATGCTTCCTTCCTCCAAAGAATTCTCCCTCATAGCTTATCCACCCATTTATTAGAGTATCGAAGTTCTGATATGTGAAATTAGGATCTTCTGAGCTTCTTTGATTTATAAGAACTCCATTTCCATGGAATTCGTCATCTTTCCATTCTCCATCATACATTATATCTCCATTGGGATACTTGAGAATACCATATCCGTTCTTTCTATCATTTTCCCATTCTCCTTCATATACTCTGCCATCTGCATAATGGAATTCTCCTCTTCCAACACGTGTAGAACGGATTTTATCTCCTCTGTAAATAGTTCCGTCCTCATAATATTCTTCAACAAATTTCGGTCTGATCTTATTCTCTCTATTTATTTGCATTCCTGGTCCTGTTGTTGGTCTCCCTCCTGTTGTGGGTCTTTCAACCTCTCTCTTTGGGCTTCTACGAGTTGTAGTTTTCTCTAACACAAGGCTAGATTCCATTGTGTTAGGCGAATTTTTGGAGTCAATTGTTGCCAAAACTTCACTTCTCTTCATCTCTTCTACTCTTTGCTTTAGCTCTTGGCTTTTCCTCAAAGCATTAGCGAAGATCTCATTTACTCGAGGAGATAGATATTGATTATCTTCTTTCACATTTGTGTAAGTTGGATGTTCTTCAAGACTCATGATTTTTTCAGGTGCGTACTCTTCTTTTCTTAAGAGGGGTGTGTTATTGATAATATTCTGCCAATTCTTAATTTCTTGTGATCTTCTTAATTCATTTATGACATGTGAATTTAAGGGTTGAGTGGCTCTTGGATCTGGATTAGCATATCCTGAAGTCACTTGAACTGATTTCTTAATGACTTCATCAACTCTACTTAAAAAGTTTTGAGTATCTGCATATCTGCTAAGAGGAAGCTTTGATGTATAGTCCCCAATTGAATAATTTTGATGAGGTGTTGAAGGAACTTCAGAAAGTGGATTAATAGATGGTCTCTCACTGATTTCAAATGCTCTCTTTGATTTAATGATATCATCAGGTCTATCTAAATAATTATCGTTCTTTCTGAGATTTTGATCAATATTATCTCTATCAGTTGGAACTGCAAGCGTGTTCACTTTAGAACCAGTTATCATTGAGGATTTATGCAGAGCTTCGTTTGCCTTTTCAAGAACTAACATGAAATGTTGTTTTGATGGTATTGAAGTAGATGGAGATGTCAAAGAAGGTGTATAAATTGAGTCAACTTCTGTTGTTTTTGGATTATCATATCGGCCGGGTTTATCCCTTAGAGAATTGGGATAATTTGAAGAAAAGGCCTCATTAGAATACAAATTGCTCATTTCTTCTGAAGTTCAAACTCAAAATAATTTAAATCTCAAATTAGAAATCAAAAATAGCGTATATACATAGACACAAAAAGTCTTAAATTAGCGAGTTTGTATCAAGATATCAGCTTGCGGAGTCCTCTAATTCTGTACACCACAGCTTCCAATTTAGAAAGACATGAGCAAGTAGTAAAGTGTGAACTCATCAAAAAGCATATTAAGCAAAAGAAACCTATCATATTATAGGGAAAATTTCAATTCTCTACTTGGCAGTAAATCTAATATTATAAAGTCTAAAAGAAGGCTTGTGAGAGCCAAAATCAGCCAACTTTTAGATTTATCCATTCCAAGTTTAGCTGTAAATAAAAATAAATAGAAGAATCCTCCCAAATAGAGCAACAGGTGAAATATTGTTCCAATAACCCTTTTCTTTTTAATGTGTCTCTCCACATAGTTCAACTCATAAAAGATACTATTCCCGGAGAGAGAACATAATGATCTTGACAAACTCTCGGGAATTTTGAATGGCCAAACTAAAAGCATTGTGCTAAGCATCGCTGAACCAGCACTTGCAACAGGGATCCAGAAAAAATTTTCAATTGATAAATCCTTTGCTTTTAGATAGAGTAATAAAAATGCTTACCCACTCTTTGTAGTCAATTGTTAACTCAAAGTATAAAATCGTAAACAGCAGATTGGCTAATATTTCTGTATGGAATAAAATTGCTCGGAACAGCCTTGGTGCCAGATAATATGTTCTAGTGATAAAATTGAGGAGAGGATTATGATCCTAATCATTTTTATAGGAAAAGCGTTTTAAAACTTACTTTAATGTCTTCGAATAAAATTCTAGCACAATTCTGCATCCCCAAGGTATAACGTAAATGAGGAGGAGAGTGCTTTTCAAAGTATTCTATTTTGTTCTTATGTTTTATTTCATTCAAGTGTCTTCTCATTGTATGTTTCCCTTTCTTTATCAGGTTGAAGATTGAGGGTTTTATCGGTTTATAATGATTGTCAGCTAGAGTCTTCCAGTTAGCATGCAAATGTGTTGCTCTAATTTTTGGTGGACCTCTTCTTATACCTTTAACTCTTTCTAATGCTGGTAATTGTTTCACAGCAGATGAGTTTTCTATCTCCTTAAAGAATACTGCATCATCGATTTCTATCAATGGCTGGATTAAATTAGTTGGTGTATCCTGAGTGTTTTGAATATTTTGTTTGGAGTTATCCTTCTTTCTTTTGGGAGAGAGTTCAATCCCTTGTGGAGTACTTGCTTGAGATGAAACATCATTTGAATTATCTATGTAAGATTCAGGAATAGCCATTTCTTTCCTCTCTGAACTGTGAGCTGGAGAGCCAGGAGTTTGCAGGTCTCTATCTATAATTACTAACGGTTCAATTACAGTGTCGTGTCTAATCAAGTCGTTATGATCTTGAGGTGTATGTTCTGCAGGATTATTTGAAGAGTTTGGCTCTGAATTATTAAGCAATCTCTGACTAGATTCATTATTTGAAAGTTTTTCTTGTCTTCTCCTCTTTGGTTTCTTAAATTTGAATCGACTCCAATTCAAATTTATCGAGAGCTCTCCTCGTCGCTTTCTAAATATCTTCCTTAGCTCAGACTTTGTGGCATTATCCATCAATTCCAATACTATTTCATTTTTCTCATAAAATGTTAATTTATTCTTGTCAACAGCATATCCAATAGCAATGATAATCAACAAACAAGTAAAAAACACTGCCAATATGTAAACGCCCAAATTGTCGTAGATAGGCTTCTTAAGTAAATCAGGAACTGATTCAGATAAAAGTCTATAACTCCTAGTATCATTTTTTTGATTGATACTGCCTTTTAGGTAAACTGCTAAATATGCTGTGGTCTGATTGATAATCTTAAAAGAAGATGCACTTATGGAGATTGTTGTATTACCCCAAAGCAGCCGTGTCTTCATTAATACATTAGAATTGTTTGTTAGAGTTGGTGGTGGTTTTTTCCTTCCAATATCTAAGAACTTCATCTCACTATCCCTCTTTTTCAGAGAGACAGTTTGCTCAAACCATGGATAAAATTGCACCCAAACTCTAAAATTTCTTTCTAAATTATTAAGATAGAAGTCCGAACATTTACCATTTTTCATGTACTGTGAGAAATCTTGCAAGCTTTGATGATGTACTCCATTATTCTCATTTATTTCACAACTCTGAGAGAGCTCAAGCCCCTCTATGGAATCACAAATTATTATAAAGTAGCATGCAGAGTAATAATGGGTGATTCTACAAGAAATTTTGTCGCTTTGAGAGGGGGCTCCATTTTGATCAAGGAAATGGTAACTAGAGCAAGTTTGAGATATATAACAGAAGAGCAGAAGTAGCCATTTGTAATAAACTTTCATAAAAATAAAAATAAACTGAATTAGGAATGAAAAATTAGTTGAAGTGGGGCCAAAAAAAATCTTCTCTGAGTATCAGTGATATATATAGGTATTTATTATCATACTCATTAACCCCCTTGGTAGGAGCCCTAAATTACTTTACAATTATTTTCCACAGAGCATTCCCTTCTATTTGATTGTCACAGCCTGAAGGGTTAAGATAAGGTAAGAAAATAGCAACGATATATTACTCCTTAGAACTTATACCAAAAAGAACTCTACTCCTTAGAATATTTGTTGTTGTTGATTAAAGAATATATTGTTTCCTCCAGTCATGGGCATATTGTTTTCAACTGGAAAGTCATTACCTCCAATGCTGATTTGATTAAAGCTTTGATTGAAACTTTGCATGTTAAAGTTTGCTTCATTTTCATAATTTCCAAATGGGTTATTATTGAAACAAGACAAGTTAGTTGGCTTCGCAAACTGATCATTGGAGAAGTTGTTCCAATTCATATCATTGCCAGAAGCGTTAAATCCGCTTTGAATTTTATTTTTTTCATTGATATCAGCGAACATTCCTCTAAATTGGATAGTATTATCAGTGTTGATGATATTGGAGTTTTCTATCAATATATTTTTCATTTCCTCAACTTTAATCGAACTCTCTTCATCACATTCAATGTTATGACGAACAATTCTGGGCTTATCTGCAAGAATACTTCTTAGTACTTTATCAATCTGGATGGGATAAGGATTTTCTTGTAACTCAGGATCTTCATAGTTGTTGTAAACGAAATATCCAACTCTGAAAAATTCTTTTCCTTGATAAGAAACACTAATGACTATGGCAGCAACCCCAAGGATGTCTTCAGTTGGGATTTTAGTCCAATCGGGAGCAGCAGACTAAAGATTAGATTACTCCGAAAGAAATGGTACTTCGATATCAAATTCCATCACGCCAGCTTCCAAGGGACCAATGGTAAATGAGTCCAAACATTGATCAAATTTTTCATCATTAGGGTTTGCAATGTATATTATCTTCCATTCGATTTCTAACAAATAAGATAAGGAGTTCCACAGGATATAATAGATGAATGGAAAGAATTATTACCATTTTTCACTTCTTTGAGACATTCAAAGGAGACGGAAAAGCTTAAGGGAGTGGAATAGCTTGCAACGTTATTTTTGACAACAATATTGGTGATATTGATGAAGGACATGCCTTGGTATGAGTAAATATTAGTTTTGGGTTTGTGTGCGAAATTCAAATTTCGAATTATAGAGTTGATCAAATTTGTTAAAGATTATGCCGCGCAAAATTTTCATCTAAGATTTTTGATTTTAAATCTTAGATGCCTCGAAAATTCACTACTGAAACTCTTCAAGTGTGGTTATGCCCATTTTTCCTCTATTTTTCATATTGGCCCCAAAACAAAATTATTAAAATATATTACTAAGACCTTAACTGTTAGATAAAATGCAAATCAAAAGACCTGCTAGTTCCCACTCACTGTTGCAATCGACTAGCAGACTTGGGATTTCAACTCAAGCTATCCCAAATTTTCATTCCCCTAAGTCTGTCTTCTCATCCCCCAAAGACTTAAAAAATATCTTACTGCAAAAAAATGTTTCTCGGGTTTCCACAGCTTCTACACACTTAAGTCGGGCTTTGATCTCCCCAAAAAATTCAAGCATTTTGGATAGAGTAACACTATATTCTCCACCCCCTATAAGACCAGACTCAGCTAATAATAGAAATTACATACTTCCAACATTTAAAGGTCCTCATATGAACTCAGACCTTGTAAAATTAAGATACTCCAGAGATAATTCAAGGATGGGTTCTCCTTTACTTCCACAAAAATTCTCCATCGGAGGAAAAAAGGCTTTCCCCATGGCACCATATCAAAAAATTGAGATTGATAGAACTAAAGAATATGCTGATCCGAACTTTATACAAAAAGTAAAGCTAAAACTTAAGGAGTATGAAGCAGTTGATCATCCTAACAAAATTCTAATATATTTTCCAGGTTCAAAAAAATATATCTCGATTGTAAAGGCTAAAAAAATCTTGAAATTTCTTTTCAAGGACCTAGAGTCTATATATTCGTTCAAGCAGCCATCCAGAACGAAGCAAAGTCAACTTGAAGATCTGAATACTAAAATAGAAATCATCTTTCAGCAACAGTATTCAATTCTTGAAGATCTTGATTCAAAAGTCACAGATATGCTAACTCTTATTGACAAATGCATCGCTGATAGAAAATTCAAGCTGAAAGTCGATAACCATGCAAAAGCTATAGCTGATGTTGCAAGAGATGCCCAAAATAGAGAAATTTTGCTCCTCTCCTATTTTGTCGCTGGGAAGATTTTCTATGAATACAGTGATTATGACAAAGCCCTTGAATACTTCAGACTCTATAAAAATTCGTGCAAATTATATGGATTTTTTGAAAGCAAATTAAAGAGCTATAAATACATTGGAAAATGCTATCAGGAAGCTCAAAAAAATGATAAGGCTCTTCTCGCTTTTAGTAAATATCTGCAAATGGCCTGGCACAATAAATCACTAAAAGACGAGTTGCAAGCATATGATTCAATAGGATTTCAGTATTATTATATGGGCGAAATTGAGTTAGCCAATTATTTCCATGACAAAATGAGCCAAGGCAAACCGGAAAGTGAAGACTCTCATATGAGGCAATTAGGAATTTCAAGAGTAATGATGCAAAAGAACGCAGATGCCCACAAGATCGAAAAAGAAAGAAAGAGGCCAATATATACAGATCCTGATGAGGACTATCGAGGGTTATCATCTATAGATGAAATAGATATAGCGACACAACCTGAAAAAGAGGAAGAAGAACTAGGACAATTGCAGCGTAAAAAGTCTCTGGGTATGGATAAAGTTATCCTTGGGAAAATGAAGGCCCGCATAGCAGAGAATATTAAAAATAAAAAATATGAGAAGAAGAGACTAACTAAAGGGAAACTGATTCTCAAGGCAAAGAATAAAAATCAAAAGACTGTTACACTTACTCTGACTCATTCTTCTGTAATTTCACTGCATCCTCAAGATATAAGCCATCTGGAACATCAATCTCGAAATAGACAAATGAAAAACTTTGCACTTATTTCTAAAACCAAGGATGATGTGGCCAAAAAGAGTGGTCTCGAGTCATATGATACCTTCAATGTAAGATCCACCAATAAGATAAAGAGCTATCTTGAAAAAATCAAAATCAATTTGTTATTGATCAAGCTATGCTTAGAACTCTGTGTATCCGATTCAAAGGAAAGAGAAACACCACCCGTACTTTCAAAGAGGTCATCTGCATCCTATATGGAAAATTCTCTATATTAAAACTTCATTTTTTAGCAATACTGCTTCTATAGAGTTATTTATCGATTCATACATGAAACAAGTACACTTAACTCAAATCGAATCTATACAATGGTTTGTAATATCCATTTTCAGAGTACTCTCCTCGAGTTGAGATATGAATCTCATTTATAGGAACTTCATCCCAAGAAAATCTTTTCAGCTTGGTCCAAACAAGTCTCAAATCATCATCTCTTAACTTATCATCAGGAATGTTAATTATTGTAGCATGAGGTGCATCAAGCTCATATCTTTTAGTGGTGGAATTATATCTCATGTGGCTAAAATCTTCCAGACTGAGGATCTTTTCTGATATGAGTAATGATACCAGACTATGAATGATATCTTTGATAATGATAAGAGTACTATTCTCCTTGACAGATGCATATAAAACGCGAGCTAATTTTTCTTTAAGCCTCTTATCATATTTTTCAAATATGCCCAAATCACCTAGCTTTAGAGACAATGTCTGATTATTTGTGATCTTCTTAATCTCTTGTTGAATTTTGTCTTTGATCTCGGCTAGCTTCTTCAATTTTTCTTCAGAAGCTAAATTGAGCATTATCAAAGTGACATGCATTTTCTCAGCAGGTTGTAGATAGTTATTGAATTTCTCTTCAAAATTTCTATACAGATCCAAGTGAAGCTTTTTGAGTTGATCCAGGAACCCCTTAGCGTTTAAAGGAATACTGAAGAAATGAGTATATTTGTCAATTCCTTCTTTAGTTTTAGCTACAGGCTTAGTATCTTCAACGATATCGACTAGTTTTTCTTCTTCTTCTTCTTTCTCAATGACTTTAGCATCCTTTTCACTGACCTCGTCATCATCAACATTGATCCAACCAGCATCATTATCTTCATATTCTTCTTTATAGGCTGAAACCTGGGATGGTTCAGAATTCTTCTTGTTAGATTCACTTCCAGACTGAGTTTTAGGAGCTGTATATCCTTTTTTGTCTAAGACTACAGGGACAACATTGAAAATTTTGTTGTCAACTTTTATTGTCTGATGTTGAGTTGGATTTGATAACATTAGATACGACGTTTATATAAAATTTGGACAGAAGAAATATAAATTAACACAAATAATGGAGAATTTATTATTCAATCCATTCCTCTTTATCAGAGTTCTTTGGGCTATCAGTTTCTTCTTCTTCTTCTTCTTCCTTTAAGCATTCATCTAATTTCGAAAAATCTTTCTTTTTGTTTTTCTTAGCCCAGAATTTCTTTACTTCTTTCTTGATTTCTGGATTCACTCCATAAATGATGGCATTGAAGAACCCATGAATCTGAGAAAAGCCAACATGAATATAATGTAATAGAGCCATTCCGTCATGTTGGGTATCTGCCATAATAAAGAATCTATCAATGATGGCTGGTAAGCAACAAATTCCAAAAATGACTGGATATAGCATGAACAGGAATGGCCACTTGAATTTCAGCTTTAGTTTCTTCAATATTCTGAAAATTTTTACGTAAAGAACGATATTAGCAATAAGAACAATTCCAGTTGGAATATAATAGATCGTAGATAGTACATTCTGAATCATCTTGTCGTCACTGTTAATATTAACCCAGCAGTAGGTTATGCTATATCCGAATAAAGGGTAATCCACTAAATATGAGATCAGAAGAGATCCAAATCCCAGCAATGCTGGAATCCCTATGCAACAACAATAAGACCACTTCAGGCTCTTTAACAGATCGAGGGACTTTTCCCTCACAATCAGCTGATATATCTTATATGCAAATGAAACGCTCCAGAAAAGAGTAGAGAAATTCCCATAAACTAAAAATGCAGCTGATATTATGCAATAATCAGTTGGAGATTCTGAATTGCGAACTCCTGGTTCTAGGTACATTCCCGCTAAGATTCCAATGAAGTCTGCCAGGGAGATGTTGAAGACAAGTCTGTACAATACTTTGGATCTGATTCTCTTAAATAGTAAGAACACAGTAAATATATAGAGAGCTCCTACTATTGATAAACCAGAACTTAGGAATGAAACCCAGTTTCTTGTAGGTATTGAGTAATTATCTTCAAAGTCATTTTCAAGCTGAAACTTGGCTGGCAAGTTTACCATTCTTCTATCTTAATGCAATAACTCAGTATTAAAATTTTATTCTTACCCCTACTCTCCACCTGTAAAATACCTCATGACTAGACTATGTTGTATGCATAGTAGAACTGTCCCCTCAACTAGAGTTGGGAGCATTCCTAGGAATAATTAGAATACAAATATGACAGAGATGGAGATATCAGTGTCGTAGAATGAATTCAAGCTAACTTCAAGAGTGATTTTGGCTCCATTCTAGGTTGTAAAATTTTCCCGCAAGAAAATCAATTATGATTTGGAACATAATTGCTACAAATTAGTTCAATTTAGGAAGTAAATTCAAATAAATTGATCTAATTGTTACTTAATTTAAGAAATCCGAAATCAAACACTTAGCATGGCGCGAAATAATATAGTTTTATTCCAAATAATATTGTCATGGAGTGTGACAAAGCTCCCTCGAGAATAGAAGTAAAGTTAACCTATTATTCAGGGAAATTCCAGCACATTCAGCAAAGTTCTTTGAAGTCTTACCAAGATTACTTGAGTGAAGCAAACAAATTTCTTGAAAATGGGAGAATTCAAGAAGCATTGTCCACACTTCAAAAGGCTTTAAAAGGAGAATCTAAAACTCAGAATATCCTCAAGCAAGGACTTGCTAAAAGATACTATGAGTTTGGATTACTCTTTGGAAAGCATAATTTAATCCAGCTAGCAAATAAATATTTGAATAAATCCCTAGAGTTATATGATAAATATAATTCCACAGGAGAACATTTCCGTTATGATATATACTTCGCTTTAGGAAACAATCATTTCCATGCGGGCAAGTTTGATGATGCTTCTAAATATTATGAAAAGGCGCTTGAATTTAAATTGAAAGAAAACAATGGAACATACAGTCATCTACAAGAGATCTACACAAATATCGGCATAATATACTATAAACAAAAAAACTACCGTAAAGCGATAGAAAAATTTGAAAAAGCTCTCGAAATAGCTCAAGATTATAAAAGTAAAGAGGACCTTTCGATAGGAATTCTCTACGGCCTTCTTGGTAATTGCTTGATGAATATTCAAGGAAAGGACCTTGAGGCCCTAGGAATGCTAAATAAAGGAATACAGATCTTATCACAAAAGCCAGAACAGAATAAAGAATCTTTGATGATAGATCTCTTCTCTCACTTTATGATTGTTCAAAACTTTCGCAATTCTCCAGAAGCCATAAGAATTCTCAAAAAAGCGTTACAAATAAGCAGACTCTCAAAGTCACATTTTGCCTCAAGTTTAAATCTACACTTAGAAACCCTAGAAAGCAGAAAAGCTGAGTTGGAAGACCCAGAGTTTGTTTAGTTTTTTATTCATAACTTTCCTTTTTCCAATTATTTTAAATAGGTTAAGATATGAGTATTAATATCGAGTATAAACTGTGAAATGATATTTCATCAAAGTTATTTCTCAAGAAAGTTCAACTCAACAGTATGTTTACTAATAATCTGATACTGCTCAGCGCAGGTATCATCTTTTAATTGCATATGTCCCAAAGTAGTGTACATCTTGAATCCATTCTCTCCTGGAATTTTACTCGTATATTTACCCCAAACGAGTCCGCCACCCTGGATTACTTCATCAGCTGTCGAGAGCATGCTAAAAACATAATCACCTTCTTTTCCAGAATCGGAATTCA
>Ga0065720_1003850_pt1 | contig 18163 bp, 12 predicted proteins | sample Thericmetagenome_FD_59107 | JGI IMG/M metagenome (GOLD analysis project Ga0065720, IMG submission 59107) | Thermophilic microbial communities from the Joint Bioenergy Institute, California, USA of rice/straw/compost enrichment - eDNA_2 v2... | ecosystem: Engineered > Solid waste > Grass >...
ACCTATGTAACTATTTGAACTTTGGTTTATACGTCGATGTTGACACATATAAATCGTATTATGATGATCTTATTAAAATTGCCGAATCGAAAATCGCAGAGAAGGAAAGCTTTTAACAAGCCAAAGGCCTTCTTTCTTCATGATTTTCGAGTCAACCTGCTCACCCCCTGTGAGTCACTCTCGACGAGGAATGATGCTGTGGAAACTCTCGCCGCCTGAGAGTATTTTCAACGACTTGGTGCCTTGATTTTTTCGTTATTTGTATTCTCTTGTTTCAACTGGTTCGCAGTATTCTCCTCTTTATGTATTTGTACAACTATTTTGTTTGAAACATGATTTGTTTCAATCAAAAACTGTCTCAATTAGACTTAAAATACCTTAGAGCATTAACTCTGCGATTTATTAGAATCCGCATTAGCTATACTAAGACTAATAAAGCCAAAGCCAATTTTGCCTGTAGAATCCTTATATTGATTCTCCTACTTCTGTAACTTCTTGTCTAAAATTCTTATATGCTTATACTAGAAGCAAGATGTCAATATATCTAATTTTAAATGTGAAATGATCTTTTCCCCTCCTAAAGAGTTGATACCACCATAATATTGATTTAAGAGAGTATTAACCGACTTATCTCTGTGTTATCCAACTTGTGATAAACCAACTGACAAGATACCTTGAGTTGTATCTCTTTATCTTTTTTTGACACTCTATTTGGATATCAATTGAAATTAGTGTAGTAAAGACTTGATACCTACAAGATCTCTAACGTGAGAAGTTATCAGGTATTTATCTACTAGATTTCTTAACGAGTCTAAGGTCACCTTAAAACTCAGACAATTTTTGACAAGAGCCACAGGTTCAACCATTCAGACATAAATAATTTATTACTCATGAATTATATAAGGAAGTGAAGAACACCAAGAATGGCTCTTAGATTTTCATAAACAAGTTAAAATATCTCAAGGACAATAAATTGCATATAAATAAAGAATTCTCAAAGACTAATTTTCTTTTGGAGCGTTATTCGCATTATTGGGAGTGGAAGTATCGCCTGCAGCGTCATCATGACTATTTAGATCACAACCACAATCCCCTCCCCATCTCTGTTCAATATTTGTAGGGTTGCAGTCAAACTTGGGTTTTCCCAACATCTCATTAACTATATTATGCATTTTACATAGATAGACCATGAATTCGTATTTGGATCCTGCTTGTACAGGATTCTTTTCAAGATGTTCTAGGAAATGTTCTGAACACTCAGGGCAAGGATAAAATTCGGCACTATAATATGAGAAAAATAATCCATGGTTTGTTACAATAAGTGCAGGAATATACTCATTTTTCTCTGATCCATTTGGGTGGGATACTCAGGATATCTCAAACTCATTAAATGTAAAACTGTCCAGGCATAATTTCCCAGTGTTGTCTTATTAACTACACTGTTGTTGTACTTGGGGACTATAACGGTTAATGCACAGTTAATTTTTTGGGTACCTTCTTCATTCGGACCATACTTCTTTGGTTTTCTTAGTAATATATCTTCATAAATATCTGAATCTGAGTGTTGAGGGCGCATGCTTTTCAAGGCCTCACCATAAGAATGGACTGTCATCATTATAAAGATGAGTATAAAGAAAACTCCGCAAGCGATTAAGGCATTTCTTGAATTTCTTTGATCCATCTTGTCTTATATATTTTTATTGCCAAATATGCTTAATTTCAAATCTTTGTTTCTGAACAAGGCTAGAGGACCCTTCATCAGCAAATATTTCTTCTCAAATTTCGCTTATCCTATGGGTGGTAACTCTCAGAACCTCTGGCATGGAACTACCATCCTAGCTGTCAAGAAAAATAATGAAATTGTCCTAATGGGAGATGGCCAAGTCACTTATGGAAATATGAGAATGAAGAATAACGGAAAGAAAATTAAGAAATTACATGGAACTGCTGTCTGTGGTTTTGCAGGTAGTTTGGGATACAGAAAGCATAAATTTTTTAGGAAGTGTCGCTGATGCTTTTACATTATTGGAAGGACTTGAAGGAATGATGGCCAAGTATCCTGACCAAACGTTAAAGGCTTGTATAAAATATGCCAAGCAATGGAGAACTGGTATCTCATATTTTGGAATTTTTATCGTTTTAGGAAAGTACTTGAGACATCTCGAAGCCTCTTTGGTAGTTTGTGACAAGGATTTAATTGTGGAGCTTGATGGAACTGGTAATGTCGTTGAAATAGAAACTGGAGTATTGGGAGTTGGATCAGGAGGAGCCTTTGCTGAATGTATGATTTTCAAGGGAATTTGAGAATAATTCAATAGGCGCTGCAAGAGCATTATTGGACATTGAAGGATATGATGCTGAAAAGATAGCTAGAAAGGCAATGGAAATAGCAGCTGATAAATGCATTTACACAAATAACAACTTTATTATGGAAAAAATTACCTGGTAATCTTCTGTAATATTATGTGAATATATTCTTTTTTGTATAGATGTAAAAAAGGGCCATTTTGGTGCGTTAATGCATCTCTTACAATTTTAACGTTTGATAGTAGACATAATTAAGCAACAAACAAGAAATTCACAATTCTAAAGTCTCTTAAAACACATTATAAATATATATTATTGAAATCTTCACGAAAATGATGTTAATTTCACCATAGTCTATCCAGCAGCTTGGCTACTTTTTCCCTTGTTATAGGCTTTTGAATTATATATTTCATACCGGCTTCGTAACACTTATTCAGACTTTCAGCGTCCTCATAAGCCGTACATCCAACAATGATAAGATCTTCTATTGTCTTCTGATGTATCATCTTTCTTATCTTCTTAGTTGCCTCCCATCCATCCATAATAGGCATATTACAGTCCATCATAATTAGGTCAAATTTTTGACTTTGGACTCGATTCACAGCCTCAAGTCCATTATATGCAGATTCTGTGGACATCCCTAGCCCTTTCAAGACGAGCTCCATAGAATGTACATTGAAGGTGTCATCATCCACAATCAGAATTTTTCGCCTGTCACTGGGCAATTCTATATATCCCTGAAAGGATCTGGAAAGACTGAAGGATTGAACCTTCTTACGGACTACATCAGGTTTTGAGTACTTCTTCTGCAGTAACACCATGTTCCCAATAAAGGAAGCAGAAGCATCACTAATCTCACTATCTTCTTTTTCAATTTGAAGATGACTGTCTGTTCTTTCTATCTCCTTTGTTGGGGGTGGTAATGTTTGGCTGGTCATGATAATCAAACTGTCCTTGCCACAAGTACTAAAGTGACTCACTTTCCTTTTGGCTTCTGAGGCAAAATAGGAGGGTCTTAGAGTGGTTTTTCGCTCTACGGATTTTGGCATTATTGTTGGGCTTCCCAGTTCGCTTATATAAGATAGATCCGGACTGGAATGCGTTTCTATAGCATTTATCAATTTTACTTTGTCTTCAATTTTGAAGCTAAATTCACTTCCTTTGGGGGAGGATTTTACTTCTATATGATCATGATATCCTCGCCCAAGGATAGTAGAAATTAAATTTGAAATGGTAAGCCCAAGTCCAAGCCCAGTTGACTGGTTATCTAACTTTAATGAAGTTTCATCGAGAGTTTCGAGGCTCTTCTTAAGTCGAGGAAGCACATCTGAATTAATTCCTATGCCTGTATCGGAAACCTTTACTTGGATGATCTTTTTACTGTCAGAATATGAGAGAGAAATTACAATTCCGCCTTTATAAGTATATTTGACAGAATTAGAAACCAAGTTTAGAAGGACTTGAGAAAATCTTTCCGGATCTGTATGCCATTCCTCTGGTATATTTTGATCAAATTTAGTCGTAATAAATAAATTCTTTTTCGTGGCCTGAATTTCCATTAGCTGAACCACTTTATGAACAAGAGCTTTTATATTGACTTTTTCAACAGAAAGTTTGAATTGATTATTAAGGAGCTGAAAATAATCCAGCAAGTCATTTACAACACTCAATAATACCTGCAAAGAGTTGAATGCAGGAACTAGATATTCAGTTTTGCAATAACTCGGAATATTTTTATCTGAGATACTAGTTTGAAGAAGACTCAACGAACTATTGAGCGGTGTGCGAAGCTCATGAGATAATGCTGATAGCATTTGGGTCTTATGCGAGCTATCAGTTCCCTGATTTACAATGTTTTCTCTCACTGGGAGGTCAGTGAATTTAACACAGAGAAAATAATCCCCATTTACAAGGATCAAAGTGATTTTAATTTCAAAGGTTTCTCGAAATATCGCAGCCATAGGGCGAATCATCAAGGAATTAGCTTCTTCGAAATTGGTAGAAAGCCTTTGGAAAATATACTGACAAATCATATCTAAATTAACATCTTGAATGTCCTAGAAAATTAAGTTCTTGAATAAGTATTGAGAATACCTCATTCAAAGAAGCCCCAAAGTGGTTCTTATCAATTAAGGATGGCAGCCTCATTGTGATAAATTAGTTTAAAGTCCTTATTTATCAGGATTATTGCTTCAATCATTTGATTCAATAACATCCTGTCATAAGAAACATCGTTATTCTTTTGAAATAATTTCTGGATGAAAATATTATTTTTCCGTAAGAAAGAAGCCATCAGAAGAAAAGAAATCACATTCATTGCAATAAACTCAATTGAAAGGCCCAAATCTCTCAGAAGAAATATTGGCACTAGTGTTCCAACTAATAATAAAGGAACTATTCTTGCCACCATAGAAATGGACAACATCATTGTCCCAAGAGAAAAATAAATAAACTTTGATGCGAATAATGTCTCAAAGTTGATCTGTTGACTTTTAATATTATGGTCAGTTTCTCCGTTGAGAAATGACTTAGCTATTTCCAATCCAAAGAAGATACAAATAAAGAAGTAATGTGAGTATTCATATTTTATAGTGCTCACAAATCTGGGTCTTCTAATCCAAACGGCAAAGGCTATAAGTAAAACAACCTGTGAAAGAAACAATATAAGAGCATTTCCCCCCTTCTGGTTGATTTTTTACTTTCCTGGCCACTAGATGTATAGCATCTTGGATTATTGCGACCAAGAAAATCCAAAATACAAGTTGAAGATCCTTTTGTTCGATATTTAGGAGAGTACAATCAGAAGTATTAGTTGAGTTAGTATGATTTTTGACAACAGGAGAGCTCATATTAAATAAAATTTGATTATGCTGATTAAGAATAAAGTACAAAGAGAATATCAATTATATCAACAAGCAATTCAACCATAAACAGTCCAAATTGGTTCAACATCTAGCCTAACTTGGCAAAGTTATCAGCAAGGTCCTCCAAAATTTTCCTAATCAAATATGAAATCATCCCCAAACAAAGTACCTTTTCTGGTCTTTATACTCTCTTAATTCCTTCTGTTTATTGGCCAACTCTTCCTGTAGCTTTTTCTTTTTCTTTTCAACGAATAGTGATTCATACAAATCACACAGGACAACAACTTTCTTTGTCAGAGTGTCTAAAGCATTATACTCTTAATGAATCAATCCTAACCTATTCTATTCTGGACAAGGTTAAGTTCTTCCTCTATGCTGTCCAATTCGCTGGTTATATTCATACAAAGATTGTGAAATTTAGTGCTTGCATTTCCAAGGGTCTTTTCAACATTCACTATTTCTGTATTTATGGCCTCAACAGACTTATGAATTTAAGGAAAAGTGTACTTCCAGCTTCTGACTGTTTGAATTGTGTTTTTGTTCGATGATAGGAACGCCCTGGGTCAAAATATCTTTGATGCTCATTGTCAATATTCAAATAAATTTTATTCAGTCTTAGTCAATCTTTTAAATGTAACTCAAGCTAGAAAGTCTAGAGGTTTAGTTCTCAATCGATTTCTAAAACATTTGCGTAGGATAATCTGGATTGGCCTTTAGAAACAGCCGTTTGCCTGAAAAAACTATAAGTTTTATTTTTCACATTATCTTATTGGTTAATTTCTATTAAANTANATTCCNAACCCTGATAGCTCAATTATAGCACTGATAGTCCTCAATTTTATAAGTTGATGGTTCTGAGCACTTAAACAGTTAAAATACATTCCTTCAATGCAAGAAAGGCCGCCTAACTCGGGCCAACCCCCTCCATATAAAATCATTTTGACACATTTAGTATCAACCAAAGAGATAGTTTACTAATTTTATAGCCGATCTTTGCTGGAATAGCTATTGTCACTTTATTTGAGATAGTATCTTGCACAATTGCTATAAATGAAATCAGGATCTGTTTATTAGGACTCCTAATGCTTTTCTATGTGGGTTACTTATTAGTTCAGAATAGACTGGGTAAATGGAAAGTGCCAATAGGAACTTTCTTTCAATTATGCTTTTACTCGTTACTTGTTCACCAATTTTCAAAAGATACGAAGGAAGTTAATTCAACATATCAATATTTCTTCCTTGCCACATTAGAGAGAATTATTATGACTAATTGCCAACAATTTCGGGGTCAAGCCTTCTTTTTCATTATAATACTGGTTATTAGATATTCTGTGCTCACACCCAAGCAATGGATTGATATAGTTTGCTTAGTTATCACAGATGTCAGCATTTTAGTCACATCCCTGTCCAATTTATGGCCTGCAAAGCCCAAATCTTCCAAGTATGAGACAGCCCACTCAACGAGGACTCGTACTGACGAAATATTAAGGTCGCTTACCTCTCAAAGCTTCCCATGCCCCTTTGCTCTCATAAATAGAGTCACTCAGAATGGCTTGTGGATTAACGAAAAGTTATCACTCATCATGAAAAATTTGAATATACCAGACATTACTTCGTTCCTTAAGCAAATAAGCTTGGACCTGAAACAACCTCGCAATGGACGTAGTGGTTCGAGTCTCCTTGACAACACCCCCACTATCACCTTGAATGACTATCTTAGAAGTAACAATCCAGAAAATAAATCCATTGATCGATATATTGCTAGAATCAACTTAAAATCAAAAGTGCCAATCTACTATGAGGTCAGAGAAGCTGATGGCTGGTTCGAGGGCCAAGAGGTTAAGCTTCTAATCTTCTTTGACCTAAACGAACAAGAAACCTTGAAGAAAATGAAAGAACTAAATGAATATAAGGATAAAGCTTTGGCCATGGTCTCACATGATCTAAGAACACCCCTCAATGGCATTATAGGAATGATAAAAGTTATAGAACAACGTATTGAGGATAAAGAAGTCTTAAAGTACCTAAATGCATGTCGCTCATTGGCTGCTGTACAACTTAATATAGTCAATACTTATCTAGATGCATCTTCCATGGAGAAGAAGAAGTTAAAACTTGTTCCTAGAGAGTTTAATTTGAAAGAGTTCTTAGAAGACTTGCATATTCTGTATGGATTGCTCTGTAAGCAGAAGCACTTACAGTTTAAAATTGCTGCGGGAGAAAAATTACCCAAAAAACTCAAGACAGACAAAAACAGACTACGACAAATCCTCATTAACCTTCTTTCGAACTCTCTAAAATTCACGATAACAGGGCATATAACTCTTCACATAAAGACTGATGAAGAAAATCCGGACTTAATTTATTTTGGAATTGAGGATACAGGACTTGGTATCAAAGAGGAAGACCAGAAAAAGCTATTTCATGCATTTAGTACGATAGATAATCCGGGCAGTATCAACCCTTATGGAGTAGGGCTCGGATTGATTATATCAAACCAACTTGTACATCTGCTTAACCCAATAACAAAGTCAACAATCAAAGTAGAAAGTGAATATGGAAAAGGGAGTACATTTTCATTTAAAGTTGCAAAATATATTGAAAGTCCACGTGAGGAAAAGAAGTCTGACGATGAAAGCCTAGATGATTCTCTACTAAATGAGTCCGTTGATGATGATGATAATATTATCCCAGTAAGTACACCCAATGACCTGGATTCTTCTAAAATGAATGTCTCGACTTTTCAAATCAACTCATCAAAATTCTTCAGTCTCAAAAGTTATGATCATTCGCCAAAGAGCACAACATCTTTGTTAGCAGAATCTCCATATCTTGGCTCAGTTTTTAGAGGGGGAAAACAGATCATTTCTTTGACTGAAAAGTCTGAATACATCAAAGACTTAATTTCTAAACCACATTTTGCAACTGAGAGGTCTTTTAAGTCAAAGTACGTGAAAAAAGTTAGCAAGTTTGCCCCTAAAGAAGAAGAAGATACCACAAAGCCCTCTATCCTCGTTATTGATGATAACGCCTTTAATCTATTGGTTACTACAAAAGTCCTAGAAAGTACAGGGTATATTCCTAAAACATGTAGCCATGGCTTAGAAGGCATTAACGAACTTATAGAAAAGGCCAAAGACAACCACTTTTACAAAGCTGTCCTTATGGACTGTGACATGCCTGGAATGGATGGGTTCGAAGTTACTTTGAAAATAAAAGAATTAATAAACCAAAATCAGATCCCGCCTGTTCCAATCATTGCTCTGACTGCATATAATGATGATCAAACTAAAGAAAAATGTAAAAATAGTGGAATGGCAGCGGTTCTAACCAAACCTTTGCGTGTGGAAAAATTTATGAAGATACTTAGAGAGGTTACTTAAGTGTCGCCTTGATTTTGATGTTTGAGCATTTTGAAGTTTAATTAATAAGTAATGTTTATGCTGTACATAAATTTCCATCTTTTTAACAAAGTCACTCTATTATTTTACCAACTACAATAATCTCACCTACATCCATGAAGGCTACGATGTCCTTCTATCTGACATAGAATAATTATCCTGTTATTAAATGATAGAAATTTCGACCAGCCAAGGTTTAATAGTTGAAATATTTCGAAACGAGCATTCTTTAATCAGTATTAAAAGAAAATAGGATTAATTGAACAAATTCAGTAACTTACAATTCAATATGAACCATTAATCGAATTCCAAAGTCTAGATGTCCATGTTTAGTCCAATAAACCTTCATAAGAAGAAGAAACCAATGCCAGTCTTCGAGCTATCAATAATAGACATAAGTTGAGCCTTAGACAATCTCTGTTTATTTTATCATAACCTTTAACAAATCAATACATGAATCGGGACTTTTGCATCAAACCTAAAAACTGTTACTGTTCCAGATTATGTTATTTAAGCTCTTTGATCTAATCGAATTATATTCAATACTAAAATTAACCTAATTCAGATGAAGATTTCAGCCTATCCTAGCGGAAAATACGCCTCTATTGGGACTCCAGATGAGTCTCCTAGAAAGGCCTGCAACCTTAGGAGCATTCTCACAGCTACCAAGTCCAACTCTGATGATACCAAGAATAAAGGTATCAACTATGAGGACCTTCGTGTTATCAAGAGAATTGACAAGGGGAAGTGCATGATCTTCCTTGCTAACTCAAGAAAGTCAACCAAGAAGTACGCGCTCAAGGTATTCCCATCAACAGATCCCAAAAAAACCTCTCATTTCTTTAAGAACGAAATTAGATTTCGTGACCTTAAACACAAAAATGTCATTGAGATGGTTGGATATAAGAATCGGATGGAAATGATAGTTGATGGAAAGAAGGCCAATGCTTCTTATATCATCATGGAATATGCCCCCTACAAGGATTTCTGTCAGGCCATTCTAGATTATGATATTTTCGAGGATGATGAGGTTCTGGTTAGAACCTACTTCCATCAACTAATAGAAGGAATTGAATACCTTCATTCTCAGGGAGTTTACCATCTCGATATTAAGCTAGACAACATGCTGATTGGTGAATGTTTCCAGCTTAAGATCGCAGATTTTGACAATTCCCATGTTGACGGAGATGAGGTTATAAAATCTAAAGGGACAAAATACTATCGTGCTCCAGAGATAGCAAGAGGAAAATGTGAAAATCCAGCAGCAGCAGATGTCTACTCAGCTGGCGTTGTCCTTTTCGCTATGAAAACTGGAGGATTCTTCCCTCACTTAGAGGATGAATTGTTTGAAGGGATTAATTTTTATGAACTGTTCACTGAAGACCTCAGTGCATTCTGGTTGAAACAGTGCATAGTTCAACAAAGATCCCCTAAATTTTTCAGTCCTGCTTTCAGAGAGCTCATCGTCTCTATGATTGCAGTTGACCCTAAGAAACGAGCAACTATTGATGATGTAAAGTCATCGGAATGGTATAACGGTCCTATCTATACTCCAGAAGAGCTGAAGGAAATCATGAAGAATAAATTTCAAAAGCCCGGCTCCGACAACACTGTGACTTAACTACTAAGTAAATAACTTTCCATTTTTTGTAAACGAAAATGTATCGTTATCAAATTGTACCTATGTACTACCCGGCTAGTCGTTACTAGTAATTCGGTATTTCAGCACCGCGCCTTACATCAATATTATCGAGCAATAGCTTCTATAAAATTTTAGCCTTTTTTTTCTCTTGTTAAAAGTGTTGGTGACATTCTTTTCCTTGATAGATTACTTTTTTGCCCAAGTACACCTACTCAAACACTCCAAAAGTCTCCAAATTTGATAAAATGATATTTAGAATTTAATTGCTCTTAGAGAGTTCGATGTTTGAAGAGAAATATAGATTCGACCCAACAAAAATATATTTCTAGTTTCTGACAAACATACTAAATCTATTAGAAGAAAACCATCAGAAATTAGAATTAGATCAAGATTCTATTGGTATTATAGACATCTTATATCTAATTGTTGAAGTATGTCATGGTCATAGCAAAAAATAAGAGCCGATCTAGTTCCACAAGAATCCTAGGAAAGTCCTGAGATAAGTGAGGAAATAGAATAAAGTCATAATGAATGACAATTCAACACATTGAATTATTATTTTATAAAAGCTAAGAGTTTCAGCTGACTAATTGTTACTCGTAATGACGTTAAAGCACAATTTCCTTATCAGGAAAACATAATTCAAATATCCAAGACGTAAAAAGATCAATAACAAATTTGTCATACCTTCTTAGATGCCTAATTCCATTCTCAAATTTTAGTTTTTTCTTTTTTAAACTTAGACACTTTTTTTTGTGAAAAAAGCAATGAAGTGTTAGATAAGATCATAAATAATGATTATTCTAAAATAAACATTTGACTGACCTTTGATTATGTAGTTTCTTCAAAAATATTTTGTAAATATCAAATATTTAAATCCATTTTGGCCCGAGGTTGTCTGCAAAATACTTTTTCTTTTGTTAACAGCTTAAAATTTGAAGTCTTCTTTAGAATTCAAAATATTCAGATATATTCTGTTTCAATACAGAAAACTATCCACCTTAATTTTTATTATATTTGGTTGATGCTTATGTTTCGACACGCTGAAAAAAAAATCGGTCACCCAGAAAGAGGGTTAATCTTTAATTAGCGGCTTAAGCCTTAATTAGAGAGGAGAATCAATATGAAGAAGCTACCCAATTACAAAACCAAAAATTGCTTATCGTTACTGTAATAAATATTTGAATTTAAATCCTAAGTCTAAATTTTGAACGAGAAAGAAATTGTTTTATTATTTTATGAGATAGATAGTTCTTTAACTCACTTACGGATAAGTATATTTGTTAATATAGGAATGCATTTTATACTGATATAATTAATACGTATTCAAGGCAATTTATTTCTTGTAGCCCATCATCTCAATAAATTCATTGTAATCGATGGCACCGTCGCCATTTTTGTCACATTCCTTTATCATACCCTGGTAATATGATTTATCCTTCTTAGCACTACCGTCTTCCTTTTCGAGGACTTCCATAAGTTCTTCAGCAGTAATCTTTCCATCTCCATCTTTGTCAAACATTCTGAAGGCAGCAGCCAATCTTTCTTCCTTCAGATACAAATTGGCTTCCATAGTAGCAGCGATGAATTCAGTATAATCGATTTCTCCACTCTTATCAGTATCCAAGTTCTTCATAATTTCTTCAATATCCTTAGATCTGTGGGAGAGTCCCTTAAGTCCAGCTTGCATTTCTTCCAAACTCAAAACACCATCTCCATTGGTGTCGAGTTTCTGGAAGAGCTTAGCAAGTTCTTCTATTTCAGATCCAGACAATTGAGTAGCAATGTAAGTTAAAGCGACCTTCTTCAATTTTTCAGAGTTAACGAAACTCTTTAAAGTGTTAAAGTTAAGGCTCAAAGATTCCTTCTTCTTTTCAGTAGATTTCATCCATTCATGGTGAAGAACACCTTCAGCAGTAAGTCTCTTCTCAGGAGGGCAAATCATATGCCTGATCAAGTCCTTGGCAGATTCAGAGACTGTCTTCCATTCCTTTCCTTCGAAGTCATAGACTCCTTTTCTGACTGAGGCCAAGATGGCGTTATCATTCTTGCCGTAGAAAGGAGGGTATCCGCAAAGTAAGATGTATAGAAGAACACCTGCGGACCAAATATCGCAACTCTCGTCGTAGTTACCTTGGAGGACTTCAGGAGCAATATAGTAAGGAGTTCCGACCTTAGTGGTGAATCTGTTATTTCTTCTTCCAGTGAATTGATCATCGGATTTCTCCTTCTTTTCTTCAGCTCCCATGAATTTTCTGGAGAGACCAAAATCAATCATCTTGATAGGGGAATCAGGCTTGTTGTTAAGGTAGAGGAAATTTTCAGGCTTGAGGTCTCTGTGAGAGATCTTATGCTTATGAAGGTAATACATGGATCTCATGATCTGTCCGAAGAGATCTCTGGCCTCATCCTCAGTGAAGTGACCCTTGGCGATAATTCTGTCAAAGAGTTCTCCTCCTGTGCAGAGTTCCATGACAAGATATATATTTGTTTTGTCTTCGAAGGTTTCATAAAGCTTGATGATATTTGGATGATCAACATTCCTGAGAATCTCAATCTCGCTCTTGAATTTATCGGGATTCTTGATCCTGGCCTTAGGGATAATCTTAACAGCCCTCATTTCTTTAGTCTGCTTGTGAGTAATTTTCAAGACCTGGCCAAAGGATCCTTCTCCGACCTTGGCGCCGTTGTTGGTAAGACCATCATAGTAGTCTTCGATCTTATCCTTCTTGTCCAGAATGAACCAGTCTTTTTTTACAGTGACTGAGTTAGAGTCAACCATGTTTAATTGTTGCTTAGGGATTTATATTATTTGTCAGAGTTAGGCAATTAATTAACTTAAATAGGATAACTCCTGAGGAAATCTATACAATATAAAACAGCCTATGAAACAATATCACCCACCTTGATGTTTGCTGAATCAGGCTGGCTTGAAAGTTCTTCTAATGGTTTATCTGGTTTTATCTCTTCTACTCTAATTCCACTATATAAACTTAGCATTTCTGATTTTGATTTTCCCTTTGACTCGATCATAAAAGCCCAGTGGAACAAAACTCCAACCAGACACACACCACCAAAGATCAAAAATACTCCCATGTAGGTAATGGCATCCGAAACGTCCAAAAAGAATTGAGTAATCAAAAATAAGAGTACCCAATCCAACAGCATACAGATAGACATTCCAATATCTGGAAGTACTTCACTAAGATATAGAAACATCATTCCACCGATTGACACTCCGAAAAATATTGGAAATGACACTAAAACAATTTTGCCCGCCAGATTGCCTGGGTCGGATATGAAACCAATCAGGGCATACAAGCCATAGATGAACACTAGTCCTGAGAGGCCGAACAATAATGGCTTCTTTCTTCCATATCTTTCTATGATCCAAATTGCCACAACTGCGACAACCAAATTTAGAGCTCCGATTATTGCTGATAAAGTGTTAGGAAGATCACTGCCTTCATCAAGGCCTTCTTCGAATATCACATTTGAGAACACAAAAATTGCGGACAAACCACAAAACTCACGGATAATTGGCAATGTCAAGCATACCAAGAAAGCTTTTCTATATTTCTTTTTGAATAGATCTCTAATCCGAACTCTGTTTCTAGTAGTACTTGCCATATAGTTCTTCTCTTTTATCACTTCATCCAACGCTTTTTTTGTATTGCCCTTATATATTTTTTTTAATGATTGAGTAGCTAGCTCTATTTGATTCTTCAACACCAAGTAAAATGGGGTTTCTTTTCTGAAAAAAAGTAAAAAAAATAATATTCTAACTGCGGCTGTGACCATGAGAATGCCCATACAAATTCGCCAAGCATTACTAGTCTCTCCTGGGGCTAAATCTTTAGGGACAATAAACCCTACTCCATAAGCTACCATGCTTCCTGAGGCAAGCAGGAAGATATTGAATGTTCCAGCAAATCCTTTAAGCCTCTTCGGTGCTATCTCAATTAAATAGATCGGAGTCACACACGAATTAATTCCTATTACAAAACCTTCTAGGAATCTTCCAATAAGTATAAATACATAGTTCGAAATCACTGTGAGTCCAGCTCCTAGAAGAAAGATAAACTCTGTGACCAATAGTACCTTTCTTCGGCCCCACTTCATGGATGTGTGACCACCAACTAGTGCTCCTCCTATTCCTCCTATAGTCAGAATTGAAGCAATGAAGGAAAGTTTTGAATTTGAGTAACCAGGGAAGAGAAAGTCTTCAAAGTAACTCAGAACAGAATTAAAGACTGTGAGGGCGTAACCCCATTCAAAAAAACCAATTGCACCAGTAAAAATCGATCCAAAAACGTAAAATTTCCGATAGGCAAGTTCTTTATTATTCATTTTAAGGTATAAATATGATCAAAAGAAAAGAAAAACTATTTAAAAATCCTCATCTTCTGATAAGAGTTTATCTTTAGAATTCTTATCGGATACCAAAATTAAATTTCGAATTCTTTTTGGTAAATATAGGAAGTTCGTTACAATTTCTTAGTTTTCATGTAACTAGAATTACTTTTTTCTGCTCCTTCGAATCACCTATCTGTGTTTTCAAAGAAAAATTGATCTAAATCCTTTGTATCTCTACAGACATTATAGAGATATTTGTAGATTATATTAATTCTAGAACTTTACCTTATCATTCAGGCTAGCGAGCATTCTTACTAACTTTATATGCTCTTTTAAATCTCAGAGTATAAATTGAGCTCCGAAGATTTGGAATCCTCCTTTAAATTTTCAAATCAACTGGAATTGCTACACACCTTTCAGAACCCAGAAAAGTTCAGCATAACCAAGAAGAAAGCACATTGGGAACCATAAACACAGTAGCAAGTCTTCTACATCCATTTTGTCAGCTTGATAACGAGAAATATCAGTTGTGTCAAAAATGCTGTGTTTCCTTGCTGGAAGCCAAATCTGGTTAAACCAGGATCCTAAATTATCCAAATAGGACGAACAATACTAGCAGAATGAAGATATCAAGGAGGATGAAGGATATAACTTAATCTAAATGAGTCTAAGATTTTCGAAAATCGAAGACCTATTTAAGGATAACTTAGGCTAACAAGGTTGGGGCTTATCCTTTATCAGTTCGACTCTTGTTATGCCTAACTCAATGGTTTTCATTGTCTCCCCAACCTTTTCTTCGGGTGGTGTCAACAGGTCAGTGGACCTAAGAGTCGAGCAATAGCCAAAAGCTTGCTTTATTATTGATACCAAACTATGATAGTACTGTCTAGAGCATTGAAACTCAATAAGCTATTCTTTGGTATAGAAACAAGGTCAGAACTTCCTGCTTGAGCCAAGATACCACTAAAAAAAGATAAATTGTGCCTTAGCAAACCTCTTGTGATATGAATCCTGTTCAAGAAGGTTGTCTAGAGTAGAGTATGCGAGTCTTCCGATTTTGAGTTTTTGAAAAAGAAAAAATTGTAATTTTGGGTTGCGGATTAAGGCCCCTCATCGGGACTCAGTCAGTAATGAAACTTATACTAGCATTAATCCTAAAGGAAATAACAATCATTTGTTACAAAACTAAATTAAGAAACTGAGGGTATTTAAGCTGAGTCAAATTAGTATATAATTAATAGAAAAAAAATTAATAAAAAGCCTCTCCTCCGCTCCTCAGCATGATCTCCAGCCACCAAGCTACTCCCCTCTCCCCTGTTCCTACTCCAAAATCCTTGTTCTGCAATCGTTTAATCGAGGGTTCTAACATAGAAGTTAAAGTGCTGAACAAAATTGATGCTGGAAAATTTTTCATTTTCCTTGCCAAAGATGTTCACACCGACAAAAACTACGCTATGAAAGTGTTTCCACAAAAAGATGGAAAAATCAACGAATTGTACAAAAACGAAAAAAAATTCATGAAATACAAGCACGAACACGTCATCAATATCATCGACTCTAAAGATGACTATTTCATTATGATTGATGGTGTTCCAGTTAAGTGCTCATATGTCCTAATGGAATATGCTCCTCACAAAGACTTTCTGAACATGCTATTGGAAAGAGAAATCACTTTAGACGATAAAATGGCCAGAACTTACTTCCATCAATTGATTGAAGGACTTGAGTATCTCCACTCCCAGGGCGTATATCATCTTGACATCAAGCTTGATAACCTCCTTGTGGGTGAAGATTATCAACTGAAAATCGCTGATTTCGATATCTCTTATATCAAGGAGGAAGGTAGTATGATTACCTCAAGAGGAACCAAGTGCTACAGAGCACCCGAACTTGCTAGAGGAAGGTGCGCCCAGCCAGAATTAGCAGATGTTTTTTCAGCTGGCGTTCTTCTTTTCAATCTTAAAACTGGCGGATTCATTCCTTACTCTGAAGAAAAAAGTTCCAGAGGGGTCGACTTCTACCCCTTGTTAAAAGAGGAAAGCCCTAAATTCTGGGAATTCCACTGCCTTTATCAAAAGAAATCTCCCGATTTCTTTGATGAAGAATTCAAGGAGCTATTCTTGTCTATGGTAAAGACTGACTCCACAAAAAGAGCCACCATTGAAGATGTTAAAAAGTCTAAATGGTATAATGGCCCCATCTACAGCAAGGAAGAAATGATTGAAATTATGAGGAGCAAATACGCTGTCGTAGCCTAGATTCGTTAGGCTTATATGCTTAGTTTTAATTGTATATAGCTAAGGCCATAGCGGTACTCACCCAAGACCTAAGATTTAGGTCTAAAAGAAAGATCATAACAATAGAATTTTTTAAAAAAGCACTATAGTTTGAATATTTAACTAATTTTTTTGACTTATATATATTCATCACTCTCTAATCCACCCAATTATCTTTCTCTCGCTGTTCCCTTCTGTTTCCTTGATTCCCTCTTCTTCTTCTCTTTCTCATCTCTTTCTTTTTGAAACTTTCTTTCTTTTATTTCCTTTAGACTTTATTTTTTATTAAACATGTGTCATAATATAAAATGGTAGCAAGTGCTTGTCTTGTTGTCTCTAATTCATGCTGAATGAATCGATACTAGAAGATAATCAACCCAATAGCTAGATATGTTAATAGAAGTCGTAACAGAGCGATATAACAAATAATCTTGTAGAGTTTTCTGTTAGCATTTAGCATTATGAAGTATCAAAGGGGGCTAAACTTAGCTTAATCTCAAATTCAAACAGTCATATCTCTATTTAAATAAATTAATTTCCCCCTCCTGATTAATGAATTTGGTCGCCGATGAATTTATTAGGAAATAGGATGCTGTCCCTTAATTCCTTCTCCTCAAAGACCAAATTTACTTCGCTTCATGTTAAGATATCGTCTCTCAGATATTTCTCTATGTTTTATCAGTCTATTTTAATGGACTGATCTTAAGCATTTTCTAATAATGGCTATTAAAGAGGTCCTTTCGACCCAGATTTCCCATGTATCTTTCAAAAGTAACGCTAATTTTCAGGCAAGGTTCTGTATTACATAGTTAATCAAGAGTTTCAATTTATTCAATAAAATAAAGAGGAAATAAGACTAGAAAAGCAATGAGCATCGATAGGTACCGAGCAATTTGCACTTTATTCATAGTTATTCTTAGGCTTGATTATGATGAATTTCTCAGATCCTTGATGGTTAATATAAAGGATGTCCAAGAGGCATTTAATGCCAGAGCAAAAAGACGTGAACTAATCAACTCAGAGGCGGCCGCAGTCCTCCTTGATGATGTTAGTGTGATAACCTCATTCGATCTCGAGGATGCTAAATATTGGTTTTCCCCACAGAACAAAAGTATAACCAAAAAATACAATCTAAAGTAGATCTTCCTACTACATTAAGCTTATCTTCTAGTGCCCTCTCGTTTAAAGAGTTTATAGACATATTAAAGCTCTGGGCAGACTATGAGAAGAAATTGCAGAGCAACAGCCCTGATCATCACACTGCACAGAACGGCGCAATATCACTTCAGTCCGACCCCTTTAAGAATAATTATAAGG
>Ga0065720_1003530_pt1 | contig 18160 bp, 17 predicted proteins | sample Thericmetagenome_FD_59107 | JGI IMG/M metagenome (GOLD analysis project Ga0065720, IMG submission 59107) | Thermophilic microbial communities from the Joint Bioenergy Institute, California, USA of rice/straw/compost enrichment - eDNA_2 v2... | ecosystem: Engineered > Solid waste > Grass >...
GCGTTGATGCGCTCAACGGTCTTCAGGCACCGCTTGATCTCACGCTCGTTGGCGTCGCCGAATATTTTCTTCACAAGACCGAGCATGGCGTGAGAGCCCCTTTCGTCTGTCAACTCATAAAAACAATTGTATCAGTTCGGCCGAAACGAGGCAAACCCGAGCGCCCCGCCGCCGGATGCGGCATCAGAAAAGCCGGCCCTTCCGGGCCGGCCGTCATGTCCTGTCTGGATGAATGAGTGCTTCAACCTTGCTCAATGAGTCCGTACTTGCCGTCATGGCGGCGGTACACGACGTTGACTTCCTTCGTGTCGTCATTGATGAAGACGAAGAAGTTGTGGCCGAGCAGATTCATCTGCAGAATCGCTTCATCCACATCCATCGGCTTCAGCGTGTGCCGCTTCGTGCGGACGACTTCGAAAGCGTCGTCTTCTTCGGCCTCGGCGACGGTCACCGGCACGGCCGAATCTTCCGCGAACAACGCTTTCAGTCCCCGGTCTTGGCGGAGTTTGCGGTTCACGCGGGTCTTGTGCTTGCGGATTTGGCGCTCGAGCTTGTCCACGACCAGATCGATCGCCGCGTACATGTCGTCATGCCGCTCTTCCGCCCGGAGCAGCACGCCCGGAAGCGGAATGGTCACTTCGACGACATGCTTGTTCTTGATGACGGAGAGCGTGACCTGCGCGTCTGAGGCAAGAGGCGCCTCGAAATACTTGTCCAGCCGGGACAGTTTCTTCTCGGCGTATTCCCTCAGCGCTTCCGTTACAGGCAATTGTCGGCCGCGGATGTTGAACCTCATATCGCACTCCTCCTTCACTGACCTGAGTTTATTTTACCATACCCGATTGGGCTTTACAAAAAGTTAACACGCGTTTGATGTGAATTATTTTTGAATTTTTCGAATATTTAGACGATCGTTTCGGCCTTAACAGACGCCAGCGAGCGCCGCTTGGAAAATTGCCGCGCAAAACATGAAAACCCCCGGACAAATCCGGGGGTATGGAGTCTTGGGTCCGCGTCTGACGGTTCGACTCGGGTTACGACAGCTTTACGACGTTTGCCGCTTGTGGACCACGTGCGCCTTGAACGATGTCGAACTCGACGGCTTGACCTTCCTCGAGCGTCTTGAACCCTTCGGCCTGGATCGCGGAGAAGTGGACGAACACGTCGCCTCCCTCTTCCGTTTCAATGAACCCGTAGCCTTTTTCCGCATTGAACCACTTTACTCTTCCTTGCATTCAAACACACATTCCCTTCGTGTTCATATGGCTGTGAGGCGACACGTTTTATCATGGCCCACAACTCGACTATACACTCTGGAAAGTTCAAAGTCAAACATTTTTTGAAAGCGGATTCATTCCGGGTGTTTCCGACGCTTCCTGTCATTGACGGAAGAAGTGGCCCGACTGTCTCGATATCGCGGCTTCAACAGATCACCCGACACCATCTCTTTTAGATCTGCCAGCCACCTGCCCGCCGATTCCAAATCCGCCGCACTGATATACGCCTGGACAAACAGTTTGTGGGCTAGCATAACGTTTCCGGTTGCTGCAGGATCACGGACAATTTGACAATGAAACGAAGCAGATCAATCCTGCGTGTTCCCGCTTTATCTCCGCCGTTGGCCAGTTATTTGATCACCGCCACCAAAGCTTCAGAATAATATTGGCCAATGATCATGAGCCGGACTATATCGCCGTATGCGGGCACAAAAACCGGTTTTCTAACACACTATCCCAGCAACGGGTTCGAGGGGATGACGGGCCGAACCTACTTTGTCCAGCGACGCTTCCAGATCGTCGACAGGTCGAGAACATTTGGGGCAAATCTTAGCGGCAGGCTAGCCAATTATTTCTTGTTTCGTACTCCGGTACATGTGATACACTAACTTTTGGTTCTCCTCGCTGACGGGCCCGCTTAATTAAAAATTTGACCGCTTACTCCAGCGAGAACACATCACGAGTTGGGACGCGGCACTGTGGACACGATTGTTTGCAGCACTTTGTCAGACAAAAAAACGTTGGCGCCTTTCAGCAGTTCAAAGCAAGTGTAGGTTTGACAATTTTAAACAACACTTAATTTAGGCGGACGCGATTTTCAAACTGCCCTTTCCAGCACAATTTTGATCCAAACCTTATTTCCATCCTCGTCAATAAAATAAGCATTCTTATAATCTCCGTGAGACAATGCTCTTAACAAATTAATAAACTCCTTGGCCTTCATGTGTTGATCCAAATTGATTTCGCACAGATTTTTGTAATCTTCCTTTGAATTATAATTTCCGGTGTTTGCAGGGGTTATCTTCTCATAATTGCCTGCAATGATTTTATGCAAATATTCTTCTAGCAAATCCACTTCCAATTTCAAAATTTTGTTGTACACACTATCAGAAGTATCCCAGGAGAAAATCTCCACCTGACGCTGCACAATAATAGGGCCGTTGTCAACCTTTTCATCCATTTCATGGATTGTGACGCCCGCAGGCAAGGCATTCAGGATGCTGAAAACATGCGGATACCAGCCTCTATTGTGAGGGTTATATCCCGGATGAACATTGACGCATCTGACTTTTTCCACCAAATCNTTNGGGAATATTTGCCTGCAATGTANAGAAATTACCAAGTCATAAGTTTGGCAAAGTTCTTCGACTTTATTTTTCACATTCAACGGTTTGAAATGCGGATCATCTTTATATTCTGTCAAAAACGATTGATTGAAATCAGAATACCTGAAATCAAATTGATCACGGTCCAGTTCTAGTTTGTCCAATAAATGAAGAAACTGCTTGTACATATAATTGTGGTCGGTCATAACCAATATTTTCAAATGCGTCCGCCCCCTTTCATCGTAATTTACAAGTTTTCCTTAATAATCGATATGATTCTGCTTTGCACAGCTTCATCCAAATCATGGAATAATGGAAGACACATTATTCTTTTTGTAAGATCCTCGCTTACAGGCATTTCTTGACGTTCTTGAAAATAAGGCAATGTATTTAATGAAGGATAAAAATATCTCCTCGGGAAAATTCCTTCTTTGTTCATCTTTTCGATTATCTTCAACAAAACTGCCTCATTTCGGAAAGCAACCGGGTAATGACTGTAATTGTTCGAGAAATTCAAGTTTCGTTTTTGGAATTGCAATTCGCCAAGTCCGCGTAAGCCTTGATTGTATATTTCAGCGCGCGCTTTGCGTGCTTCAATGACCGCATCGACGTCCTGCAATACACATAAACCCATTGCCGCTTCCATTTCATTCATTTTGCAGTTTATCCCAATCTCAGAAACAAGCGTTGGAGATTCAATGCCGAAATTGATCATTTTTTTGGCTCTCTCAAAAACATTCCGGTCTTTGAAAACCAGCGCGCCTCCCTCAATCGTGTGGAAGATTTTGGTGCTGTGAAAGCTGATGATGGAAATATCCCCGTAATTTAAAATGGACTGCTTATTATCTCGAACGCCAAACGCATGCGCCGCATCAAACACTAAAGGAATACCCCGGTTCCGAGCTAAATGTTCCAGCGCTTCGACATCGCATGCATTGCCATAAACATGAGTAGCCACAATACCGGAGACATCCGCTGAAAGTTTCTTTTCCACTTCCATGGGGTCAATATTAAAAGTAAGCGGATCAATGTCAGCGAAAACTGGTTGCAAATTTTCCCAAACAAGGGAGCTTGTAGTAGCCACAAAGGAAAATGGTGTGGTTATTACTTTTCCCTTAAGATTTAAAACCTTGTAAGCTACTTGCAAGGCCATTGTTCCATTGGATACAAGCAATAAATTTCTAACACCCAAATATTCGCTTAACGCTTGCTGGAGTTCTTGAACAAACTGGGCGTTGTTGGTTAGCCAGCCGTTTTGAAAAATTTTCTCTATATACGACTGGTATTTATGAATATCAGGCAGGTATGTCTTTGTGACATTAATCACGGCTATTCATTCCTATCGTTTTTTTATTGTTCATCTATGTATCGACAACGCCTGGCTTGGCCAGGCGTCTCGCATCATGGCTTTCGCGCGATATATAGAACATCCGAATCGGACACACCGATCGTCTTGGCCGGGGGCAGCACATCAAGATGATCGCCGTATACATACTCTTCAACGACAAAACCGGCCTCCCGCAACCGTTCCACGAAATCCCGTTTTGAATAGACCCGCACATGGTCATCCTGACCAAAGTGCACGACCCGCTCCTCGGGGGATGTAATGGAAAAGTCCTCATAAGTATGCTCCAAGTTCATGACGATCGGAACATTGACGATGGCAAATCCCCCCGGTTTCAATACCCGATACAACTCCCGCATGGCCAAACGATCTTCTGGCACATGCTCCAGCACATGGCTGCAAAGGATAATGTCGAATGATTCGTTTTCGAACAGGATGTCCGTCACATCCACCCTCAACGTCTCGCTGTCCTTGGGGAACAGGTCACCACACAAATAACGGACGCCGGAAAGGTCTTTCAGCCAATGACGCAATTGCATTTCAGGGGCAATGTGGAGAATGTCGCGGCCTGCCCCGTCCGTTAATCCAGCAACCCGCTCTAGGTAAAGTCTGTAAAACCGTTCTCTGTCCGATGAATGGCAATGGGGGCAAATCGCCGTATACTTGTTGTACATTTCATACACATAGCGGGGATGATCGTACTTGTCGTCCCACGGGATGAATTGGTCAAACTTACCGCCACACAACGGGCAGTTGTATTGAGCTGGTTCTTCCAGGTAAGCCTTGTAGGCGCGGGCCACATTTTGCTCCAGTTCCAGATTGCGCACATAGCTCTGGCGTCCGTCCTGCGCATAAAAGGAGGCCACGACCAAGCACGTCTGCATGTAGTTCACCAACGCCTCTTTATAGACTCGCTGGCTACGCAAAAAGCCGTCACGCCTTGCGTCCTGGATCAAATCAATCCAGTTGGGTACATTTTGATGGTAATATTTGGGGTTTCGCTGATTCTGGCCGGAATGCTTGCGTGAATAACTAAGCGGCGCCGCAAGATAAACAGCATCACCCTTCGACAGCAACTCGATCCACGCGGCCAGGTCATTTATGAAGAAATATTCGTTCCTGCCTTTGTACGTCCCCCATCGGACGAGATCGCTATGCCTAAAAAGCACCGTCGTGGGCTCGCCAATTACATTAATCAGCGTGCGCAGCGCCCTGTCGCCCAGTTCTCTCCCGTTCAGTATCGTATTCTCTCTCGCAATCGGCTCATTTGCGGGATCATCGGGGAGCTCGTTGCCTTCCTCATCCACATATTTCCGGTACGACGTGACCAGCTTGACATTGGGGTAATCGAGCAGAAAAGGCACCATCTTCTCAAGTTTCTCGGGATGAAACAGGTCATCATCCATCAGGAAATTGACGTATTCCCCACTTGCAAGCTCAAGGCATTTGTTGAAATTCTCCCCGACAAGAGGCGTTGCATTGCGGTGATAGATGATATTCGGATGATCCCTCAGATATGGCTGCAGCATGTCCTGCACTTCATCGGTCGTGCTGTCGTCGCTTATGACAATTTCGATGTTTTCATAGGTCTGGTTCAATACGCTCTGCAGCGCCAATTCTAGGAAATGCGGCCGATTGTAGGCCGGGATCAGGACGCTTACCTTGGGTGCGCATGCCAGGTATCTCTCACGCACCAGCTTCATCTTCTCTTCCAACTCGGTGAAATATTCGGCATACTTGTCCCGATGCTCGTAATTTTCGGTCAGCACCTTCTGTGCATAGTCGTAACAAAATTTGAGCGCCTTGAGATATTCGCCCTTTTTGCGCATATAACCATACTCGGGCGCTGTCAACAATTGATGCGCATAGTCAGAAAATCCTCCAACCTGCAGTTTGGGCGAGAATTGTTGCTGCTCGCCGTGCAAGCGGAAATAGCTCAGCGGCTGCGAGATATATACCGCGTCATGATGCTGAAGCAGATTCAGCCAGGTGGCAATGTCGACATTGCAATGATAGCTGCGTCCCGCGAAGGTTCCGAAAGGCGCGCGGAGCAGTTTCTTCCTGAACAGCGGTGTGGTCGGCTCACCAATGCAGTTCCAATTGTATCGGAGGATGATGTCCCCCAGTGCGATGCCAGAAATCCGCGTGTCTTTGTCATACAGCGGACGATTGAAACCGCGGTCGGGAATCAAGTTGCCCTCGGCATCGATCAGTTTGCGATAAGAAGTAACGAGCGAAATCCGCTCCTCGCGGTCATCCAGCATGTACGCCATCATGCGCTCAATCTTGTGCGGATCGAACAGGTCGTCATCCATCAGGAAGTTTACATATTCGGATCCCACCAATTCCATCAGCTTCAGATCGTTCTCGAACTGCCCAAGATTCCGCTCATTGCGAATATAGATAATTCGAGGATCCCGCTCCAGATACGGCCGAATTCGTTCCTGCGTCTCGTCGTTCGTGCTGTCATCGCCGACGATAATCTCCAGATGGCGATAAGTCTGTTCGAGCGCACTTTGCAACGCCTGCTCGAAATAATCGGGACGATTATAGGTCGGAATCAGCACGCTGACCTTCGGGAACGCCGCTTCGGAATAATGCCGCATGAACCATTCCCGGGCCTGCTCCGATGGTTGATCCCGATTTGCCCATGACGCATCGACCAGGCACCACGGAACCGTCGAGCCGGGAAGACCGGCCTGGTAGCCCGCCTGAAGGAATCTTAAGGTATGCACTTCGCCGAGAAATGCATCATTCGGCGAATCGGTGTCCCAATCGACGTCATACTGCGTAGCCAGGAAGTAATCCGACAGGATCGCCGCGGGAACGACAGCATCATGGGCCACAGGAGGCAGGTGCGTCATGCGGTCATTCCCGCTCCGCTCGATATAGGCACCCGACCGCTCGACCGCTTGCCGCCAATCCACCGCCATCGGAACATAAGCGGCGCCCGCTATGCCAAGGATGCCGGGCTCCGGATTGGAACGGAACTTCTCCAGCAATTCTGCCAGCATGCGGCGGTGAATCGGAAATACGCCCTCCGCGATGTAAATCTTGTATTTCGCGTCCGTGCGTTTCATGGCCTGTTGATAGGCCTCCGCCCGCTTCAGATCGCCGGGCATGACAAGCGTCTCAATCTCGCAATCATCCGGCACCTCAAGCGCCCCGATATAGTGCTGCATTTCTTCGATGACGGCCGGAACACGTCCGGTCAGGATGAAACAGAACTTGTTGGTATTCAATGGTTGCACCGCCTTAATCAAGATCGGAACCCTGAAGCAATTCGAGCAGCTTTTCCGGTTCGGAAGATTCAAGCTTGATCAAATCCAGCACATCTTCAAAGCTGACCGCATCTTCCGCTATCGCCTGCCGCAACAATGCCGCCGACGATTGGGCGTCAATCCCGTATTCCAACCGCCTGATCAAGAACGTAAGCTCCCTGACCATGGCGGCTGAATCGTTCTGCCCGCCCGAGATCTCCCGGTACAGCGCCTCCATGTCCTCATCCCGGTCCGCCGCCTTCTCGAGATATTGCAAGGCCAGCTCCCGATGACCCCATTGATGGAGAACATAGGCCAGATTGTACACGGTGTCCCGGTCATTCGGCTCCAGCTCATAGGCGCGGTTCAGGAACGGCAGCACGCGATCGTCCTGCCCGTACTGGAAGCAGGCAATGGCCACCCAGTTCAGCTTGTCGACGGGCCGGGGAAAACGTTCCACGATGGCGTCCGCAATTTCATTCGCGTCATAGGCCGTCAGGGCGTCCAGCACTTCCGGCAGATCGGGCCGGTCGTCCAACCGTCCCAGCAGACTCGCGAGCAAATGGGATCCCTGCGGTTTCGCGTGTATGAAATAGAACTTCGTTTCATAGATCTTCTCTTCGCCGGACTTGCCCAATGCACAGACCAGATCCACGATGCCGCGATGCGCATCCGGAACCTCGGTCTTCGCCTCGTTGGCGACGATGTCAAATCCCGCTTCCGCCAGCATCGCTCCCAGCTCGGCGCCGTGATAGCGGGCTTCGGGAACCGCGGGCAACCCCTGGACCAGACGGACGATGTTCTGATAGTACAGGGAGTTCAACGCCGAAATGAACAGAGAACCGTCCGGTTTCAACAGCGCTTTGATCCGGGACAGTTGGACTTCGGCATCTTCCATTTCATGCAAATGGTGGCTGATGATAATCGCATCGAACGTGAGACCTTCCGTGAGGAGCCTGTCCCAATGGTCATACATGCACATGAACCTTGAGGCGATTTGCTGGGCGCGCGGGTTTCGTTCGACGCCGTACAGAATGGCGCCGGGGATGATGTTCTTCAGCCACAGCATGGTCGCTCCGCAGCCTGCGCCGATCTGGAGCAGTCGCGACTTGTCCGGCAATTGCCGGACGATCCGGTCGGTCAACAAGTAATCGATCCGCAAATAATGGTCCGGAGGGAACGACCATTTCTCCTGAAATTTCTGCTCGTTCGCCTTCAGCAATTGCAAATATTCCGGCTTGTTCTCCTTGAAGGAGACGCTGCCGTAATGAATGGATGAAGGTGTCTCGGCACAAGATCAACCGATAGCCGGCCTCCGCCATCCGCAGGGACAGATCATCATCCTCGTAATTCCCCGGCGTAAACCGTTCGTCAAACAGGCCGATCTTCTCGAGGACCGGTCGCTTGATCAACATGCAGAACCCGACCAGCTTGAGCCGCTCTTCCCACTTCCGCGGATCGGGCCGGTTGAAATTCTCCGCAAAGGCGTGCATTTCGGCAAGGGTGGAGTAATGGACCTGGATCGACTGGGCGTAACTGCAGTTGTTGGTCACCGGTCCGACGGCGCCGATGCTCTCGTCGCTCTCCAGGCAATGGAGCAGATTGTCCAGCCAGTTGCGCGTCACAATGGTATCATTGTTCAACAGCAGAATATATTGTCCGGTCGCCCGGGAAATGCCCTGGTTGCATCCCGCAGGAAATCCGGCATTATGCTCGTTTCGTATCACGATGAGATCCGGTTGCTCCGCAAGCCAGGCGGGAGTCCCGTCGTCGGAACCGTTGTCCACCACGATGATTTCGTATGTGCCGGGACGGGTATACCGGCGGATGCTTTCGATGCACTGTTTGGTATATTCGAGCTGATTCTTCACGAGTATGACGATGCTGGTCTTGTTCACGGGCTCCCTCCATGTTTGGCCGTCAGGCATGTGTAACTACTTTATCGGCATCTCGCGGCGGAAAAGATAGAGCGCGCGCTCATGACATGGGCTGCGCGAACCGATATACTACATATCGAATCCCCAAAAGGAGCAAGTACATGAAACCCCTGATCTCGCTATGCATGATCGTCAAGGACGAGGAAACCGTTTTGGAGCGTTGCCTGAGCAGTGTCCGGAACTACGTCGACGAAATCATTATTGTCGATACCGGTTCCACAGATGCCACCCGGGATATCGCCAAACATTATACGGACCAAGTTTACCCGTTCGAATGGGTCAATGATTTTTCGGCTGCCCGCAATGAGTCATTGAAACATGCAAGCGGCAAGTGGATTCTGGTGCTGGACGCGGACGAATATTTTGAAGAAGCCGAGATCCGTAAGCTTCGCCGGCTTCTCGAATCGATGGATCCCCAGCCTCATATTATCTATAATGTTACGATCGTCAGTCTTATTGGAAGCAAATCCAATCCGTCCATCAATGAAGGCAAGGTCGGCCGCGTCTTCGGCAATCATCTCGGTATTCGTTATGTCCGACCGATCCATGAACAACCGAAATCTTCCCTGCCTGGTATTGAAATGAGCAGAATTGATTTGCCTGTGCGAGTCTTTCATTCCGGTTACATCGAAGAGACGCTTGCCGCCAAAAACAAGCATCAGCGCAATTTGGAACTCTTCAACAGAATGGAACAGTCCGGCAGTCTGACGATATACGATCATTTTCAACTGGGTAACCAATACACGATGATGGGGGAATACGACAAAGCGCTTGAACATTTGAATATAGCGTTACGCAACCCGAAAGAATTGGGGGCTGTATATCAACATGCCGTACTAGCGGCCATACAGGCATGTACAAATAAAGATGAACCGGTAAAAGCTTATCAGATCTTTGAACAGCATTTGAATATTTTGAATATCAGCAACCTCTATCCAGACTTTCTCGCTATTAAAGGCATCTTGCTTTATAATTTGGGATTCATATCCAAATCTAAGGAGACATTTCTTGCGGCTATTGAAAAAGCGGAAAGCTTGGCCTTGCAAAACGAACCGATTGCCTTGGCCAGCACGGAAATTGCTGTCCGTTCTCCTTTATTTCAATTGGCCGCCATCTATGAACGAGAGCATAACTATGCCAAGTCGCTGTATTATTTAACCAAAATTATCATCACCAACCCGAAAGAAATATTGGCTGTCACCAAATTTCTGGAGTTGATGTCGCTGCAGGAGCCGCCGGAGGCGATCATTGATGTAATTGAACGTCTGATGAACCCCGACACACTGCTGGCCGCCATGCTGGGGAAAATCGCCATAAGACTCGGTATTGCGCCGATTGCAGCGCATTATGCCGGTCAGCCGGAAATTCGCCATCTGCTGACGCTGGATGAACGAATACGCTATTTCATCCTGACGAATGACCCGGAAGCCTTAATGAATGAGTGGATCGGCGCAAAAGGCGATGAGCGGCAAGATTCCAAAAATTTGATACAGTTCATTTGGGGTGCGTTGTATTGGAATCGTCCGGAATGGCTTGAAAAGATCAAATTACAGGAAGATCATGAATGCTCGCCGCTGGTTGTATGGCTCAACTCCTGGTTCAACGGTACGGCTGACCGATCCTTGTCCCATGGTCTCGCAGCGAGAATGTTGCAGGAAATGTATATATTAGGGAAATATGATGTGTTCGATAGCCTGATGGAGTGTCTTGACGATGTTCCCGTGGTCAATCAACTGGCGAATTTCTTCTATGAACGGCATCAGACGGAACTGGCGCTTCAGTATTATCGTCATTTGCTGGAATGCGGCGGTTTAAATGCAGACAGTTGCGACAATCTGGCCGAGTGGTGTGTGTTGCAGAACGATCTTCCGTCAGCCTTGCAGTTTTGGGAACAAGCCATTCGGCTTGCGCCGGAACGCAAACGACTGTACATCAAATATTTGCTGCACTGTCCGGATCCCGCAGCGCGCAAAACCATCAAGCGACAATTGTTTGAGAAGGATCCGAGCTACAAAGATTTGAGTCTTCTGCGCGCATTATGATTATTGATGAATGAATAAGGCGCCGTTACCTGGATAAGCTCCCTTCAAAGTAGACACCTGAAATAACAAAAATCAGGGCTACTTTGAGGGGAGTTTTTCTATGAGGAGAAAAGGGAAAGGAATCCTTTCCGACCACAAAATCGAATTGGTGAAGAAATATCTCCGTGGACAGGGAAGCCAGGACAGTATCGCGCGTGAATACGTTTAGGCAGTGGATCGCCAACTACCAAGCAGGAACAGTCCGGCAGTCTGACGAAATACGATCATTTTCAACTGGGTAACGATTTTGGGGAGAGACAAAAGCGGCTGAACAAGATTGCTCCGATGACTTGCCGTCAGTTGCTCGAACAACAGGCTGCGTAAAAAATGGACTCCGCATTTCACGGAGTCCGTCTGCTTGACTGGGAGCAGTTCACACGGACGGCGCCTTCGCTTTCTTCATTTTTTTCGGTCAAACATGATGCTGCCCACATCATAATGCGGTTGATAGGCATCGCGTTGTTTGTTGGATTGCTGGATTCGGATCAAGCCCTGTTCCGCCTCATGTTTCAACGTCTGCATATGCCCGAGGATCACCGGATCAAGTTCCAGCAACTTGCGAAGGATCGCTTTGTGCTCCTCCGTCAATGCCCCTCGTTGTTCCGCAAGAACTTCCATCATCTTCTCCCGCAGATCGGTCAGCCTGACGAACGCCTCATAGCCGGCTTTTGGTCCTTCATCGCCGAGCCGCTGCGTTTCCTTCAGCACCTGTTCCAGCAATGTGTCAAGCATGTCCGCTTTGTCCCTGCGGCTGAACAATTTGACTCCAGGCCGATCGCAATTCAATCAGATGGCCGAGCACCTCTTCGGCAGGACCCTTGTTCTTCTTGATATTCGCCTCAATCAGCCTGCGGTTCATGTATTCATAGATCCCGAACAGGGTCGAAGCGATCGGCACGGACATGTTCAGCGAAGCCATGAGTTCGTTGATGATGCGTTGCGCCCGGATAAACGAATTGTTCGCTTTGGCGATGTCTTTCTCCTCAACCCCGGCAATTCCGAGTCTGACGAATCGGATCGCGCCATCGTACAGCATCAGGATCAACTGACCAGGAGAAGACGTCTGCACGGACGATTGTTGATATTTCTGAATTGGCGATGTAAGCATCCTACACACTCCTTGAACCGATCTCGTGTAACCGCTGCAATGCCCGCTTGTATTGATAACTTGCGGAATGCCGATAACATTCGATCGCTTTGTCCCGGTCGCCGATGACTTCGTAATAATTTCCGAGGTTGTACCATGCGGCACCATGTTGCGCTCGGCCTTGCTGCGCTGGTAGTACCCCGTATGCCTGACGATGATCGGCACATTGACCCGGGGCAGGTCGGTTACGACTTGCTCATGAATCCGGCCTTCGTACCGCAAGCCGTTCGGAATGAGACGTGTAATGAAATTGCGCGTCTCGTCCACCCCGTCTTCCGACTGCGTGGAGCTTAGAATCTGTATGCGGCCGACGGCGCGGCCGCTGCGCATGAAGGCCCTGACCGCTTCCCTGTCAGACTCCACGACGTATTCGTCCGCATCGAGAATCAGGTTCCAATCCGTCTTCGAGCAGGACAGAGCAAAATTGCGCGCGGCCGAGAAATCATTGATCCACGGGAAGCGGACGACTTGCGCCCCCATGGAGACATATCCGGCGTATCATCCGTCGATCCCGTATCGGCCACCACGATATGATCGACCAGATCCCGCACGCTCCCGAGACATCGCGCCGGATGCTCCGACTCATTCCGAACGATCATGACAAGCGACAGGCTGCTCGTCTTACATCGTCATGCCGAACAGGCTGCTGGACATGGCGCTATACCGGCCGACGGCCGCTTCCATCGCCGCAAATTGCAGGTAGTAACGATTCTCCATCTGATTCAGACGCCGGCTCAAATCCGATATCCTGATTTCGAGCTGGCGGAGCTGCTCGCCCATGTAGCTGTTGGGAAGGAAGGAAGTCGTTTCGTCCGAGCTGTATTTGGAAGTCCCGGCCTTCGTCGCCAACTGTTCCACGGCCCGCCACACGGCCGCGGAAAGCCGGTTGAACAGTCCGTTGTCCGTGTTGGTCGGCAAATCTTTGAGATTCGGATCCGTTTCGGTTGTCTGCTTGGAGAAGAATTCCAGCACCACATCCGGATTGGATTCGATCATCTCCCGCAACTGATCCTCGTTCTTCAGAATCAGTTTGCCCTTCTGCTCCCATGTGCCGGTCTCAATGCCGAAATCCCGAAGCAGATTATATTCCTTGCCGTTTATTTCTACGCTCGTATAGATGGAGATACGCAAATCGTTGATCAGGTTCGTCAGCGTCGTATCGCTGCGAAGCAAACCGCTTTTCGCCTTCTCTTCCCACAGTTCGATCTCGGATTCTTTCATTTCCTTCTTCTGATCGGCAGTGAGCGGCTGGTAGTCCCGGTATCGCTCTTCGCCGACCTTCTTGTTCAACAGCTCAATCAGGCTGTTGTATTCATTGATGAACGTCTTGATCGTATCCACGATCTTGTCCGTATCGGTCGTCACATTGATGACGGCCGTCTTGCCGGGCATCTCGGCGTTCAGCGTAATCTCGACACCGTTCACCGTAAAGGTGTTGGAATCCCGGGTCGTCAAGATGCCATTGATATAAACTTCCGCCGGCATGCCCTTGGCCCATTCTTCTTCGTCGATGCTGAACGCTTCTATCAGGTTATCAGACAAAACAATCTCACCAGCGCCCGCCTTTTTGGCGGTCAGTGACAATCGCTTGGACACATCATCGAAGAACGCGGTTACACCGGCATCGCTTGCGTTGATTGCGTTGACCAGATCACCGATCGTTGCGTCCTTGTCGACTTTGATATCCACATTGTTGATGCTGACGACAATCTTCCCATCGTCTTCACTTTCATCGTCATCAATGGGTACAAACCCCAGATCCGTCAGTTTATCGGTTGATACCTTGCCGATACCAGCTTCATGGCTGCGTGCATAAGCCGCTGTCGCAAGCTTCTCCACCTGAATCGTGATCGTGCCCGTCAGAGAATTGGAACTTGCTTTTGCCGATACGGCGGACGCCGCCTCCCCCGTTACCGTCGCCTTCCTGGCATTGATCGCGCTGCTCAGGCTGAAGTTGAACAGCTTGTTGTTGCGGAAGTCGACCAGCTTGGCGTTGATGCTGCGATATTGCTCCCGCTGCCATTCCAGCTTCGTCTTCTGCTGATTGAGCTTATCCAGCGGCGCTCTCTTCGCCTTCATCAAATCCGAGACGAGCGCATCGATGTCGAGCCCGGAAAAACCGGTTATCCGAATGGCCATGTCCAATCTACTCCTTATACTCTCTCGTCAATCAACAATCCGGCAAATTCCATCATCTTGGCGACCAGATCCAGCGTCTTCTCGGGCGGGATTTCCCGGATCAGTTCGCCCGTCTCCCGGTTCAGCACGCGAACAATGACGGAATGCGTCTGCTCATGGACCCGCATCTCGAACATGGTCGAAGGTCCTTCCAACGCCTTGAGCGCACGTTCGACCGCCCGGATGATCTGTTCTTCTCCGATGGACAACCTCACGCCTTCTCTTTCGAGGCGTCCCAATTCACGCCAATTGCGCATGGAAGCAACGGATGCCGTCTCTTGCTGTTGAACCGGTTGATCGACCGCCGCGCGGTTTGAAAGGGAAGACGAAATCACAGTCTGCGTCTTTGCGGCACCGGTTTGCACAATCATTTCCCATCACTCCGCTCATGACCGTTGTTACTTAATAATATCGACAGATTGACGGCTTCAGTTTAGAGACGGCATATGATGAATTAAAAAAAGAGGCTCTGTGTTCCAGAGCCTCCGGCTTTTGACAAGCCGATTACCGCAGGAGCGACAGAACGCCTTGCGGTGCTGCGTTCGCTTGCGCGAGCATCGCTTGCGACGATTGCAGCAGGATTTGGTTCTTCGCGAGTTCGACCATTTCTTTCGCCATGTCGGTATCGCGGATCCGGGATTCGGAAGCCGTCAGGTTCTCGATGGTCGTACCCAGGTTGTTCGACGTGTACTCGAGACGGTTTTGCTTCGCACCGAGCTTCGCGCGTTCGGCTGCCACAAGTTCGATGGCATCTTCGATATCATCCAGCGACGTCGACGCGCTCAGAGCGAGCAAGTTGATACTGCCAGAACTCGTCGCGATGCCTTCGATATCGATCATCGTCGCCTTGTCATCGGATGCGATCGAAGCGCCGGACGTGATGTTGATGCCGTTAAACGTCGTTTTTTCCAGAATCTGAGTGATTTGTTCGCCAAGTTGATCCAGCTCGAGTTCGATGTTGCCCTTGTCCGTCGGCGAGTACGTGCCGTTCGCCTTTTGGACGTTCAGCTCTTTCATCCGAACGAGCATGGCGCTGATTTCGTTCATCGCGCCTTCAGCCGTTTGGACGAACGAGATGCCGTCCTGAACGTTCCGTTGCGCTTGTTCGAGACCACGGATTTGGCCGCGCATCTTTTCGGAGACCGCGAGGCCCGCAGCGTCGTCAGCCGCGCGGTTGATGCGGAGACCGGACGACAGCTTCTCCATGTTCTTCGCCAGCGCCGTGTTGTTGAGCGTCATGTTGCGATGGTTGTTGAGCGCCGTGATGTTGTGATTGATCCGCATGATTCATTTTCCTCCTTGAAAAATTTTCATCCACTTCCTTGTGGACCGCTCGCCATGGGTCGGCCGCCCCATGAGAGTCTCAATTTCTATATCGGCATAACCAACGGCGATTTTATAGTTCAGGTAAAATTTTTTTTGAATTTGTCGGCGATTTTTTGCAGCTGTCCGACATCGATGAGAGCGGACGCCGCTTCTTCGTTCGTTTCCTTGACGGACTGCAGCAATTCCTTGCGCGTAATCTGGACTTCGCGGGGCGCGGAGATGCCGATCTTCACCGCATCGCCATCCACTTCAAGCACCGTAACTTCGATGCGGCCGTCGATGACGATCGTCTGCCCCTTCTTTCGTGAAAGCACCAGCATCCGCTACACCTCCTTCGCCAATCGGAACAGCGCATGTCTCGTGTTCAGCTTGGGATCGACCAGGATGACCTGTCTGCCCCGCCGGTTCCGTTCATTCAGCACCACCGGCGCCACAAGATTGACGGTCGCCGTCTCCAGCCGGTCTTTGATCGTCACAATCGACCAGACAGACAGGTCGGCGGGATCCGTCGCTTCGAGCCGCTTCGCCTCCGCGTCGGGCAAATTGAATTCGTACTCGGGATAGAAAAGGAACGGATTGACCACGAAGAAGCTGAGCATCCGATCCACGCATTGCAGGCATGCAAATCCGTCCAAATCCTCCAGCTTGATGACGATAAACCGCTTGTCCTGCTCAAAACCGGGAATGCCGTCCGGGAACGTGTAGATATCCTGCTCACGGATTTCGATCTCGCCGAAATGAGCGGTCATGACCTTCATACCCCGCAAACCTCCCATCGAGAAATAAGAAAAGCTATAAGCGATCTTCTGCTTCGCTTATAGCTGTATTCCCCAGGTCTACGCCATCAATTCGATCGCGGGCGGCGGAATGATCGTGACTTGCGGATACTGCACCATATAAACCTTGACATACCCGCGATGGTAACGAATATCCGGCCGGTGCAACTGGACATCGATCTCCACGCCGCCCGGATCGACCTGGATGTCGGGATCGTTCGGAATGTACTCAAACTTCGTATTGTCGGGTCTGGCCTCGCCGAACACCTGCAAATCCGGGGCCCCTTCGACGAACTCATCCAGCGCGAGATCCGGGATCGGATTGCGCCTGATTCTCAAATCGCCCATCCGGTTGCCGTCCATGACGATCTTCTCGAGATTCTTAAGCGCCACTGCCCGGTACTGGGAGTAGATGTTCAACCAGAAATGTTCCATCTTCCCGCCGGTGAGCGCGTTGTGCGTCAGGGTGTTGTCGATGATCAATTCCCCGGGCCGGTTGCGCGCCGTGACGACCGGCCGCTTCGTCTCGATCCGGACATCCGGTTGGCGCCGTTCGACCTCGAACCAGCCTCTTCGGGATTCGGCGCTGATCATTCCCCGCTGGGTCTCAACGTAAATTTGCGGTACCATGGCGCCGGCCGCCTTACTTCAGAAAATCGACCAACGACGGCGTAATGATCTTGGCGCCGACGGACAGCGATGCCTGATAGATGTTCTCGTTGATTTTCGCGTCGATGATCAGCTTCTCGAAATCGACGTCCTCCGTCTTCGACTGGAGATCCGTCAGATTGAGCTCCAGATCCTTCAGCCGGTTCTGCATCAGTTCGACGCGATTGACGCGGGCGCCGATCTCCGACTGTTGATTCAATATCTTGTCCATCCGGGATTCGATATTCCCGATCTGCGCCGACACCCCGGCGTGATTGCCACTCTCCAGCGCCGTGATGATCTGGTCGAACACGGTAAAAATATTGTCCGTTTCCCCGGGTCTGCCAAACACGTCCGATCCGCTCAGATTGATCTGCAGCTTCACACCGACGCCAACCATGTAGTAGATCGCGCCGGTATCCGTCTGGACAGAGCTCGGATCAAACGGCGTGACCGTCGGATCGTAGGGGATGACGTCCGTCTTCTCGCCGTTGAATACGTATTTGCCGTTCAGCGTGCTGTTCGCGATATCGACGATCTGATCCTTGAGCTGGCGGACTTCGTCGGCGATGTTGCCCAGCGCGACATCCGGATTCGTCCCGTTCGCCCCCTGAACGGACAATTCCTTGAGCCGCTTGAGCACATCCTGCGCCTGCTGCAGCACCGTGTCATTGAAGTCGAGCCAGGAAAGCGCCATGTCGATATTCTTCTGATACTGCACATTTCCCGACAGTTCTCTGCGGTAACGGAGCGCGTAGGTAATGCCCACGGGATCGTCCGAGGCGCGGTTGATCTTGCGTCCGGTCGTCATCTGCTCCTGCAATTTCGCCATATCCGTCAGCGTGCGGTTCAGGTTCCGG
>Ga0065720_1019972_pt1 | contig 18160 bp, 16 predicted proteins | sample Thericmetagenome_FD_59107 | JGI IMG/M metagenome (GOLD analysis project Ga0065720, IMG submission 59107) | Thermophilic microbial communities from the Joint Bioenergy Institute, California, USA of rice/straw/compost enrichment - eDNA_2 v2... | ecosystem: Engineered > Solid waste > Grass >...
ATGGCCGCAGGCCTGATGCGCGGTAAGTACGCCCGAACCTTGGCATCCGGGCCGTCGACCGGCCGATGGCTTGTGCGAAGCGGCCTGAAGCGACCGGCTCAGTGCGTCCCATCGTGCTGCGAAACACGACCATCGCTTGCGAAAGAGGCAAGTGTTCAGCCGTTCTGCCGCAGGCAGGCGAGGGCAGCCGTCCTGGATGGGAATTTGGCTGCCCGGTCCTATTGCATCGATCCTTCCATTTTGCCCGCAAGAAGCCGGTAATCGCTTCTGTCAGAAGCGATTCAGGAGGTTCCTGGGCCTTATCCTTTGCGCTCTCGCTCTCCCCGCAGCACTGGGGCCGCTCCGCCCGGCGATACTTTCTCTCATCGGGGATAGGCGGGCGGAATACCACGATATGTCGTCGTCGATCGCCTATATGAGCTTCTGGATACTTATGCTGGCGGCATGTTTTGGCGGTGGCGGTGGGTGATGAATGCTTTCCACCTTCGCCTTGTATTCGGCGTTCTCTGTCTTGCCGCGCCCGCCAACTTCTTGCGGGCGTATGGGGCTAGGCGGCTCGCCCTTTTCCTGCCATAGCTAATAATAGCCATGCATCGATACCCAAAGAAGATTGCGGGCACAATGACGCTGGCAAGCCCCCTGACGCTGGCATTTCTGCCCTACACCTTTCTGTTGTGGGCCTACTGGGTGAGGCTCCACATGTGGTTGGATGATCCGTCTCCCACCTTTGCTCCGTAGGCCTTCATAGCTTGTCCGCCGCCATCCACATTGTGTCGATCTGCTCGGGCGTAAGGTTGAGAGCAGCGCCGTCGGCGTCCTCAAAGGATAGCTACTGCCAGAACCCCCAGTCAACCGTTGTCGGCGGCACTTACCTAGTCTAAGTGGTAGCGAGAGGGGTTCTAACGGGGCAGTCATGCGATTTCACCACGTAGACGGCCTGCGCGCCGTGGCCGTTCTTTCCGTTCTCTTTTTCCACGTAGGAGCCGCAGCATTCAGCGGCGGGTTCGTTGGCGTCGATGTTTTCTTCGTGATTTCAGGGTTCGTGATCACGCGGCAGATCCTGAACCTCATGGATGACGGCAAATTCAGCCTTTTTCGCTTCTACGAACGCAGGCTCAACCGCCTTTATCCAGCCCTTATCGTGACGATTGCGCTGTCTCTGGTGGCGGGCTTTCTTGTCTTGCCGCCGAGTCTTTTGTCTGATTTCAGCTTCTCAGCCTTGGCGTCTCTCACCGCCTGGTCGAATATTTTCTTCTGGGACAGCGTTGGCTACTTCGACACCGCGTCCGATCTAAAGCCCCTCCTTCACACCTGGACGCTCTCGCTGGAGTGGCAGTATTATCTCGTCACGCCGGTATTCCTCTGGCTTGTCCCTCGTCGCTATCTGCCTCACAGCATCTTCGCTGTTTCTCTGGCTTCCCTCGCGCTCAGTTCCTTCTGGTGGCGCGATCCTGCGACCCCCTTCTACTGGATGCCGTTCAGGATATTTGAGTTCGGGCTAGGCGCTCTTCTGCTTTGGATGCCAGAGCCGCGGAGAGCCGTAGGTGACTTGACGGTAGCCGGTGGGCTCGCGCTCACCGCATATGCAGTGTTCTCCTTCACCGGACAGACGCCGTTCCCGTCCTATTTTGCGCTTTTACCCGCATTGGGTGCGGCCATGGTCATATGGGGCGGGAAGACTGGCTTCCTCTCAGGAGCACTGCGGCTGGCGCCAATTACCTACCTCGGCCGCATCAGCTATTCGACCTATCTAGTGCACTGGCCCTTGATCGTCTTTACGGTCTGTTACACCGCGCAAGATCTTACGACGACAGCAGCCGCGATCATTTGCACGCTTTCCATCGTGCTTGGGGCACTGCTCTACCACAGCGTTGAAAAGCCATTCTGGCATGGTCGCTTAGCGTCTCGCGCGAAAGTGACGGTTTTTGCGACTACGGTTCCCTTGGCCGCCTTGCTCTACATATCGTCAGGCGGCTTGTGGTGGCGTATTCCGCCACCCTGGAACACGCCTTATCCGAGCGGTTTGGATTTTCACTATGCCAACTTCGGTGGGGCTGGATATCCTTCAAACAAGCTCGTCAGAATCGGTTCCGATAATGCTCCGATACTCTTTCACGTCATGGGCGACAGCTTCGCCCATCAGCTGTTTTGGGGCCTCGATGAGGAATTGACCTCGCGTGGTCTTGCTGCTGATGCGATCAATGACAATGGGTGCCCGATGATGGCCGGTACAGCGAGGCTGATAAAAGGCAGAGAAGACACGTCGTGTACCGAATCCATCAATACAGCGTTGTCCATCTTTAATGACGGTTTGCCGATTCTTTTTGCTCTTAGCTGGAACGGCTATCGTTACTCGCTGCTGTCGGAAGGTAAGCATGTTACTTTTGACAGTCTGGACCAATATTACGACTTCATCCTGGATCGCATCTCGGCAACGAAGGAGGCTACGAAGACACCGCAGATGATCATCTTCGGTGATGTCCCGCGCTCTGCATCTGTGAAGCTGACGCCTTTTGAGTGCACCACCAGCCCTCGCTATCTCAGTGATACCCCACCATGCCAGGCGCTGATGTACGCGAGATTGACCAATGAGTTGTTGTCGCAACGCTTCCGGGAACTGATGGAGCGCGACGAATCAATTGTCGTCTTAGACCCCCGTGATTACCTATGCTCTGACACCAATGATTGCCCTGTATTTGAGGACGGGAACCTCATTTACAGTGATGGCGGCCACCTCTCGAAATTTGGCTCCAGGATGATAGCTCGTCGTCTTCTGGATGATGTCCTCGCGGCTATTGCGAATCCAGGTTCTGGAGCGTCAGAGAACGGCATCGCCACCCAAAATGGCCATTAGAGTTCCGCGGTGAGGATCAGCCCAAAAGCTTAACGGTTACGCTGACACATACCGCGTTATTTGATCGGGCCTGTGGAGGATTTCCTCTACGGACAGTCAGGACGCCAGGCGGGCGATCCCGACAAGGCGGCGGCATTGATGATCGACGCAGTGGACAGTCCAAATCCTCCGGGGCGCCTGATGATGGGCAAGGATGCCTTCGACCTTTACGACCGCCTGATCGCGGCACGGCAAAAGGAATATGACGAATGGCGCTCACGCGGCGAAGCGACCGCTTTTGACGGCGCAAAGGCACTTCCGATTCATTTTCAACGTGGTCAAGCGGAGCAACATCCGTGATCCCGGGCGAGCGAAGCGAGACCCGGGACCCAGGAAGGCGGTGGAGATGGCGCCACTGGGTCCCGGACAACCTCTGCGCGGCTTCCGGAATGACGGGGTGAAGCTTTCCCCGAATGAAAAAGCACGAAGCGGCAATTTGCCCGAGAAGTGCGAACGGAATCGGAGTAGAGCTGGCGGCGAGAACGTGGGGCCTAGGAATGTCCATTCTTGAACTTGCCGCCCGGAAGACGCGTGACACGCTCCGGATTTATTGGGAGCTCGTGCGCATCATCGTTCCCGTGACGGTTCTGACCGAGGCGATGGCACGGGCGGGGATAATCGAAGCCATGTCTCCGGCACTGGCGCCGGTCATGCAACTGTTCGGCCTGCCGCCGGAATTCGCATTGGTCTGGATGACCGGCATGCTGGTGGGCATCTGGGGCGCAGTTCCGGTGATCTTCACGCTCGTGCCGCCTGCGGAACTCACCGTCGCCGACATTACGGTAATCTCCGCACTTCTGCTTTTTGCGCATGCCCTGCCGATCGAACAGAAGATCATCCAGAAGGCAGGGCCGGGCTTCGTCCTCACCACGGCCTTACGAATTGCTGGGGGAATGATCTATGCGTTGATCCTCCACCATATCTTCGCCGCTACTGGCTGGCTTTCACAGCCGCTCAATCCCGCCTGGATCCCGATGGCGGCCGCTTCGGACTGGCTCGGCTTCTTCGTGGGGCTCGTGGAGGCCCTCATCGCCATGTTCCTCATCCTCCTGTTTCTTGCCTGGGGGCTGGAGCTTTTAAAGTGGCTGGGGATCATGGACCGCATCATCCGGATGATCGCCCCGCTGCTGCGCCTGGCAGGAATCAGAGCCGAGGCTGCGCAGTTCACCATGGTCGGGCTGCTTCTTGGCATTTCCTATGGCGGAGGCCTGCTCATTCGCGAGGCGCGCTCCGGAAGCCTGTCGCCGCGTCAGATCTTCATTTCATGCGTTTTCATGGGATTTGCCCATGCCGTGATCGAGGACACGCTGGTCGTCATGGCCATAGGCGCGGATGCCGTCAGCGTGCTCGTTGGCCGGGTCATATTCGCGGTTGCCGCAACCGCCTTGATCGCGTGGTTCGTCCGCGCGCTTCCGGACAGCGTTTTCTTCGCATGGGCCTTCAATCGGCCGGACCGTCAGACGGCAGTCGGCGCGGTGAACGGCTGAGATCCCGTCAACGGCACTACCACCCGTCGCCTGCCCGGCCGGAAAGGCTCTGCAGGATGAAGTCCGCACGTTCCGCCACGCTTGTCTTCGGCAGGGTGACCAGCTCGTAGTCCAATTGGGAAAAGGCTGAAAGGAGGCGGCCAGCAGGGCCGATTTGCCGCCTCCGGAACATCCTGAAATCGTGACGAACCGTTTCACTGCATTGCTCCTTTGTGCGTGCTGGGATGATCCAGCCGGCAGCAATGCTTTTGAACCGCAGCCTCTCGCGGTGTGGGAACCGCCACAAGTGTCATGCGACACCTTCACTTTGCGCGCCAGAGCAGGGATCGCCAAAACCGATTCCCAGCACCAGCTTACGCGCGTGAGGCCTCGTCGGTCATTCTGGGTTGGTGGTGCTGATGCTTCACCTCGCCGGCGAAATGGCATGCAGCGGCCTGTCCCGGCGCGATCTCGAGCAGTGGCGGGACAGTCTTGCCGCAGATTTCCGGTTTGCCGAGAGCAGCATGCAGCGGACAACGGCTGCGGAAAGGGCAGCCCGAAGGCAGCCGACCCGGGCTCGGCAGCTCACCGGTGAGGATTTCGCGCCGGCGGCGTGCCTCGACCGCCGGGTCGGGTACCGGCACCGCCGACAGCAGCGCACGCGTATAGGGGTGGGCGGGCATGCCGTAGAGCCGGTCCCGATCGGCGAGTTCCACCACGCGGCCCAGATACATCACCGCGACGCGGTCCGAGATGTGCCGCACTACCGCGAGGTCGTGTGCGATGAAGAGCATCGACAGATTGAGCTGCGCGCGCAGCTTTACAAGAAGATTGATGATCTGCGCCTGGATCGACACGTCGAGCGCGGAGACCGGCTCGTCGGCGATGATCAGTTCCGGCTCGAGGATCAGCGCCCGTGCAATGGCGATGCGTTGCGCCTGCCCGCCGGAGAACTCGTGCGGGTAGCGGCTGGCCACGGCCGGGTCGAGACCCACCAGGTGAAGCATCTCGGCCACCTTGGCCTTGCGCGAAGCGCGGTCGCCGATGCGGAAGATGACGAGAGGTTCTTCGAGCAGGGCGCCCACTGTCATGCGCGGGTCGAGCGACGACCGCGGATCCTGGAACACCATCTGCATGCGCTTCCGCAGTGCCTTGAGGCTGGCGCCGCTCGCCGAGACCAGGTCCTCGCCGCAAAAGCGCACCTCGCCCGAACTCGGCCGGTTGATCTGCAGGATGGCGCGGCTCGCCGAGGATTTGCCCGAGCCGCTTTCGCCCACGAGCCCGAGCGTTTCGCCGCGGCGCAGGGTGAAGCTGACATCGTTCACCGCGGCGATCTGGCCGAAGCGCACAGTAAGATTGCGTACCTCGAGGATGGTCTCGGTCATGATCTGCCACACGGGACCTTTGCGGCCGCTGCGCTGATTTCTGCCATAGTCGCGGGATCGCCGAGGTCCTTTTTCCAGTCGGTATCGCGCAGCCAGCCGATTTCGGGGTCGAAGCCCCAGCAACGGGTGAGGTGCCCCTCGGCGCCATCCGGAGCCGGCGCCAGCGGCGGTTCAGATTGGCCGCAGATGGCGCGGCGATAGGCGCAGCGCGGCCGAAAACGGCAGCCGCCATCGAGCTGGGCGATGTTGGGCGGCAGGCCTTCGATCGGCACCAGCGGTTCGTCGACCGGGCGTTCCAGCGAGGGGATCGAGCGCAGCAGGCCCCAGGTGTAGGGCATTGCGGGGCGTGCGAAGAGATCGGCCGTAGCGGCCGTTTCGACCACGGTGCCCGCGTACATCACATAGACCCGCTCGGCTGCCCCCGCGACAATGCCCATGTCGTGTGTGATCATCACCACCGCCGTGCCGGTGCTGGACACGAGCGATTTCAAAAGATCCATGATCTGCGCCTGGATGGTCACGTCGAGCGCGGTGGTAATTTCGTCGGCGAGGATCACGCGCGGATTGCACGAGAGCGCCATCGCGATCATCACGCGCTGGCGCATGCCGCCGGAGAATTCGTGCGGATAGGCGTTGAGCCGCGTCTCCGGTGCAGGAATGCCCACCCGGCGCAGGAGTTCGATTGTCCGTTCGGCGATCTGCCGGCGGTTGCCGCCCTGGTGGCGCTTGATCGCCTCGCCGATCTGCTGGCCGATGGTCAGCACGGGATTGAGACTCGACATCGGGTCCTGAAAGATCAGCGCAATCTCGCGGCCGCGTATCTTCTGCATCGCCTTGTCGTCGAGGCCGAGCAGATCCTTGCCGTCGAGCGTGATAGAGCCCGCCTCGTAGCGCGCGGTCCGCTCCGGCAGCAGCTTCATCACCGAGCGGACGGCGACCGACTTGCCGCATCCAGATTCCCCGACCAGCGCGATGATCTCTCCCTTCTCGAGCCTGAACGACAGCCCGTCCACGGCTTTCACCCGACCGCGATGGGTCTCGAAAGCGACTTCGAGGTCGCGGACTTCGAGCAGCGGCGGACTCACCCTTCCGCCCCCTGGCTGCGGGCGCGGCGCGCCTCGTGCATTGCGAAGGTGCTTTCGTTGAACGGATAGAAACGCGAAGGGGAGGCGTTCTCCTCGAGCATGTTGGCAAGGATCGATTGCTCGATCGCCTCGTGCTCTCGCCCGGCCCGTGCGATCTCCTCGGCAAAGGCCGCCGCGATCACCACCACGCCGTCATCGTCGCCAAGCACCACGTCTCCAGGCCGCACCAGCACGCCGCCGCACTGGATCGGGCAGTTGTACTCGTAGGGCAGTATCCTGGTCTCGCCCACCATGGTGGCCCGGCCGCCGGCAAAAACCGGCCAGCCCAGATCGATCGTAGATTGCGCGTCGCGTATGGCGCCGTCAGTGACGATGCCAGCGGCACCCCGCTGGAACAGCCGACCGTAGACAATCTCGCCGCCGGTGGAGATGTCGCTCTGTCCCATCGCATCGGAAACGAGGACGTCTCCCGGGCCGCAGGTCTCGATCACGCGCCAGCGCGGCGTCACATTCATGCCGTCGGCGCTGGCACTGGTGGCGATTTCGCGCTGCAAATCCTCGCGCGACGGCAGATATCTCAGGGTCACCGCGCGGCCTACCAGCTTGCGGCCCGGGGCCAGCGAGGCAACGCCTTTCATGGCGATGGGGCCGGAGCCGTATTTGCGGCCGACGCCGCGCATGTGCAGCAGGTAGTAGACCGTTGCGGCGCTCAGCTTGCCGATCTCGGCCAGAACCTCGTCGGATACCCGGGGCGTGTCGGTCATCATTCCTCTCCGTCCGTGGGCAGCGCGCCGATGCGGCGCTCCTCCTCGGTGGCCGGCACCTCCCAAAGGCCGGCGCCGGCGCGGCGCCCGGCCCAGCCCGCACCCGAGCGGCGGCCACGAGGCTGGTCGACCGCATGGGCGGCTAGGACGTCGTAGTCGATCGTAAGGCCGAGGCCCGGGCTCTCGCCGAGCACGACATGGCCGTCCTCGATCCAGTTGTCGGCCTTTATCATCGGCTCCTCGATCTCATCGTCATGGCATTCGAGGATCATGTGGTTGGGCAGCGCGGCCGCGACATGGGCGAAGATTCTGCCTTCGGAATCGGAGCCGGCGCAGGGGAGGCCGTTGGCGTAAGCGAGATTGGCGACCTGCATGGCGCCCGTCAGACCGCTCATGAGGCGTCCGACCTGAACGATGTCGACCGAACCGTGCTCGATGTAAGTCTGGAACTCGAGAACGTTTTTGAGGTTTTCGCCGGCGCAGACCGGAGCCCTGATGTGGCTCGACACTTTGGCGAGCCCCCGATAGTCTGCCCGCTGCACCGGCTCTTCTACCCAGGTGAGATCGAACTCCTCTTCCAGTCGGGCGATGCGCCGCACGGCCTGCTTGGCGTGCCAATATTCACTGGCGTCGACCATCAGCGCCGGCGGTTTGCCGTCCACGGTCATTGCGTCGCGGACGAGGGCGAGGCGCCGTGCATCCTCCTCGATATCGAGGCCGATCTTCAGCTTTGCGGCACGGAACCCGCGGCTCGCCATGTGGCTGTAGAAGGCGACGAGCTGTTCGTCATTCAGCGGCATGTCGCCGCCGCTGGCATAGGCCATCACGCGGTTGGTTCCGGCGCCGAGCAGCCGCCATAAAGGCTCGCCGTAGATCTTCGCCTTGAGGTCCCAAAGGGCGACGTCGAGGACGGACAGCGCCTCGTTCAAAATACCATTGTTGCCGCTCTTGAAGATCAGGTTGACCATGGCCAGCCAAAGACCGGCATTCTGACGGGGGTCGGCTCCGATAAGGACCCGCTGGAGACGTCCGATGCCGTAGACGGCGTTGATCGACCCGATCGCGATGCCCCGATGCTCGGTGTCGGTAAGGATTTCTACCACTGCGCCGTGCTGATGGGTCCGACCGCTGGGCGCATGGGCGTCGCCGCGCCGCCGCCGCAGTCGGTACTCGTATGTTTGCGTGCGTATCTCGGTGATCTTCATTGTCGCGGACCTATGGGGTTAACGGCGGGATTCGCCGCGCGGATCGAGCCGGTCGCGCAAGGCGTCGCCGGCCAGATTGAGGGCGAGAACTGTGAGGAGGATGGCAAGGCCCGTAAAGGCCGAGAGCCACGGGGCGCGTTCCATGTAGGAGAAGCCGTTGCGCATCATGGCGCCCCAACTGGCGGTGGGCGGCTGGATGCCGAGCCCGAGGAAGGAGAGGGCGGCCTCGGTGAGGATGGCATGACCAACCTGGATGGTTGCCATCACCGCCACGGGGCCGGTGACGTGAGGCACGATGTGGCGGAAGATGATGCGTAGCGGCCCGGCGCCGAGCGCGCGCGTGGCGACCACGAAATCGCGCTCGCGCACGGTCAGCACCTGCGAGCGGGTGATGCGGGCGAACATGGGCATGTCGGCAAGCGCAATGGCGATTATGATGGTGGTGACGCCTGGCCCCAGCGCAGCCATGATGCCGAGCGCCAGCAGAACCGAGGGAAAGGACAACAGCGCGTCCATGACGCGCATGATTCCTTCGTCCACGAGGCCGCGGGTGTAGCCGGCAACAAGCCCGAGCAGGCCGCCGAGCAGCACCGCCAGGCCGATGGCGGTGAAACCGATGCCGAACGCGATGCGGGTGCCGAAGATCAGGCGGGACAGCATGTCGCGGCCGGTGTGGTCGGTGCCCAGCCAATGGGCGGCCGAAGGTGCCTGAAGCACGGCGCGATAGTCCTGTGCGTTGGGATCATAGGGAGCGATCCATGGCGCGAAGGCCGAGCAGATGGCGAGCAGCGCCAGCAGGCCGAAGCCGAGTACGGCGAAGCCGTCGATGCGCCGGCGCGGCCGTACGGGAGAGGATGCCACTGCTTCACCCACGACGGATCCTCGGATCGATGCGCGAATAGATGAGGTCGGTCAAAAGGCTCGCCGTCAGCACGGTAAGCGCGAGCACCAGCATCAGCGCCTGGATCATGGTGAAATCCCGGAAGAAGATGGAATCGACGGCGAGGCGCCCGAGCCCGGGGATGGAGAACACCGTTTCCACCGTTGCGGCGCCACCGAACAGCGCGCCCAGCTGCAGGCCAACAAGTGTCACGACCGGCAGCAACGCGTTGCGCAGCGCATGTCTGAAGAGCACGGTTGTCGGCGACAACCCCTTGCTGCGCGCCGTGGTGATGTAGTCCTCGTTGAGCACTTCAAGGACAGAAGAACGCACCTGCCGGATCAGCACGCCGGTGAATCCGGTGGCAAGTGCCAGCGACGGCATCAGCATCAACTGCAGCGAGCCCAGCGGATCCTGGAAAAAGGGCAGATAGCCCGATGGCGGAAGCCAGCGCAGCGTGACGCTGAACAGGATGATCAGCATGATGCCGAACCAGAAGCCGGGTGTCGCGATGGCGGTCAGCGCGAACAGCGTGCCCAGGTGATCGGGGAGACGCCGGTAGTAGACGGCGGACACGACGCCGATGGGAATGGCGATCGTCACCGAAATCAGGAGAGCCATGATCGCGAGCTGAACCGTGGGCACGGCGCGCGCAAGAATGGCCGGACCGATAGCCTCGCCCGTGCGCAGCGACCTGCCGAGGTCGCCGGTCACGACCTGGGCCACCCAATTGCCGTAACGTACGAGAATAGGCTGATCGAGCCCCAGTTCCTGTCGCAGCGCCTCATAGCGCTCGGCGTTGCGCGCGCCTTCCTCGCCCAACAGGGCGGCCGCGGTGTCGCCGGGAAGCACCGACACGATGATGAACGCAATAACGCTTACGAGAACGACGACCACGGCCGCGGAGGCCAGCCGACGCATCAGATAGCCAAGCATTTGCTGTCCCAGTTGCGATTCGCGGGAGCTGAATCCCGCGGGTGAGGGGCCGCGGCACTGCGGCCCCTCCACGAACCCACGCTACGAAGCAAGCCACGCGTAGCGGAGGTTATAGTCGGAATCGATGCCTCCGATCCCGGGCGCCATGGCCAGCATCTTCGGCGCACGGAACGCGATGAAGTGGTAGGCATCCTCGTAGAGAATCCGCTGGATGTTCTTGTAGATCTCAGCGCGGGCCGCGGTGTCGCCGGTCCTCGAAGCCTCGGCCCAAAGAGCATCCACCTTGGGATTGGAGTAACCCGCCCAGTTCGCGTCCGATCCCGTCATCGTTTCGCGGCGGAACAGTGGATCGACCAGAGCGGTGTTGCCGTGCGACAGCGCCTCGAAATTGCCCGTCCGGCCCGACTCCACCCAGGGCGTGCGGTCCATCGTCTCGATGTTGAGCGTGATGCCGACCTCGCCGAGCATGGCCTGCATGATTTCGAGCGGTTGCAGGTCCTTGGGCCTGTTGATGACTTTGACCGTCAGGGAAACGCCGTCGGCATATCCCGCATCGGCAAGCAGCTGGCGCGCCTTTTCCGGGTTGTATTCGTAACGCGGCAGGCTTTCGTCATAGCCCGGCACGCCCGGATACCAGCCCCAGTAATAATGCGGCTTGCCGCGGCCGAAAGTGAGCGCTGCCGCCATAGCCTCGCGGTCCACCGCATGCTGCAGCGCTTGACGCAACCGGACATCATGCGCGAATGGGGTCGAGGCGTCTTCCTTGGAGCTGATGTAGAAGCTCGGCTGGCCGGTGTCTCGGCCCGGCTGCGCGTAGATCTGGATGCCTGCCGCTTCGAGGCTGTCGAGGTCCTGCTCCAGCGGGTCCATGATGTGCACATTGCCGGCGCGCAGTTCGAGCGCTGACACGGATTGATCCGGCATCTGCCGGATCGTGAAGCGATCCGCATAGGGCAGGGGCTTGCCGTCGAGGCCCGATTCCCAGTGACCGGAGAAGGCCACCAGCTCGACGCGATCATCCACCAGCCAGTTCTCCACCGCATAGGGACCGCTGCCCACCGGCTTGTGCGCGAACGCCTCGTCGCCCATGGATTCGACGGCCTGCTTGGAGACGATGTAGACATTGGTGGCGTTGGCCGCCGTCATGGTCAGGCGGAACAACGGCTGCGGCGACTTGAATTCGAGATCCAGCGTGTGGTCGTCCACGACGGTCACATTGACAAGTTCGCTCACCGAGGTCTGCACCGCCGATTTCTCATGGTCGCGGGCGCGCTCGAGATTCCATTTCACCACTTCGGCGGTGAGATCCGAGCCGTCGTGGAATTTGACGCCCTGGCGCAGCGTCATGCGCGCCGTGGTTTCGCTGGTTTCCTCGAAACCGGTGGCCAGTTCGTAGCCAAGCTCGAACTCGTCCGTCGTACCGGGCTTCAGACGGTAGCTGAAGAGCGAGTCGAACATCAGCGACATGATGCGCGTCCGCGCATTGGCGAGATGCGGATCAAGGCTGTCGATCGCCAACAGCTCAGCGAGCACGATCGTGCCGCCGCGGCTCACTGAGTTTGCGGCGAAGGCGGGCAGGCCGGTCTGCGCCAAAACCGCAGATGCAGCCGTTCCGACCAGGAGCTGCCTTCGAGAAATTTTCATCACGCTATCCTCCCTTTGTCTGCAGTGAAGAACAATCATGTTGTTCAGTCAATACTTGATTAGTAATCAAGACATGGTACTTTGATCACCCGCTTCACACAGGAACGGCCATGCACAAGGAACTGCCAAGCAACACGAGGCCGACGTTGCTGCTCACGGCATCCGAAGCCGCCGCTCGGCTCGGGGTTAAGAAAGACACGGTCTATGCCTACGTCTCGCGAGGCCTTCTGCGTCGCCGCGAGGTGACCGGCACGAACGAAAGCCTCTACGATCCGGCAGAGGTCGAGGCTCTGGCCGCGCGGGCGCGCAAGGCGGCGCCTCAGGCCGTGGCGCCGGTGTTCCGCTCGGCGCTCACCACCATTGCCAACGGAGAGCCTTATTTTCGTGGGCTGCCGGCGTGCCGGCTGGCTGTGGAAGGCCGCTTTGAAGACGTCGTGCGGCTGCTCTGGCAGGGGCATTTTGAAGCCGGCGCCGAGACGCTGTTCCCGCCGCGCCGTGCCGAGCCCGCCCTCGCAGCCATCGGTGCGCAGATCGGGAAGGATGCGCTTCCGCTCGAACGCATGCGCTGTCTCGTCCCGTTCGTCGCCGCCGAAGACCCGTTGCGCCACGACCACGGCCATGAGCAGGTGATGGGCAAGGCGGCGCATCTGATGGTCCGCCTGCTTTGTGCCATGGAGGAACTGTCTGCGCCAGTCGACGAGAGCATCGCCGCACTGGTCTGGAGCCGTCTGTCGCCAAAAGCTGCAACGCCGGGGTTGCTGCGCGCGCTCGATGCGACGCTCGTGCTGGCGGCGGATCACGACCTGGGCGCTCCATCGACCGCCGCCGTGCGGCTGGCCGCGGCCGTGCGGGCGGATATCTACGCGGTGGTCACTGTCGGGCTCAACAGCGGCGGCGGTGTCGTGCAAAGCGCTTCGACGCTTTCCATCGAAAACGATCTCTCTGAGCTGAACGTGCAGGACAATGTCGGCCGATTTGTCGGCGATCAGCTTCGCCACGGCCGCGAGATGCGGGGATTTGGCCATCGCGCATACCCCGACGGCGATCCGCGGGCCCGGCTGATACTCGACCTGCTGCGGCAATGCGGCGAGGCGGCAGATGATGTCGCTCGCCTTGACGAAATCGTCGATATCCAGCTCAGGCGCGGACGTGAGCCGCCCAATATCGGCTTCGCGATCGCCGCCGTCGTGCACTGCGCCGGAATGCGGCGCGGTGCCGGTGAGCTTATTTTCAACTATGCCCGCATGGCCGGCTGGGTTGCTCACGCCATGGAGGAATATGATGCACCGACAAGTCTGCCGCGTCTGAAATCGATCTATGTCGGCCCGAACCCAACCCGTGCCGCAGGCTAGTGCTGTCCCAACGACCTCAAATTTCGGAACCAGCGTCTCATGTCCAACTCTAACGTCTCCGCTACCTTCCGTCCGGTCGCCGTGCCGCGGCTGTACGTTGTCGTGGCCCGGCAGATCGCCAATTACATCCGTGACACACCGCTCGAGCCGGGCGCTCAGCTGCCGCCCGAACGCGACCTGGCCCAGCAGCTCCAGGTGAGCCGCACCACGGTGCGGGAGGCCATGATCGCGCTCGAAACGATGGGCATCGTTGAAGTACTGGTGGGAGACGGCACCTATGTGCGCGCCCGCCTTGCCTCCGGCACGCTGCCGTGGGACCGCGAGGGCGATCCCGGCCCGGGTCCGCACGAGCAGTTCCGCATGCGGATGCTGGTGGAGTGCGCTGCCGCGGAAGACGCGGCGCGAAACATCACCCCCGAGGAGCTTGCGCGACTGCGGGAACTGGTGGCGGCCATGGAGGCGGACATAGACGGCCCCACTGCGGAGATGAATCGGCAAGCTTTCCACGACGTGATCGCCGTAGCCTCGCGCAACAGCATCTTCGTCGACACCATACGCGACCTCTGGCGTCTGCGTGGCGGCGCGATGTGGAAGAAGATCGCCGCGCGCGTGGTGCAGCCTGAGCATCACGTCCTTGCCCTCGCTCACCGCAAGGAGATTCTTGCCGCGCTTGAGAAGCACGACCCGGACGCAGCGGCGGCGGGCATGCGGCGACTGCTGGATCGCATCAGGCAGCGGTATTTCGACGACATCTCTGACTGACCTCTCATAAACGTCGCCAGGCAAATTGACCCCGCTGGGGCAAAGGTATAATGGTCCAACCATTGTACGTTTGCAAGTGGAGGACAATGAAATGGCGCAGCGGCTGAATCAGGTGGATTATGACGTCGTGGTCGTGGGCGGCGGGGCTGCCGGCGTCGCTGCGGCAGTGGCCTCCGCCAAAAACGGCGCACGCACGCTCCTGGTTGAGGCCGGTCCCATGCTTGGCGGCGAAATGTTGAGCGGCCTGCCTATCGACGGCTGCATCTCGACGCGCGGAGAATGGGTGGTGGGCGGCGTGGCACGCGAAATCTTCGCCGAAGCCGAGCGGCTCGGCGGTTATGTCGGCCACTTCTATGATTGGCGCACCATATGGGTGGTCTGCGTCGACCCCGAGGTTATGAAGATCGCCGTGATGAACGTGGTGCGGCGAGCCAATGTCGATGTCCTGCTTTATACGTTCGCGGAAGACGTCGTGGTGCAGAACGGCACCGTTACGGGCCTTGTCGTGCTCAACAAGAACCAGCGTACGCTGATCCGCGCCCAGGTGTTCATCGACGCTTCGGGCGATGGCGACGTGGCGGTGATGGCTGGCGCGCAGTACGAGAAGGGCGGCAGGGACGGGACCGAATTCCAGCCGGTCAGCCTTGTGTTCCGCATGGCGGGCGTGGATGTCGGCCGCTTGATGAACTTCGTGGCCGAACATCCCGACAATGTGGCTGTCGGCGAAAACCCCTACTACGCCGACATTCCGCGGGAAGAGCAGGTCCGCCGCCTGGTCGAGCAGGGCTTTCCCAAAGTCTTCTTCGTCGCCAACGGCCCCTTGATCCAGGACGCCATCTCAAAAGGACTGCTGCACGAGACGGCGCTCATCGGCATCGGTCCGGTATCGATGGCGCGGCGCGAGATTTACTGCAACACGACCCGCATAGCCAATGTCGACGCCACGCGCACCGATCAGCTCTCGAAGGCTCTGCCCGATCTGATGGATCAGGTGTGGACCTGTGCCGCTTTTCTTAAGACCGCCGTGCCGGGCTTCGAGGAAGCGGTCTATTCAGGCATCGCGCCGCGGATCGGGATACGCGAAACCCGGCGAATCATCGGTGACGAGGTGCTGACGGCAGAAGACGTCATGTCGGCCCGCAAGCGGGAGGATGGCGTCGCCAAGGGCTGCCATCACATCGACATTCACGGTGCCGGCCGCGATCAGCTGCGCAGGCCCATTCCTGACGGAGGCTCATACGATATTCCCTTCGGCTCGCTCGTCGCCAAGGGGCTCGAAAACGTCATGATGGCCGGCCGCTGCCTTTCCGCCACGCGTGAGGCACACGGGTCGGCCCGCGTGATGGGAACCTGCATGGCGATGGGGCAGGCGGCGGGCACCGCCGCCGCCATGACGAGCATCGCCGGCTCGGGTCGTATCCGCGACCTGCCGATTGCCGACCTTCGCGCGCGTCTCAAGGAACAGGGCGCTGTGCTCGACGGGACGTATTAGAACGTCGGATTCTCAAGCTGAATTGAAAGGATCGCCTTCACCTGGGGGAACATCCTGGATATGTAATTCAAACCGAGCTGAGCGCACGGTGGCGCTGCGTTGTGACGGCGCACTGCCGCAACGGCAGTCGACGCAGGCTGCGGCAATGCCGCGGCGACAGTTTCTGCCGCGCAGCGACTATACGGAGGTCAGCGCCGAATCGGTCGGCCTCGACGGCGGAACCCGCAACACGGCGCCGTTGAGCCGCCTGACGCACGCGCACTGGCGATTTTCGGAACGGTTGGACGACGGGAATTCTTTCAGAAGGGGCGCTGCCGCCTTGACGTGCCTCTGGCGCTAACCTATGGAGATTGCGACGTTCGGGGCCTCGTGGCGGAGTGGTTACGCAGAGGACTGCAAATCCTTGTACCCCGGTTCGATTCCGGGCGAGGCCTCCAAAAATTCCATTGGAAATTCAATAGGTTCCTATTTTTGGGTGCGGCGCTGCTGCCGCCGCTTATGCTCCCGCTTGGCGTGGGCTCAAAGCGGGTATCGGTGTTCCGCCCGGAATTGGGCGGAAACAATAAGCTGGATCCGGCGCTCAATTCTCCGGTTGAGCGTCAGCCAGGTTATCGGCCGACAGGAGCCCGTGCGATTTGGCATAGGCGACGAGACCCTTGCGCGCTTCCTCGCAATGGGCCGGGTCCATGGTAGCGGCGAAGCAGGCTTCCAGAGCGCTTTCGTAGATCGGGCCCTCCTGGACCGGGGATGCGAAAAGCGCCGCCATCGCCTCCGTGGGCGTATAGACCTCGGTTACGGGTTCGCCGGGCCGAAGGACGAGGCGTACAGGCATGTCGAACTGCTCGACGGCGAAGCGGTGCATGACTTCCTCCCTTTTTCGCCCTCAAACGCTCTTGCGGCGCCGAGGTTCCGCGTCGGAAGATGTGTGCGGACGCGGGCCGGCCCATGTGCCTGGTAAAGCGTTCGCTTCCCGTTTTGCGCTTGGTGAATGCAAAGCCGCGCGTCAGGATTCATTGACGCTGCGGCCGTTTTTTGCCACATGACCGGACGGGAAAAGGCGCCGGCGGCGATGCGGGGGTGCGGCCGGGCCAGGTCATGGCATCTGATGCAAGCGCGCATGCCGCGCGGGATTCGAGAAATGGAAATGAGCGCCGACTTTGCCGTGCAGCGCGCAATGATGATCGAAGGACAGCTGCGCACGCGGGATGTCAATTACGTGCCGCTTCTGGAGGCGATGAGAGACATTCCGCGTGAAGCTTTCGTGCCCGGGCCGCGAAAGAGCCTGGCCTATATGGACGAGGATCTTGCGATCCGGCTAGCGGACGGCGGGCGGCCCGCCCGTTTCCTGATGGAGCCTGCGCAATTCGCGCGTCTGGTGCAGCTTGCGCGTGTGAAATCTTCCGATCTCGTGCTTGATGTGGGCTGCGCCACCGGCTACTCGGCGGCCGTTCTTTCCAGAATGGCGAGCTTCGTGGTGGCGCTCGAATGCGATCCGGATCTGGCGGAGACCGCTTCTGCCACGCTTGCCCAGCTGGATTGCCTCAATGTCACCGTCGTCACCGGCGATCTGGAGAAGGGGCATCCGGACGAGGGGCCCTATGACGTTGTCATGCTTGGCGGGGCGGTCGATTACGTGCCCGATGCTCTGTTGCAGCAGCTTGCCGAAGGTGGCAGGTTGGTGGCGGTCATCGGCGAGGGCAATGCGGCGCGTGCGCATCTCTTCATCAAGGAGAACGGCTTCGTCTCCTCCCGGCCGGACTTCAATGCGGCGGTCAAGCGGTTGCCGGGCTTCCGCGAGGAAGCGGGTTTTGTTTTCTGAGTGTCGGGTTCCGAGTATTTTTGTCCTACGTTCTGTTGCCGATGCGCAACGGATTTGATCGCATGGATGTTGTAACGTCCCGCTTGCACGGATGGTTGCAGTTGCAACCCGTGTTGAGGGGAGGGCGCATCCGCGGCCGAATCGGCTGAAAATCGTTTGAAGCGGAGCTTCCCTCGGGGGTCCGCGCAAGGGTGAGGTGGATCGTGTCGTTTTTACGAAGTCGCATCCTGGCGGCGCTTGCGGTTTCTGCGCTGATTCTCTCGCCGGTGCAGTCGGGCGCCGAGACGATTCAGGGGGCGCTTGCCAAAGCCTATCGCAACAATTCCAGTCTGAACTCCTCGCGCGCCGGCGTGCGGGTAACGGATGAGAATGTGGCGATCGCGAAATCGGGAATGCGACCGCGAATCGCCGCAACGGGAAGCGCATCCCTCGCGACCAGAGGCAGCACTGAAATCCGGGCCGGCGAGTTCGGGATTA
>Ga0065720_1019973_pt1 | contig 18137 bp, 18 predicted proteins | sample Thericmetagenome_FD_59107 | JGI IMG/M metagenome (GOLD analysis project Ga0065720, IMG submission 59107) | Thermophilic microbial communities from the Joint Bioenergy Institute, California, USA of rice/straw/compost enrichment - eDNA_2 v2... | ecosystem: Engineered > Solid waste > Grass >...
AAAAAAAAAAAAAAAAAAAAAGACAATTGCTAAACAAGATATGAGCGAATATCTCTGAAAAATCTTTTGAAAGTATAGCTTTCTTTGAAAAATTAATAACATGATGTTATTAATATGAGATGAAAGAGAAAGGGTTATCACTATCAAAGGGGTGAAGAATAGATATTTCTTAGATTCAAAAAATATTTTTTATATGAAAATCAAGTTTCACTTTCAAATAAACAGAAATAAAATCCAGAGTGATGATCCCAAAGTTCTTTATCGTAGCAGCCATCATGTTTCTCTTTGCATTAGTTATCTTTTTCTTCCCTGATAAAACTTCAAAAGAGCTCCAAGCTGAAAAGAACAATCAGTTTAAGAATCTTTAACAAACATGAGATCTAGAAATTGAAATTCTTTTGCAGCACCAAATAAAAAGATTCTTAGTTGTAAAAAGGGAATTGTTTAGTTTATTAAACAAGTTCTTCCTTTAGTCTATCTATATGTTTTTAATACATTTTTCAAAAAGCTAATCTGTATGCATATTCCTTTTATCAAGATAATCTCTTCGACTTATTTCTACCTTCCATCTCAACCGTAAATATATGTGCCTTAATTATTATACGCACTTAACATCTTGTTTTCTTCAAATCCATTCAACCGAATGTAAAATAATAAATTTCAGGCATCATATCACCTTCCATAACTGATTTCAAAATGATTTCACCAGAGGAAGCTTCTATAATGATAGTTTGCTGACGGAGATTGAAAACATTAGTCCTGAACTCGAAGTCAGTAGAGCTATCAATTTGATTAAAAGCGCTTAATCAAGATAAAATGCTGTAGCCCATTTGAGTGCGTATCTGAAGTACTCAGGCCTATCTCTTGTTGAGGAAAGAAATCATCAGTTTAGCGATAGATGAAAAATTTCGCATGCTTGTTAATGCGTTTCCTCCGAAGGGTATTAATGCTAACGGCCCATAAAAACCATGGAATATATAAAAGCGTTATTTTTTGTTTGATCTAATAAAAGGGAATAATTTCACTAGTTAGAAGTTTCTACTTCACAATAGTTTTTTCCTTCCACATAAGAGAGATTAAAATATCTAAACCCTTGGACAGGGGATCAATTCTTGCTTTTTTATAACGTTTCTCAATTTGTTAGTAGTACTCTTCCGTGATTCTACTAGTGATAGCTGCAATTGCTAGAAACTTCTATGCCATAAAATATGCTCTTGATACCCTAATTAGTACTTCTTTAGTCTTAATGAAAAAGGGAAAATACATATTGAGGTCTAAATAGCTGTACATATGTCTCTGGAGGAATGAGCTGTTTCAAATGAGAACAAATGAATTCAACGATACATCTTCTTAGAACACAGTGTATTTGAAGGAGACGAGCCTCTGCCTTCTGTCTTAAAATAAAGAATAGAGAATAGGCAGAGATAAAATTTTAAGATCTGAGTTATTTCTCCATCAAGAAAGCCTCGTACTCAAAACAACAGAACTTCTGTTGATTGAAGATGTTCCTGATCTGTTTTGGATAGGGTTTATTTGGTGAGTATGTTTCTTAAATAAAACACAGTCCATGCCCTAAATTTGAAACTCGAATTTTGTTTACGTTGATAAAACAAATATTTTGAATTAATAGAAACAATCTGATTGGCTCAAAAACTTTAGACTCTTAGGTAAATCTGCCCACAGATAAGATCAATACATATTGAATGGTTAAATTTTCTGTTTGACACACTTAGGTTCAGTGGGAAGTTCATCTCTGTACGAAGAGACTGATGACTTGGTTTAGTAAAAGATCAATATGGTTCATTGTTGACTAGATGGCCAGTGAACTCAGATCGCTGGTTGATGAGACAAGAAACATGTTTTCAATTCTCGCCTGTTGAATTCATATATAATATATTATCGCCAACCTTTCGATTAATTGCATTTATCAATACGATATATTTTTGTTTCTGATAAAATATACATTGAAATTTGTAAAATGGGCTGCAAACCCTCCAGAGTCCACAGTCTTAAATTTCCATTATCTAAGAAAAAAGAAGATGCTACAACTGTAAATGGCGACACTTCTCGTGAAAATATAACTGATGGAGGTAATTATCTTAGGTGGCTGGGATATCACACACTTAGAGCCAGAAATTCTCAAGAATTTTAAGGTTAACCCAACAAACTTCATCAGGAAGAAAGAGACTAACATCCGTGACACATATAAGATTCTATCTCCGCCCTTAGGACGAGGTAATAGAGAAACTCAAATTTATTCATCTGATAGGTGCCTATGGGGAGGTGCGAAAAGCAATACACAAGCTAACTGGTGTTGAATATGCAATCAAGATAATCCCATATTCAGACCATGATGACGATGATGAGGATACCTTGATGAATGAGGTTAACATTCTAAAATCATTGGTAATTTATGTTATTTTTCCTTAAGTCGCTAGGATCATCCCAACATCATGAAAATATCCGAGTTTTACAGAGACGACAAATACTTCTATATAGTGAGTGAGTACTGCGCGGGCGGTGACTTGTTTGACAAGATTAAAGAGTCAACATTTAATGAAAAAGAAGCCGGCATTATTATGCAGCAAATTCTAAGTGGAATTAACTACTTGCATAAAAACGGAATTGTTCATCGGTAATGCCATGGGTTCAAAAGTAATCTTTAGTGATATCAAGCCTGAAAATATACTGTTTGACAAACGTGGTCCAAACGCAATCGCAAAAATCGCTGATTTTGGAGTCTCAAGGACAGTAAAGAAGGGAAAGAAGATGCATAAACCTGTTGGAACGGTAATTTTGATTGGATTTTCTGTAACGTAATAGAGTTATTACATCGCTCCTGAGGTCCTCAAGGGTAACTATAATGAAAAATGTGACATCTGGTCCTGTGGTATCATTCTCTATATGATGCTCAGTGGTAAACCTCCCTTCGGAGGAAGGACTCCAAGTCAAATTGAAACAAGAGTTATTAGAGGAAAATATAATCTCTCAAGTTATATTTGGAAAACAATATCGATAGAAGCCAAGAGGTTTATTAAAAGACTACTTGAATACGATCCAGACAAAAGAGTATCTGCTGCCCAGGCTGTGAAAGACCCCTGGTTTAACAAACTTGCCTTGAGAAAACTGGATAGGCGTACTACAAAAGTCGCAGTGGAGATTCTTAAAAATTTACAGAATTTCCAGGCAAAGAAGACTTTTCAGGATGCCGTCTGGGTTTTCATGGTAAGCCACTTTGCTGCCGAGGATGAGAAACAAAAACTAACAAAAGTGTTCTCGGAATTGGATGAGAATAAAGATGGCAACTTAACTAAGGAGGAAATTATTGCTGGTAAGTTAAAAAATGAATTTCTTATGATAATAGGGTACAAGAAGTTCAATCTGAACGACATCTCTGAAGAAGAAATCAATGAGATCTTTGCAAGAATTGATAGAAATTCTAACGGGTCTTTGGATTATTCAGGTGAAGGATCTCAAATTTATTTTTTAATCCATTAGAATTTGTTATTGCTGCAATCGACAAAAGAAAATTATTGGCTAAAAAGAACTTGGAAGCCACATTCAAAATGATAGATAAAGTAATTCTTTTTGAAATTTCGCATAATAGCTTAGGATGGCAGTAAATTCATTTCCGCAGAGGAACTGAAGGAATTTTTTATGGGGCCAAATGCGGGTAATGAATGGGATGATAGCCTCTGGAAATTACTCGTAAAGGAGGTTGATGCTAATTCTGATGGACAGGTAAGAAATCCCATGAATAAATTAATTTGGAAAGATATCATATGCTGAGTTCAAAGAAATCATGTTCAAACTACTATAAATTAAGACTTACTACAGTTTCTGAGCGAGCCTGTTTTGATTTATTCACACTTTATCTATCTTTATTTCTTTTTTCCACCAATTCTTAGTATTGTCTTATTATATGCATTAGTGCAATGCATGACATATTTTTGTAACTATAGAGATACCATATTTAGACAAATAAAATTCCGCATATAGAAATACTCAGCTGGTTACTTAAGCAATCTCAACATCATATCCTTAAATTCTTTCAAAGATAGCTATAGGTTTATTAAATCATTCTCTATGTCTTACTTGACCGTCCTGATTTTGATCAACTTCACTTATTAACTGCTTAATAGTGGCTTCATTTACATTCTCACTTGGACTAAAGAGCTCCTTTAGTTCAGCTATAGAAAGATAACCATCTCCATCCTTAAAATATTAGAGGATACATTGAAAGAGATACCTTATCAAAGACCTTGAAAGCAGCCTCGAGCCTCTCAGTTGAAAGAACTTGCTTTTTGTTTATAGTAGCAGCAACAAATTCTTGTAATTAGAATATTAAAGTTCTGTTATACCTGTATAATCAATTGTGCCATTGCGATTAACATCAATTTCTGACATCAGTTTCTTGATATCCTCGATGTTGTAAGCTTTGCCGAATACCTTTTCGTATCCTAGAATCTTTGAAATTATTCAGGCGACAATTACCTTGCTTGATTTCCTCCATAGTAACAATACCATCCTTATCCTTGTCAAGCAGTTGGAAGGTTTGAATCAATTGATTTCTTTCTTCCTTGGTTGACAGGTATGTGGTCAAGTAGATCCAGATAGCTCCTTGCAATTTTTGTCCAGCCTAGGCGATTAATTAGAATTCTTTGGAGACTATACTCTAAAGTTCTTGAGAGAATTAAGAGTTTGGATAGCCAGGGGTTTATCAAGATTATTCTCAGCAATTTTAGCAAACCAAGGGTGTTGAAGAGCTTCCTCAGCAGATAATCTTGCTTTTGGATCAACAACCAAAAGTTTTTTTATGAGGTCCTTTGCTTCTTCAGAAACGTAAACCCATTCTTGATGCTTAAATTCCCACAGTCCTCTGACGACTTTTTCTAAGATTTGTTTCTCAGTTTTGCCTTCAAAAGGTGGGCGTCCACAAAGCATAATATAAAGAACCACACCACAAGACCAAAGATCACATTTTTCATTATAATTCTTTTTCAAAACTTCAGGAGCCACATAATAGGCCTATTGAACTATCACAGAAATTGACGATAGATACTGTTCCAGTAGCTTTATTTAGAGACTCATTTGGCTTGAAGTATTCAGATGTTCCAAAGTCGATAACTTTGATTAGTGAATCTGGCTTGGGGGACTCGTAGAGGATATTTTCGGGTTTTATATCTCTATGAGATGAATCAAAAGGGATAGAATAGATATACCTATGGACGATGTTATGCTTATGACAATGATTTATTGCGGACAAAATTTGCTTCATAGCAGTTGCAGCTTGTTTCTCAGTGAAACCATGAGTTTGGATAATTTTATCGAACAGCTCACCTCCATCATAGAATTCAGTGACAATGTATAACTGATTTTCATCTTGATAAAACTCTATGATTTTCATAATATTTGGGTGGTCCTGAAGGATGATTATTCAGCTTAGAACTTGTACCAGATTCTTGACAATAGAGACTTCTGCAAGGATTTTTTTAACTCTTTCAGGATCTCCTTTTTGCTTGTTAATAATTTTGACTGCTCTAACAAGGCCAGTTTTATTATGGATGGCTTTCTTGACTTCTCCATACCCACCTATAAATTGAGACCAAAATAGCGTGTTTACCTTTTCCTAAGGTACTGACAAAGGTGTAATCGTTATTTATGTTTCCCGGGTTCTCTTTAATGAAATCCTTGTGAGATATTTTTAAGTGTTTAGTTTGGTTGTCTGCTAAAATGAGGAAATTTAAGATATTCTAAACCTGATGTTTGGTCAACTGTTTTCGGATTACTAGCATTAGTTGAAGCAGAGCACCCCATTGTTAAGAAGAGTTATATTTACTAAATAGTGTGATTTGATAAAAATAAATTTTAGAGCTACTTTTGAGAGAATGCACTGAAGACATACAGTTTGTATCGGAAGAGAAAGTGTTTAAATGGGAAAATTACTGGAAAGCGATATCAATCAGACATTCTTTGTTCTATGACTAAATTACTATTTTTTGATGAGTCTTAACATCATAGTTTTAAATTCGCTCAATGAAAGCTAAAATGTAAATGAAATTCAGAAAGAAAAAAGAATACTCTGCCGTCTGAGTTTTGATCCACTTCCTCAATCCATCCTTTCCAAACCGCTTCATCCACGTGCTTAGCATTACCGAAAATTTCTCTAAGTTCATCAGCTGTAATATAACCATTGCCATCCTACGTCGTCAGTCTCAAATTTTCACTATTACCTTATCAAAAATTTTGAAGGCTGTCTCGAGTCTCTCTTTGGATAGCAAATTCACTTTATCAATGGTAGCAATAACGAATTCTGTATGACTTAGCCAAAAATTCATCTATTTTACCTGTATAATCAATTGTACCACTATTATTGTTATCTAGTTGCTTCAAAATAAGATCGGCATCCAATTCTGGAGCCTCAGAGCCTAGAATAGTTCTATAGCCTATCATCTATCAATAAATGCTACACGAGATATTACCGTTAATAATTTCTTCTCTAGTAAGCTTTCCATCTCCATTAGTATCCAATGCCTGGAACGTCTTAAGCAAATCATTTTTTTCTTCTTGAGTAGCCAAATAAGTGACCAAGAAGACCCAGGTTGCCTCTTGCAGCTTTTGGCCTGCCTAACATACTTATATTCCATTATCATTTCTTCTTACCCTGAAGTTCCTAAGATTTTTCAAAGCCTGAACAGCCAGTGGCTTGTCAACAGAGTTTGGACCAAGGGTCTTTTGGAACCAGGGATCATTTAGCGCAGCTTCTGCGGATATTCTCTTAGCAGGATCATATTCAAGCATTTTGTAAATAAGTTTCTTGGCATCATCTGAGACCTCTTTAAACTCTCTGTGGTCCAATTTGACGTGACCTCTAAGAACATTTTCCAAAATTTCGTTATCATCGGCTCCATTGAAAGGTGGGAATCCACATAGTAAAATATAAAGAATGACACCGCATGACCAAATATCACACTTTTCATCATACTTTCTCTTTAAGACTTCAGGGGCGATATAATATGGCTTGAATGTCAAACAAGTTAGTGAATTCTATACAGTTCCAAAACGTTGTGTCAATTTCTTAGAAGGGTCAAAAGCAACAGAAGTACCAAAGTCAATTAACTTTAAAAGGGCATCATCTGCCTTAGAAGCAAGCAGAATATTTTCTGGCTTCAAGTCACTATGATTCAGACCCTAGTAATAGACTCATACCGATGAATGATGTTATTCTTGTGGCAGTAATTTACTGCACTTAGAATTTGCTTCATGGTTTTGGCAGCTTCTTTTTCGGTAAAGTATTCCTTTTCAGTAATCTTGTCAAATAATTCTCCTCCTTCAAATAATTCGGTCACAACGAAAAAGTGCTTTTTATCCTCGTACGTTTCGAAGACTTTCATAATGTTCGGATGGTCCTACAATGGTGAACTCTACTTAGAGAAGCCTGTACCAAATTTCGCAATATCTCAACTTCGTTCATCAATCTCTTTTGTTCTTCAGGACTAAGCATGGATTTCTTGATTGATTTGATAGCCCTAAAAACCCCAGATTTTTTATGTTTTGCTTTAGTAACTACACCAAAAGCACCTTGCAATTTTAGAGAGAGCGAAATTATCTATACCCACTCCAAGTCTGTTCAGGAATGTATAATAGTCAGTAATTTTGCCCTTTCTGCTAGCAACGAAATCGCTTGTGCTAATTTTTACATCTTGATATTATTAAACAATTCCGCTTAGTTACCTGAGCCTATTGGAACGATTCGAGGATTATCCTTCTTCGAAGGTGAGTCATACTCAACTGGCTTTGTGGCTCCACAACCCATTTCTCTATTTAAGACAATGATAAATTATATTTTCAATATTTAGTTTTATCACAGTTTCAATTAAATTCCTTCAATAGCAATATAGAATAGACCAAGAGATGCCTAAAGACAAAGGCTCCTAAGTTAAATAATCTCTGTTTGTTAGGTTTTGCCTATCAGTACTCTTTTAATAAAAAAAATAGAGTGAAAATCATAGAGAATAATAATTTGATAGAAATAAAAAGCATGGTATTTTTAGAATAATCTTTTCGGCCCAGGCAAACAGCAATTGGAATTGTATTCTTGTTAATTCTCAGTTTGTTTTAGCTATTGGGTTTGGCCAAGACAAGTTAAATATGATAGAGAAATTCACATTTTCTTTCAAGCTAACCAGCTTTTATCTCATGCTAAAGAAGAGTCCTCTACAGGATTGGTACGAGAATCAAAAACAGTATAACAAGTTTTTTTCTGTGTGTTACTTGAAAACTTGAGACTTGAATATCCTCAGAATCGATAAATTTTAATCTGAGACCAAACTTTCTCTCACAAAAGCTTTCCCAGAATACATCATGGCAGCAAATTCTAATGTTCAGCAACTACCTTTGAGACTCTCAGTACGAAAACATTGAGATATCTTTATAAATTGTCTAGGAAGACTTCAGAGTAGCTGAAGGTAATCAAGAATTTCGTTTTATTGCAAGATGCTTTGATGTCTGTGTTACAAATATGAACGAAAAGAGACTAGACCCTTACCAGAAAGAATGCATGTCTACATGCCTTAAAAACTTAGCAGGAGCTTCCATTGAAATGATGAATACCTTGGAATTGCTAAAGCCATCTGCAAACTAAGTCCAAAATGCACTGATGCATAGTTTAAAATATATGAAGATGTATTTGTACTCTTTCTGTGTGCATATTATTCGCAAAGTCTCTTAGTCTTCTCTTCTCTAAGAATCCTCTAAACCAACACCGAAAGATGATGTAGCACTCATAATCAAGTGTCTTAAGAATTCAGAGCCTAATATCGTAGGTCCTCTTATAGTAAGCCTTTATGATAAAGCGCGTATATTTAAGGATTTATTTCAAATAAATCTTTATAACAAATATTTTTTTTAAATGTTCAAGACAGCTCTCATCGCTCTTTTGGTCGTCTCCGCAATTGCTGTCGAGATCGACACCTCTGTTTTCTTGGACAGAGATCCCACTGAAATCGAAATGAGACAGCTTTACAACCAATTCCTCAAGATTGCCTTTCTCCCTGTTGAAGATACTCCTGCTAGATACGCTTACTTCACAAAAGAAGTTATGGAAATAATTAACCACAATAGAGATTCAACCAAGACTTGGACAAGAGAAGTCAATCAATTTACCGGATTCACACTTGAAGAACTCACTGGCCACGCAATTATGACACCTCAAAATTGCTCTGCAACAAATGAGGATGCTATTTCTGCTTATCCAGATTTCAATATCGGAATCACTGAATTTGATTGGAGACTCAAGGGCATTGTTAGTCCAGTCAAGAACCAAGGAAAGTGCGGATCCTGCTGGACCTTCTCCACTACTGGAGCCTTGGAATCTCACTGGGCTCTCCACACTAACAGTGCTCCTCTTAACCTCTCTGAACAACAGCTTATTGACTGTGCTGGAGACTTCAACAATCACGGATGCAATGGTGGTCTTCCTTCTCAAGCTTTTGAATACATCAGATATAACGACGGTATTGATTCTGAAGATGCTTATCCTTATCTTGGTGTTGACAGCACATGCAAGTTCAACAAGTCTGCTGTTGCTGCCAAAGTCTACTTCGGATCTTACAACATCTCTCAAGGTGATGAAACTGCCCTCACCCAACAACTCGTCCTCAGAGGACCCGTCAGTATTGCTTTCCAAGTCACCAAGGACTTCACTTCTTACAAGTCTGGTGTTTATACCTCCACTGAATGCGGAAGCGGTCCTGCTGATGTTAACCACGCTGTCTTGGCTGTTGGTTTCGGCTATGACCCTAGCACCAAGTTGAACTATTGGATTGTCAAGAACTCTTGGGGTGAGTCTTGGGGAAATAAAGGATATTTCTGGATCCAAAAGGGAGTTAACATGTGCGGTGTTGCCACTTGTGCTTCCTTCCCTAATTTGATCGGAATCTAACCTAATCTAATCAAGAATAATTGATGCATAGGGGATTCTTGTTATGATAAATGAACATTGAATTTAAAAACATATCTATCTACATATGAAACCTTTTATGCAGAATCTAGGATTAAAGCTAAAGCTTTAATGAGATAATAAATCAAAATATTCTTCTCTTGTTTTCACCTTCTCTCTAATTTTCTTAAGGGCCTCTCCTCTCTCGATCTCCACCTTGTCAATTTTCTTCCAATCTTGGAAAGTAGTCCACTTAACTCCTCTTTCAGCCAAAATTTTAGTAATAGTGTCTTTTCAATCATTATATTGAATAACTCGATTTTACCTTTAGGGTCATCCTTCTCCCTGAAGTAACCTTTCAGATAATGCTGCTTTAAATTAATAAATGTTTCCTAAAGCTTAAAATCATTGGCAAGTCCATAATTACAATGCTATCTTGGAGAGTTGTATCAATAACACCGACTGGTCCGGTCTTTATCCATCCAGTTACGTAGAGTCCTACCTCCACTTGTTCCTTATTATGCTGGAGTAAGCTCAAGAATAAGACCTTACCTTAGCTAAAACACATCCATGAGAACTTGGGATGATACACTTTTTTTCATCAAAGATTATGTCCTCAATTGGCTTGGATTGATATCCAATACTTCTGAGTAGCACATCACAATCGATAGTAACTCTAGGCTCAGATTCATCAACAATAGCTTCTTGATTGAAAATTTCGCCCTAGGTTCTCTTATTAATCTAGGAAATGCTTACTTTTAGGCGATTCTTAACAAATTCAACTGATTTTATCTTTCCATCTTCTCCATTGAGTTTGGCAGGAGCCATCAAGAACCTAAAAATGATTCTCACTCCTTTAGGTTTGGTCTTTAATAGCTCGTTGAGTTCCTGCTCTGTGATAGTTTTTGCTAGTTTCAACACATCAAACTTTCTTCTGTTGGCTCTTGACCTCACATCCTACAGAGTCAATGTATACAAAATGCTAAGTGCCAAAGTTGTTGTTGCAAATTCATTCATGCTTGTTTCATTCAAACTCTTCTCGATATCTTCCTTGATAATGTAGGTCTCGACATCAGTTAATTTAATCATTTCTCTCAGAGATTTTGTGGTAAAGGCACCTTGAATGGCTCCTCTTCTGCCGACAATGAAAATCTATGCGCTTATTAATCGGCCTTGTTTAAGTACATTTTCTGTGGGATTTGCTTTTCTCAATTCTAGAGTTTTATTATTAATGTCGGTCCCTTCAAGTTCAGATAGACTTCTGGATAATATTCTGGCTACATCAATAGCTACATTTCCATTACTAGAACACTTTAGCCTTTTCCTTAAGAAATTACCCAATAATAACAACATTTCTCATTTTGTGGTCTTTGAAGAGCTTTTCATCAAGGTCGTTATGCTCTGGGTGACTATTATACCTTCCCAAGTTAATTAGTAATCACATACACAAACCAATTAACAATAGATCTTGCTGAATATATGCCCTTTAGCTCATCTTCTCCTGGAAGACCAAGCTTTCTATCACCTTCAGCTCCATAAGCAAGAATTGTTCCTGAATAAAGTGGCCGTAATTCTTTAAGTAAAATATCCTTGCCCTAAAAAATTAGAAGAAAAATTGCGAACAAGAAACCACTTGCACGTTGCCATAGAAATTAGAGTTACGGGCATCTGCAACCTGCAAAATTACATTTTGTGAACACAAAGTACCTTGGAAAACTCACGTAGAATTTTCTTTACATCCTGATGATCAGGAGCCACACCAGTTCTGATAAGGCCAAATGGAAAAGGTAATTTCTCAAAGATATCCACATAGGAGTTGGGAATATCTTTCAGGATTTGCCTTGCCATGTGCATTCCTGCAGGTCCACTGCCAACAACCTAAAGATAAGGAGACTTATTAATGAGGATACACAGAATCTTAGGCCCTTTTTATTATCTGAGCCTGAAAAGCAGTATGTAGAGTGGTAATGCAGAGTTAGAGTTGGGATATATGGAACTGTATGAATTGGGGAGCTACCTGCCCTTAGAAATCTATGAACATTTAGCATAACTTGATGATCTTTGTCTAATAAAATTTAACTTTACAGATAACTTTTGAAATTTGTCGAAATGTCTTCAGCACCTAAGACAACAGATGGCTCAATACTGAGGAAGTTTGAAGCCTCAAAGAAAGAAGAAGATCTCAAAAAGAGGCTCTTCCAGAAAAAGAACTTCTCAAACCAAAATTCTCCCGCAAAACCACCTACTATTTCTAAAGCAACTACCTCAAAAGCTGATTCTCAAAAGAAAGAAGAAAAGCCGGTCACCAGCAAACAGCCCTTGATTAATGTCCCTGAAAAAGCAGTAGATACGTTCCTGAAAGAGATGGAAAACGAATTTAAGGAGTTGAATAAGAGTAAAAAAGTATTATGATTTGAATCATTCCTTAGAACAAATTACTATTGGAATGTTGACTAACCAAACTGAGATTCTGAAGAAGCATACTGAAATTCTGAACCAAAATCAGCAAAATATTGCGCAGATTATCAAGGAGAACTTTAATCCCAATGCGTATAAATTTGAAAATTGCTTTTTTTACTAGCTAGTAGAGGGGCTGCTCAAGCTAGCCTATCTTCCCAAAAAGAAATAATCAAAGAATTAATTACTCCTATCAACAATCAAGTAACTGAGAATATTTTATTGTCTTACATGGCCCTAGGTCGCTGAGATAAAGAAAATATACGAACAAACAAAACAATTAGCAGAGGATGTTGCCAAAAATGTCACTGCTTATAAATCTCTTGCAGAAAGATCAGAACTTGGAACCGGTAGCCAAGCAATCATCCAAGATATACAACAAAGCATGCAAAAATCCTTCGCAAACTACCAAGTAACAAAAGGAAATTGTTCTAATATAAGTAGAGCATGAATAATGACTTAAAGGATATGGTCTACACAGCTCAAGGCAATCTCAGCCAACTCCTTCCTGAAAATCTTCAAATCATCAAGCAAATTTCAAACTTGAATATTGAAGCCTATACCGACTGTATCAATACCTTAAAGAAGCAGATCCAAGACCTTCAAAGAGATGCTGAGAAGGCTGAAAAGGAGCTCGAAGCAAGATATAAAAAGCTAGCAGAGCTTCCTAAACCCTCTTCTATCAAGAAGAATGATCCCTATTATCCCTTGGTTGAAAGCAATCCTGAAACCGCCGAAGAAGTCATAAAGCAAATTAGAACAATTGATTATGTCAATTCCAGACAAATTGTCATGAACAAGCTTGGAGGAGAATTTGACTATGACCAATTCAATGAAGATGTCACTAATATCGCTCAAGAAATAAACGAAATCAACAGCAAATTCCAAGAAGAGTTGCTCAAGTTTAAGATCTATGTTCCTCCTGCCATCGCAATGACCCCAGAAGAAAAAGGTAACTTTCCTTCAAAATAAACTAAATTCTTAGCTCTGCTAAATGCTGATATCAAGCTTCCAAGTATTATTGACGAACTCAAAGCCAGATACAACCTTCCTAAGAAACCAGTTATGCCAAAGCCTCGTCAAGTTGTCCCAACTGAACCTACTTTCGGATTCGGTGATGAGACTCCGGTAAAGGAGCCGACTGGAAAATTGAAGGGAAAGAAAAAGACCACAAAGCCTGAGACCTTGGCTTATGTCAAGACAAAACCTCAAGAGCCTGAGCCAGATATTGAATTCGTTAGATATGATAAGCCTGGGCCATTTTATGATCCTATTGTGAACTTGCAAGTCCAAAGAGAAATTAGAAGGGAAGAAAGAAGATCCTTGACCCCAGAAAGAGACCGTGACGGAGGTATTCAATCCAGGATTAGAGACACTCCAAGTGAGAAGAGCGCCACTCCAAAGGAAACCACTCCAAAGAAGCTTACTCCTCCCATTAAGCAAGTCACTCCACCCAAGCAAAGAGAACCTGTTCGTGAGAGATCTCCTATCAGAATTGAGGATAGAGAAGAACCTAAAGTGCATCTTAGCATGGAAAGATATAATGTACCTACAAGAAGCCAGGAAATTAGACCTAGAGAATCTGTGGGCGAGGAGTCTTTGATGAAAGCCAAGGGTAATAATGATTGGCTTATGGACCATCTCATAGAGTAAATTTTGCTCATTTTATCATAATATATTAGAAATATGACATTGCAAAATCTCAAGGAACAAATGGTTTATGCCAGTGTAGAACCTACTCATGACAACAGTCAGGAAGACCCCAATAAGAGAGCCTTCAATGAGAAATCTCAAGAGAAAACTGCTATTGAAGCCTTTGGAGATGATAAAAAGGTCCAGATGGTCAGAGAAAACTTTGGTCTCTTCCAGCCTAGTATCATTTCTCCTGATTATTCTTTGATGAATAAAACTAACGAAAGTATCGATGAGAAGCTGTTAACTCAGCTTACCATCCAAGCCCTTGCTGAAAAGATGCCTGAGCTTGTTGCTGATAATGAGAAGAAGGAAAAAGTCGCTTCTATCTTCAAACCAGTTGAAACTTCTCACTTCCCCAAACAAGAAGAACAGAAGAGCGTAGAAGGAAATCCTATAAACTTATTCGCAGGAATCAATGCTAACCAACTCTCAGCCATGCTCGCTGAGAACCTTATGGGTCTTCTTAACAACGCCATGCTTCATATAAACACTTCTCTCTCAAAGTCCCTTCCTCAAGTTGCCCAAGTTCCTCTTTTAAGTCAACAAAACCTTGCCAACATTCAAAGCATCCAAGAACAAAGATCTCAACCCCAACCTCAAAGGGAAGAAGTCGAGATCACTGACGAAACAAATGAACCAAGAAACCCAGTCATCAGTCCCTTCAGAAAGCCTCAACTTAACCTTAATCACAAAGGCATCCCCGAGAGTGAGGAAAGAAAAGAGGAGCCATCCTTCCATCATAGAACAACATTGGAAACAAGGGCTGACACTAGAGTGGATACCAAGGACGGAAGAGATCACAATCTGAGCTTAACTGAAAGCTTGGCCAGAGAAGAAAGGGAAATTCAGATGGAACAAGCACTTTTGAGACAGCAAAAGGCTTTTGGTGTGAGATCTACTGGCCATAGTGCTGCAGATATGGAAGACTTCCTACAAAAGAGTTTCTACTTTATGAATCACGAGCCTCAACCTATTGCTAACCTCTCTGAATATTATAAAGAATTGCAAAGTGAGCTATCTTCTAGTGGTGAATACAACAGACAGAGCATTGGTCTTGATTCTGTGAGAAATCAATTCAGTACTCGCATAAGACACAGAGACTCTGTTAGCCAGAAATCTGAAGGCCAGGTGTTCCCACCGTTTGATACAAATGGAGATGAGGAAGATTTGCCTAAGTTTGGAAGAAGACCCTCTAGTAGGGGTGGATATAGTGATATAGGATCTGATATTGAGACTCCAGGTAAGAGTATTTCCTTTTGTAGCTAATATTTTTTGTAGGTAGAGGATTATTGACGGGACCTCAAGGATCTAACAGACCTTTAATAACTGATAATTTAATGAGAAATTTACATGAAGATGATATTGAACCTGGGGAGGTGAATATTTATAACATTTTTAAGGCATAAAACTTAAATTAATAAACCAAGTTTTTGATTGTGGAATGTATATTGTAATATCCGCTAATGGCTTATTGTATATTAGCTATTTCTCGCTATGTTTTCCTTTTTGAAAGAAAATGTGCAAGCAATAAATTTACTATTAATTCATATAAAACTGAAATCCAGAGTCTAAGATAAACAGTTAAAAAAATCATTAAAGTTATCGTCTCTTGCTATGAGCTCCTCCTACAAAAAGGTAACTGATACTCATTCGAATTTCTTAACTCCGAAAAGTACTTTGATCCTTCTCAAGTCGAATCCGACCAAAAGGATTTGATTATCTCCCAACTTAAGGCTGAGCTCTTCGAGCTTCGTCAAAATGAGAAAGACTACAACGAGCTCCACTCTAAGCTCAACAATTTGGAACATCGTTACAATCTCCTCCAAGAAGAAAAGGTATCTTTGAATTGACATACCGTTTTACTCTCTCTAGGCCCTCAATGAAAAAGAATATAAGAATAGACATGAAATGAACATGAAGACCATTAACAATTTGAAGAGTGACATTGATAACTTGAAACAGGAACTCAACATGCTCAACGCTGACATCCAAGACCTCAGACTTGACAACCAAAGCATTAATGAAATAATCAATAACAGATCTAACGAAATCGCCAAGATTAAGGCTGAGATCTCAGACCTCTTCGACAGCAACAATAGAATCAACCTCGAAAAGAGAGAACTTGAAAACCAAGTACCCCATCTATAATCTTCATAAACCTTCCTAGTTAAACAGACTTAGAAATGACAACAAGGCCCACCTTGCTGAAGTCGATGACCTTAACCAAAGAATCGCAGAACTCAACGAAAGAAGAAATAAGAATGAGAGATTGATCAAGGAACTCGAAGCTGACAGAGATAAGGTTGAAAGAATCAACGAAGACCTCCACAGACAAGCTGATGCCCTCAGAATTGAAATTAGAAACAAGACTGAAGCTATCAGACAAGCTGATAACGTCCTTGCTGATAACAGAAAGCAAATTATTGCTTTGGAGGCTGATATGAACGACCTCAGAAGAATTCACGAAAAGACCAAGAGCGATATCGCTAATGCTCAAAAGAGCCAACAAGCTGAATTCCAAAAGAATCTTGAAACCACCTCCAAGATTTCCCAACTAGAAGAAGCTATCAGGTATGATCTTCATCAGCCATATTTAAATTTTCAGAGAAAAGGACGATGAAATTGCCAAGTTCAGACAACAATACGAAGAATTGAAGAGAGAACACTTGAAGCTCATTGACAATAACGATGACCTTAACCACGATATCGAAGCTGCTGCCAGACACCTTGATTTGTTGACTGTCCAAAACCATGAAGTAATATATTTTTGAGTTTGAAATAACGGATTAGCTTATAAATGAAATTGAGAAGTTCACCGAACAAGACGAGAAGGTCAGAGCTATTCTTGACAGAAGAGATAGAGTCAATGACATTAAGAATAGAACTGAAAGCAAGATGAAGCAATCTCAAATCGCTTTGAACAGCTCCATGAGAAGCCCTAGTAAGAGAGGTGACTTATAAAAGCTCTTTGATTGATATTTTATCTGTTACTAAATAAGAGGTTTTATAAGTTTTTCATATGAAATTGTTAAGTTTTGCTCATAACAAACTTGATACTTAAAACCATAATCTTATGAAATAACAAAATCTGAATATCTGAAATTATTTCTAACTCTTTGTCTCGCTAACAAGGCCATACATGCATCCATAGAGGGATAAATCTCTTTGGTTAACCTCTACCAAGAGGATCCTCAGCAGCCATAGCTTTACAGCTAGGCCTGAACACCGCATGAAGGTAAATATTCTTTTCTAGATCAGATCCGCATGTGGTATAACCTTCATGCATTTATTATTGTACTGGAGGTTTATACACATGCTAGACTAACTAATTCAAATGTTAAATGCCAAACTGAACTTTGGTTTGGCGATGTATTTGAATTTACATAATTCTCATTTTGTTTTCAGTCCTAATTTGATAGATCTAACAATATCTGGATTTGCATCTTCTCTATCTTAAAGAGAACTTGAAGCAGGGAAAATTCAAGATTTACATCTAATCAGACTTTCTTATTTCTTGTATTCTACATCTTTATATTATCTATAACAAATCAATACTATGAGTGTTATGATTTTCAAGGACACAAGAGTGTCTAAAGAAAAAAGGGAAAAAAGGAATTTAATAGAATTGGCATGATGAAGGTTAGTTTCTGTACTATGATTAGTTCGCACAGCAAAAATAAAATAATGGTTACGAAATCAAAAGAAAAGGGACAAAAACTTACACGTTAGCTTCACCTTCTTCGTCCATTTCGTTTTCTTCTTCAGCGGTAGCGTCTTGGTATTGTTGGTATTCAGAGACCAAGTCGTTCATGTTGGATTCGGCTTCAGTGAATTCCATTTCATCCATACCTTCACCAGTGTACCAATGCAAGAAGGCCTTTCTTCTGAACATGGCGGTGAATTGTTCAGCAACTCTCTTGAACATTTCTTGAATAGCGGTGGAGTTACCAATGAAAGTGACAGCCATCTTCAATCCCTTAGGAGGAATATCACAAATGGATGACTTGATGTTGTTGGGGATCCACTCAACGAAGTAAGAGGAGTT
>Ga0065720_1019976_pt1 | contig 18134 bp, 12 predicted proteins | sample Thericmetagenome_FD_59107 | JGI IMG/M metagenome (GOLD analysis project Ga0065720, IMG submission 59107) | Thermophilic microbial communities from the Joint Bioenergy Institute, California, USA of rice/straw/compost enrichment - eDNA_2 v2... | ecosystem: Engineered > Solid waste > Grass >...
ATTTTCTCTTAAAAGTTCTTCATAAGAGGGCATGACAGGAGAGGCCGGAGAATGGTTTTCCTGCACTACCTGCTGCTGGATCGAGGATATTTGATTCAAATTCGCCAGGACCTTTTTGGTCTTTTCATGGTCTGGTCCCCAATACGCAGCCGCTATCTCATAATCACTTTTGATAATATTATAGGCTGTTTTTTTGCAGGTATTTCCTTTCCCAGCTTTTCCTGCCTCTAATCTAAATTTTCTTTTGTAATTACTGATCAGTTCAATGACTGTCTCTATGGAAGTTCCTAGAGGACCATTTTGTTTTAATTCATATAACAATTTTTGTTTTAGGACCTGGAATTCTTCATTACTGAAGTTTTTATTTCCATGTTTCTTCTTGTCAGGAGAGCCTTTGGTTCTTAGCTTCTTCTGTATTTTCTTTGAGGTGTCGTTCATTGTTTGTTGTCTTTTTTCTTGTTCCATTTGTTAGTTTGAAAGTTTTTATATTGCTATCTGATGAGATCAGAGGCTTTTATTAATTGAATAGACCAAAAGTTTCTGAAACTAACTACGGTCAGATCATGACTGATCAAAGCAAAGCCAACTCCAAAACCATACAAATATGAGAACTTATAGGCCATTAGAGAATTCATGGATAATGATACATAACTACAGATTGAGGAAGCAAATTTCTATGAAAGAGGGTTTCATATAAAGAAATATAGAATATAACTGAATAGGCTGTAATCTAAAGTATATTAGAATGAAGGGTGAATTGTCTACTCAAACTCCTAAAGAAAGTTCAGATAAAATCTCTTCTATATCAAACTGTTGACTATTGATGTCTAGTCTCTCTAGCAACCCTATTATATGATTAAATCTCTCTAATAAGTTCTTCTCATAGGAGATATTCTTTTTTTCTTGGGTCATGAATTTTTCTTTTTCTTTAGCAGTTGTAATGACGTTCTCGGGCAAACCAGCCATTTTCCCCATAATAATTCCATAGCTCTTGTCTGCTTTGCCCTCCACAAACTTGTATTTAAACCTTACTTCCTCTCTTTCTTTATCAAATTCACTTAACATGTAATAATTCCTGATGTTCTTGTAGATCTCAAATTCTTCAATGAGTAAATGATAATGGGTAGCAAAGAGAGTAATGCAGTTAATCTTCTCAGCAATGTATTTCAGTGTAGCATATGCTATTGAGACTCCATCATAGGTGCTAGTACCCCTACCTAATTCATCAATAATTAAAAGTGAATTTTTCGTGGCTTGAGTAGTGATATGATAAGTCTCTTCCATTTCAATATAGAAAGTTGATTTTCCTTCAAATATCCTATCCGAGGCTCCTATCCTCGTGAAGATTCTATCCACAGCTCTGAATCTGAAGGACTCAGCTGGAACATAACTTCCCATTTGAGCCATGATAACAGCTAGACAAGTCATTCTCAAAAGGGTAGATTTTCCTCCCATGTTAGGCCCAGTGATGAGGAAGATGGGATGTTTTACAATGACTGAATTTGGAATAAAATTGGGATTTGTTTTTGCTGCCATAGAATGAACCATATTTTCTAATTCAAATATATTTTCTTTTTCATCCAAAGGTAGGATCTGAGGCTTGCACCTAACTTTCAATTCATTTGCATAACGTGCAAGACTGCAAAGAGCATCAATCTCTGACAAGCAAGAGATCATCTGCTTCCAAGTGGAGCTTTTTTGATAAAACTTTAAAAAATAATCTATAGCAAATGGAACTATAGCTCTCTCGTATTCATATTCCAGTGGAATGAATGTCTGTAGTAACTCTTCTATTTCTGGGGTGTGAAACCGAAGATATCCTTTTCTCTTTGAGGTTGGAATAAAATCTTTAGGCCTCTTAGAGTTTTCAACAAGTTCTTCTGGGAACTCCAGTTCATACTTCTGTCTTGAGTGCACATAGTTGATATTATTAGACTTGAAAGCTTTCCTTTGCTGTTCGAGGATTTTGTTCAAAGAAGCTTTAACATCTTCAAGCTTCTGAAGTACCGTATCAACTTCTTTGCTGACCCCAGGAGCTGGAATGATCTCATTCTCCTTTAATTGTACCATAGATTCCAGATTTTCCACAATTTCTCTCACTCTAGGGAACAGTCCCCTCTCTGAGTCAGACGATTCGTCTTGGAAAGTGCATAAATACTTGAGCCTTTTGCTATGAAATCGTGGGACATAATCTTGTAAGCGAGTCATTATTACTTCTACCGATTTTATCTCCTTCAATAGAGCCAAAAAATCTTTGATACGATTCAATGCAAAATTGTCAAGATGAACTGCTTTCATTCTCTGAGCATCCGTCAGATTATAAAATCTACTAACCTGTCTCTCTAAATCAGGAAGCTTACTAACTAAACCTTGAAACTGGTCTACAAACTTAAAGTTATTAAGCAGGTCATCAACAGCCTTTTGTCTCTCTTCAATTTGAATGGGATCGAGTAGTGGGGCTATCATCCATCTTTTGAATAGTCTTTTCCCATAAGGAGTAGAGGTTTTGTCCATGCATCCAAGCAAGGAATAGGTTTTACTCAAGACATTATTTACATATCCAACTTCTAGTACTTCAAGGTTTTCAAGAGCCTGGCTATCCAGATATAATGTTCCCTTCTTTTCTAGCTTTGTATCAAACGAAAAGAAGTTCCCAAAAGCTAGAACAGTTTTTGCAAGCATGATTTGTTCCATGAATTGTATACTGATAGCTAGTGCTTGAAGTGTGTAATAATTAGGATCTTGATATGTAAGAGTCTTCCCTTGAGCTTTTTTCTGGATATCCTCAAGAAGTTCTGGAAGCGGATTGCAATACTTTGAGATACTCTCAAAGATCTCCTCAGACTTGAGCACTTTATCCAACACAAGAGGGGACTGATTAGGCTTCACAGATAATCCTTTAATAATTGCCAAAGTTTCTGAAGTAATATATTCCTGATAATAAACTACTTCAACAGGTTTGGTTCTTGTTAGTAATGTTCTGAGATGAGACCTTTGAACGTCGTCAGAAAATTCACCAATATGAAATTCATGGGTTGTGGTATCAATAAAAATGACTCCAAAATTGAGTCTTTGCTCAAATATACAGAGAGTGTATCTTGAATCAAAGCCAAAATTGATATCATCAACATAAGTGCCTCTGGTTAGAATTTGGCATACTTCTCTCCTGATGAGCTCTTCGTTTTGTTTGGTGCCCTTTATCTCCTGCTTCTTTTTGTTATATTCATTTTTATCAGTCATTTTCTCTACAATTACAATTTTATACCCATTTTCAAGCAGTTTTGGAGCAAAATTGGGAAACTGCTTATTATGAATAAAGGTTTGAATTCTATCACTATAGGATCCTATCTTCCAATCTAACAATTTTGAAGTAACAAGGGCATCATAGAAATAGAACCAATAAAAATCAAACATGCTATGAGCCACTAGCTTATCATAATTCACTTGCTTGACTTCCCAGTACTGCCTCATTAATGGAGTCATTTTTTTAAAAGCTTCTTGAGGTATATAAATAGTACTCGGATCATAGCCATTATCTCCAGGCTTTCTCAGATTTATATCCCTTATGTTTCCCTCCTTTAACCAGTCTGGAAAAACAAAATTAACTGAAGGATCTCCCACATTCTCCTCCAGAACAGGATTAGTTCCTCCTTCATCAATATTTGTGACAACAGATACATCTCTCATGTCGAGTGGGCCTGAGCTACCTTTTTTATCAAGCTGCTTCTTTGTGGTCTTTTTTGGTGCCTTTGATTCTTTCTTATTATTCTCTTGAGTCTTTTTGGTCTTTTTCATTTCTGGTTTAATTGAGTCATCGTCTTTCGGTTTGGCAGGGGTGAAGCCATTGCTCATTAAAGTGTTGGAATTTGAGTCATCATTGTCTTTGGCTTCAAGTTTTCTTCTCCGAGAATTTCCTTTGCCAGAAATTATACTTGAGTTGGAATTCTCATTCTTTTCAGAGATTGGTATGGGCAGAGAATTTGAATTGCCTTTATTTTTCAATGCCTGCTCTTGAGACATGGCAACGTTGAACTTGAACTTTTTGAAAAGTTCTCCAATGTTCATTGATCTTTATTAATTTTATTGCAAGATATTTGATAATGCTGATAAGATTTTTTGGAAACTTCTGTTCAACTTTAATTCTATACTTTATTTAGTATGAGAGTTTTGACAAGAACTTTTCTGACACAAGAAGAACAAAGAATAGCAGGAAACTCAAACGAAAATCGAAAACAGAAAAATCAACAGATCAAAACAAATGTAATATATCAGAGATGATTTTATCTTCTTCAGATTGTTCTTTATTGAGATTTAGTTTTTCAAGTCGATCAATGATTGTATTGAATGTTCCCGTAAGATTTTTCTCAAAATTAAGTGTCTTCTTTTCTTTAGTCATCAGCTTTTCTTTTTGTTTGGCACAATTAGTTACACTCTCTGGCAAACCAGCCATTTTGGCTATAATTATACCATGACTCTTATTAGCTTTACCCTCGACAAACTTATACTTGAACTTGACTTCCTCTTTCTCTTCATCAAACTCACTCAACATATAGTATGTTCTGATGTTCTTATAAATTTCGAATTCTTCGAGCAACAGATGATAATGAGTAGCAAAGAGAGTTATGCAATTAATCTTTTCAGCTATGTATTTCAGTGTCGCATAAGCTATAGACACTCCATCATAGGTACTGGTTCCTCTCCCCAATTCATCGACTACAAGGAGTGAATTTTGAGTAGCCTGGGTGGCAAGATGATAAGTTTCCTCCATCTCAACATAAAAGGTAGACTTTCCTTCAAATATTCTGTCTGTTGCTCCTATTCTTGTGAAGATTCTATCCACAGCTCTAAATCTGAATGATTCAGCTGGAACATAGCTTCCCATTTGTGCCATAACAACAGCTATACAACTCATTCTTAAAAGGGTAGACTTTCCTCCCATATTTGGCCCTGTTATTAGGAAGATCGGATCTTTCATCATAATTGAATTTGGAATGAAATTTGTTTTATTTTTTGCAGCCATAGGGTGTATCATATCCTTGAGTTCGAAGCACTGTTCATAGTCCAAAGGAAGTACTTCTGGCTTACACCTGACCTTCATCTCTCGAGCGAGCCTAGCTAGGCTGCATAAACAATCTAACTCTGCAAGGCAAGCAATCATCTGTCTCCAATATGTATTTTTCTCATAAAACTTGATGAAGTAATCAACTACCATTGGAATCATAGCTCTTTGTAGCTCATATTCTAAGGGAATTAGTTGAGACACCAAATCCTGAATTTCAGGAGTATGGAATCTTAAGTAGCCTTGCCTTTTGGATGTACTTATAAAGTTTTCAGGCCTCCTTGGACCTTCGACGAGGTCAATTGGAATTTCCAGTTCATATTTTTGTCTAGAATTAACATATTGAATCTCATCACAATTGAAATATTTTCTTTGAGCCATTAGAATATTCTGAAGCTTGTTTTTTATATCTTTGATTGTTAGTATCATGTTGTCTACGTCTTGGTTTATTCCAGATGAAGGAATGATATTATTGTCTCTGATCTTTATCATCTTTTCAAAGTCAGATAAGATGTCATAAACTCTCGGAAATAGTCCATCATCTTCGTCCATAATTTGAGAGCTAAACCCAGGGCTTTTTCTAAATGAACATAATTGTCTTAGTCTCTTGCTTTTGAATATACTTGCATAATTCTGGATCTTCTCCATTTCTAATTCCATGGATTTTATTTGTTTTAACAATTCAAAAAAGTCCTTGAGCTTATTAACAGTTGAGTTTCCACTATGAACAACCATTAGTTTTTGCTTATCAGCAAGATTATAGAACTTGTTAATCATTCTTTCAAGATCAGGTAGTTTCTTGAGCATAGCTTGGAATTGGTCAACAATTATAAAATTATGAAGAAGATCATCTACAGCTTTTTGTCTTTCAGCTATCAACACCGGATCCAACAGTGGAGCAGTGAGCCACCTCTTGAAGAGCCTCTTCCCAAAGGCGCTAGATGTTTTATTCATATAACCCAATAGAGATGCAGACTCGCTCATACTGTTAAAATAAGGAACTTCTAATATCTCAAGACTCTCTAAAGCTTGACTATCCAAGTATAATGTTCCTTGTCTTTGAAAGCTTCCATCAAAGGGCAGGAAGTTACCCATCCCAAATACAGTGTGAGCTAGTAATACACTCTCCATAAACTCAAGGCATAAAGATAAAGCTTGAATCAACATAAAATTTTGGTCATTCTTGCTTAATGGTAGCCCACATGTTTTATTCTCGATCTCTTGGAGAAACTTCGAAGGTCCTTTAAGATAATATTTAATCTTTTTAAAGATGTCAGTAGTTTCCCTAAGAGTGAGAATTGAAAAAGGAGTGAGATTCGGTTTGTTTGACATTCCCTTGATGATAGATAATGTATCTACAGTAAGGTATTCCTTGTAGTAAACTACCTCCACAGGTTTTGTTCTTGTCATTAGAGTTCTAAAATGAGCTCTTTCGGATGAGTCCCGAAATTCTCCGATAAAAAATTCATGTGTTGTAGTGTCAACAAAGACAAGGCCATAATTCAGGTTATCCTCAAATACACACAGAGTATATCTTGAGTCATATCCGAACTCAATATCATCCACAAAGGTTCCTCTAGTTATAATCTGAGAAACTTCTCTTCTCATGACAATTTCTCCTTTTCGAATTTTTTCCAGATTTTGATGAAGTTCATTCTTGTCTGTCATATTATCGACAATGACAATCTTGTATCCATTTTGTAATAGCTTTGGCGCATATTCTAACAGCCTGTTGTGATGAAAAAATGTCTGCATGATGTGTTCCAAAAAGACCCCAATCTTTAAATCAAGAATCTTTGAAGTTATAGCAGCATCATAGTAATAGAACCAATACTTCTCAAACATACAATAAGCTACTAATTTATCAAAATGATTTTCTTTAACTTCCCAATATTGCTTCATTGACAGTGTCATATTCTTTTTAGCCTCGGGTGGGATGTAGAGGGTGGTAGGATCATAGCCTTCCTCCCTAGGTCTTTTCATATTCTTATCCCTTATATTCCCTTCTTTGAGCCATTCAGGAATATCAAACCTAGTAAAGATATCCTCTAAGCTTTCTTCACTTATTTGGTTTTCTTCATGAACATATATCTTCGAGTCAGTAGAAGGTTTCTCTTGAGACTTATTTGCTTGAGAATTTTTCTGATCTGATCCTAAATTATTCTCTTTTCTGGGCTTTTCAACAACTTTCTTGTTCTTTTCAGTGGTTTGTTTGGTCTTTTTGGATTTTGGTTGCAGATCTTCGATTGTCTCATCTTGTCCTTTTGACTTTTCTGCACTTGTCTGCATGGATTGTGAGCTTACTTGTTTTCGTCTCTTATTTTCTGTTATATGAGTTAATGAGGAGTTAATTGGGTTGGAATTTTGGGAGGTGGTCAATCCATTATCTGAATTAGAGGAATTTCTTTTAGAAAGTTGTTTGGGCGAGGTCTTAGCAAACTTGAACTTATCTAATATTTCATCTAAGTTCATCTCGCAAATCTTTATATTTTATTTCATTTTAAGGAATAAAGGAAGAAACTATTGATCTTCCAAAAAAGGATTCAAAAAGACTCTCTGTGTGATAGGTCCAGGGGAACTGTTGTTTGGCTTCATTAGAGCTTTCGACGATATGATGTTGCAAAATGAGTGGAATAAATAATTTTTTTATAGAGTTTCCGATACTCATTTTTGTTGACAAAATCGTAGACGGCTGAATTTAAATTAATAAAGATAATCTCTGATCAATGAAAATTAGAGAGAAAAAAATAGCCTCAGATCATTTTGAAACGGTTTACTTAGTGAAAAATAACTACATGAACAATAGGGTAGTGTTTTATTAAGGTCTACGAGAAGAACTATATAGTTAGACTTCTAGACTCAGAGATAATACTTTAGTAAACATACAGTAAAATGGAGTTTGAAGAAAGCCAAAATAAAGAGCCAATCCATGAAGATTATTCCCTCTTCTCACATGATGAGGATTCAGAAGAGGATAAGAAGTCTCATGATAATAAGATCTTTACTATAGTTGAGGAGAAGAAGGTGGTGGAAATGTTGAGAAAGTTTCTTGAGATGGGAAGACCTAAACAGAAGAGCGCTATTGATGCTGTCTGTAAGCGGCTTGAAGAAATCCATATAGAATTGAAAGGAACAGAAAGGAAATTTGCTCGAAAATTTGCCTATAAGGTTATCAACAGTGACCCAGAGCTTTGGGCAAAGTACTATGGCGATAAGAAAAAAAAAGGTTCTCGAGAGACTGTTTCTTATGAACGATTCAATGAATTAAGAACGGTCGTGGATATCCTTGTGGACAAAGTCAATGATCTAGAGGAGAAGATAGCCAAGCTTAGTCAAAACCTCGCTTATTTGATTGGTAAGATTTCTAGTACCTCTCTAGATAGCGAGCAGACGAATATGCTCACCCCTCCTTCTGAGTATCTAGACTACTCCACTGATATTCCTAATCCAAAGTCTCCCAGCAAATTTTTGAAATGAACATGACAAATTCTGAGTTAGCTTACAATTGGCCATGTAAAACTAATCAATATTAAAAATATAAAAAGAATCCATTTGTATGCATCCATCAAAGCATTAGCTAAATAGTTTCATAATTAAAATCTACTACTCCCAATCTTTTTTCTTTGAACATAAGTAAGCATCTAATCTTCCTAATTTCCGAAAATTTTTCCTCTTTTGGGTAAAATTCATTTCGTTAAAACAGTTCTACTTTGATCAAAAAGACACTCTACCTGAGGGTTAAACTAAGAATATCTCCTAAACAAACCTCGAAAGAAAAGTAGAAGTGAATATCATTGTTAAAAGAATTGCAGGAATATCTTTTGAAATCGGTACACTTGCCAAAAACTTACAGAATACATTTTAAATACTACACAAGATGACTCAACTCATTAATTATACGAACCTCATCGATCTCATCTTCCTCTTCTCTTAGCTCTACCTCTCTTAATTGTTCAACCACTTTATTGAATTTTTCCATAAGGTTTTTTTCAAACCCAATATTTCTCTTTTCCTGGGTCATAAATCTCTCCTTCTCCTTTGCTCTCTCAATTACACTCTCAGGAAGACCTGCCATTTTACCCATAGTTATACCATAACTCTTATCAGCACGACCTTCAACAAACTTGTACTTGAATCTAACCTCCTCTTTTTCTTCATCAAATTCACTCAACATATAGTAATTCTTAATATTGTCATAAATCTCAAACTCGTCTATGAGCAAGTGATAATGAGTAGCAAAGAGAGTAATACAGTTGATTTTTTCAGCAATATATTTAAGAGTAGCATATGCAATTGAAACACCATCATAAGTACTAGTTCCTCTTCCAAGTTCATCAACAATCAGAAGAGAATTTTGAGTAGCTTGCGTTGCAATATGATAAGTTTCTTCCATCTCCACAAAGAATGTCGATTTACCTTCTATTAGTCTATCTGATGCACCAATTCTTGTGAAGATTCTATCAATTGCTCTGAATTTGAAAGATTCCGCAGGAACATAGCTTCCTATTTGAGCCATTATCACTGCCAAGCATGTCATCCTAAGAAGAGTAGATTTTCCTCCCATATTAGGGCCAGTAATAAGGAATATCCTTTTTCGCTCAGGAGAAAGAAAATTACTGAAGGATAATATTAATTTAGATATCCTCAATTAATTAGTATAACAGTAGAAATACTACTCTTGTAAGGTGGAAAAAAGGCAGGAAGAAGCCATTGTAACCCTGTATTAAAGGGATATAGGTTCTTTCACTATAATAGAATTTGGAACAAAATTGGGATTATTTCTAGCAGCCATAGGGTGAACCATATTCTTGAGTTTAAAGTAAGGATCTGACGACATAGGAAGAACTTGTGGTCTGCATCTGACAGGCAACATCTTTGCCAATCTAGCAAGACTGCAAAGGCAGTCTAACTCGGAAAGACATGATATAACTTGTCTCCAATAAGCATTTCTTTCATAAAATTTAAGGAAGTAATCTACCACGAATGGAATGATAGCCCTTTGGAATTCAAATTCTAAAGGCACCAATTGCTCAACAAGCTCCTCAATTTCAGGAGTTTGGAATCTAAGGAATCCCTTTTTCTTAGAAGTTGGAATAAAATTCTTCGGTCTCTTGTTTCCCTCAACGAGGTGCTCTGGGAACTCTAACTCGAATCTCTTCCTTCCAGTAGCGTATACAATATCCTTGCATTTGAATGCCTTCCTTTGTTCCTCTAGAATCTTTTCTAACTTGTCGTGGATTTCTTTAGTGCCTGCCACTACCTTATCGATCTCTTTACTGATGCCAGGCTTCGGCATGACACTATTATCCTCATTCACAGTAACCATTGATCTCAAGTCCTCAATGATATGGTTAATTCTTGGAAACAACCCTCCTGATTTATCTTCTATGCTAGTAGCAGATTTATTAGTAAATGCTTGGATGTCTACATCTTTGAAGGTACAGAGCTGCTTTAGCCTTTTGCTTTTGAATTTCTTAATATACGGTTGGAAGTTCTCCATAATTCCTTCAACTTTTTCGAGCTCATCCAAGAATGAAAGGAAGTCTTTTAGTCTATTCAAAGCAAAATCTTCTGTATGCAATGCTTGCATCCTCCTTCTATCGGTCAGATTATATACCCTGTTGATCATTCTTTCAAGATCTGAAAGTTTCTTCAGATCACCTTGAAATTGATCCATACACTCTGGATTATTAATTAAATCATCCACGGCTTCTAGACGAGCTTCAATCTCCTGGGGATCAAGCAGAGGTGCTGTTATCCATCTCTTGAACAATCTTTTTCCAAATGGGCTTACAGTTCTATCCATAAATCCAAACAATGAGAAGGTTTCACTGAAGACATTGATATAGTTCACATCCAAGATTTCCAGATTTTCTAGGGCTTGGCTATCCAAATAAAGGGATCCTTTTTTCTCAATAGTCTTATCAAACGGATAAAAGTGGCCCATTTTGAAGACCGTTCCAGCCAACATTATTTCTTCTAAGTACTCAATACAAAGCCCTAAAGCCTGAAAAGTAAAGTAATAAGGCCTAGAATCCTCTCGTTTCTTGCCAGGTATTTTGACCTCTGGCTCTTTCTCAGCAGCCTTCTTCATATCCTTAAGAATTTCGGGCCATTCTAAAAGATATCTGTCAACAGCAGAAAACAGGTTTTCAAATGACTTTGGCTTGATTAGGGTCATATCTGTCCTAGCCGGCTTTGTTGACAGATTCTTGAACATGGACAAACTTTCTTCGCTGATGTACTCCTTATAGTATATGACCTCAATTGGCTTGATTCTTGTTAAAAGAGTCCTGAAATGAGATCTTGAAGAGTCGTCCTTGAACTCTCCTATGTAGAACTCATGTGTTGTAGCATCAAGGAAAACAACACCAAAATTCAAGTATTGCTCAAAGACACATAGAGCGTACCTGGAAGAATATCCAGAGTCAATATTTTCGAAATAAGTTCCTCTTGTTAAAATCTGGCAGATTTCTCTTCTGACCAGTTCTTCAGTATCCTCACCACTATTTTTCTTGTGTAGAATCTCTAATCTATCTGAGACTCTTTCAACTACAACAATTTTATATCCATTCTCAAGTAGGATTGGGGCATAGCGGTTCATCATTCTTGCTGAGAAATAGGTGAAGAATTTTCCATCTCTAAAGCATCCAATTTTTAGGTCAAGAAGCTTCGAGGTAATATAAGCATCATTATAATAAAACCAATAACAATCAGCCATATTATGTGCCACAAGCTTGTCAAAATGAATACTTTTGGCATCCCAGTACTGCTTCATTAAGTTGCTAAATTTCTCATATGCCTTGGGAGGGATATATAGAGTGGTGGGGTCATATCCTGGTTCACCGGGTCTTCTCTGATTCTTATCCATTATATTCTTCTCTTCGAGAAAAGAAGGTAACTTATAGGCGATATCAGGATTTCCAATGCTCTCATCAACAAAGACTCCTTCATTAATGGGACCAGTCTTAAGTGCTGGAGAAGCATCCATAGTCTCCGTGGATTTTTTCTTATTCTGTTTCGCTGTTACTTCTTGCTTCTTTTTGGACTCTTTCTTCGGAGCAGCTTTCTTCTTTTTGAGTTCAGGAGAATAATCTTCGTCTTTCTTAACTTCAATCTTTATTTTCTCTTCCTTCTCTTTCTTGGCGGCAGTACTCTTTTTTCTAGCTTTCTTTGGCTCTGGTTCTTCTTCGATTTTGCCATCATCCATAGCCATTGGAGGAGGTTCAAGAGGTGTTTGAAGCAATTTAGCTATTGATACATTAAGAAAATCACCTTTTTTGGGCTTCTTTTCTTTTGTAGTAGGAGTGGGGGGTCTATCCTTCTCAGGAGTCTTTTTGACTTTCTTATTCTGGAATGCAAACTTTTCAATATCATCTTCAGTGAGAGCTTGTGCTTTTAATGATGAGTTTTGAACTTTAGAAACGGGTGTCTGTTTCTCTTCTTCTTCTGATTCAGGAGAAACTTCGACCCTTTTTCTGGTCTTCTTCTTTAATTCTTTTTTCGGTTCTGGAGAAGATGATTTAGTGACTTCGACCTTTTTCCTAGGCATTCTGCTCAGCTTTATCAAATCTTAATTTTTAAATAGTTTGCCACTTTATCGAATTTACTAAAAATATTTAATTCCTTATTTCTAGTGAGTCTAATTACTCACCTATTCAGAATGAAATAAGCCCTCCTTATAATAGCTTCAAAGTTAACAAGTATTTTGATCAACTTTCTCTTCAAAAATGGACTAATCTCTATAATCCATATAACTTATAACTTTTTTCAGTAAGATCAATATAGACTATTACAATCTTACTCAACTAATTCCTTCTCTTCCTCTGGGGTGAAATCAATCCATCCATGGTCCATTTCATGGAAAGTATCATACCAAACATACTCATCAATACTTTTGACAACCTTGAAGCTAGTAACTTCATTGATAGATTTTGAGATTTTATCAACATAGGCAGCACAGTTCTTCAGGCCAGTATTTCTGAATCTGATGTTCAAAAATCTTTGGTAGCCTGGATTTTCGTGGTTATTTGGGTTGGCTAAATTGTTCCAGGAAAGTGGAACAGGAGTCTTGTATAGCTTAGTCATTTGTTGAGCAACTTTGATCAAAGCTTCTTCTTCCTCTTTGGGTAAAGGAATATTTTCTTTGGTGGTCTTGTGCTCAACCTTAATATGGTGCTCGAAATACTTGGGATGCTCTTTAGCTTCATCATCAGTGGTGGGAATACCCTTTCCAGCATAAGCATTGGCTTCAATCTTGATTCTGGCAATATCAAATCCATGTTCTTGGAAGAAAGCAGCATCCTTATAAATTTCCTTGATTACTTCATCTTGATCATCGCATCTGAAATATCGGGCTGATTGAAGGACTTTAACTTGTCCAGCTTTCCTAAACAATAAAGTGAGGTAGCACATCTTCATGGTGTAGCTATTCAATTGAGACGCATATTTCTCATTGTATTTGTTTGTAACTTCGATGGCTAGTCAACAAGTTTCTGCTCGGGATTGATTGGAAGTAAGAAGACATGAAGTTCGTGAAGAGCGGCATTTTCACTCTTTCCTTTAATAACAGGGTAAGTCTTCTTGTAAGACTCCTTGTCAATGATGTCATGAACGATTTTGCCTTGGCTGTTTTCCATTCCTAGTAGTTAAATCTTTTTTTTATAACTTTTGTTGGATTAAGTTAGATTTAAATCTGTGATATTAACAGAATAAATAATCTGCCCGAACATCAGAGATCGGTTCAACAAAATAACAGGACAACCTAGAGGGTATATAACAAGCTACAGCTCTGAAATTTGCAACATTTTATGAACATTAGAGACCTGGAAACTACTAGAATAAAGACCTTAGTGATTGGAGCAGGACCTGCTGGGTTAACCTTTGGTTACTCTTACTCACAGTTTAGAAATGACTTTATAATTATTGACATGGGTAAGTGTCTCACTAACAGAGACAGAAATGATGAGTTTGACTGTATTGCTGGACTCGGAGGGGCTGGTCTATTTTCAGATGGAAAGTTTTCCTTTTTTCTTTCAGGAACAAATATCTGGGAGTTACAGAATAAGGAGATGCTCAAAGATGCTTATTCACACTTACAGGGATTATTTAAAAATGCCATAAATTTTAAAGTTCCTGACTTCCCAGAAGATAAGATGATTAAAGAGATGAATTCAAACGAAGCGTATGAGCTCAAAGAATATCCCTCATTTTATCTCTCTCTGGAAGACAGAATCAAACTAGTTGAAGAAATGACTAATAGGATCAAAGATAAATTACTACTTGGTTGGAAAGTCATAGATTGGGAACGTGAGGACCAGAAATATTTAGTTCAAATTGAGATGGGAGATTTAAAGCAAATCATAAAGTGTGAGTCGATAGTGCTTGCAGGAGGCCGATTCCACCCATTTTTATTGAAGAATATTCCAAAAGAATTTAAGAGATATGAATATGGAGTTAGAATTGTTGGAAGCAATTCTGAGTTTGATCTCATCAGATCAGAGAATACTATCGACCCTAAATGGATATACAAACCCTCTCCTGATATCGAATATCGAATACCGTACTTTCTGTATGTGTCAGGATGGAGAATATGTTAAAAGTAATTTCATGGGAATTTCGTCTTATTCAAGAAGAGCTGATATTCCTCCCACTGGAATTACAAACTTTGGACTAACAGTCAGACTCAAGAAGAAACTTGATGTCGAATTTGATAGAATTCTTCGATGCAACGCTTTCGAGATGCCTCTAGACGAAATTTTAGAAAATCCTTTACTATTGGAAGAAAAATATGGAAAAGAGCTTACTGATATTTACTTAAAGGGATTAATTGAATTTTTGAGTGATTTTAAGTTAAATCCAAAGAACCTAAAGGTTATTGGGCCATCAATTGAGGGAGTTGGGGAGTATCCAAAAATAGATGAACATCTAAAAGTAGAAAGAGAAAATATCTTTGTTGTTGGTGATTGTTCAGGAATATTCAGAGGTATAATACCTTCAATGCTTAGCGGCCATTTCATTGGTATTGCCCTTGGAAAATATTAATGATTCAGTATGGCGTATCTAACTTTATAGATTTGACTAATATACATAATTCCTTTTTGTTTATATCAATTATATGATGAGAACCTATATTAATTATAGCTTACCCTTTAGATAAATAAAGTCAATAATATTCATCAGTTCATTTCTGTGACTTCAAAAATAGAAGAGTGTTTCCACTAAGGAGTTTTTCTTTCTCATTATGACTTGAATCCCTTCATGAAAATCAGACAGCTTCACGACTCGTAAATTGCATTTAGTCTCATTGTTTACCCATTCACGATGCCCAATTCTTCGAATTGTACTTCCTTGAATTGCTTCATAGATCAAATACAATATAACATATCTTATTAATAAGATTTGAAATAAAAGATAAGTCCTAGACCCTAGTCCTCTGTCTTCAAAAAGATTCTCTTGAGCTGAGAAGGGTTGTAATTAGCAGGTCTGTTATTTCAGATGGACTCAGACACTACTCAAATTTGATATTAGATATCCATGTCATAGTAGAAAGTTATCTCTGTTGTTTTCAAAAGAAGTTCTCAAGATCAATAGAGATCATTATAGGCAACCAAATTGTAGTCTATCCCTATGGTTGACACTAATAAATATGTATTTCTATTTGAATTTGAGTTTCTGACAAATTCTATTTATTTTCCAAAAAACTGGAAAATGGTGGAAAAAGGGATGTTCCCTTCCAGATGAGAAGAAGCCGTCTTACTAATCCACAAGTCTCGCAATAATGTATCTTTTGTTAGCTTGATACTTCTTATCAATTTTGGCGGGATATCTCAGTGCTAGACCTACAAATTCTGGTTAGAAGAAACAATCTCCAAGAGATCTGGCTGAAAACCTGAACAGTAACGCTCGACCAAAGAACATAAGCGAGGAAGGATTTATATTTTCAACAAACCATGATATAATAATAATTAACTAAAATTCTTAAAACCTTGGTCTCACTGTTCGAAATGCAATCTTCTAATCTGGGCTCAAAGTCGAAGAAAATTAGGAAAAATGCTGACAAGCATCACAAGAACATGTTCACGCCAAGCCAGGAGGCTGAAATTGCTCGCATCTTGGAAGCCGAGCTAACAAAGCATAGACCTAACAACATTGACCCCTTAAGCAAAATAGTCACGAATTTCTGCATAAGAAAAGGAATTAAACTCAAAGGACAGGGCCTCGTTAGCGAAAAGAGGGTTTATGCCTTACTCAACAAGTACAAAGTCCTTACCAGGTTGTATTGGCCAGAAAGGGTAGTAGAAGAAGAAACAGAAGTCTCGACCTCTAATGAAGACTCAGAAGGCATTTCTTCTTGCACTTACTCATATCAGCCTTCAAGTCCAGCCACTAATTATTCTGAGCTCTTTGCCCAGTATATTGAGCTGAAGAAAAACTATCATCTCATGGAGAGAAAAGTAAACGATTTAGAGCAAAGGCTCAATAGTCTCTATGGAATACTTGCCACTCTTCAAAACACAGGTAATTCAGTAAATACTTTTCTCCCAGGATTCCATTCACCCAATTGTAACCAACACTTTGATGGTTCTGTATTTTCCACTAGTAATGATTATGAGTCCTTTGAAGATGAAAGCTTCAAGACCGGCATTTACATGTCAGACAAGGAATATTGAATTTGGTAATGTCCAATCCGTTGGGCATTGCTGAATTCGGGAAACTTCTTTGACCACTGAGAGTATGCTTTTGGGATTATAGGTCTCGAAAGGTGCTCGAGGTACGAAAAGGAAGGGTCTCAACATTCCAAGTCAATGCTCAATCAAAAAGGACATACCAAATAATTGTATGATTCATTATATTATGATAGTATGACCTAAACTCTAAAAATCCTAAAATTCTTTTCTCCTATCAATAAACTTGATTTGTTGACCATTTTTCTGGTTTTAAGCATACGTGACTCATGATAGTAGCCTTTGCTGATATAGTCAACTTAAAAGAACTATGCTTTGAATGCGAAAGATACACTATTCCAAGTATTTTAATTAGCTGGGCAAGTCAAGGTGGTTTAATCACCGTAGACAATTTCCAATTAAACTGATTATTGCTTTCCGAACATGTAATAAATATTTTGTGAGTTGCATGGAGGAGAGAGCTCCACCATCTTTACGTAGAAATAAAATTAACAAGTCAAGAGGAAGCTACTTCAATGACTCGCAAAAACAGGAAGTCAAACAAGCTATTTTAAAGTTGATTCATAGTCAAGAAAACCTTAGGAACATTAAGCCTATTCAAGGATGTATCAACCACTTATTAGTAAAATATGGGATTATGAGAAGAGACAAGGACAAGGTAACAGCAAAGTATGCTCTGGACTTGGTAAAATCAGATAAGGTTCTTCATAGGCTTTACTTATGGAAGAAAGCTCAAAGTAAAAAGGCCTTCACACAGAAGAATCTAATCCAGCAAAATAAGGCTCCAGTTGTAATGCCATTAACAATTCTCCAAAGTTATGCATGGATTATCAGATTGTTATTCCACTGCATTTCCAAATTAGAGAGATTAATATGTGAACATTTGTCACATAATCCTGTGTGCATACCCAGATCCTCGCGAATAAGCTCACTTCATAATTGTCAACAAGAAAATGTTTCTGCAACTCCGCAGAACTCCCCACATCAAATTATAGAAGTGGAAAGTCCAATTCAGGAAAATCAGATAATATTCCTCCAGCAGTTGAAGTCAGTAATACTTTTGTTTTCAGCCCCTCATTTAACCCAAATTCATATCATTTTTTCTCTGAGGAGTCAGAGATGAAGGAATCATCAACATCGGAACTATAAGAAGAACTATATACTGTAGTTCTTTATAATATATGATTCATTCTACTCGAATTAAAAGTTGGTAGTAGCCTACTTTCAAAATCCATCTGTAACCCTTTCAATACAGTGATCGAGGATTCAATAAATGGTTTTTCATAATAACACTTCAGAGATTTCTTTATTTTCTGGTTATTGATCTTATAAAGGAAAGTTTCATTGGAATATCAATAGGCGAATTAATGGGTGGTATTAGGGTTTGG
>Ga0065720_1019977_pt1 | contig 18119 bp, 17 predicted proteins | sample Thericmetagenome_FD_59107 | JGI IMG/M metagenome (GOLD analysis project Ga0065720, IMG submission 59107) | Thermophilic microbial communities from the Joint Bioenergy Institute, California, USA of rice/straw/compost enrichment - eDNA_2 v2... | ecosystem: Engineered > Solid waste > Grass >...
GGGATGGGGTGGGGTGGCCGTCAGCCATTGTGGGTTTACGGCTGGGAGGGCTGGGGTGGTGGAGCCTGGGAGGGAGTATGCTTAACGAGATTGGTGCTTAAATTCTGGTTATTCGTGGTATATTCTGGCTATTCATCATCCTTTTGGATCGATTTTGTTTGATTTGCGTGCTGTCTTCTAGTTTTGGATACCCGTTTGCAGGTAGTTAGGTGGTGAGAGACCACTCAGGAACCCCCAAGCACATAGCACCTGCTTGAGACTTTGGTTGGATACCTCTACTGTAAAGAATAACAACTGTTTTGATAACAATGATCACAGCTATGTAGGCTTTATGTGCCCAAGATTTGTTTGCTATGTCCTGCTCCCTGCGGCTAGGGGCCCTGGATGCACGTGTTCTTGGAATCTTGAGCCGGCCCGCGATGACCCACACCCCTTGTCTAGCTTCCGAGCGGGCCGGACGCCGAGACGGGGTTGAGCAATTGCTCTGGACTCCACTCTGATGGGTAGGATTTAACGTCCTCCGTGTCATCGTCAGTCAAACACGAGATATTAGAAGCAGGATCACTCTACTTCGACCCCGTCTGACTCAGGGACAATCCTCTCCAAAAACATTAAAATACTTGGTGCGCATTATTTAATACCAAAAGCCGCATATGAGGACACAGCTCCAACCAAAGATGGTGCGTCTCCGTTGATCTCCACCCAGCAGTTTATAAGGATGGAAATGGGCTTCATTTTAAGCAAGGAGCTGACCATCTGTCTAGGTCCATGCTGATGCATCCAACTTCGCCGATGGCTTGACCAAGGAGCAGGCCTACCAGCAAGTTTTAGACCAAGCTGAGGGGTTATTTTATGGCCAGAGGAATTGGGTATGTAAGTCAAGTTTGTAAAGACCTGATCCTTGACGAGGGCTTGACGGATACTACATGCCCACAGAAGTCGGCACCTTGTTGAGGATTGTTGCTAACTATCTGATTTTCCTTTCCTGAACAGGTCTGGTAAGTCAGCACTTAAATCTCTGACATATCTCAGGAGACATCTTTTTGACTTGACTTGCTAACATATCGTCTTCGTAGTAACCTTTCCAACGCAGCATCCCTCCTCTGGCATGCTTACAAAGCCCTCCCATCTCCGAGTAACCGTGTCAATTGGGCCGGTATGTGCTGTGATATCCAATCGTTAATTACCATCATAGTTCCACTTTCAACTAACCCTAACCTTAGGCTTCTACACCCTCGACCCACTTTCCTCGCCAACCTCTCCCTCCCTGATCTTGGCCCCCTTCCAAGGCAAAGTAGCCTGCCAAACTATCCCCTTTGGCCGTGGAGTATGCGGGGCAGCTGCTGCCACAGCGCAAACACAGCTTGTCACCGATGTGGACGCATTTCCGGGCCACATTGCTTGCGACAGTGAGAGCAAGAGTGAGATAGTTGTGCCTATTGTTGTTGGAGGGGAAAAGAGGAGAGTAGTTGGGGTTATTGATGTTGATTGTGCTGAGAAGAATGGGTTCGATGAGACGGATCGTGTTTGGTTGGAAAAATTGGCAGAGTTGATTGCGAACGGGTGTGACTGGCCTTTTTAAGATGAGTAGGAGTATTGCGTAGTCAGTTGAGATCTTCTAAGTTTTTACTTTGCATCCACATTCTATATCCACGTTAATGGTTCAGAGGGATCTGCAGACGCGATGTCAAACACATCTCTAACCTCTTCTCTTATTTAATGAAATGCCAGTGTTTAACTCTAATTGACCCCATATCTTTCCAAATTTCCTGAGGAATTCAAAGCTTCCAGAAGAGGACATGGAAGCTATGTTCACTGATCGAGTCCGAAAACATTTCAATCCCGTTTCACTATTGAAATCATAGGCATCGACCTAGAAGTAGCTTATTATTTGTTTGTTCATATTAGGAGGCAATGCCTGCGTACAATGGCTGTTTGCCTAGGGCCTGAGAACATTTCTCTACGCAGGTAACGACGACTTTCCCTTAAGAAGGTAATCGCTACGGAACAGCAACACCAATACACCCTTGGACGCCAAGATGGGAGAGCTCACTTCTATGCTTGAGCACGGGAAGCCAATCGTCTCAAGGAACCCTGTATCCTGCTTCCTTTCGTTGACCGACTGCCGGACCTAGACACGGCGCTGAAGGCAACTGGCTAGCTATGAGGCCGGTGCGTACCAAACTCTTGGGCCCGGGCCGGGTCGGGGATCACCCATAGACGGCCGGCTGTTCATGGAATAACCAAGGTCCAAGCCCGGGCTTTTTGCCCACAATTGCAGAGCCGACATCGTCCCGGCCACACCCACGCTGAGCAGCAAGACCACCACGGCCGTGACCACAAGCGGGCCCTTGGTAACAGTGACGACCCCCAAGCTGACCATGACGTTAGAATCGGCCGAACAAATCTGGCTGCTGGCCCACAGAAGGTCTAGCCGCCAGGCGAGTGCCATCAGTCGTTAATCAGATCAGGCGAGGGCTGCCACTCTGAAGGGAGGATTTTTGTGACTATAGATCGCTGTTGTTAGTAAGAGTTAGGATGGAGGATGGAGCTTCATGAAAGTTGAGGCCGAAGGACTCGCATTTTGTGCTCACTCGGGGGAGAGGGCGGGCGCTAGGCGGGAATGACACAAGACAGTTTGGAAAAAATTTTGTTGCCCGATTCTGTAATGCAAGTGTTGCCAAACCCGGCACTGAGCTACCAAGAAGAAGTATAATCGTTGCTGTTGAATCAGTTGTCAATTTGGTTCTATCTTGGAGACACATCAGCAGCGAGATTGAGATGGGTATGAAGTGTATGAAAGGAAAGAACATTAGTAAGGTTTTCAACAGAAGCTGCTGGCATGAGTGCTTCGTAAAGTCGTTGTATGTCTTTTCAAGAGTTCGCATGTTTCCTACACACTTAAAGCTCCTGAGCACCACATGCATGGGAGATTGCGACAAACCTATCCTTAGGTTAACTGAATTTGGGGAGATGATCTTTGCTGGATAGGTTTCATTTTTTGACCTCTTTAGTTCGATGTCTGCTTAGAGTCGTCGAGGTTTGAAAACAAAGCATTGTTGCCGTTATAATCAGATACAAATCCACATTGGCTCGACACAGGATCCGATAATTGAAAATCGGTAGTGATATATCGGATGCAAGATCGAGTGAACAATGAAATGCATGTAGGGGGAAATACCCTGCCGGAAGAACTCAGTCGCCTGCTCTGGTCCAAAGCTATGATCCCCATGGAGGAAGTGTAACCACTTTTCAGTATGATCACCACAGCAAAACAACTCCAAGCTACCTAAAACTGAAATGCACAGGAAAGTTTAACTCTATTCGATGCCAGAAATGCAGGAAATGACACAAACGGATCGGAAGACGCCTACTTCTACTGCTGAACAAGCTGCACGTAACTTGCTGGCACACTCTTTACAGCACCTCCTTTCTCAACTTCGACCCAACCATCTCCTGGGTCATCCTTTACCAACACAAACCGTTCACCTTCCACCATACTATGCTCGGCATCACTTTGTGCAGTGTAATCGTACAACGCTTCGACATAGCGTAATTTCTTAGCACCACGTCGGGGCGCCACCGCTGGTCCTTTCTTCTTAGCAGTTGTTGTCGTGGTTGATATTGACGCTCCCCCGACGGATGACCCGCTGTTCGTAGAGAAGGTTGACTGGCCTGTATGTTGTGGGGCAAGGCCTGTGCTAGTTGGACCGGAAGATGGAAGTATCTCGATGTAGCTGGCCGGAACAAGGCCTTCTTTGTAGCCAGCCCGAACTTTGACCCAGCCGGAGCCGTCTGGAACATGCGTTAAATCGGTTTTGTGGGTTAGTAAAGCGGATGGTTACTTACTGTCAGGTTCCAAGATTACTAGTTCCCTACCCTCTGGCACTGTCAGCTCCCCAGGCCCGGCTGCCTCAAAATGATAGAGCATCTTGGCCTTCTGTTGCTCTTGCTGTGGTGACCCATTTGGTAGGCTGCCTGGCAGCTCGCTGATGTAATGCGTAGGCGGAGGTGCGACGATACGATTTCTCTTCACACCTGTGGATGAAGAGGTTGTGCTTGTGGGCCGAGTAGAGGTTGGGACTTCTGGGGCGGTTTCTTCTGACTGCTGGACGCTAGGGGCATACCCAGACACCCGCGAGCTTACAGTGTCTGACCTACTAAGCTCGCTGCCGGGGAGCTCGGCGATATGTTCAGGCGGGCCCGATGGTGGCATGAGCAGCTTGTTGGCTGCTTCTTGACGTTCCTGTTTCAGCTTCTTGCGCTCATCCTTGGATAGTTCGCCAGGACAGTCCGCCGGGACCTTCATTTCGCATTTGCTATGGCACGTATATCCGCAGTCCCGGCAGTCGAACCCTTTTGCCGACAAACCCCATATCCTTTCACCGCATAGGTCGCAATTTGTTGGGATCTTGAAGGTCTGTGCCTTAAAGTTGTGGTTCTTGGCCCCGATTGTTACGTCGCCCACCGCAGAAGTAATCGTTGTTGTTTCAACCTCGGCTGTAAGCCGCTTGCGGTCAATCTGGTGCAGCTCCTCCTGTATCCCGAAAATCTGCCAAATCAGAGCAATCTCGTCCTTGTCCTCCTCACCGCCCCGAACCTTCTGCTTTGTACGCTTTAGAGCCTCGACTTCTCGCCTCTTTTTGTCTGCTTCGCGTCGCAATTCCCCAAGCTGGCTCTTTGATTTGTTGAGCATGTTGCGCAAGTAAATCTTTGCTGCCTCATCCACGATCATGGACTCATCGTCGTGCCAAATCGGACTGGGCTCAAAGACCTTATCCGGCGGCTCCTGGAAGCTGCCCATGTTGTGGCGGATGTACATCATCGAGTCCAAGTGTGGTAGGTTCCTCTGAATCTCCTGAGTCAAGTTGTCGACCTGGGCAACACTCTGCTGGAGCATGGCGCTCTCCATCTGCGAGGCCAGTGTCCATAGCCCGTTCAGTTTATGGGTACGCAGCTCGGAGAGATCTTGGAGACTATCCATCAGCTCGGGCAGATATTCGTGGTAATACTTCTCTTTGTGCTTGTTTGTTACGTTGATCGAGATCAGATAGGTATTCTTGACATTGTTCATTTCCAGGATCTGCTGCTGGAAAGCGCTCTGCGCCTTGTTCTTGTCGAAGGCCGACTCGGCCTTCTTACGCTTGGCTTCTACTTCCTGGCAAGCGGCATCGTACTTTGCCTTGACCTTCCGAAGATCGGCGTACGCTGCATCCCGCTCCCGCTCAAGCTTCTCGGCATACTCGGCATGGCGCTTGCGTAGCTCCTCAAATCTGGAGGCCATCTGCTTCAGCGGCTCCGCAATCTTCCCAATCAAGTCGTTCGCATAGCGTTCGTGCTCGCTCGCGCGTGCTTCCAATGTGGTAAGGTGCGTGGTCCATGTGGTCAAGGAGGCGCTGCGAGCATCAGGGTAGCGTGTAAGCATGAAGCGAACCAGGCACTGCGAGCAGCACGGCACCAAGGGAGGATGATGCCCGGGACTACTGGAAAGCGCACCTCTCGAGCGAGCCGGGGGTCAAAGTCGGAGTATCGCCCACACTTAAACTGGCCGACTTGCGCGCCTTCTTATCGAAGTACTTCTTTGCCAGCGCATTGAGCTTCGCGCTGTACTCCTTCTCGATTACACTGCGTTCGCGGTAGAAGGCTTGGATGTCGTCGAGCCAGGCAATACCGTTAGCGACCCATACGTTCGCGGGTTTGAAGCCATCCTGTAACCTGCCTGTCAGTCACCCACTGCATGTGAACAAGAGATGACGCCGGACTCGAGATGCAAATGTCCCTGACCTTGCACTCAGACCCCAGGGTTGGGATGACGTCCACTTCAGCCATGGTTCCCGCACCCTCTCAACGTTCTCGATTCTTGGGCTCTAAGCATGAAAGGTAAAAGAAGTTGAATAACCATGCGAAGAAGTCGTCGTCCAACGATACGGTGGTCAGTCGGGCAGTTTCAAATTCCAGGCTGGCCGTTGGCGGGGATCGAAACACAGTGGCACGGTAAGCAGGAGTTGAGCAGATGAGAGGTTAGCTACAGTTTGCCACTTTAGCGCGCCCACTCCCCTGTAATTGGCGGGAAGGAGGCTAAATGCAGCCCCGTTAGCGATGCATGGAAGGATGCCGAGACCATCCTTCATTACGGTTCTCACGGACTGCGCAGCCGAGAATCCGCACACAAATGGCCAATTAAAGATAGTTCCCACGAGATTCTATGGCATTGTTTTTGTCACCAAGTTCTAGCCATGTGAACAGCATGCCACATTGTTGAACCATTAGAGCTCCCATAACTGTATATGGGACATAAATACACACTTGATACGTTCGTTTGTAAAATACGGGCAGATGGGTGGAGACTGTTGCTGGACCTGTCACCAATCAGGTGCCCAGTGAACAGCATTCGGCGAGCACAGACCATATGGTACCCCGCCGAAGACCTTCAGCGGGCTCTGGCCACGCGCACCAGCCCCACCATCAAGGACCTCGAACTGCTGGTCTCGGGCCCGAGTGTTTGCGACAGCAGCCTTAGGAACAGCCCAGAGAAGCGGAATCGCGCCTCTCTTAATATTCGACCGAGTCGCCAGCCGGACTGCGGCCGACTATACTTTTTTGTCTTTGATTTTTGTAAGTTTTAGTCATTATTGCCATCCTTTCACGGGCAGACTCGGCCCAACGTCCGACTGTTTGGGCTTTGGCACATGCCTTGCGTGGCTGACACCAGGCTGATGGCCTTGTGATGGTTGAGCTGCTGTATGCTTGCAAATCAGCCGGCTTTCCCTTTATTCAAAGACGAATCTGCTCCTGGGACAAAAATAAGGATAAAAGTAAGGCTTGTATCTGACACTTCAGCTCTCTAGCGCTTCCTCAGCTCTCAACGACCGACTTCGAAACAATGGCCGACCTTGCCAGTCGCATCACCAAGCCCGGCGACGCACCGGCAGCGGATCAGCCTGCCGATGCCCCTCAGGGTAATGGCAATGGCAATGAGGTCCCGGTGGATGACGGCGCGAATACCGGTCTGGTCGACTCGACGTACGACGTCGAAGTGAAGCTGAGCGACCTTCAGGACACCGACAATCCTCTTTCCTCCAAGATTTCCTCTTTCGAAGAGCTGGGCCTGCGCAAGGAACTCAACGAGGGCCTCTTGGCCATGAACTTCAAGAAGCCTTCAAAGATCCAGGAGCGCGCGCTCCCGCTCATGCTTGCCAACCCTCCGCGAAACATGATTGCCCAGTCGCAGTCGGGTACCGGCAAGACTGCCGCTTTCGTACTCACCGTCTTGTCGCGCGTCGACTTCACTAAACCCACGCAGCCCCAAGCTCTGTTGCTAGCGCCTAGCCGTGAGCTTGCGCGCCAGATTCAGACCGTCATTCAGCAGATTGGCCAGTTTATCAAGGACCTGGTCACGGAAGCCGCTATTCCTGGCAACGTTTCGCGTGAGACCGGTGTCCGTGCCAGCGTCGTTACTGGCACACCTGGCACAGTAACGGATCTCATTCGACAGCGGAAGTTTGACGTCTCTCAGTTAAAGGTCCTCGTTATTGACGAGGCAGACAACATGCTTGACAAGCAGGGTTTGGGTGACCAATGCGTTCGTGTCAAGATGTACGTTTCACCAAGAAAAGTGTTTTCTTCGATCACTAATACCCGTAAAGGATGCTGCCCAAGAACATTCAGATTCTTCTGTTCTCAGCCACTTTTCCAGAGAAAGTTATGAACTACGCGAGGAAATTTGCGCCGAATGCCAACGAAATTAAGCTGAGGCACCAGGAGCTTACTGTCAAGGGTATCTCTCAGATGTACATGGACTGCCCTGATGAAAGCAAGAAATACGACATCTTATGTCAGCTTTATGGCCTGATGACTATCGGCTCATCTGTCATATTCGTCAAGGTACGCACTTCCAATGTTGAGAAGCATACGGGAGCTTTTCTAACAGTTTCCCGTTTGTAGACCCGGGAGTCTGCCAACGAGATCCAGCGCCGCATGGAGGCCGACGGCCACAAGGTCTCTGTGTTGCACGGTGCTCATGAAGGTCAGAATCGCGATGCCCTTTTGGAGGACTTTAGGACTGGGCGGTCCAAGGTTCTCATCACTACCAACGTTCTGGCCCGTGGTATTGACGTCTCGAGTGTGTCGATGGTTATCAACTACGACATTCCCATGAAGGGCCCCGGTGATAGGGAGCCTGATTGCGAAACCTACCTTCACCGCATTGGCCGTACGGGTCGCTTCGGTCGTGTCGGTGTCAGTATCAGCTTTGTCTACGATCGCAAGAGCTTTGAGGCTCTTTCTTACATTGCCAATTACTACGGCATTGACCTCATTCAGCTCAGCCCAGACGATTGGGATGCCACGGAGAAGAAAGTCCAGGAAGTCATCAAGTCGGCCCGCGCGCGCCCGGAGTATAAGCCCGCCAGCGAAGCTACGTGCTAGACTTTTGGCACTGTGGCGCATCAGGGTTAGACACGAGGAAGGACATAGATTTAATGATCTCATGTTCTTCCGGAGTAGCTTTTATCCAACAGGGCAAATGGAGTGCCTGTTGTGGTCCCAGCTATGTCCATGAAGGTCGTGAATTTTCAGTCATGAATGATGGTCATCTTGATGGCAAAGCTTGGAATGCAGGAATCGATGGAAGAGAAGCTTCCTTTTGAGAAGGGATATTTCGCAAAAAACTGAGATGGCCTGTTACCGGGAAGGACGGAGATTCTTGATACACCTACTTAGGCAGACACCAAAATGAGACACTAAGCAATGACTGACTGCCGAGATAATGTATGTACCATATACTGCGAGGTTAACAAGTCGCTTGCTAGGCGCTTGATTAGCCTGATAGCGCGTTTCTGTGGTGCCATCAAGCGCGTCTGGCCGTGGACCTGAGGAACACAGCGTCTTCACGTGTATCACAAAATGCTGGAGTGCATACGGTTTCGGCATCCTTTGTGACTGTTCCTGGGCGCTTGCGCAGGTCTGGTGTGGGTTTGAGCTGCAAGTCTGTCCTGCGAAACCCACCTCTCTGTTCCAATACCCGCGCTTCAGCCTTACAGACCATTGCTTCTACGCGGTCGGGCAAAAGCCACGCGGGAATTGTGCAGACAGATACTTGGACCACCATCAATACACATGTCATCTGAGTTGGCACATGTGCTGCAGAACTTTTGCTACTTCGACAAAAGTACCCTCGTTGCTTTTCACCCACGTTAGTCACCTTGTTTAGCTGAAAACCGACCCTGCATGCATTTTGATAACACGCTGTACGTATACAGTGGTTGAGTCATCAAACTTGCATCCGCAAGGCCAGGCAAAGCTTTCTGGCTGTAGCTTTTTGCTGTTGGTCAGTTGGAGGGGTGGCAGGACACCGCAGTCGTTGTGGAACTTTGACCTTCTGTGATCTCATTGGCCGATGAAAGGGATGCCATATCACGTGACTGTATAGTCGATGAAATTCTATTGGTTCAAATTCCAGAACCAACCTGGCCGCGTCTCCACAGACCCAAATTTAGACCTTAGACGCCGACCAGCAGATGCTTCGGACTTGCACGCGCGCGCGCAACCCAAGCTTTGATGGGATCTGGCCATTCGGGCACGCATTTCGAGGTGGCATTTTCTCGACCAGCCAGTCGTCCGAGCTTTCTCGCATGCAGGAACCATAGCGAAGCTTCTAAAGTCTTTGCTAAGCTGCAAGAGGCTCGAAATTTACTGATTACTTTGTGTACGTACACAAGGTCTTGGGTGCTCTGTTGATAGGTTTTACTCAACCGCCACCATAGCAACCCTTTTCAGGTTATCTTCGGCTACCTACATGCGCAATTATGCATACACACTTTAACTCTCTGGTCCCATCCCAATGGAGCCAGCCATGGTGTCTGCCAATTCCATCTGAAATGTTTCCTCCTGGCCAATGAGAGGGTCAAGTTACGCAGATCTGCTGCTGCGTGCTGCGCGATCGGATCCTGCCCACCCCTCCTCCAGTGTCCAGACCCACAACGGTAACCTTGTTGCTGAAGAGGCAGCATGTCAAGTCGACTTCTGCGGCCCGTCAGTGACCCTGGTGTTGTCCTCGGGTCTCCTACCAGGGGTTGTGACTGGATAGACGCTTCCCCGTGGCCGAGCACGAAGGCAGTGTACACGGTGTGTGGCGGAAGACAATCGGATTGGATGTCGTGTGGTCGCTACAACAGAAACCGCCTCATTTACCGCAGGCTGTGCTATCTCGCTCCATAGCGGCGGCAAGAAGGGGGAGTGAAGATGATCTAATGAGTGCGCCACGGCCACATCAACTGGTCTATCTGCTTCCCCTTTCTTTCCCTCCCATCCCAACCACCATTCAGTCATTCAGCTCTCAGCTTTTCGTCTGTTCAGTCGTTTGCTTCCTGTTGTGCTATCGTCTGGTCGTCTCCGATTCGACATCGTCGGGTGTTGATCCCATTGTTTTTGTGAGACATCGAATGAGCTATTGATTATTCTCGGGCTTGTGGTTGCCGTGCCTTGGCTCCAGCTTCGATCCCTTATACTTTCGTTCAATTCAATTTCCGACCTGCTCGTAGACTTCAGCATACTATCAGAGGTGCTGGTCACCTCTCCGTTAATGTTTAGTCTCTAGTCTGCGACATCACTAAGTTGGCCACCTTCGCCGTTCTTTCTACCTGACTATTTCCCTCAAGCCCAAGCGCCGAGGGCACCCGGTGGTCAATCTCGTCACAGATCAGATCCGACCTTGGCAAATCCGCCACAGCTACCGCCTCTTCCTCCTTTCATCTTACATTTCCCAAGCTCGTGAAGTTCAGGCTGCTCTACTGCTCTGCTGCTCTACAGCAGATGGACTAGATTCGCGCTGAGGTACGAGCGAAGATTCTTCTCCACGAGGCTCAACAGTCCTCGCCCTTGACTCCGGTTTCCGATTGTTGACATCCCATACCAGATGTCGCACTGGAGGATGGCGTCCTGGTTCTTCCTTCTGTGCCTTGCGATATGGACGGTAACTCCTGCCGTTGCAATCGCCACGAACACCGATATTCCCGATGAGGTTGTCGACTCTATCCCGACATGTGCCAGAGCTTGCTTCAGGTCCTACATTTCTGACAACTTCAATGCCGACGGGTGTGGAAACACCCTAAGCTTATCTTGTCTTTGCCGGCAGCGTGCGCAGTCGGGATACACCGTCGGTGAAGCAGCCGTCTCGTGTATCGTAGGCGAGACCAAGTTCGGCGCATGTAAAGGCCAAGATACTGGTGAGTATTTTTCCGCTTTTTGAAGATAAATACCGTGCTAAACTGTCTTGCAGAAAGCGCCACAAAGGCTGCTTACAGGATGTGCGCAGGAGTTACAAATGCAGCATCCCCAACTCGTGGTACTATTGCTGCTACGCTTCTCTCAACAGGAACAGTGTCTTCGACTCTTCCTACTATCATCGCTAGTTCCATCACAACAGGGACGATCACCTTATCACGAACGACGTCACTGTCAACTACAACAACCTCGGCTATCACTCAAGAAACGTCATCTACAGCTACTCAGTCTTCAGCAGCGTCCTCTTCTGAACCAACATGGGCAACGCTTCCTCCATCCGACGGTACGGAAGAGAATGAGGAAGAGGAGTCGAGCAACAGCTCGAAACTCAGCAGCAAGCAGGTTGTAGGGATTGTTTTTGGATGTGTCGCCGTAGTGATTTTCGGTATTTTGATGGTACTCCTCGCTCGATGCGTCAGACAGAAGAGAATGGGCGATCTCGAGGCCGCCTACAACACAGGCTTCGCCAAGCTCAGGGAATCTGTCAGTATGAAGAGAAAAATTAGTACTAGCACAACTCCTAATCTCCCTCCGCTCGAAATTTCCAGTCCAATACCCCGCATCAGGACGCCGAGGAATACGGACAACAGTCTTCCATGGCACACAAATGCTGGCCTTGGTGTTGCCACGATCAGTTCAAACCCGGTGCCGAAACCGCCGTCAGCCACGAATTCTCATTCTGGCAGTCCTGCTCCTGCGACTACAATCCAGGCAGTATCAGCCACAGCTGCCACGGGTGAAGAAGATGCCCGCAAGATTCCCCAAATCATGCTCAGCTCTGCAACCTCTTCGCCCAGCATCAAGGAGAGAAGGCAAAGTCCTCCTAAGCCGACACTAACCATTAACATCCCGAAAGTGTCAACCTCAAACCCAGCTATGCGCATCCCAGACAACAAACGCGAGAGCGTGGTGACCGAATTTGCTGAAGACGGAGAGGATCTTCCCCCTGGAACTCCTATCTGGCGGCCACCCGTGACGGATCCTCAATCGGCAACGACTTTTTATTTTGCTGACAAGGCAGGAAATTGGGTTCTTCGCCACACATCTAACCGGCAGAAGATGGAGAACAATGATGACCGGTCGAGAAGGCCCCCGGTGCCTCGTAAGAACACATCCCCTAAAGCTGGTGCCTCACAGCGGCCTTTGGTTGGACTTCCTGGCCAGAACCAGCCAACAGAAATGGGTAGTACAAATGTCCATCAAGACTTTTCTCCTCCCAGCGCTGCCCCTTCTCCGCTCAGGGTTCCGAGCAAACTTGGCAAGGGTAAACTCGGCTCACCTATCGCTTTCAAAGACCAACGCCGAAAAACAACGCTGTCTAGCCCGGATCCATCTCTAAGGTTGTCACAGACAGCCGAGACACTCGAGTCTCCACCTCCGGTCAACAACAGCAGCAACAATAACGGTCTTGGTTTGATGGGCGAGGGAAGGAGCTTGACGCGAGGTGAATCACAGCAGCGTCCGCGAGCAGCTCGTCGGGTTTCTGAGTCTTCCGCAACGTCTATTGAATCAGCTGCGGCAGAGGACATCGTTGGAGATGGTCGTCAAGATGGTCAGGGTTTGTCGCCCGTGGTAGAGGCTGAATCACCGAAGACACCAATTTCGCCTGGCAAGTCTCCCGTGAAGTACCCAAAGATCCCGAAGCCCAGCAACAATGGGGTTGCATCGGGGCAGGACTTCACCCCAGCTGTCAAGCAATATAGCTGGACTGCTTGGAATCCTTCAAAGCATCCTAACGCGATCGGAAACGGCGTGCTGCCCAAGCATAAAAGGAATCTGTCGTCTGCGAAGCCAGATGATTCTTCTAATTGGCCGTGGAACGCTCCTGAACCCGGTCCTGCGTGCAGCCGCAAGACTTCCCACCAATGGATGGCCTCTCGGGACAACAAAAAGCAGTGGCAGAATCATTCCACTCTGGAGCAACAGTATTGGGAGCATCAGCGGCAGATCGGCAATCCTGCTTCCTACTGGAACCAGGAAACCCATTCTACTCGCCGTTATGATGGCCCTGAACAGCGACAGCCGACACCTCCCAGGCAGCAACGGGACAGGACCCCGCCGCCACCGCAGCAAGACCAACAACAACCGTTCTATCGGCCATATCAATCATATCACTACTCATCAGAGACTCAGCACCATGACAAGCTCCAGCACCAGCTGCAACGCTTCCCCGTTCGCCCAGCCCAACTTCCGACCCCGGCTCCAACCCCTCAGATGTCTATGGCGTCTTCTCCCGCCTTGTCATCCATCAAGCTCCGCGAAAGAGACATCACCCCGAACACCATGACCACAGCGATCTCCACAAGTCCCAGGGCCACTCCCTCCCCGAAGGCCTCGACAGCGCAAACCAGCCCGGCGGCGAGCTCTCTCCTCGCCAAGCGACGTGGTGCCGAGAAGGCAGCCGCCCTGACGCTCTACAGCAACGGCGGCAGGAACAGTAGTTCCGAGAGCGTTACCGGCAAGCGGACCAAGTGGGTTAAGGAAGGGTCATCTCCTTCTAGCCAAAAGCAGCCGTCTTCGGCTCCAGCAATCTCTCTGTTATCAGGAGGAGGTGCCACTGAGTCGGTGATGGTCGTTTCTCCGCTATCTGAGCCGGATCATGGTCTATACGGCCCGGTGCCAATTACTCCTGGCTGGGTGCCGGAGCTGACGCCGACAAGGAGGGGCGACGATTTGGTGTTGGATGTGAAATAAATTGTATTCATCTATTCATTGTGTATTCTTCCACTCATTTATTGGTTTTTGCTGTTTCAAGATTTTGGGTTTTGGAAATTGTTCGGACTTGGAAGACACGACCTCAGGGGACCCCAAGAACATACACTGCCTGCCATCAGAGCATCGGATCTTTTTCTTTTCTTTTTTTTGACAGAAGAGAAGAGGACAAGACATGGTATAAGAAGAAAAAGAAGAGTTGAGTGAAAAAGGCGAAAGCATACACTGGCGTTGGAGCGTTTTTGGAGCTTGCATGAACAGATGATCGTCATATGTGCCACTACACTGGCAGATTTTCGACTGATAGAGACTTGTAATTATTTGAGTACTGTGTATTCTAGAATTCGATTCTTAAAAACAATGCAGCCATCTAGAGTGGTTGTTATAAAAAGTTTCTATCTGAGGTCCCCGATCAGGATGTTGACATTGACCTGGTGGTGCTAGTCCTAGGGTTGAATACAGGACTTCGGGGGTCCAGAAGAACGAGTATTCGGAGATTTTCCGGAGACTGCCACCACAAGTTCGGTAAGTTACGGTATGAAATACACACTGCTGCCCCGCCATGTTACGAATCTTTCAAGGAGGGGTTTACATCCGACAAAAATTCTGTCGCTAGATCTGTTCAGAAAAAGACATCACAGCCACAACCTACAACGCTGTGCGCTTCACGTGATGTCGTATCAACACAATAGAGACAACTAAAATCACAGAGATGAAATGAAATGGGTCAGCGAAGGAACAACTCCGGCCCCAAGAGCGCGAATGCGAGCCTGCCCCAAAAAGTTCTGCGAGCGTATTTCTAATCAAGACGCAGGGGTCCCGCGTCACGCCAACACCCATGCACTGACACGCAGTAACCCATTTGCACCGGCGTTATGAACTTTCCCGCAAGGACAAAGAGCGAGATGGAGATATTTCCCGCTGACCAGGCCCTTGGCAACCGATTTCTTAACAATTCCTGACCGATTTGTGGTTGGAGTCTGTTCCGTGACGCGAAGCGCCCAGCTCCACATGCGGACGGCAGCTCTGTAGCAGGCTGACAAAGGAAACCCAGCCAAACGGTTGTTAGGGCATGGGTATGGTTTTCAGAGACGGGCAAAAATTTTACCAAAAAAAAAAAAGATCGGATTGACAGAGAGAGCCCACCGTCCGTCCCGCCCGCTCAGGTCCCGGCTAGACGGTGCCTTCGTTGGCCCCGCTGTCGGAACCCTTTCTCCGTTTTGGGGAGGTGCCCGTTTCCCATTGTTCAGCGTCGCATCCCCTTGTTGCCCCCATATCCTGCGAAAATTTCCAGGCACCACCTCCTCCCAGATCTTGACGAACCATTTATTGGATGAGTCTGTGAAGTATATTACTAACCGACGCTTATTAGCGGGAGTCAGCGGCTTTTTGTTGATATTTATACCTGCTTTGTGCTGGGAGGTGAGACTGAAGAGCAGCAGGACGTCGCCAACGTCATCCGTCATCAAGTCAACAGAGACTCACCAAGCAAAAACCCGCTTTCATTCCACGGCTCGACCCTGTGTTCACATCTGAATGGCGTTCCTTTCTTGGACACCACCAAGAAGCCCTCTACACATAACACGCCATCCCCGAAAGCCATCTAAGTTTGCAACTCATACGGCGACACGCATCGGTCTGGGTAACAATCTCAGCATCAAGGTGCTTGTTTAATGCGGCTTAACCCCCGCGTAACACGGGACTGGTTAGTTGGGAGACGGTGCGATTGCGTGCTCTGAATGACACCTTTACTCCAGCGGTTTGAGCTCGTCTTCTTTACCCTCTGATTCGGCATCTGCACGCCAAGACGTACCCAGCTGCGAGGCTTTGGCTGCTACCAGGGGGAGAGCTCTTAGACCTGAGAGGGGTTGTTTACGGAGTGCTACGCTGTTGTCGCCACTCACGCTGAACGAGTCGTCATCCACACTGTTGTGTCTCTGGCCTGGTGTTGACGAGCACCATAGCAAGAATTGGTAAAGCGTGAGCCCAAGTGCGTGGGAAGATTTGGGGAACTTGTGTGAGTAATAGAAGGAGAAGACCGAGAACGCGGTTAGGAAGTTTTGCCTAAGGAGGTTTCTAAGTCACTATCAGCCATCAGCCCTCTCCTTTCTCACGACATCCAGGTACCAATCCGGATTTTGTGGGAACATTGCTGCCACTATCATCATCGGTTATTCATCTTTGTCGCCACCAGCCTTGCTCTCTTAGTTAGCTGCCGAACAGTCGTTGGCAGTTTTGAAAGCTTCAGGATACGGTCCAAAGTTCACGGAGTCATCAATCAGCCTTAGATTCTACCGTTTGCAAAGCCACAGTCTTTCCGTTTCTTAACCATTCAGACAAGCCATCTGCCGCCGGATATCTTCCCAATATCGTCTACAAGTGGACAGCAGCAATAGCCCGTGTAACAAAGACGATCTGTTGACATCCATTCAGGGGTAACTGGCCACATAAGTTTACATAACAATGGGTCTCCTGTGCGTCTCCCCGCCCCCTATTCCGTCTGCCCGTTACATGCGCCGCGGTATCGCACGCTGCGCTGCAATCCATCTTGGTTATTTGTTCATGACGACATACTGATATTCTCCGTAAAGAGCACTTGGAACGGCCTTGGATTGGCCAGATGCCAAAAAGCAGGCCAATCTTGTCAGGTCATGGGGTATCAAGGTCCGTTCAGACTTTATGTTGTCCCTCCTGCCTTCCGTGAAGGCTGGGAAAGCGAATGATGCAATGGAGATCAGGCTGACACCGTTTCCGCAGCAACTTCTTGAGATATGGAACAAGGCCAAGGGCAAAGAGCGTGATGCGATGCTCTGGGGTGATGAGGTAATGTTCCTTGCTTCCCAACACAGATCGCTTGCCTGTGTCTAATTGCATTATAGGTTGAGTATCTGGTTGTGGTTTATTCTAAGGAAAGCCCCAAGGTGTTGTTATCCTTGAGGCAAGCAGACATTCTGAAAGCTCTGGAGAACATCAAAGATGTGCCCGAGAAAGCTGCGGATGGGCAGTCCACACGGTCACCCCCAGTCTTCCACCCTGAATTCGGCCGGTTTATGCTCGAGGCTACCCCTGGGAAGCCATGGGGAATCGAGTTCAGAGAACTACTGGAAGTCGAGCCGAACATGAAGGCCAGGAGGAGGATTGCCAAAGCACACATGTTGCCAAACGAGTATCCAATCACCCTAACGACCTTCCCGAGACTCGGTGTCCCGGGGGTCTTCACGGAACCGTTCTACCCAGTCTCAGGCCCCAAACTAAGGTCACAATTCGTCCCTGACGAGATCGCCAACCCTCACATTCGCTTCCCGACACTCGCTGCAAATATCAGGGCTCGCAGAGGCCGCAAGGTGCAGGTGAATGTGCCTGTCTTCCGCGATGAGAAGACACCTTGGCCATGGAAGGACCCGACTGTTAACTATGACTTGCACAATTGGCCCGAGGACGACGATGTACGCAACGGTGCGGCTCCGGATAACTATATTCATATGGATGCGATGGCTTTTGGTATGGGTAGCTGCTGCCTGCAGATCACTTTTCAGGCCAAGAACATTACCGAAGGTCGCCAGATGTACGACCAATTGAGCCCTCTGGGTCCCATCATGCTGGCCTTGACTGCTGCCACTCCTATTTACAAGGGATTTTTGGCCGATACAGATGTCAGGTGGAATCAGATCAGCAAAGCTGTTGATGACCGGACTCCTGAAGAGCTAGGCGAGAAGGTGTGCTTCTGTTCTTAATTGTTGGAATATCATAGCAGCTAACAGGTTCGACTAGCCCCTGAAGAATGACCGCTGGCGGATTCCCAAGTCTCGCTACGCCTCTAACTCGACATACATCTCTGAAGACCCGAGGCTGCGCCCCGAGTATCTGGATCCCGATCTCGTTATTGATGAGTCTATCAAGCAGCAGCTCCTGGACGGCGGCATGGACGACCGGCTGGCCACTCATTTCGCCCATCTTTTCATTCGTGATCCCATTGTCATCTTCTCTGAGGACCTCCAGGAACTCGACTTGACTAAGACAGACCATTTTGAGAACATTCAAAGCACAAACTGGCAGCACATGCGCTTCAAGCCCCCACCTGCCGACAATAATATCGGCTGGCGTGTCGAGTTCCGGCCCATGGA
>Ga0065720_1019978_pt1 | contig 18114 bp, 11 predicted proteins | sample Thericmetagenome_FD_59107 | JGI IMG/M metagenome (GOLD analysis project Ga0065720, IMG submission 59107) | Thermophilic microbial communities from the Joint Bioenergy Institute, California, USA of rice/straw/compost enrichment - eDNA_2 v2... | ecosystem: Engineered > Solid waste > Grass >...
GTTCGGGCAGCTCCGTCGGAAAAGAAACGCGGTCTTCGATGTTGCCGTGTTCGTCGCCGACGCCGCACACAAATTTCGTGCCGCCGGCTTCGATCGCTCCAATGCGCAAATACGGTTCCCCCTCAAGCTTTTCGGTCTACAGCATTATAGCACAGAACCCCCGTTCTGGCATGTCCGGTCTTGCGCTTGTTCAAGTGTCAGCTCCGGCTCTCCGCCCTGACGCGAAACGCTCCCGCACGCGCCGCGATGACGGCCGGAACCGCCGCTTCCCGGATCGCGGCGGACGCATGGGCTTTGCACCTCCGTTCGGTCCGGTTACGGCGTTGGCGGCCGGTACAACGTCACTTCATCCAGCCAGACCGAAGCCGTTCCCTTCGAGGCGGGATCGGTCACAATCTGTATGCCGACCGCCCTGACCTTGTCCAGACCGCCGACGTTGGACAGTTCGAACCGGATCGTCGCGAATCCGTCTTCGCCGAGCATGATCTCGCCGGAGTCGGTCCACGCCCAACTGTCGCCCGTCTTGACGTACAGCTTGGCGCGCACGCCGCTTCCCGCGTCGGCTCCTTCGCCCGGACGGACGAGCGCCTTCGCCTCGAGCGCCAGCGCGCCGCTCAAGTCGGCGTCGCCGACCCGCGCGAGCTCGAAGCTGCCGCCGCCGAGCCGAAAATCGGCCCTGAGCGACGAGACGCCGCTCGACGCCGCGTCGGTTGACGGCATTGGTCCCGTCGCCTTGGCGGTGTTCCATGCGCCGCCGCTGTCGTTGTTGATCGTCCAGCCGTCAACCGACGACTCGAAATCGTATAGCAGCTCCGCGACCGGCGGCATGCCCGAACCGACCGGGACCTCGACCGAGTCCGCCAGTTCGGTTCCGTCGGCGAGGACAGCTTTCACCTCGATGACGGCTTTGCCGCCGACCAGCGAATCGTCCGGCTGCCATTCGGCCTTGAAATAGCCGGTGTTGGAATCCAGCGTCATCGGTTGGGAGTCCGTCGAGCCGCGGACGGTGTACGTCACCTCCGCCGGTTCGGCGCGCAGCACTCGCGCCCGGATCGTGACGCTCTCCGCCGCCTCGGTGCCGGCCGTCGGCGTCGCGATATGCAGGAACGGCTCCTTCGCGGCGGCCTCCGCCTGCCGGTCGTAGACGCCGGACAGGTCGCCGGCGAACGCCGTGTACTCATCCTCATAGAACGCGACAAAGTCCGGCAGCAGCTCGTGGTCGCCAAGCAGCGCAGCATTTTTATAGGGTACGAAAAGATTGCCGTTCGTCGAGAAGTTCGCCCACGTCTGCATGTAAGCGGTCCGTCGCGCGTCGGGATCGGACTTGATCGCGCCGAGCACCTTCGTGAACCATTCGAGATCGCCGTTGCCCTCCGTCTTCATCCCCTTCGGGCTGTAGCCGAACTCGGCCAGCGCCGCGATCTTGCCCTTCGCGTCCGCGAGCCGGTTGATCATCGCGAGATCCCGGGCGAGGCCGTTCAGGAAGGCTTTTCTGCCGGGAAAGTCCTGATTGTCGTACTGATCCATGCCGAGGATGTCGACATATTCGTCGCCCGGGTAGGTCGCAAGATACGTCTTCTCGTCGCCGGCGAACGGCCCGTTCGGCGAGAACACGTACAGGAAGTTGCGGACGCCCTTCCGGTCGCGCAAATATTCCACCGTATACCGGTACAGCGCGATATAGTCGCTCGTCTTCGTCAGCCGGGCTCCCCACCAGAACCAGCTTCCGTTCTGCTCGTGGAATGGCCGAAACAGGATCGGGATCAACTCGCCGTTCTCGTCCTTCAGATTGTTCGCCACGTAAGCGACGTGATCGAGCATCGCGTTGAACTCGGCGTTCTTGCCGCCGTCCGGCAATATATGCTCGACCGCGCCGACGGACGTGTCGTAGAAGCTGCCGCCGGTCGCGAAGTTCGGAAAATGGGTGCTGAGCGCGATGATGCCGCCGAGCTTGTGCGCTTCCTTCATCTTCCCGATCAGCCGGTCGCGGCTCGCTTCGATATTGCCGTTGATGCCGGGCTTCTCCTTGCCCTCGATGCTCAGCGTGTCCCAGCCGAAGATGGCGGGAAAATCGCCCGTGGCGTTATACACATCGGATTGAACCGGATTGCCGGTCACCGCGATAAATTCGGTCGTCGCGTGCTGGTGGCCGAACAGGATGCGCTTGCCCCGCGATTCCTGCAGATACCGGAACAGCGAGCGCGTCGCGGGCGACGCCTGGGGATCGGCCAGCTTCAGCACCGGCGCTTGATCTTCATTGGACGAGGCGCCGTCTTGTCCGGTATCGGATGAAGCGGACAAACCGCCTTCCGGTCTGTCGGTTTGCGAAAAACGCGCGAGCGTCCATACCAGCGCAGCCGCCGCGACCACCGCAGAAATCAGCAGTACGGGAACTGTGTATTTGCGCGTGATGCGGAATGTTTTGGACAACCGTACGACCTCCGTTCTTCACCGGATCAACCTAACAAACCTAACAATCATAGTTAAATTCTGGATTTGTACTCGCTTTAATCCTATCATATAACAATAACTGTTATGCATACAAGAATAAAACATTGTGTGAGATTGTTAGTCTGCTGTTAGGTTGTATGGAGCCGGGTCGTGCCGTTCCGCGCTGAACGTCCGGGTGTTTCGCTGGACCCGGGTCGGGGCGGACGGTCCGGCTGCGAGCCGATGCGAAGACGATGGCGGCAAGATACGATGGAGTTGATTCGACAACACCCGAGGGAAAGCGTGGTTCAAAATCATGAAGAGACAATCCGCATGGGAAGCCTGGAAACTGCTGTTCCTGTCGCTGCCGAAAGGAATCGGGGCGTTCCTGTTCGCGGAGGCGGCCTCGCCGTCGGCGTCGCCGCCTCCGCGGTCATCGTCGGATTGCCGCTGCTGGCGTTCGTGCTGATCGTGTGCCGGCGGATGCTGGAAAGCGAGCACGGGCTGACGTCCGCCTGGCTGAACGGCCGGAATCGAGCGGATGGGACGGCGCCGGATCTTGGCGGACCGGCGCAAGGGCGGCGGGGCTTGAAAAGTCTGCTGTCCGTGTTCGCCGACAGAAGATCGTACCGCGGCATCGTCTACTGCATGCTGCAGCTTCCGGCCGGCTTCGTCTGCTTCACGCTCGCGCTCGTCCTGCCCGCCGTGGCGCTGGCTATCACGCTCGCTCCCGCCGCATGGATCATTGTCGAAAGGCAATACGAATACGTGCTGTTCGCGGACGGCTGGCTTTTTGAGTCGATTGGCCGTACGCTTGGCTTTACCCCGTATGAGCGGTCCTGGATCGTCGGCGGCTTCGGCCTCCTGCTCGTGCTGCTCGTTCCGGCGGCCGTCCGGATGCTCGGCCGTTTCTACGCGACATGGATCGAAGGCATCGCCGGGCCCGAACCTGCGGCGGCAACGGTTCATGTCGCGGCATCCCCGTCTTCGCCGGGTCTGACCGATACGGCTCCGAACGGGTTGTCGGATGACGCCGAACCCGCTTCGTCTCCGCTGGCACTCGAGCTCGAAAGACTCGAAAGCCGCCTCGCCGCGGACTCGCTGCGGTCTTGACATCATGCCGACTACCCACGGACCCGGGAAGCGAACGAACAACTGATGCACGGCGGCGCGTCCGATCCCCCGTTTCTACAGATAAAACTCGATCAGCCTGTTCTGTGTTTCGCGCTCGTCCCGCGAGACCGTCCGCAGTTCAACCCGATGCGCCATGTGAACGACCTCCGTATCGTTCGATCGTCCCCGGAATCATCCGGACCGCCGTCTCCACGGATGCGTCGTCGGTCGGCCGTTTCGCACGCAGGGCTCGACCATGTCTTTTTCTTTTCCGCCTTGTCCTTCTTCTGCCATTCGCCGGCGAGTTGTGATATGATGCCCGTATGACGTGATGGCCAGGTGATGCATGTTGGAATATCGTTTTGCTGCGGACGAGCCTCGTGAACATTTTGCCAGCGGACGGGTGCTCTACAACGCGAAGGGAGCCGCGCCGTTTCCGGTCCGGCTGGCGGACGAGATCGCGCAGCGGTGTTTCGCCCTGTTGGAAGAACGCGGGCATCCGGGGCCTTATGCGGTGTATGACCCGTGCTGCGGCAGCGGATATATGTTGACGGTCATCGGCCTGCTTCACGGCTCGCGGATCCGGGCTCTATATGCATCCGACATTGACGAACCGATGCTCGAAACGGCGCGGCGCAATCTGTCGCTGCTGACTGCGGAAGGCATGCGGGCGCGCATCGAACAGCTCCGCGAACTGCACGAGCGGTACGGCAAACCGTCCCACGCGGACGCGCTCGAAAGCGCCGCGGTATTGGACCGGCTCCGCGCCGGCGCGTCGATTGCATCCATCGAAGTGTTCCCGGCGGATATCACATCCGGAACGCCCGGCTGTCTTCCGGACCGCCCCGCCTCCCCTATCCATGTCGTCATCGCCGATTTGCCTTACGGGCAGTTGACCGGATGGCGAAGCGGGAGCGCCGATCCGGCCGGACGGATGCTTGACTCCCTGTACCCGCTGCTTCGGCCGGACGCCTCGGTGGTTGCGCTGGTCGCGGACAAGTCCCACAAACTCCGCCATGAGCGATACCGGCGGCTTGCGCTCTTCAAAGCCGGCAAGCGGCAGATCGCCTTGTTCGAACCGTTTTCTCCGATCGGGCGCCGCGCAACTCTGTAGCGTGTTATGCACGCTATAGCCTCTCCGGGCCGCGAGTGCCCGTTACACCGGCACGATCCGATAGACGCCGCCTTTCAAGGTGACGATGGCGGGCGGTTCTATGCCGGGCGCAAGGCGCAGAAGGCGCTCGCCGTCCGGCCCGTGGATGGCGACCGGCCGCGCGTGGCGGACGCGGAGCGGCTTGCCGTACCGCGAGGTGATGCGTGCTTCACGCAGCGCGCCGTCCGCCCAGGCGATATCGACGGTGAAGCCGCCGCGCGCGCGCAGGCCGCGCACTTCGCCGCTGCGCCAGCCGTCGGGCAGGGCGGGCAGCAGATCGACGGAACCGAGGTGGCTCTGCACGAGCAGCTCCGCGATGCCGGCCGCGCCGCCGAAGTTGCCGTCGATCTGGAACGGCGGGTGCGCGTCGAACAGGTTCGGGTACGTCGAGCGGGACAGCAGCGTCCGGATAAACCCGTGGGCCGCCTCCGCGTCCTTCAGCCGCGCGTACAGCAGGATAAGCCATGCGCAGCTCCAGCCGGTATGGCCGCCGCCGTGCTTGAGCCGCCGCTCCAGCGTCACGCGCGCGGCTTCCAGAAGTTCCGGCGTCGTCTCGTTCAGATGCGATCCCGGGAACAGGCCGAACAGATGCGAGACATGCCGGTGGCCCGGCTCATGCTCGTCGTAGTCGACGGCCCATTCCTGCAGTTGGCCGTGCTTGCCGATCCGGTACGGCGCAAGACGGGCCAGCGCCTTCTCGAGCTCCCCGCGGAACGATTCGTCCGTGCCGAGCATTCGGGACGCCTCGACGCACGCCGCGAACAGCTCGCGGATGATCGCCATGTCCATCGTCGATCCCCAGGTGACGCTGCAGGGCTCCCCTTCCGGCGTCAGAAACACGTTCTCCGGCGATGTCGACGGATTCGTGACGAGCGTGCCGTCCGGGCCCGGGATGAGCCAGTCGAGGCAAAACAGCGCCGCCCCCCGCATGAGCGGATAGGCGGTGTCGCGCAGGAACGCAAGATCGGGCTCGAAAAGGTACCGCTCCCACAGATGGGTGGCCAGCCACGCGCCGCCCATCGGCCAGAACGCCCAGCTCGCGCTTCCGTCGCTCGGCGTCGACATGCGCCACAGGTCAACGTTGTGATGCGCGGTCCAGCCGCGGCAGCCGTAATGGATGCGCGCCGTCCGGGCGCCGCTCTCGGCCAGCTCGCCGAGCATGGCGAACAACGGCTCGTGGCACTCGCTCAGATTGCACACTTCGGCCGGCCAATAGTTCATCTCGGTGTTGATGTTGACCGTATAGTCGCTGAACCACGGCGGCTGGACATGCGGATTCCAGATACCCTGCAGGTTGGCCGGCTGCGTGCCGGGACGCGACGATGCAAGCAGCAGGTAGCGGCCGTACTGGAAATAGAGCGCTTCCAGGCTGGGGTCGGGATTGCCTTCCCTGTACGCCTTGAGCCGCTCGTCCGTCGGCAGGTCATGAACGCGGATCGGATTGGAGCCGGCGGAAACCGTCCGTCCCGCCTCCGATCGGTCCGATTCCGTCCGTTCCGATTCCGCCTTTGCGGCTGCCGAACCGACAAAACGCACCCCCGCCGAACTCGCACCGGCCGCACCCGATCTTGCCATACCTGCACCGGCAGCACCCGATGCCATACCTGTGCCGGCCGCATCCTCGCCTTCCCCGCCCGCGAGACGCAGCGACACGCGCCCCATCATCGCGCGGTTGTCCGCCAGGTGGCGTTCCAGCAGCGCCTCGTATCCCGCCTGCTCCGCCGCCCGAAGCTGCGCCTCGCAGCGCGCCGAATGCGCGCCGCTCTCATCCGGCTGCGTGCGCCAATCCGCGAATGCCGTGGCCGCGGCAACATAGGCCGTCATCCAAGAAGCGCCGCGCGCGATCAGCCGGTCCCCGGCAGCCTGAACCGCGCCGTCGGTTTCGACTCGGACGCGCGCCTCGAACCGCATGCCCCGGCCTTCTTCATACAGCACCGGTTCCGGATGATCGCCGAGATAGTTGTCGGCGACATGGCTCGGCGCCCGGCCGGCAAGCGCCAGTGTGCGTCCGTCGCTCAGGACGAACGCCGTGCTCCTGACCGGCGACGACAGCGCGGCCGCCAGATCCATCGTCCCGCCCTCCGCCTCGTACCGGACGACGATCACCTGATCCGGCGCGCTCGAAAAATAAGTTCGGCGAACGCGCAAACCATCCGCCGTGAACCGGACGTCCGCAACGCCGTCGAGGAGCCGCAGCGAGCGCACATAATCCGCCGCTTCCTCCGTCCCGTCCAGCCATTCGATCATAAGTTCCCCCAGCGGCAGATAAGGCTGCACGTTCCGGCCGGTCATCCGGGATTCGATCAGCCGCTGCGCCTCCGGGAGCCGCCCCGCGAAGATCAGTTCGCGCGCGCGGGCCAGATGCCGCCTGGCCTCGTAGTCGACGGTCTCGCGTGGATACCCCGCCCACAGAGTATCTTCATTCAGCGGCATCCGGTCCAGCCGGACGCCGCCGAACAGCATCGCACCGAGCCGTCCGTTGCCGATCGGGAGCGCTTCTTCCCATGCGCCGGCCGGACGGCGGTACCACAATCGGTCCAAATCGCCTGACAAGTCGACCCTCTCCTGTCTCTCGCAAGGTGGTTTCATTGTAACCGCTTCATGGCAAAAAACGAAGAGCCCGCGCAAAAACGGACTCTCCGCGTTTTCCCGATTATTCGGTCCACAGTTTGATGCGTGCCTTGACGAGCTTCTCGTATTCGTCCTCCATCTTCTCGACGCCCGCGTCGATCAGCTCTTGCTGATATTCGTCCCAGATGCGGTCGAAGTCTTGCGGCGGCGCCAGGATGGCTTCCGGAATCCGGCGCCACGTGATTTCCTTCATTCGCTCCTGCAGCACGTTCAGCTCGCTGTCCGCCGGAACCTGGATGTTCCACGCCGCGCCCCACGGTTTGACCGGAAATTCCTTCTCGCTCGGGAACAGGTCTTTCCACGTCGTGGCGCCGTATGCCGCCAGCGTCTCCTTCTCGACTTCGTTGTACGTCGCGACGATTTGATCCGGGAAGTTTGCCGTATAGTAGTTGCCCGTCGAGTCGAGCACGCCGTCGCCGTAGTGGGCGCCGAGGTTGTGGTACATGTTGATGCCCGATTCACGCTGGAAGCCGGTCGCGTCGTTTTTCTTGCGCTCCACAATCTCATCCGGAACGACCCGCTTGCCGTTCTCGTAGACGTAATGCTCGCCTTCGATGCCCCAGTTGTCGAGGATCTGGCCTTCCTCGGAGGCGAGGAAGTCGAGGAACTTGATCGCGCGGACCGGATCCGGGCAATCGACCGTAATGCCGACGCCCCATCCCGGACTGAAGCCGACCGGCCAGAACGACGTCTCCTTGAATTCTTCCGTCAGCGTAACCGGATAGTGGCCGTAGCCGTATTCGTACTTGCCTTCCGCCTTGAGCGCGTTCTCGCCGTCTTGGAAGTCCCAGCGCTGGTCGATCAGACCGAGCACGCGGCCGGAAGCGATTTTCGCCTTGTATTGGTCGTACTTCTGCACGAAGCTTTCCTGGTCGAGCAGCCCTTCCGCGTTCATGTGGTTCAGCCAGCGGAAGTATTCTTTCTCGATCGGTCGGCGGAAATGGTACGTAACTTCATAGGTGTCGAAGTCGATGTGGTACTCGCCGTCATCCGGCGCGCCCGTCGTGAAGAACGCCGGGTTCGTGACCGAGATGTACATGCGCCAATCGTCCGCGTTGAGCGACAGCCCGATGTTCGGGTTGCCGTTTTCATCCGTCGGGTGCTTCTTCAGAAACTCGCGGATCGCATTCTCGAAGTCTTTCACCGTCCGGATGCGCGGATAGCCGAGCTCTTTCACGACGCGGTGCTGCAGCTGGAAGCCGCCGCCCGCATCGAAGTACGTCTGGCCGACTTCCGCGTACGTCGGAATGACGTAGATCGAAGGATCTTCTTCGCTGTAGCGCAGCCGCTTGATCTGGTCGCCGAACAGCTTCTTGACGTTCGGCGCGTGCTGCTCGATCAGGTCCGTCAGGTCGAGCATGGCGCCGGCTTCGACCAGCTTGCCGAGCTCGCCCTTCGGGCTGATCAGGTCCGGATATTCGCCGGATGCCGCGATCAGCGCAATCTTCTGCGACGAGTCGCCCACCGCGAATTCCGCGTCGAGCGTCACGCCCGTCGCCGCCGTGATCGCCCGGCCGACGGCGTCCTGCATGTTCTGCCAGTTCGGGCTTTCGTCCGCGCCGTAGAACGTGAAGGTGATCGGCTCAAGCGCGTCGCTTCCGGAATCGCCGGAGCCGGAGTCCGAGTTGCCGCCGCCGCTGTTCGCGGACGTCGACGAACCGCCTCCGGCGTTTCCGCCGGCGTTTCCGCCGCCGCTTCCTTCGCCGTCGTTATTCTTGCCGCCGCAGCCTGCGAGCAGACCCGCCAGCATGACGACGGCAAGCAGCGAGACCAACCATTTTCTCTTTCGGTTCATGCTGTTAGAACCCCTCCCTGAAGATTGAGTCGGAAAGTGTTGTATTGGTCAACGGGCCGGCCCGGGGCCAACCCGCCAATACCGGAGTTATCGCTAACAAATTGTGGATGTCCGGCGCGGATCAGCTCTTGACCGCGCCGAGCGTCATGCCCTTTACGAAATAGCGCTGCAGGAACGGATAGACGAACAGGATCGGCAGCGTGACGATCATCGTGATCGCCATTTTCACGGATTCCGGCGACACCTGCGACATGACCTCGGTCATATTGCGCGCCCGGTAATCGACGTTCGACTGCGTGCTCTGCAGCACTTTCATGAGTTCATACTGCAGCGTCGTCAGATGTTCGGCCTGCGAGTTGAAGAGGAAAGTATCGAACCAGTTGTTCCACTGCCCGACCGCGACGAACAGCGCGATCGTCGCGAGCGCCGGCTTCGTGAGCGGCAGGATGATGCGCCAGTAGATCGTGAAGTCGTTCGCACCGTCGATCTTGGCCGATTCCTGCAGCGCGTAGGGAAGACCGTCGATGAACGAGCGGACGACGAATACGTTGAAGGCGCTGACAATTCCCGGCAGAATGTAGACGGCGAACGTGTTCATCAGATTCAGGTCGCGGATGAGCAGGAAGAACGGAATGAGGCCGCCCGAGACATACATCGTCAGGGCCAGGAAGACGGAGACGAACCGTCTTCCCTGGAAGTCCTTCCGGCTCAGCGTGTAGGCGATCATCGACGAGCTGAGAACGCCGAGCGCCGTGCCGATCAGCGTGCGCAGGGCCGAGTTGCGAAAGCCCGTCCCCAGGCTGTCGTAGGAGAAGATCACTTCGTAGTTCTTCAGCGTGAACTGCCGCGGGTAGATCGTGATGCCGCCCCGCACCGTGTCGATGGAATCGTTGAACGAGATGGCCGCCACATTCAGAAACGGATACAGCGTGATGACCATGACGGCCGTCGCGAACGCGTAGACCAACAGGTCGAAGAGCCGGTCCGCGATCGACGCCTTATGCAAACCGCGTTTCATGCGCGCTCCTCCTTACATGATGCTTTCCCTGGTCACGCGCTTGAAAATGCCGTTCGCCGTGAACAGCAGGATGACGCTGACGACCGAGTTGAAAATGTTGATCGCCGTACCGAACGAGAACCGCCCCATTCCGAGGCCGTAGTTCAGCGCGTACAGATCGAGCACCTGCGAATATTCGCGCACCAGATTGTTGCCGAGCAGGAACTGCTTCTCGAACCCGATGCTGATCAGATGGCCGATCGACATGATGAGCAGAATGATAATCGTCGTGCGGATGCCGGGCAGCGTGATGTGCCACATCTGCTGGAGCCGGTTCGCCCCGTCGACCCGGGCGGCCTCGTACAGCTCGGGCCCGATCCCCGCGATCGCCGCCAGGTAGATGATCGCGTTCCATCCGGTCTCCTTCCAGACATCGGACAGCGTGACGATGATCCAGAACAGCTTGCCCTTCGCCATGAACTGGATCGGCTGGTCGATGATTCCGAGCCACAGGAGCAAATCGTTCACCGCGCCGTTTTCGGTGGACAGCATTTTCGTGACGATGCCGGCGACGACCACCCACGAGACGAAGTGCGGCAGATAGGATACGGTCTGAACGAAACGCTTGTACAGCATGTGGCGCAGTTCGTTCAGCATGAGCGCGAAGAAAATCGGCACGACGAAGCCCGCCGCGAGTCCCATCAGGCTCATCGCCAGCGTGTTGCGCAGCACCTGATAGAACAGATCATCCTGAAAGAGCGCGCGAAAATGCGCCAGCCCGACCCATTCCTGCTCGAAGATCGACCGGCCGGGTTTGTAGCGCTGGAACGCCATCGTCCATCCCCACAGGGGAAGGTAACTGAAAATGAACACCCAGACCACGAACGGCAGCGACATCGCGTACAGCCACCGGTTCTGGAGCGCCCTGCGGAAGAAACGCCTGGTCCGCTCTTTCCGCGTTTGCGTCATTTGTCTTGTTGTAGTTGCCGCTTCCAATGCGAACCCTCCTGTTTGACACCACCCATTCTAGCGGAATCGCTTTCACCTCAATACCCGGCATTTTATGCCGAAAATCATATGAAATTCAGTCAGGCTGCCCCGGCGCCGTCAAGGCGCTTCAGCAGCCTGCATCCGCTCAGCATCCGTCCGCCCTCTTCCGGTACGCGGCGGGCGACATGCCGACATATTTGCGGAATTTCCCGTGAAAATAATCGACGTTCGCGTAGCCGACCCGTTCGGCGACTTCATACACCTTGAGACCCTGGACGAGCAGCTTCTTCGCCTCCTCGATCCGCACTTTGTCGAGGTAGGTGTTGAAGTTCTCGCCGGTCGCGTGCTTGAACACCTTGCCCAGGTAGGCGCTGCTGTAACCCAGCAGTTCGGCGATCGTCTCGAGCCTCAAGGAACGGTCGTAGTGGCGGTGGATGATGTCGATCATTTTCTTCACCTGCGTCTCGGCCCCGCCCTGCTCCGACTGCCGGGCGAATTCGAGCAGCAGGGCGTGCATCCGCTCCATGAGCCGCGTGAAGCGGCACGCCTTGTACAGCTCGACCAGACCGTGCTGCAGCGTCCCTTCCGCCGAGCCGGGCCGCTGCGCTTCCAGGCGCGCGGCGACGGCCGAGACGAGCCGCGCGCACGTCGCCTTGACCGCTTCCTCGTCGGCGCCGGACTTAAGCAGCCGGGATTCCGCTTCCCCGATCCATTCGCGGATCGAGATTTCGCTCGCGACGTCGATGGCCAGCGCCAGTTTGTCCGTCAGGTCGGACAGGTCCGGCGGTCCCGGGACCGGCGCGCCGCATGCCTCCCGCTGCGCGTCGGCCGGCGGATGGATGCGCCCCGCCCCGAGGAAGAAGGACCGGCGAAGCGCCGCCGCCGCCCGGGCGTGGGAAAGCGGAATCTCCGTCCAGCTTTCGACGGTGCCGCCGGACGCGGCGGTGAACTCCAGGTCGAGGCCGGCCAGCGCGTCTCCGACCGATCTCAGGAGCGCCGCTCGCTGCGTCTCGCTCCCGAGTCCGTACATGACGAGCAGCCCCAGATCGCCTTCCGCCGTGTAGCAGATCCGCTCCGCTGCGGACAGCTTGCCCGCCAGCCGCCGCCCGGCTTCCGCCAAAGCGTCCGGCTCGATCTTGCCGTGGGGACGGACGACCACGGCCTCCCATGGAGCGCCGTCCAGACCGGCTTGCGCGGCCGCCTCGTTCAGCGCGGCGGCAGGCGTCCCCGAAAGCAGCGACCGGACGACCATCTCCGGCGTCCATCCGGCCGCGCGTTCCCGTTCGGCGGCTTCCTGGTCAAGCGTCTTCTTGAGCCGCTGCAGGTAGTCGATCAGCTCGTCCTCGTCGACCGGTTTGAGGATGTATCCGTCGATCCGGTGCGCCATCGCCCGGCGGGCGTAATCGAACTCCGCGTAGCCGCTCAGGATGAGCATGTGCAGCCGCTTGTCGCGGGCGCGCAGCCGCTCGATCGCCTCCAGTCCGCCGATGCCCGGCATCCGGATGTCGATGATGATGAGGTCCGGATGGTGCTCCTCGTATTTGATCAGCGCGTCCCGGCCGTTCATCCCCGTATCGACGACCCGGTAGCCGAGCGCTTCCCAGTCGACGAGCGTGCGGAGCCCTTCGCGGATGGTCGGCTCGTCATCCACCACCAGCACTTTGTACATGCTGTCTTTCACCTCCAGCCGGCAGCCGGAACGAGACGCGCGTGCCGGCCCCGGATGTGCTCTCGATGCGAAGCCCGCTGGACGGGCCGTACATCAGGATGAGTCGTTGATGGACATTGCGCAGGCCGATCCGGCGCTGCTCCTCCCCTTCCTGTTCGTCGAGCGAAGCGGCGAGCGCGGCGAGCCGCTCCCCGTCCATGCCGACGCCGTCGTCGATCACCTCGGCCATTGCCGCCTCTCCGTCCCGCACGATGCGGAGGGTGACGGTTCCGCCTTCCTCTTTTCCCTCGATGCCGTGAATGACCGCGTTCTCGACGATCGGCTGGATGATGAGCGGCGGCACCGGAATCGCCTCCATCCCCGGCTCGATCTCAAGCTCGTATTTCAGCCGCTCTTCGTAGCGGAACCGCTGGATGTCGAGGTAGCAGCGCACGATGTCGATCTCGTCCTCCAGCCGCGCGAGGCGGCGGCTGATCTCGAGATTCTTGCGCATCAGCTTGCCGAGGAGCCGGACGATCTGGGCGATCTCCTTCTCTCCCTTCAGGTGCGCCTTCATGCGGATCGACTCCAGGGCGTTGAACAGGAAGTGCGGATTGATCTGGCTGGCCAGCATTTTGAGCCGGATCTCGTTCTGCTTCATCTCCAGCCGATGCTTCTGCCGGTTCGACTCCTGCACTTCACTCACGAGCGCGTGGATGCTGGAGACCATCGAGTTGAACTGCCGGGCGAGCTGCCCGATCTCGTCCTGGCCGTCGATCTCCATGACGGTGGTGAGGTTCCCCGTCGCCACCTTCGTAATGTGTTTGCTGAGCCGGCTCATCCGCCGGGTCAGCATGCCGGAGAAGGCGAAGGTCAGCATGACGCCGACGATGAGCGCGGCGAGGATGACGATGAGCGCCGTGAGCTGGATGCGGTCGACATCGGCCGTAATGTCGTCGATCGCGAAGATCGTGATGATCCGGAGACCGTTCACACTCGCGTTCGGCGCGAGCGGCTCGATGAGGATGCGGTACGCTTCGCCGTCGATCTGCTGCTCGAACCTCCCCTGCCGGGCTTCCGCGAGCTGCGGGTCGAAGTCGATGCCGGCGAGCGTCAGCCCTGTCCGGCCGGGACGGTTCGCCGACACGATCGTGCCGCTGTCGTCCACGATCATCGTCTCGAACGATTCCTGTCCGACGATCGTGCCGAGCGTGTCCATGTTCACGTTGACGACGAGTACGCCGCTCGTCTTCGCGTTCGGAAAATAGACTTTGCGCACGAGGCTCAGGTAATGGCGATGGTCCCGCTCGTCCTCCAGGTAGTACCAGCCCACGGTGCCGCTGTAGCTGTCCAGCGCCCACCGGTACCACCAGGCGTTCTTGATCGCTTCGTCCGGCTGCATGAACTCCCAGTTGTTCAGCATCGTCGGGTTGTCCATGTAGAACCGGATGTTCGAAATTTCGTTGTACAGGCTGACGTACTGTCCGAAATCGGGGTATGACCGGTAGGCGGACACGACCTCCCAGGTCGTGCCGTACCTCCGGTTCGCGACCGTCTCCAGCCGGTCGTCGTTCGCCAGCCGGTAGGCGATGTCGTTCGCCACGTTGATCACTTCCATCGTGCGCTGCTTGACGCGCTCGACGTTGGCGACCGTCTGTTCGACGGCGTTGCCCAGCGCCATGTTCCGGAGCTGGCCGGTGAGCAGCAGGCCGACCGCCATGACGGGAATGAACACGACGACGTAGAACGAAAGCGCCAGCTTCGTCCGAAGACGCAGGTTATTTACGAATTGCAGCGCGGACTGAAACACGGGGCATCCACCCCCATTGCGTTCGATTCGGACGCCTGCGCGTCAAGGTTCACGCCTCTTCGAGCAGCCGCACCCCTCTGCCCGGCACGGCCGTCCGTCCTTCCACCGTCTCGCCGCTCAGCAGATCCCGGTAGCGGCCTTCGCGCAGCTCCACCTCTTTTTTATCGGCGTTGTGGTTCAGCAGGAACAGTATGCCGCGGCCGTCCTTCACCCGCCGCGAGCTTTCCACGCCTTCCGGCGCTTCCTTCACCAGCGGCTGAATGTTTTTGTCCGCGCACAGTTTGCCGAGGAACCCTTCGAGGAACGCCGCGTCGGGGCTGGAAGCGACGTACCACGCCTGGCCTGCGCCGAACCGGTTCACCGTCACGACCGGCATGCCGGCGTAGAAATCGTCGCCGTAGACGGCGATCGCCTCCGCGCCTTCGAGGTGGATCAGGTCGCAGAGCAGACCGCATTCGTATTCGCCTTCGAGCGCGCCGTACGGCTTCGTCATGACGATCCGGTTCCGCTGGTCCGGGAACAGCGCGTCGATCTCCTCCGCCCAGATGCCGAGCATGCGGCGCAGTTCGCCCGGATAGCCGCCGATCCGCACGATGTCGCGCTCGTCGACGATGCCGCTGAAGAACGTCGTGACGAACGTGCCGCCCCGCTCGACGAACGCTTCGAGCTTCTTCGCATAGCCCGGCTTCACCATGTAGAGCACCGGCGCGATGACGATGTCGTACTTGTCGAGCGGTTCGTCCGTGCCGATCATGTCGACCTGGATGTTCTGCTTGAACAGGGCGTCGTAGTATTTGTGCACTTCCTTCACATAATTGAGCGCGATCGACGGGCCGCTCGACAGGCTGACCGCCCACCGGTTCTCCCAGTCGAACACGATCGCGGCCTTCGCATCGACCCGCGCGTCCAGGATCCGGTCGCCGAGCTGCTTCAGCTCGCCGCCGAGCTCCGCCACTTCGCGGAACACCCGCGTATGCTCATGGCCGACGTGCTCGATGACGGCGCCGTGGTATTTCTCGCACGCCCCGATGGAGCGGCGCAGCTGGAAGAACATGATTGTATCCGCGCCGTGAGCGACCGCTTGGTAACTCCACAGCCGCATGACGCCCGGCCGCTTCAGCGAGTTGTACGGCTGCCAGTTCTGCTGGCTTGGCGTCTGCTCCATCAGCATGAACGGCTGGCCGCTCTTCAGCCCGCGCATCAGGTCGTGCACCATCGCCGTGTAGCTGTACGGCGTGTCGAGCGCCGGATAGTTGTCCCACGAGACAACATCCATATGCTTCGCCCAGGCGAAGTAGTCCAGCTCGGGGTAGGTGCCCATCAGGTTCGTCGTGACGGGGATGTGCGGGGTATGTTTTTTGATCGCGTCATATTCCAGCTTGTAGCACGCGAGCAGGCTGTCGGACTGGAACCGCCGGTAGTCGAGCGAGATGCCCTGGAAGTTCGTCCGGTTGCCCGACCACTCCTCGCTCAGCTCGTTCGGCGCGACGATCTCGTCCCAATCGTAGAACGTGTGGCCCCAGAAGCGGGTGTTCCACGCCTTGTTCACGTTGTCGAGCGTGCCGTAGCGCTTCTTCAGCCACTCGCGGAAAGCGGCTTCGCACCGTTCGCAGTAGCAGTAGCCGCCGTATTCGTTCGATACGTGCCACACGACGACGGCCGGGTGGTCCTTGTACCGCTCGGCCAGTTTTTCGGCCAGAAGCGCGGAGAATTTGCGGTACGTCGGGCTGTTCGGGCACGAGTTGTGCCGGCCGCCGAACTTGCGCTTGCGGCCCCGGTAATCAACGCGCAGCACGTCCGGATATTTCTTCGCCATCCAGGCGGGATGCGCGCCCGTGCCCGTCGCGAGGCACGTGTAGATGCCGTTATCGTACAGCCGGTTGATCGTATCGTCCAGATGGTCGAAACGATATGTAGTCTCGTCCGGCTGGATCAACGCCCAGGAGAAGACGTTCAGGGTCGCCACGTCGATGCCCGCCAGCTTGAACATGCGGATGTCTTCGTTCCAGATGTGCGGATCGTCCCATTGCTCCGGGTTGTAGTCGCCGCCATACCAAATCTTGGGGAGCTTATTGCTCAGCATTGTGCGGAATCCTCCCGAAATATAAGATTTATTATCATTGTAAACGCTATTAAATTCACGATAAATATAATATTATGGATTCAGAATATAAGAAAACGGAAATATAAGGATGGTGCGGACCATTGAAGGTACATCGGCGGATCGTGATGCCGTTCGAACAGCTCCGGCGGCTGCCGCTCGCCGTCGAAAGCGCGGGGCTCAATCCGGATCAGGAGCGGATCGTGCGGCCGGACGGCTACCCCTATTACCACTGGCTGCAGACGATATCCGGGAAAGGCAGCATCACGGTGGAAGGCAAAACGCATCCGCTCCCGGCCGGCTCGGGCATCCTGCTCTTCCCCGGCGTCGCCCACGTCTACGAGTCGGAAGACGGCGGCTGGGAGACGGCGTATCTAACGTTCGGCGGCTCGGCGGCGGACGGCATCCTCGCGTCCGCAGGGGTGCATCAGTCGATCTTTTTCCAGTGTCCCGCCGACGCCGCCGTCGGTCGGCTGATCGAGCGGATGGTGGACCGGCTGGAGCTGGGCGGCGACGTGTTCGGCATTGAAGCTTCAACGTCGGCGTATCATTTTCTGCTCACCTTGACCCGCTACGGCGCGACGCAGTCCGGACGAAAGAACGGCGACCCGGACCGGCTCGACCAATTGCGCGCGGTCGTCGAGTGGATGGAAAGCCGCTGCTCCGACCCGTCCGTCGGCATGGAGCAGATCGCCGGCGTCCTCAACCTGTCGAACCGCCGGGTGACCGGGCTTTTCCGCGAGACGTTCGGCCAGCCGCCCTATGCCTACTTCATCCAGCTTCGGCTGCGCAAGGCGAAGGAGATGCTCACCAGCTCTTCCCCGCTCTCCGTCCGGGAAGTCGCGCGGCGGGTGGGCTTTCGCGACGCCAGCCATTTCATCGCCACGTTCCGCCGCCATGTCGGCATGACGCCGGAGCAGTTCCGGAAGCTCCACTAGGAATGCGGACGTGCCGCCGGATGGACGCATATGCGCAAGTCACACCCGCCGCATGCACACTCGCTGTATGAAATGTTGTTGACACCGTCCGGACGGGTGTCCTATAATCGAATTCGCCACCAAATGGTGTCCTTTTAAACGGTTGCTTGATGATTCCGGAAGAGAAACGGGCAAGGAGGCAATCAACATGAAACGGGGAATCAAGATCATTAACTGGATTGTGACGGTATGGCTTGCGTTGGGAATGGTGTCGGCGGGGATCGTTCAACTGATCAGGGCGGACGCGGAAGTGGACATGATGGTCCATCTGGGCTATCCGGTCTACCTGCTCACCATCCTGGGCGTTTCCAAGCTGCTCGGTGTCGCGGTCCTGCTGGTTCCCGGATTTGCGCTATTGAAGGAATGGGCTTACGCCGGATTTTTCTTTACGCTGACGGGAGCGGTCGTTTCCCATCTGGTCGCGGGAGACTCGTTCGGCGACGTATTCCCGCCTTTGCTGCTTCTCGTT
>Ga0065720_1019979_pt1 | contig 18080 bp, 16 predicted proteins | sample Thericmetagenome_FD_59107 | JGI IMG/M metagenome (GOLD analysis project Ga0065720, IMG submission 59107) | Thermophilic microbial communities from the Joint Bioenergy Institute, California, USA of rice/straw/compost enrichment - eDNA_2 v2... | ecosystem: Engineered > Solid waste > Grass >...
CCTTCCCCCCCGTCTCGTCCTTTTGGCTCTTTTTCATCATCAGCGACATCCTCCACTTCCACACCGGAGGTCCCATGCCAAGCCCGTGGTTTCAGGCTCTTGACTTGTCGAGGTCGACAAGCTCCCGATTTGTGCTCCAGACCCACATTCCGTCTTGGGACTGGGGCCAGCCAGGGACAGGCAGTGGGCAGCGGAGTTGGAGATTGGAAACAAACCCCCTGGGGACCTTGTCTTGGCCCTTTCCATCCATGCTGGCGACCCATAGGTGTCAAGGCTTCTGCACCTGTCTGCATGCTGCATGCTGCATGCTGCAGGTTGCTGCACACCCTCCCACATTTACACACCACATGCCACGGGTTACGGGCCAGAAGTGGCTCACACCCCTAATGGTGCGGCCTCTGGCCTGAAGAGGAGGGGGGAACTTGTTTGATATCCAGTGGATGGATAACGAGAGAGGGAAAAGAAGGAGCGCTGCCCCGAATTCATCATGCCAAAACCCCAGTGCCAAGCACAAAAAAGAGGAGCCAACAGTCAGCAAAAAAAAAAAAGACAAAAAGAGACAGGGACTAGGGAGTCCTCCGTGATCTCAATCCCCCTCGTCGCTCGCGTTCCCGTAGCACAGAGCGTGCTGATCGGACGGGTCTCGTCGCAAAAGTGGAGCCCTCATAACAGAAGTGACCCCAGTCCTTCCTTTTCCCATCCACTTCGTCCAGGGTATCAGCAACACCGGCGCCAAGGGTCTGTACGGACAATTCCATTTTCACCTGTTCGGGCACACCTTTTGGTGTTGGGGTTGTGTTTTGTTTCTTCTGTTGCTTCTTTCTTTCGTTGTCTGGTTGTTGTGGTTGTGTTGTGTTGTGTTTGTGCTTCTCTTTGCACCACCACCAACAGCGACAAGCCTGACCATTGCCCCCCTTCAATATTTGGAGGGCATCGTCAATTGGGAGGTGCGACAAGAGAGCAAGCAGCAAGCTGGTCGACAAGCTACTTTGCTTGCGCACGACTCACCTTACGACCGACGACGACATCGAGTAAACGGATTGCTCAAGGTCGAGTCTCGACTCAGCTGCGACTCCATCCCAACGACTAAGACCCAAAGGATCCATTATCTGCTGGAGACCGGGACGCTCGCTCCTGCTTTGTTGATTTGTGTTTGTTCGAAAGGAAAAAGGGAACAGATACTCAGGAAGGAGCTTTCGAAGGAAAGTTTTGCTTTCCTCAGGTGTTTACTTCGCTTCCATTCCCTTTCGCCGGAGCCGGTTTTTTTTTTTTACAACTTCGACTTCATCGCGCCGCGCTGTGATACTCCGATTGTTGTCTCTCGCCGCAAACAATATTTTTTTATCGTTTTCTACATTCGTTTTTTATCAACACTCATTCGTTCGTTATTTTTTTAAACTGCCGCGGCAGTAACTTGACTAGACTCGACGCTGTTGTGCTCAACGGTAAGGTACAGGTACGTACGTGCCACGTGCCACGAGACCCTCTCTCCAAAGCTTCGCCGCCCGCCCCCTCCCCCCCGGCGGATGCCACAACATCACGCAGTCTGACTAACTGGAGCTGGCGTGCTTTGCAACACAGCAGCCTTACAGTCGTTCAGTTCGGTGTTCTAGAAGCGCTGGCACTGGTTCCCGCTGGTACACGAACCGTAGACAACACGAGACCATCCGCCCGGGTCGATCTGCATAATTCGATTTCGATCGAGTGAGATTCACACCACCACGCCGTTATATTGATAACACAGTTCGCCCCGTATCGCATGAGAACCTTCTCCTGAGGTGTGCAGCGCCGACTGTCTGGTCCTCTTCGGATACTGGTACACTCGTGCACACTACCACTGCAACCACTTGCAACACCAAACCAACAAGTCGCCAATGCCGGGCTTGGCTTAGATTTTATTGTTTCTTAGTACTCATGCTATAGGGGTAAATCTGGCCTGTGCCTCGACGTCAATTGAGCGACGACACGCGCCACGTGCGACGACAAGGACCTGTTTTATTTTTTTTTTGTTTTTCCTTCATAAGGATTTTTTCGAAGTGCGATCCTAAAGACGCTCACTAAAAGTTTGGTTCTCTTAAAACTGTTGCCGAACCGAATTATACGGACGTTTCAATCGCGTTGATCCCGGCCGACCTGCGTCAGGTTGAAACACCGTTTGGAGGAGCTCTGGTATAGGCCGACGAGAACAGGGGGATCATCGAGGTTGGAGCTCCTAACGACTTACAAGCTGCCGCGATATGAGCTGTGAGATGGCCTAAGTATTCGACTGGCATCCACTCAACAACTAGTGTTTTACAACACCCGCGCATATCACCATGACCGACGTCTGGGAGACGGAGTACGAATCACCCGGCCCGGCCTCCTCTATGCCGGACCTGTCGCGCAGCGCATCGCGCGGCTCACGCAAATCCCGCCGCTCGCGCACGCCGCCCGGGAAAAAGGGCAAGTCCCGGTCACCACCTCCAGTGCCAGGCGAGAAGAGCTCCAAGCGACAGTCCCGCGAAAAAGATGCTGCCCTGGACGAGAGCATAAGTATCCTCGACCCGCGCCGGTTTACGCCGACCCTGCATGCCAGCCTAGTTTCAGAGATACTCTCCCTGCGCCGGGATCAGGAAGAGAAGCTGAAGCTGATTGAGAGTTTGGAGTCCTCGCTGCATGCGGCGCGCGAGGAGTCGGAGGCGCTGCAAGCGAGTTTGTCATCTATGGGCAAGGAGAGCCGCTCGTTGAAGAGACAACTGTCTCTGTTAGAGGGCGGTACCTCGTCGGCGTTTGCGGAGCTGGCTAAAGAACGTGATGAGGCAGTTGAGTTGGTCAATGAGACCAGGAAGCGGTTGGAGACGACACAAAAGAAGCTTAAGAGCTTGGAGGAGGACTCTGACCGCGTGCACAAGCAGTGGGCAAAGGAGAAAGAGGAGTGGGAAGAGGAAAAGAGGAAGTTGGATCGCAGGGTACATGTCGCCGAGACAAGGTTGAAAGCTGTGCTCGAGGAGGTCGCTGCCTTCCAGGCCGCGCAGGCCAAGGCACAGGAGAGCGACGGCGAGGAAAGCGTCAAGGGCAGCGACACCGCCAGTGTGAGGACGCTCAGTCTGACGAATAGCATTCGCTTCTCGGTCGCGGCGAGCATGATTAAGGCGAATGGCGCGTCGTTGGCGGATGAGCTGGGGAATCTGGATGAGGATAGTGATTATGGAGGAAGGGAGAGTGTGCTCTCGAATGGGACCAACTTCCGGCATTTCAGTCGGGACAGTTTTGCATCAAGACACCAGCGCCAGCTCAGCAGCGACAGTGTTATGCGCGTTGGGAGCGTTACGAGAGGAAAGCTGGTGTTCAACCCGGCTGCGCTGGAGAAGCTGGAGAGCGCCGTCATTAAGAAGGCGGAGGAGCCGGCTCCCAGGCCGGTGTATGTTGATACCGGCATTCAGTACTCGCCGCCGCCGTCGCCTAAGGCTTCCCCCGTCTCTCCCAAATCGCCTGTCTCGTCTATCTCGCCTCTCTCCCCCCCGAAGCCGGCTACCCCGCCGGAGAAGACGGCTACGTCGTTTGTGCAGCGTGTGGCTAGGCTCTTTGACGTTGACAGTCCGCCGCGGTCAGAGACCCCGATGCCCGAGGTCGAGGCCAACCAGCGTAAGAAGCGTGTGCACATCGGCCACTCGCCGCTGGCTATCAAGGCGAAGGAGATGCCCGGCTTGATGGTCAACGGTTCGTGTCAGACTATTGATGAGCCGCTTAGCCCGCCCAAGACGCCACGCATGCCCGTGCCCTTCCAGGAGCCGACGCCTGCGCCGACGCCCGTGCCGACGCCCAAGGCCGAGATGGTGTCGGCTTCGACGCAGACCGAGGATGTGCCTGTACCGCTGACGGCGGCGAATCTGGCGATGGGGTTGCCCATTCCGACGATCAGCATTATTCCGCCTTCGAGCAGGCCGAGTACTCCTGGCAGGGAGCATCTCCTGCCGCCGTTGTGCAAGGACTTTGGGTGCCAGGTTAGTCTGCCGGCTGTACCGTATGTCACGTCGGGCATGCAGACGGAGGAGATTAGGGTTGATTTGAGACTGGCGAAGCTGCCTCCTCATCTTCATCCTTCTGCTATCAAGTCCAGACCGTCATCCCCGGCCGCCGAGGTCGCCGAGGGCGACGAGACCAAACAATTCTCCCCCGTCCCCGGCAACCTGCCCCCGAGAAATCCGCGCCGCCTGGCCACCAAGCGCAGCTTCACCTCCGACGCGCCCGTCTCCCCCCCGTTGGCGTCGCCGGCCTCTATCTGGTCCAAGGATTCCACAACCCACGACATGTACCCCGGCAACAACGACGACGGACCCTTATCATCCCACGTCCGTGCACCGATACGTCGTCCCCCAAGGATCAGCTCCCTCTTTGCGGGATTTGGTGATGACTCGGATGATGGGGATGAATTTTTGGCCGGGGACGCGGATGTGTCTGACTCAGAGTGGAAGACTGCGTTGTCGGCGCCGAGGCCGCAGAATGGAAGTGTGAAGGCAGGGAAGAGGAGTTCCATGGGGTCAGTGTCCGAGACGTTGTCGCCTAAGGCACAGAGCGCGAGGTTTGTGAAGGCGTTGGAAGATTTGGATTCGCTTGAGGAGGAGGGTATGGGTGTGGCGAGGAGGAGTTCGTCGAGGAGGGGAAGGGGGGCGTCCATGCTTACTTCTGGCGGGGCGAATAGGATGTCGGGCAGCTATATGAGGAAGACGGCGCTGATTCAGAATGGCATCGCTACTCATGCTAGGGCGAGGAGTCCTAGTCTGACGGACCATGCTCGCGAGCCGCCCTTCCCGATTCCGCAGAGGGCGAGTAGTAGGGCTAAGCCGCCTGTTAGTTGGACTGCGCCTGCAGCGGAGGTCAGGACCCCCAGCCGTGGCTCGGATGCTTGGACTAGGAGGAGCTCGATCCGCAGTCATTATCGGGCTGGGAGCATCCGAAAGGCGAGGACGGCGGGGATCGGGGTGCGCACGAGGCCGAGGAGGAGGACATCGCGCTCGCCGCCACCGTTCTCGCCTGCCGCGAGCAGCGCACTGGAAAGCCCGGGTCTGCCGCCCATGATGAGCGATTACGGTGGTTCCTTGCCTGCGACAAGAGACGGATGGTCGCGCTGGAGGGGCCATCGCTCGCAGCCGAGCACGACGACCGCTACGACGGGGGATACCGGGTCTGCGTCGCATGCTGGGTCGTGGAATGCTAGCGGAGGGCAGCCGACGACGGTGGTGGATGCCATCGCGCAGACGATGGTTGGCGAGTGGATGTTCAAGTATGTCAGGAGGAGGAAGTCCTTTAGTGTGGGTGATGGAAACCGCGATGACAGCAGCAACGACCGGCATAGGCGGTGGGTGTGGCTTGCGCCGTACGAAAGGGCCATTTTGTGGTCTAGCAAGCAACCCACGTCGAATAATGCTTTGCTGGGGAAGGCGGGAAGGAAGCTCGCGATTCAGTCAGTGCTGGATGTTAAGGACGATAATCCGCCGCCGAAGGGGGCCGGACCGTTGTTTAATCGGAGTATCCTCATCTTGACGCCGCAGAGGGCGTTGAAGTTTACAGCCGTCAGTGCCGAGAGGCATTATATCTGGCTGACGGCGCTGTCGTTTTTGGCGCATTCGAACCAGGCTATTCCGGAGACGTTGGCGCTGCCTTTGCCGCAGCCATATCCGGCCTCGAACGCGAAGAGCGGGAAGCAACAGGAACGGAAGCATCAGGAGCAGCAGGTTGTGCCCCCGCCGCCGGAATACGAGCTGCCGAAGCCGAAGAGAAGGCCGATAAGAGATTCGATCCGGTTGACGAAGGCTAAGGCTGGGTTTGCGCTCAGCCATCATCATGATAAGAAGGCGCAGCAACAGCAACAGACAGTACACGAGCAACCCTTGGCCTCGCCGGCGATCCCGCCCCCGGAACCTTCGCCGACAATTGACAGCGCGCCGCCGAGTATCCCAACGTACAGGCCCCCAATGCCAGACGTGTATCAGTTGCCCGCTCATGCAAGGGACATGTCCCGCGACGCGGCCGAACCACCTTCTGTGCCTAGGTTCTTGGACAGGACGGCCAACTTGATGCATTATCACTCCCCCGGGGTGGTGCATGGCAGGAAGAGGAGTAACACCGGCGGACATATACCCCCGCCACTTTCCTTCCGTGGCTTCTCCGGCCCGATGGGAGGCGGCACAGGGTATCACACCGCGACGAACAGCACCGCTGGCTCGGAGGTGTTTAGCAATTCGGGATCTCTCACGTGGGGCACGACCGGTACGGGCACCGGCACAGGCAGCTTACGCACCGTGGATACGTTCTCCTCGAGGAATAACACTACCACCATGAACAGCGGCAACGGGAATATGTTTGACGCAGTCGGCACAGTCCGCATGGAAGCTTTCATCTCCCCCCTCTCGTTCAGTCGCTACGATCACCCCGAACCTTTATCCCCCTACTCAATGTCCATGTCGGCCACAGAATACGGCTACGAAAGTGACTTCACTCGGCTGGGCAGCAGCACATTGCTCGCGCACAGACGCTCAAGAGAATGGAGTCGACGTGCCGGGTGGGGGAGGGGCGCGCATGTGAGTGAGAGAAAGAGGGATAGTTATCAGAGTAAAGATGGAGATGGGGAAGTTGTTGCCGGGGAGTGGTTTGTGGGGGACCCATTTGGGGGGTTTTAGGGGGCCTTCAAGCGATGGTTTGGACGGAGGAAGAGAGTGAAGAGGTGGGGGAAGAGGTTGAAGGGGAGGCTGAGGGTGAGGAGACTCGGACACGTGAGGAATGAGTGAATAAGCGAGTTAAAGAAAAGGTTGTATAACAAGTCGCTCTTTGACAGGTTCTTTCCCCCCTTGCTTTCCTTGTTTGTTGGTTGGCCAACGTTATATACCATGGCCCTGCTGCTGAGAGAGCAAGGCGGGCGTATGGCTGTCGCTACAGCGGTTTTTTTTTCCCCTTCCCTTTTTCTCTGTTCTCTCATCTCACTTCGCTTCTTTTCGGTGGCGGGTTTTTGGTTTTCGGTTCTGTCTGGTTGGGACTGACTTTTTCTTTACTACTCTTAACCAACTGGTAAAAATAAGGTGTGTGTACTATATATATCATGTCTTGAGGAAGGGGATGGTCGTTTTTGGTCTTCACGTCGCTCATTATTGGCACGTTTTGAAGTCACGTTTTGATACCACACTGCCGTGTTGTTTTGTTTCCTTTCCTCTTTTTGCGACTCTCCTCTGTTTTGTATAGTATAATAGTTTTACTTTTCTTGATCAAACGTATCAGGGGAAAAGAGGGGTTAGTTAGTGCTAGGTTCTTTAAGCAGGGTAGGATTAGAAAAATGGAAGACAAAGTAGCGGTTCATATGTGTATATCTCCTCCCTGCGATGTATGTGCTGGAGTTAAGATGCAATATTTCAGATGCAATTTGGTTAAGAGCTAGCTAGTTAGTCGGTTAAATTTGGCGGATGATCAGGTATGGAAAAGTCGAGTAAGAAACATAGTTAACACAAAGCAAACCAAGAGAAGTCCACTGTGGAAAGTTAGTTTTGTTTTAAAGTCGACTAATTAGGGTTAACTGAGTAGGGTTGACTCAGTAGTCTACTTTAAAGAGTTAACTCAGTAAACTCGACTAGATGAAGTTTACTAAGCAGGGCTAACCAAGTAGGGTCGACTGTATAAAGTTGACTAAGTAGAGTTGGTCGACTTTTTGTTGAGCTGGGAAAGTGGGTAATTTCTCATGTTGACTGAATCTTTCAAAGTCACTATAACCCTAACCCTGGCTCCAGCACAACCGTTTGCCCCGCGCCCCGTTATCGCCCAGCCCCGCCATCAATTTGGGTCCCAGCGCCTGTGCCCTGGCAACCCTGCCAACTTCAAACACCCTACTTTGAAGCGCGATTGTGTTTCGCGAACAGCGCGTTCTTCGTTGCACGACTTTCGAGACCGAATTGCCTGCCATCCGCGCATCTTGCGGTATAGCCTGCCAGTTACCTGCTACATCATTCAGAAAGAAATCGGCAACTGCACCGTCGACCTACGTAATCGCTCAGAACAGCTGCTCGTCTGACATTTCGAAGTCGCCCAATTCTTCCGACAGCAGAAAACTCGGTTCTTCAACAACCCATTGACCAAGGGAGCCACGAGCTGCTCGTCTATTCTCACCATCGCTACAAGCGGAGACAACCACGACTACACCTACCCTGACAATCATCACAATGGGCTCCAAATCAAAATCAAATTCAAAATCCCAACCAACTCCCCCACCAGGCGACTCTCTATCCGACCTCAACACGTTGCTCATCTCCCCCGAATCGAACGGCGCCGCCCCTGAACCCAATGGCCTCCCCAACGGCACCGAACCTAACCCAACCGAGGGGGAAGAAACCCTCGAACAAATGGAAGCTCGCCACATAAAGGAACAGCGCGAGCTGCAGTCCCGCATCGCAAACAAGAAGCGGAACGCGACAAAAAAGACAAGAAACTACATAAACGACGAGTGTGCTCGAATGGAGTGGGAGTTGCGAGACAGACAGCAGAGGGAAATGGGGGAGTTGAGGAGGAAACTAGGGCTGTCTGAGGAGGCTGCGGAGCAGGAGGATGAGCTTGTGGACGGTATAAAGGAGGTCAAGCTCGACGATGAGGTTCCTGCGCCGGCACCGGCGCCAGCACAGAAGCCTCAACCCGAACCGCAACAACAACAACAACAGCAGCAGCAGCAGCAGCAGCAGCAGCAGCCCAAAAAGAAACGCAACCGCCACAAAGAACGCCTCGCCCGCAAACAAGCCCAGACCGAAGCTCTCATGGCCCAAGCCGAAGCCGAAGCCGCCGCCATGCCCGACCAGCGCGCGCGCGAACGCCAGGCCATGCAGCCGGTTTTTGATCTACATGGTCTCGTCGAGCAACCGATCGAGCCGGACGGGCACTGCATGTTCGCGGCCATTGCCGATGCCCTAGCCGACCAGGCAATCGATCTGTACAAGGGCGTTGCGCCTCTACCGGAAGACGGAGAGGGGAAAAAGGAGCCGCCTTATAAGATTGTGAGAAGGGCAGCTGCTGAGAGGTTGGTTCGTCACAGGGACGTATTTGAGGGGTTTGTGGAGGGGGATTTCGAGGAGTATGTAAGGAAGATACGGGATACGGGAGAGTGGGGCGGGCAGGTGGAATTGTTGGCGCTAGCGACGGCATATGGAGTTGAGATTAAGGTTGTGCAGGAGGGGAGGGTTGAGACTGTGTCTCCAATGGAGGGGGGTGACGATGAGGAGAGAGAGACGATTTGGTTGGCATACTATAGGCATGATTATAGTCTGGGGGAGCATTATAATTCGTTGAGGAGGAAGAGTGATTAAAATGCAAAATTGTAGGGAAGAGGGGGTTTATAGATGGATATTCTTTACATTGAGTGTACCTGGCAGGTCGTCATGAATTGAATGAACATGGAATTCGGTTGGGATGCTAGACGAGCTTGTCCTTCTCGCTGACGGCTTTGGCGCGCGCCTTTCACTCTTGCCAGCTTCGCGCGTGAGGAATGTTCCCGTATCTGCTGTTATGACTTAGATATACCGCGGGATAAGATCAGGGTAGAACAGCACTGGAAAGTTTATATGCCCTGTTCTACTTCTTTGGCAAAATAATGTCACTCCAGAAGGAGGTACTCGATAGATCTCTCGACTCTCGTATTAAATGCTCTTCAAGATCTCGTCTCCAAAGTTGTCGTCGTCCCTCACCCAAGCCCCAGACCTCCCCAGACTACGCTAACCCCACAACGGCTAGCTGTCCACTTTAATCAGGCCGTAGCCAATCGGAGTGCTCCCTCTGGCGGCGGATCCCTTGCGCTGGACCCGGCACCGAAGATGCCTCGGCTCGGCTCCGGGCTGACATGTCCCGGACATCAACATCCGGCTTTGCCTTAAGTTGCTACTTCAACCTTGCTCTCCGGTTCAACTGCGTTTCTTTCTCATCAACTTTGGTGTAGCATTTCTGTAACTCTACCCCAGGCGAAACATTCACAATGGATCTGGAGTCGCTTTTCTCCGTCAAGGTACGTCGCTCCGTATCCCCGCGACGTAAAATCAGCCCACTAACAATCTGCCAGGACAAAGTCGTCCTCGTCACTGGCGGTGCCAAGGGCATTGGCCGGATGATCTCCGAAGCGTTTGTGAGGAACGGCGCCCGCGTGTACATCGCCTCGCGCGACGGCAAGGCCTGCGACACCGCAGCCGCCGAGCTTAACGCCCTCCCCGGCAAACCCTCCTCCGGCCAGGCCATCGCCATCCCCGCGAACCTGGCCTCACTGGACGACTGCAAGCGCCTTGCCGAGGAGCTCAAGAAGCGTGAATCCAAACTCCACGTGCTGGTCAACAACTCCGGCGCGACCTGGGGCGAGGAGTATGAGAAGTACCCCGACAGCGCGTGGACTAAGCTCCTGACTCTGAACCTCCATCGCGTGTTCACCCTTACCCAGCTGCTCACGCCTCTTCTCGAGGCGGCAGCCGTCCGCTCCGCCGACGGCGTCATCGTCGACCCCGCGCGTCTCATCCACATCGGCAGTATCGACGGCATCCGCGTGCCCAAGCTGCCCACCTTCGCGTACAGCAGCTCCAAAGCCGGTCTGCACCACCTGTCGCGGCATTTGGCCGTGGAGCTGGGGCCGAGGGGGATTACGAGCAACACACTGGCGTGTGGGCCGTTCCCGAGTAAGATGATGGCGCATACGCTGAAGACGTTTGGCGAGGAGATAAGGGCGGCGAATCCGCTTGGGAGGATTGGCTTACCAAGTGATGTGGGAGGTGCTTGTTTGTTTTTGGCGAGTAAGGCAGGTGGGTTTGTGAATGGCGCGACAATTCGAGTGGATGGGGGGGTCAGTTTGCAGAGTAAGATCTAGGGAAGTAGGGGAGGGGGTTTGGGGTTTGAGGAATTTAGGGTTTTGATTGATGTTTTGTTTGTTTGTTTGTTTGTTTTGCAATTCCTGGTGAAGCAGTTTGTCCAGTGAGAAATGGTCAAGGGCTGGGAGATATCCCTTTGCGAAGCTTGACCAGCATAATGGACCTGTCCACTGTCCAGTCTGATGGGAAACGTGGGAGATGAATCTGATCATTACACCTTCTATGCCTAGGTCAAGGACAGCTGATGGCGATAAATCACTTCTGGATTGATGCCATTAAGTATGTCTTTCCATCCCTGACGAGCCGCGAAGGTGTACTCAGAGTTGGACCTGAATCGTGATGCTCTAGTCTCGGTACGTCTTGAGAACAGCAAATCGCTATCACACGTCTTTCACACTTGGCTTGAGGCAACGACAGAAACAAAATTCGATTATCAATACCCCTTCATCATTATCCCGTCTATGGACCGTCTGTATATAAACAGAGCTACCGGTATGCCTTAATGCCGGATCATGCTCGGCCTGTCCATACACTTCCCCCTATTCCAAAGTATTAGAATCCCCTCTGACGCTCCTAAACCAATCTCCCGTACATGCATGGTATCCTCAACCCAACCGAACCTATCCCAATTCTTATGACCCAAACCCAAACCGAAACGTAAAGCCAAAACCAGATCCCAGATCACAAACACTGAAATAAGAGAGGAGACAACCCTTCCAAATCCCAGACCCCACTGACAACGATCGATGACAGCTTGACGTCTATAGCATCCAGACGTCTATGTACCCCCTTCCTCTTCTCTGGACGTTGGACAACACACAGCATCTGCCACATCCCCAACTGGTTGAGATCTCGAGAAAGACAATGCTTATGACAGGCCAATCCCCTCGAAATCCCTCATCAATACCGCCATCTGTGCTCGTTTCGCCGCCTCTGCGACCAGCGTAAAGTCTCTGAGGTACGGCTCCGTGCTGCTCGATGTAGTCCTTTGTGTGGCGGGCGGCTGCGGGACCAGTTTGTTCAGGGCCGCGACACCCCCGCTACTACTGCTCAACGAGACGGGGGATTGTTGGCTTGAGGAGGCGGTTGTGGAGGTTGTAGGAGAGGAGGTGTAGGCGTTCATTTTTTTTTGTTTGGTGTAGGTTTGATTGGTTTAGAGAGGTGAGATAATTGAAAAATTAGGCTCGTGAAGGCGAGGCTGCTCTTCAGAGAGGCGGGGGGATGTACCGCCGAGAAGATGTTCGAGTTCCTCAGAGCAGATCGCAGGCAGTCCGGGGCCAGAAGGACCCTAATTGTAATTATGACGAGAATCGGTCCCAACCCTCCGAGAAGAGGGGCTGCCTTGACTGGTCGGTCTCACGTGCAAGAGTATACGGCAGGTACGGTAGTATGCGCCGGCAATTCGGTCTTAGACCACCGTGACGAGTGGACGGCCTTGCGAAAGCGCGGGAGAGTGCAGAGGCGAGAACGCAGGACCACTATCAGGCTGAGTCTAAAGTGCTTGACCCCTCACTTATGTTTCCCGTCGAGCCCTGGAATTTGCGTCTGCCAGGTCACGCGATGCTAACTGTCTGGCTGGTCGGAGTTCGATATAGACGGATAATGGATATCGCGTTGCGGGGTCCAATCCAATAGAGACTGGAACCGGAGGAGGGTTGCCGTAGGGAGTCGGTAAGTCAGGAGTAAAAGTAATATATTACTGTTTGCGGGCGTGGGATGTGAGTGAAGTGCTGTCCAAACAGAACAGGACAACAAACGACAGAACAACGAGACAGAAGCAAAGCTGGGATATTCGGGGTATAAGTAATCCAATTCGAAACACACGCACGATCGCGCGACCCTCAAACGGCCCGACCTTGAAACTTTTTTTTCATCTTTTTCTTATATTCTCCCGCTCTTCCAGTCAGCCCTGTCGGCTTTATCTCTGCCCCCCATCCTTGTCAAGCAAATCATCGATCAAGCATCATGGATGGCGGATGCCGTGTCCACCACCACCACTACCACCCGCACGCCATCCACCCCATGTGGGCTCGTTCTCGGCCGCCGGCCATGCTTGCCCGCTGCTGCTTGCATGTGGGGTCCAGCTGGCAGTGTACCTCGCGGGTACCTCGGGGGTACCTCGCGACAGACTCGGTTCTCAGGACCGAGGAGCCGTTTTGCCCTGGAAGAGGAAAGGATCGGCGCCTATGCCCGCATAGAGCGAACGCCAAGCCAAAGCCAAGCATGCGGCCCACTGATGCCCCGCTTGTAACACGCTTGTTACTGGGGCCGCTGGTGCCGAACGAAACCTTCCTCCCCCCCCCCACTCTGTGATGGGGGCAGGACGATGGGGTCCGATGCAAGGTGAGATGGGATGGGGTCCGCTCGCGGCGCATCTTTTTGCTTGCTGCTCCAGGACACATCTTTTCCCGGGTGAGAGTGATGACATCCTTTTAGAGGGCAGCAGCAGCTGTAGTGCAAATTGCCCTCCCACATGGGTGAAGCGCAGAGCAGGCCACTCTCGGCAGATGGGCAACGCAGACCGCCGTTGTTGCTGTTGCTTGCGTCCACGCTGTTGATGCATGCAACAGCCTGGCCTTACGCTATCTTGCATGTCTCTCTTATCGCGGTGACTCAGGCCTCTCCCTCCCACACAGAGAGTGTTTCTCGAATCCATGACGCTTGCATAAACACCAGCGAAGACGCTGTCGCTATCGTGTCATCGTCCCCATATCAGCCCCAGAGAAAAAAAAAAAAGTTGGCTTGTGTCCGCCGCCACTGCCGAGGCTATCCCTACTCCGGAGAGTTTTGCCATGAAACCAACCAACAGCATGTAGCCTTGCTTGCGATCCCTTCAGCTCAGCTCCTCACAAGCAAGTAGCGCCAACGCATATCCGTTCGGTCCGGGGGTATCACCGCTTGTCTCCTTTGCGTGCTCAGTGCTCAGACACCGTTCGGGGTCTCCGCTGCGCCGGCCTTCTTCCGGGGGAACACACACGATTGGAGAACTTTGGAGATGTTTTATCATACGGCCCTAGTCCGGGGTAATGGTGTAATCGACAGTGCCAACGACTCACCAGGGACAGTACCTTGCTGGTCAGCCCGCTGCCAAGCCAGCGCAATGCTTGCGGGAATCCTCGGAGCCTGTGCCTCCAGGTACGTGGGCAACGCCGTAGGTAGGCACCTACGCTAGCGGCTGGACGCTGCTGATCGCCTGTTGCTGCCGTACTGGGAAATCTTGAGAGTTTACGGGATATGTATCCATATGGCATGGGTCGCGGAGCCGCAGGCAGCAGGCGGGAGGGTGTAGTAAGTTGCTTGCATCATTGTCTTCGGCCCCTTCGTCCGCCTGCCGCGTCCTGTCTTGTCGCAACCATCCCGAGGCCTACCCGCGCCAGCTGGTGCGCTATCCGATCATTACAACCGCCGGATAGATAAACATGTTCTGATAGAGACCACAGCTTCACATGTGGCCGCGGCTCGGGCGAGTGTATCCGGGCCTCCACAGCCTCGCCGCAGAGTAGTAGGGCCGGATAACCTTAGCATCACTTCATCAAGTTGATGGCAGCCTACGCTCAATCCGCTGCTTTCAATCCCGGAATTCATCTCGCCCTGCCACAACAGCAGCGAACAACGTCGACTTTCCCAACTCGCTTATACTGACCGAGCAGGCTAGGCCAACACCTTCCCCACTGGGCAGGCACGTCGTGTTGTCATCCGCCGTTATACTTCGTTGTCTCGTCCCGGGGCATTTAGCCGTCTGACAGCGCAACCGACCTCGTCGGGCGTGCTCCGTGGATAGGTATGGTATGGTAGGTATGTCGAGATAGTGGCGACTTCATCCCGAATCAAAGACAAAAGACTCCATATACCAGCGGCGAGCCGGGTGAGAGCAAGAAAAAAGATGGAAGCTTGGCCGGGAAAATATGGGCTTGAATCCGGAAAATATCAGGCCATGCTGCTGGGGCGAGCTGTTCTCGCTTCCATTGCTCTGCAACGGTTGCTCAACGGTCGACCGGTCGCTGGCACCCAAAGAGGACCAACAGCCCAGGACCAGGATGGTCGAAAGAGACGGATGTGTCCCGATCTCTCTGGCGATCGGATGGCGGCACCCTGCTTGCTGCAAGGCGACTGCAGATCTCGCTTGATCTTGTCTTGTCGTGTCTTGTCTGCTCGCGTCCGGAAGTCTTCCAGAAATCTCCGAGCCGTGGTTTGAGCCTTGAGTTGCATTCAGGCTGGACGGCCTGGAGATGGCTGCATAATTCTTGTGCTTGTGGGATGAGCTGTCATTTTGAGCTTGTCATCCTTATGAACTACACATCTGGAAAATAATTAACCTAAGCAGAGCAAGTTGGGTGTCGTAACATGAGAGTGAGATAGTTGAGTCCCTGAGATGTGTATGACCTCTTTGAAGCCAAGACATTCCTTGAAGCAAAACCCTAACAATTGTCAAGGTAGAAGACGCACAGACCAACCAAACGGTGATTGTCCCACTGCAAGGTCAGCGGATTGCCCCATCCGTCACACCAGCAGCCCAAGCCTCACCCGCCCACCCACCATCCACACTTGCCCACTTCGATTCCACGCGCCAAGCCACGCCCACTGCCGCCGCGTCTCACAGTCCACACTTCCCACTTTCATCACCACCCTCACCGTCGCACAACTGCTATCCTATGACGGGGCAGCTCACACCATGACCTCCCAAGCGCCGCCCTACACCCAGCCCTGGCGCAAGATCCCCATCCCGCGGCCGCTGCAGGTCTTATTTGACACATTTCCCCTGCGGACATACGAAGCCAATGGCTTGCCTGAGCGCGCAGAGCGCCTGACGACAAGCGACCTACCAACGCTTTATTTGTTTTGTACAGAGGAGGATGCACGGACGGGATTGCCGAGTTATAACCCGGGGTGTTTAAAGTGGCAGGTTCGTTTAGATCATTTAATTAATTTTAGAAGAGAGTGTAGGCTGACATTTGGTAACAGACACTCCTGCGACTGGCAAAGATCCCCTTCCGCACCCTCCCCTCAACAAACCATGCCTCTCCCTCCGGCTCATTGCCATTCTTATTACCCCCCAGAACAAGCTCGACCTCTCTAACAACCCCGATCCCCGCGTCCCATATCCCCCAATACATCACCGAACACTCCCCCCCAGAACACGTCCTCCCCTCTTTACCCACCCCCAAAAACGGCCCCTTACGTCCAGAAGCTTACCTTCCCCTCCTAACCCTGCACCTCCGCAATGCCTGGCTCGCAGCCCTCTACCTCACCCCAGCATATTCCTCCCTCCTCGAGAAACTCTACCTCCTCCCCTCCTCCTCCAACTCACTCGTCCGCTCGTCACTAAAAAGACAACTCCGTCTCGCGGCCACGGAAGAAATTGTCTCCTCCTTGGGGAGGGGCACATCAGGTGTGGCAGGAGAGGCGCTAGAGAAGATGGTTGATTTCGAGGAGATTTGGCATGATGCGAAGCAGGCGATGGAGGGGTTATGTCAGGTTTTGAGGGAGAGTGAAGAGGGATGGTTCTTTGGGAGCGAGGTGCCGAGTGAGTTTGACGCGGCGGTGTTTGGATATACGCAGGTTATGGTGGAGTTTATGTCTTCTGACTCATCGTTCTCCTCTAAAAAGCCAGAGGAAGTGAGTCAAGGAGACGGAAAAGTGTTGCTAGGGGAGATGGTCAAGCAAGCCGGGAATGGGGAGCTGGCGAGACATAGGGAGCGGATCTTGGCGAGGGCTTGGCCGGAGTGGGATGGGAAAAGGGAATGGTAGTTGTGATGTATTGTATTGAGACCAGGAATGAAAGACAGTATAGAATGGGTAGGATCGGATTGGGCTGGGATAGAGAAAAAGGATTATTATAGATACCCATATTCTGTCTGTGTATAAATGAAAAAAAAAGAACATTTGACGCTCGCTTCGTACCGGAAGATGACTACTGAGATGAAGTTTTCCCCGGGGGGGGGGACAAGGAGGCTGAAGCGTTCCTGCTTGATCGCCCGAATGGCCCGGCCGAACTGTTACCTGAACCGCGACACCGAAAACAAAAACTGGAAAAGCAAACCGTACCCACGAAAAGCAGTTGCCTATTATCATTGCCTTTCCAGTCCATGGACCAAATAGACAAGAGGACTATTGTGGATTCGGCAAGAGAGAGATAAGGAAAAGGAGGACAGAAAGATAAGAAGGAAAGAAGAAGAGGCGAAGTAAAAGGTAACAAAGGCGAAACCGAGAAAAGAAGTAAAAAAATACGGATGAATGACTATCTCGAGTACATATTTTTGGCTGAACATACCTTGGTAGGTACGTCGGTTTCCCAACATGTCTTGGTACATATCGGTAATGGGCGATAATGCTGCAGTTTGACTGATCGTACCTGAAGCTAACAACTTCTTAACAAAGCTTAACAGTGCCCACCACAAGCCTACGGAATCACCACTTTACAGAATAAAACCAAGCAAGAAAATATATTACCGATCAACTAAAGCACCCCCGTATCTTTAAGAAAGGGAGAGGAAGAGGGAGAGGGAGAGGGGATCAGGACTCAGAATAAAGTAGATAATAGAGCAAAGACAACCCCGTAGTTGAAGTTTCAGTCAGGAAGCCATTTATGTCGATTAACTACTTAAGAACAGGGGGAGAAGTTTCAAAGAAAGCTATAGAAAAAAAAGGAGAAGACTTCAACCGACCATAAGGAAATCCCAGAGAAAGATGGAAACCAGCACAATACAATGTCCTTGACCACAACGAATCAATCCCCCGAAGATCAACCAACCACCCCCTTCATACCACCACCAAACCCCACATCGACACCAAACCATGAAGGAAATCACCACTATGTAATGCAACCCAAGTGAGGATTTACGTATTATGTCTGTATGTATGTATGCATATGTGTCATGGTCAAGAAGGCCGGAAATCACCTAGGTGCCACCTGTCCTACCTGCCTACCAGCTTGTCTGTTTGTCCGTCTGTCAATCATCTGCTAGCCTGCATGCCGCCCCTACGTCGACCAGTTAGTTCCATGATACCTAGGTATGTGCGTATACCAGGCGACAGAAGGCTGATGATGTGAGCTAGTAAGTATTAGGCAAGCAATTCAGGCAACCACACAGCCACTCAACCTTTGATGAACCATCAACCACCAGCCGGCATGATGAGATGATGATGATGAGAGCGATGAGAAGAAGAAGCGAAGAGAGACCAAGAGAACCGAGACTAGCAGCGAAAAAAAAAAAAAAAAAAAAAAAAAAA
>Ga0065720_1019980_pt1 | contig 18042 bp, 20 predicted proteins | sample Thericmetagenome_FD_59107 | JGI IMG/M metagenome (GOLD analysis project Ga0065720, IMG submission 59107) | Thermophilic microbial communities from the Joint Bioenergy Institute, California, USA of rice/straw/compost enrichment - eDNA_2 v2... | ecosystem: Engineered > Solid waste > Grass >...
CCCCCCTCCTTAACCCAACCCAAACAGGATGTCCAGGATGCCAAACAAAGCTGTTACTCTAGAAGGCGGGGCCTGCAGCATTGCAAATGCTGGGTCAGAGGTCTGATCGTCTTTCGGTGTGAACCGCATCATCCACTCATGCTTCATTGATGCTTGTCATTGGCCATCTCCCGTGTCCCAGATCGGGCATTGTCCTCAGATTATGACTGTGCCATACGGGGAAAGGGACGAAACACGCTGCACGGTAGTGAAAGTGAACACACCAAAGCAATAGTGATCTGGAGTATGTGAAGTACAGTAGCGTACCCAAACTGTGCTTCGCTCTCCCCAAACCCCAGGCACCAAGACACGGGTTTCTCTCTGTCTGAAACCCGCAACACAGCTGAGTGAGACCGACGCCCTCTCAGCCTCTTCCCTCCTGTTCCTGCTTATTCCTGCTTCAATTCCCCCTGCTGCAGCTGCTGCACGCAACGACAATCACATTCACTCTCCTATGAGTCTAAAATATCTATGTAAGTAAAAATAACGCGCTCTCTCGGGCAGACGGGATCAACTTTGTTTACATTATGCCTTGCATTCCTGCAATTAGTGTATGTAGGCACTTCATCCTCCCCACACTTATTGCTGCTGCCGGTGGCCTCTTTTGGCTGTGATCATCTCATCTTTTCATATCAACCATATGGACTATATGGCATCCGCAGGGGAAGGGGTTGCAGAAGGGAGAACTAGAGGCAAAAACGGGTAGTGTGGCAAACAACAAGATAGAGGACATTGAAGAGGGCTTGCTGGTCACTGGAGGCCCTGGTCGATGATCTCAAATCCATCGTCGATGCAAGGCCTCACGCCGCGTGTCTTGGCATCCATGGCGAGCGTTAGCGTTGTTCTGCCCCGCTGCTAAACCGCACCCAAGCCCTTGTCGCTGCCTTGTGACCCCCCCGGGTTTATCGGCGGGGTACTGACCAGTATGCTTAGCTTCGATTGTGCTTCTGAAGATCTCTGGATCTTCCTTGTCAAGCGGACGAAATGGGATACCAACGATATAGCGATAGTATCAAACTTATTGAGCAACTGGCGTGCAATTGATCCACTACAATACTGGGCCGAGACATATGCTGTACTTCGTGGCTTGCTGTATCTCCTGAGCACAGCATGGGTACAGCAGCAGTGTGCGAAAAAGCATTCTGTGAACTGGATCCCGATGTGTGTACGTAATCTATATTCGGTGGAGCAGACAGCGCTGGGTAAGGGCAGACGGAAAAGTCCTAGCAAGTCGTCTCGGCGCAAGGCGTCTCGGCGAGTCTTTTGACGAGGGACCTTGTCTAGCATTCCAGCTCGTTGATGAAGCGGGGAGCTGACGTCCAGTGTGTCCTCTAGAATGCGGCTGGACAGCTTTTTACGCATATTATTGACCACTGCTGAAGTGAATGTCATGCATTTGACGGTATTTCTGCAAGCGATTCCGATTCAGCTTCATAGCAATACGAATTACTTCCATCACTTTTTTTTCTGTTGAAGAACGCGGGCTCGGAAAAAAATCCTCCAACCTCTCTCTCTGCCTGGCGGTGAGAAGGGTCAGAGAGAAGGATCAGCTCCATCTGCAGTCTGCAGGTCCCAGCCCCTCACCTGCAGACCTTGTTCTTTTCCACCAAAAAAATCCATGGGCAAGAAGATGCCAGAAATGCGATTGCCCAGCCGATCATCGGCCTGCTGCCTCCACCGCTGCCTATGGCCCGGGCCCAGCAAACTTGTGGCACTCGTCGATGCGTGAGAACCACTTTTCTTACAACGGGAAGGTACGGGTGCGCTATCTTTTGGATGTTGGCGATGGAGTCGGGGCCTTTGTCCTGATACCCTTATCCCTGCTTCCCTTGGTGCCCTCATTTCCCCATCAGGGTTGGCCGTTGTCACTTGCCGAGATCTTAGCCTGCTTTTGGTGGATCAGTGGATCTGGCTCTTGAGTCCGGTGAGCCGTTTGGAGAGGTGACTGTTTTTTGATCAAGACAGCTTATGTAAGAAACGTTGTACGGGTGTCTGGTTCAGTATCACACTCTCTTGTCTGCTCACACGCAGCCAGCTCATGTCCACAACTCACATTCTGCATAAAATATAATAGTTTCTGCGTATTTTAAAGAGGAAAGGGGGGGGAAAAAAAACAGAATTTGAAATCTGCAGGTGTAAGAAACAGACAGCCATGCCACGTGCTTGACGAACTGCTTGCCGCCACGGCGCCACTCCCTTCGCCCCGGGTTCCTTGCTGCCGACGCAAACGCTGATCGGCGTGACGATCACCATCAAAACCGCCGAACCGTTTGTCGCGAACACATCGACTACGGTAACTGCCGTTCTTGCTTGCAGCAAGGAGCCTCATGATCCGATGATGCGGGTACAGTCCCCAGATTTCCTGACTTGAGGATAATGATGATGATGATGATGAACGGTGAGTGTGGGGCGTGCCTTTGAAACATTGGTAGTTGCTCGGTGAAATGAACGGAAGTATGGGGTGTCTAAGAGAGTGTGTGTTTGTCTTTCTTGGATAGTTGAGAACCTTGAGGGATAGATCAGTACTCCATCAAGTGTTCATCTCAATATGAAACTATGATATACTCTTTATAGTGCTCGTTTGTCATTGAGGACCTCAAGGGAGAGTCAACAGGTTAAAGAGTAAAATGCTCATCTCAGTATAGGAATCCGCCAATAGAACCAGGCGTGCCCCTGTTGCCTTTGAGAGAGATCACCATCACCTCCATGGTTGTAATGACTAATTCGTTCCCCATGTCATCATCCTACCTACTCCCAGGTCTTTCAATCAAACTCTTACAAGCCCCAGGGTATCAAAACGCTGGCTTAAGCTCTTATTCCTTGGTTTGGAGAAGCACATATGCCTATTAGCAAACGAGTAGCTCATATTCGAGCACTATTCTCTTTCCAGTCCATTATTCAGTGGACAGGGGCCGAAAGTTTGGGGAAACGGTGCGGTTTATCTAGAACCTTTGAGATGGTCACAACGGTTTGGAGGCCTAAACAGATAGGCGAGCCCGAAGCATGTTGAAATGGGAAAAAAGCAGAAGTTGGAGCTTCACACAAAGAAGAGACGACTGTGGCATATCAATGTCTTCTCATTAGTCAACAGTATAGGTAGCTGCCTTGTCGGTAACGAACGCCGATTTACGAGGTACCTTGGTCCGCGACTAGCAGGTCAAGTTCCCAGAGGTGGCAATATTATGGCAGAAGCATCATAAAACTTGGTACTCTATGTAGCATTTGCCCAAGTCTCACGGATTGGGAAACAGAATATGGGTTTTCTCAGCGCGAACTTTCAACTCCTCATGCTTAGCTTGCTTATTACTTATCGTCCATATGAACCTATGTAAGTATATCACCCATTGCAATCATATTTCCGCACCTCCTGACCAGCTCAGTTTTGTACGTTGGGCTTATGATGGGACGTATTTCCTGTTCTGAACTTTCAGAATATGCTGTCTGCTTCCCTGGACTTGAGATCCTCTTCAAAGTACCCGAGTGTAGATCCAAAGTTATTTGCCTAAGCTATGGTTTCTGTTTAACCTTTTATTCTCAGAACATGATTGTAATTCTTCGATCTCTCCAACTATGTCAGAGAATCTTGGCTACATCAAGCTTCTGCAATCCGTTGCATACACTTCGCCTTGAAACTTCGGGTCATAACTACACACATCTTCGGTTTACTTCGCTAGTTTCACATATTAAAAATTAATTGGGCACATATAACGTCAACTAGGGACATCGAGATTTCATTATCAGCTGTTGATAATGATCCCAAACATCCCATCATCATCACTCAGTTCTTGAACTTTGGAACCTGAACCAATTCTTAGCTAATAGCCAACTTGCTGTTTCTTAGAATTACTGTGAAAAGTTAGAACGTTGAACTATATCATGAGCATAGCGTAAAGAAGTTAACCTGCTGCAGTTTTTTTTCTTGGTCCATATCACACAAAAGCACATTCAGCGCGGAAAGCTGCTGTGCCAACAGTCTGCATATCCAGGAGAATCGAAACTGGTGTCCTACTCGTCCACCCACTCTCACTGAGTGGCCACAGCAACCCTACATATGGCGAGCCATTGGGTTTTTCCTCCTTGGGCCTTCTGCCTCTTTCTGCTCGTTGGACACATCATACATCACATCCTATCGTCTTTTTCGTTCTGTAACAATGGTTTCTCTGCCGTTTTTCTCCTCAGTTCGCGTCTCTGAAAAAAAAAATCTCAACGTGTTTATTCGAGACCTTGAAGCCCAGCAAGTTAATTCTTCGCCATGTCCGAGGCCGAAGCTCTGGCCGGCCTGAGGGTGGCCTGCAATATCTTCCAAGTCATCAGCTTTTCGAAGGAAGTCATCGAGCTCTTCCATGCCTTCTATGAGAATCGCAACCCTGACCCCAGCATAACTGTGACCACATCCGATTTGACCAAGGCAATCGATGATCTGTGTAACTCTCTGAACCAAAAGCAAACCTCGAACGCCGGAAATGACAACGAAATTGTTTTGATCAAAAAGGATTGCATCTCCTTTGCTCGATAGCTCAGGGATAAGCCCGACAAGGATTTTGGAGGCGTCATGCGGAAGAAAAGGAAGCCCGTGTCTTTGCCTTCGCTCGTGCGGTGAAGTGGGCGGTTTTGAAGAAACACGAAGTCAAAGAATTGACACGGCTCTTTCAAGCATATCAAAAGGTCCTAGAAACTCGCTTGCTTCAACGCATCTGGTGAGAACATCTGACCGTGCAAGGCATTTACTTACAACCGTTCCTGCTAACCTTGTGGTATAGTACTCAAAACGACGCACTGCAACTTACCAGGACAAAGCCTTTGCCAATCTCGACAACACTTTCCAGCAATGTATCAGGGCTCTGGCATTAGGTGGCACGCGCTTGACCGAGATCTTCCGCAAACAGTCGGAGCAGACCGCCGAAGCAGTCGAGAAGTTGGCTTCTCACATCACGATAGAGGCGAAGAAGACGCGCGATGAGATCTTGTGTGAAAGTCAAAGGCATCGAGAGGAACTCGTGTCCAGGACTAAGGAGACCCATGACAAGATCTTAAAGCTAGCAACTGACACCAGAGCACTGGCTGAGCTTATCCGAGAACAACCTGATCTATTCAAGGAGCACTTCACACAGCAAGCAAATGAAGTCTTTCATGAATTGGCCTACCATGTCACCACAGAGGCTCAAGTCACACGCCAAAGAATCGATGAGACTTCTGCATATAAGCAGCTACTCGAGAGCCTCTGGTATCCAGCGATGGATGAGCGTATAACCAGATTGTCTATTCACATAGTAACACATTTTAGTGGATATTTGGCCAAGACCAGCTCTCAGACGAAGATGATGAGGATGACAACACAAGGAGATGGGATCGTCTGAGCGAGAAAGACCATCAGTCATTCTCCGAATGGTTCAACTTACCCTTCGACTCCGATGGCCGAAAGGTGTGTTGGATATCTGGAAAGGTGGGATCGGGGAAGAGTACTCTGATGAAGTTCTCACTTGAAAATCCCATAACTCGGCAGAGGCTTGGCGCATCCGCTTTGGTACTCTCTTGCTTTATATGGAGTGCCGGCCAGCCAGTTCAACGAAGCTTACAGGGTATTGTCCTCTCATTGCTTCATCAACTCGTCACCCAAGATCCGACCATTGCAGATACCGTGCTCACAAACATTCCAACCATACAGATCGAGAGATGCAATGGAGATTGGTCTCTCATAGGGCTGCGTACTACAATTAAATCCGCTCTCGAAGCAGCCAACCGACCCGTATACATATTTATTGATGGACTCGATAAGTTGGGTTCTGCAAAGGGCCCAGAAACGGTTCTAGACTTTGTCGACGAACTTTCCGGCATAGACAATCTCAAACTATGCATCCCGAGCCGCCCGAGCACTCTTCTCAGCAGCACTTCAAGGGAGTACTATCATTACAACTTCAAGACTTGACGTACCGAGATATCTACACATATGCTTCTGACACTCTGCGGAAATACTTCAGTGAAATTAAGAATGATGTAAGTCTATACGATATAGTCACGGAGGTATGTCAAAAGAATGACGGCGTATATCTCTGGGTCGCCCTTGTCGTCAGGAGTCTGGTTGATGGCATAAAATTGGAGATACCCCTTCAGAACTCAGAAAGCGGTTGCAGGCGCTACCACGGGATTTACATGCACTATACATTGAGATGTGGCGGCGTCTCAATGACAATGAGCCTATCTACCGTGAGGATGGTGCCAGGTTCCTTAACCTGGTTCTCGCCTACAAGGATATGACCGCACTAGGGCATCCCTTAGATGGACTCACTGTAGCGCTTCTTGGGCTGGCTTCGGATGAACAACTTCGGTCCAAGATCTTGCAAGATCCTAACTATGAGTTTTCTCCTAATGCCTGGGTTTCTCACTATTACTTGATGAGGACCCCTATCATGACACGATGTGCTGGCTTGTTCGACGTCACAAGAATACGTTGTGGGCTTCAAGAAGTAGAGTCCGCTGACCTGATCCATCGTTCCGCCAAAGCGTTTCTCCAAAACGATGATTGCGGTAGTAGAATCATGAGATATGATCAATCAACCTACCAAGCACGTGTGTAGAGTATTAGCCTGGCCTTCATCGCTTTACATCGCTTAGATTGGCTTTGCAATAAAACTAGCCAAGATATTTAGATATTACCGGGCATGACAACATATGTGGGTAATAAAGGTACTCGCTACTACGCTTTTGTGTCTCGCTGGCGCCCTTCGGATGCTTGCAACTTCCTTCGGTCGTCCCATGGGCGAGCTCTTCAATCAGATGATTTTTTTTCTTTACCCAAACCGCTTCTTGATATCAGCGCGGTAGAGCTTGCGCATCAAATGGATGACTACTTTTGGCTGATGGGCATGCATCCTTGTCCAGGGGATAAGCGACGAGTAAGTCCAGCATCAGCCTTAGGCATGTTAGGGGCAGCCTCTACAGACGGCTTCTTCGATTTCATTGCTTCCTGTCTTCGTAGGTTCGAGTCAGAACTAGCTCGTTCCATCCATGAGCCCATCTCAACTGAATATAAGTACTACCTGATTGCTTCATTAGCTTCTTGGCGTTATTGGAACGACAAAGATCATACGAGAGAACGGCTTTTCGTTATACGGTCTTTAGTTGCAAGTTCGTCATGTGCACAAGACCAGCCTTATTACCTGGTCCCCGCTTGACCTAAGGTATCACTTAGTGGCCTGCACACCACTAAGTGAACTCTGCCGATCCCTATTATTAGCAGCTCCAGTCTTTCTTGACGTAAATGCTGATGTTGAAAGTGCTCCTGAATTACTCGATGACATATGCCAGTTGCTGGTTTGGATGCTCCAGTATAATGTTGGAAGGAGTCTTGACGACAAAGCTCTACCTCTGTCTTTTTGATAATGTCATGTTCCCACATGATCTATTCAAAATTGATATCTATCCATTCGCTCTCCTTTGCTCCTACATCATCGAAGACAACCATCGGTTTCTGATTATCGAAGCAAATGCAGGTTACATACTTTGTTTCTGGCAACAGTTTTGCCTACGGATTGAGGGATCAGACAGTAAAAGGGCAACTCAATTCTCTCTTCGGCTACACCATTATCCTGTGAATAAAACAGCAAGAGTCTGTTGTGTATGGACGCGTGGTATATGGCTTCGGGAGCGGCAACCATCCAAGGAGCTAATTAATGTCGAAAATATCGTAGTGTCAACGGAGGATCAGAGTTCTTGCCTTCTAGCAACGTCATCCGATTTTCAGGTATCAAAAAAATAATCAATTGAATTTACACATTCCAAGTCTGCCATCGGTGGTTGAGGAGTCGAGCTGGACAGGCAAACTTTGCTTGTTGGACGACTTCTTCCTGGATTTGAAGAAGAAAGGGCATATAGTGCAGTTCTCAAAAATGGTTGTACAATGGCCTCCAAAATCATTCCAATCCGGCCACTATCGTGGCTACACCAAATGCTCGAAGGAGTGGAAGAGAAGAAAGGGTTCTGCTTACGAACACACGTAAAACCTGGGATTATATGAATGAGCAGCTTGTGGTATGTAACTTAGGGCACAGTGGTCATCAGCATGGACCTTTCTCTTCCCGTTGCCTTAGGTTAATATCATCAGATCTTGGAGGATGGCTATCATGGATCTTCTCTTTCACTCAACAAGGATGGGCCTGAAGTAATCGGTACAAGTGGTGGACGCCCATATAATCCGCTGAACATGTGCTGTGATGAAACCTACTTTGTGTTAGTGGTCAAGCGGAGTTTTATAGATATGCATTCAGCAACGGTTCTTGGACCAAGCTTGCACTGTATCGAGACGATTCTCTTGAAGACAATGGCCTTTGAGGGAGAATGCTTCCTAGATAATTTCCAACTCATTTTTAGAAGAAATTTACCTGACCGTGAATTGAGGTTAAACCTTGGTTTAATTTAGACTACAGTACCTGCCGAGTTGAACCCTGCCTTGACCGATTGATCCTTAACTATTTGGCGCTATCGCAGCTCGATGGTGTGGCAGCACCTCCTTTGGACCATCTAACTGCCTCCCTTGAGCTGTGGCGCAAGATTCCCGGCACGCATCCAAAAAGATCTCTCTCAAAGGAACAACCACCATGTTTATGGCAGAGACTCTCAGAGGCCTCTCCAAGGCCTGCAATATCTTCCAGATCATTGGTTTCTCAAGAGAGTCATTCATATTTTTAAGGATCTCTATGAAAACAAGTATCCTAATCCGAGCTTGAACGTCGAAGCAACTGAATTGCTCAGCACAGTGGATGCTCTCCAGAAATTGTTAGACGACAGAGGAACGACACAACTGGACAATGGCATTGTTTCTGTTACTGAGGAGTGTATTCAGACTGCGGAGCAGCTGAAAAGCAAGCCACGTCAGCGGCCCGGGCAATCTTAAAACATCTCGTCCGGTTACGTTGATTCGCACCTTGAAGTGGATTGCGGGAGACAAGCAAGGAGTTGAGGAACTGGAGAAATTTTTAGCTACACAACAGAAGCTCTCGAGACACATTATTGCATTGTATTTGATGAGTTGACTCTAGCTGGGTTCATCTGTCCACCATCTGGTGAAGTTTCATGCTGATAGCAGATAAAGAACCATGATGATGCTAACTTGCTCACACAAGACAAAGCATTTACCAGTGTTAGTGAGAGATTCCAGGATCAATCGGAGTCTTAAACTTTGTTAACAAATTATGCAACGGCATCGCAGCACTCAAACTCTGTCTCTCCAGCCATCCTGAACCTACCTTCCAATTCCACCTCAACCCCTGTCCTTCTATATGGCTCCAGGACTTGACAAGGGAGGATGTGAAGAAATTCGCCCACTCTAGCCTCCAAAAATATTTTTGAGGTTGTTATCAAAACGCGGAGATGCTATGTTTGGCTGATAGAAACAGTTTGATGAGTCATTGCGCATCTTTGGACTGTGCTTGTAATCAAAAGCTTTCAAAGGGGAATAAGCCCTTTGAGCTCTCTCGAGGTGATTCATGAGCGGCAAAGACAAACTCCACGGGATATATACGGGCTATGTAACAGCATGCGAAATCATCTCAATGACGATGAAACCATTCATCATGAATGTGTAGCAAGGATCTTAAATAATGTCTTCGTTTGCGACCGTCTGCAGTCTCTGTTCATTGTATTCCACCTTACTCTGCCATTTATCATGCTCTCGTCAGACTTGGATTGCCGGTAACGAATCTGTCAGGACGTGAATTTTGATGTTGTCAAGGAAGACTGGGAAGCTCATCAAGGTTCAATTATCTCCCTTGTGACGACCCAATGTGCAGGTTTACTTGAGGTCTGGTCCGTGAGGAGGATCAGATTTATTCACTGATCTGTAAAGGAGTTTCTCGAGAACGCAAAAAAAAAAAAAAAGATCAACGAAGCCTTATTTCAAACCATACCACACTCTAGGACCAACTTCGTGAGTTATCTCTCTCGGGAACTGCTCTATATCGCTTGGCATTATGGGTGGATCGCTATTATCCACCCCTGAAAGGGATAGTCTCGGATATCTGCTGGATCACAGGCGCCTCAACTACAATAGGTTGTATTATGTTCTGAGGGCCATATACTTCCAGATATTTCTTCCAAGTTTAAACTCCAGAAGGAAAAGCTACTTCAACTCGCATTTGAGCTCAACGGGCATTGTTGGCTAGGACGCTATCCACACAATACTTTTCCTATTGAAGAGTATTCCAGTCCCCACATGGATACACTGGGAATTGCTGTACTTCTGGGTAGTATGGAACTCGCTACATATATCCTTGATCGACTGGAAACTGAGCCTGTCATTTTATTTTGTGAGCCGCTGTCTGTAGCATACAAAAGTTACCTGATCATCACGGTATGCAGCTTTATGTTTTCTGGTGTCTGAACTTCCTATGTCATTCTCGAACAAGAAGTCCATACAAGGCTGCCAGTGATTGAGTCATTAATCAACAGATGGGCAGCCGTTGGTCACGAAAACGTGATGATAGTTTCTGCCGATGCCTTCGACGTAAAAGCAAGAACATGCTCACCTTTAGTGGCACTTGTCTCGTTTGGGATCAACTGCCAAGAAGAGGATCTCAACCTTAAGTATGGTAAATGACTATAAGACTACTGTATCTTGGTTCTGGACGGCGCCTAAAAGACATGCTGCTTTTTACCCTATCGAAAGGCGTCAATCACGTCATGGCAATGGGTGACGCAATCACTCGGGATCCTCATGAGTTTGGCATACCATATTCCCCCCACAACCATATCGTCATTGCTATTAAGGCGAATTCGATACACTTTCTCAGTCTTTGCCTTTAGATTTTGCTCTTTCTCGCTTTACCAAAGCCGCAAAGCCTGCACAAGATCTTCGGGAAAGGCTTCTAAGGCCATTGAGAAGCAAGCCAGCATACTATAAATCTACTACGTCAAGGATCTTGATAACCATTTAGAAGAGGTTATCTACATCCCCACAGACAGTCAAGTGTCGGACATACTCCCCACGATACAGGACTTCACCGTTTCCCCATGGTCCCAGTTCTGATTATCCTTAAGTTATAAACATCCCTCAGCTTGTTCCAGTTCTTGATCAGATTGCTGAGGATGTAAAAATACACCATGGATGAGACAGCAGAGGATGTGTAGAAAAGAATCTAGAGTGAAAATCTTGAAGAGGCACAAAAGGTGATGGACACTCCGGGTGGCTGGCCCCCTCAACCATTTGAAAGTGGCCGTTATGTGAAGCATGACGCATGTTTGAAGGAATGGGAAAGAAAGCGCGGAGAGGAATAGGCCATGGTCATTCTACGCATGCACAGTTACGTCTTTCAAGGGAGATATGCTGGAGGGGAACTTGAGTTGAGGCCACAGACTATAGGAACTTGGACACTACCCAAACAATATCACACATGTATGGTTGGTTACCACACACTCTTCAACCCAGCTCAGCCCCAAATGTATTAACTCTACACCTTTTGTCTGCTCACCGATGCCTGCAGCTGGTGTACGCACATGCTCTGGAACCACGACCCATTCCGGAGTCTGAACTTGTATGTACAAGTCTTTTTAAATCAAGATGACCGAGACTGCAGATTTAGCCCAGGCACGAGAGTGAAAAAGTACCTCGGCGGCAATCATGCTTGTGCGGGTGGGAGGGGATTTCACTGCGAAGCATCCGACTTAGAATGGGAGAGAGGATATGACTTCGAGAATCCAAGTGCAGCTGGGGCTTTGTAAAAGAGGAAAAAAAAGTACAGTATCCAATCTTAATCTTGTTGATGTCATTAGAATGATTAGCAGAAGGGTTTGTTCTTAGCGGGTTTGACCATTTTTGAGCGTTGTTATCTCTTGCTCAAAGGGGACAATGTTGAAAGGAGGTAGTAGGAGAGTCTCAAATGCATGTGACAAATCACTTCATCGGCAAGTCGCTACCATTGGCTGAAATTCTCCGAGGGTTGTGGGGCAGAATCTTGATGCGCCAAGCAACAAGTTCGGCTGTGAACTTCGAGATGGCATTTCTGCGGCCGGGTTTGAATCTCAGTGGGGCAAGACTTGGCAGACTCAGGGTCGCCACCAATCCTTGCAACCTTATTACAGCCATTACCGACGGGTACTCTGTCCTCACGGTTCAAGTGCCGGCTGCTGTGACATTCACATATGCCAATAGTTCAGCTCTTCTGTTGACTTACCTGCCCGAGCCACCCTAGTGTGCTGCTCCAATGGCCCTTCGTCTTCCAGCTGCGGTTGCTCGGCCATTGCGGCCGCTCACCATTGCGAAGCCGTCGCAGCAACAAACGCGATGGCTTGCAACGCCAGTATATCCCGTCACTAGCCAGGTTTCTCGGGGACCAACGGCAATGGTCTTCCTCAACATGGGCGGTCCGTCGACACTCGATGAAGTGGAAGATTTTCTCAGCAGGCTATTTGTGAGTCACCGCGATCCGTCTCCCTCTCTGAATATCTGTGTCTCTCGTTAACCACCCCTTAAACGATAGGCAGACGGTGACCTGATCCCTCTCGGGCGCTTGCAAAGCTACCTCGGCCCCCTCATCTCGAAGCGCCGGACGCCCAAGATCCAACAACAATACGCCGCGATAGGTGGTGGCTCACCAATCCGTAAATGGTCAGAATACCAATGCGCTGAGATGTGCAAGATCCTGGACCGCATCTCGCCCGAGACGGCGCCGCACAAACCGTACGTGGCGTTCCGGTACGCAAACCCGTTGACGGAGCACACGTACCGGCAGCTGCTGGCCGACGGGTTCGGCAACGGGCGCGGTGGGCGCGCTGTCGCCTTCACCCAGTACCCTCAGTACTCCTGCTCGACGACTGGCAGCAGCCTGAACGAGTTGTGGAAGTGGCGCCAGCGGCTGGAGGGCAAGTCCGGCAAGTTGACGGAGGACGGACATGACGGCACCATTCAGTGGAGCGTCATTGACCGCTGGCCAGTCCATCCTGGCTTGATCGAGGCGTTTGCCCAGAACATTGAGGCGAAGCTGGCGGAGTATCCGGAGGAGAGGAGAAACAAGGTTGTGTTGCTGTTCTCAGCACACAGCTTGCCCATGTCGGTGGTAAATAGGGGTAAGGTTCTTCGCTCCTTAGCTCTGCGCATCGTCCTGTTAACCCCTATCTCCCAGGTGACCCCTACCCCGTCGAGGTAGCAGCAACAGTGCACGCGGTGATGAACCGCCTGAACCACGTCAACCCGTATCGAGTGTGCTGGCAGTCCCAGGTAGGCCCCCAGCCGTGGCTCGGGCCGCAGACATCGACGACGGTGGAGGATTACATCGCCAAGGGGCAGACAGACCTGTTGTTGATCCCGATTGCGTTCACATCGGACCACATCGAGACGCTGTACGAGCTGGACGAGGAGATCATCGGCAAGTCGGGCCATGCGGACACGGTCAAGCGTGTGGAGAGCCTCAATGGCAACCCTGTCTTTATCCAGGCGCTGGCCGACCTGGCAAAGCAGCACCTCCAGAGCCGGATGCCCTGCTCGACGCAGATGGGGCTGAGGTGTCCTGGCTGCAAGAGTGAGCGGTGTGCCGAGTCGAAGAAGTTTTTTGCTAGACAGCAGGTATAAAGAGCAGTCGCTTTTATAATGCTGGTGGTGTATATTATGACTACGTTATGTGCTTAGACTAGGGCTGGTGACCGTTTTACAGGGCATGAAACAAGGAATGGGTCAATAAGAATGCTAACGAAGGCGTTCATTACTGCACTAACGGCTCTAGGTTTCCTTGATTCTGGAACTGCTGTGAAATATGACAATGTCTTGAATTCCTACCTGGTTTGATGTTTTGAAGGTGTTGACGGCTATTGGGGTGTTGTGGAACAGGCTTAGGAGCAGAGTACCAGATAACAAAGAAACATGACCGGTGTCAAAGTAGTTCACAAGCTTGTACCACCATTTAAAAGTGCTCTAGCCAATGAAGAGCGAAGTAAACAAGCAAATTGACTTGGGTCCAGAGCAATCGCCGATATCACCGAGGACTGCGTAATAACCAGAAGATAGAAGAACCCTATCAGCCGTGCCCAATGCTCAAACACATTGGCCCTTTTCTAAAAGGTCCGAATCAGCATTGACGTACTGACCTCCCTCTTCGATCAACCTTCCGTCACCACACCGGAAGACAACCGATGTCACCTTACCTTAAGAGTCGGGGTCCTGTGTCCTTTTGTTGCGGGCAGACACTGCAACTGTTGGTCCCCGCAGATCTCGTCTTTCCAAACAGGCAGGTGTTTGACTGGTTATAATATAGTCTTCCACACCAAGGCCCAGCTGCCGCCCAGCGAGGTTCGTTAATGAGCAGAATGCTGTGAGATATGGTGGGTGATAAAAAGAGTGTTGCTCGCAGTGGTAATGAGTTATTACTTGGACGTATCTCAGCAACTGTGCCAGTTGTCAAAGAGCTGCCAGCGGAGCGGGGGCAGTTGCTTTAGCGCCGCTGACGTGCTCGGTAAGGCGCTAATCAATTACTTAGATCTGTCGGAGTTTTTGCACCTTTCTTCGTGCTCAGTTGATGTTTTTATCTTTTAGCCATTAGGTACCGTTGAGGCCCTCTTCCTAGCTTGATCTGGGCTACATCTGTCGGAGAAAGCAGTCAACTGCACTGCGTTAGTTAGGGAGCATCGCTATCAAGCTTGGGCTGTTGAGCTGGCGCTCCCGCCATCTGCTAGAGAATACATGTGCTTCTACACTGCTGGGGTTTAGCACAACACAGCGGCCCCATACCGAAGTTCTAGCTCGCAATCAGCTTCCTGGATGACGGCGTCGCGCTACTCTTAGCCTTCTCATTTTTTTTTTCCGTCTAAACTACACTCTCTCGTATACCCCAATCACGAATTGGTAACCCCAATTGGAAACCTGCGGGCCCGTCTTCCTGCTTCCATTGCATAGTGATGGCACCGTCGCCGACGCTGAAGCCTACGACTCCAACGCCGGCGGCGACGGAGGACGAGTGGGGAAGCCCCGGAGTCAAGTCAACGCCGACGACGCGATCGGTCTCGGAGCGCGCAGGAAGCGGATACCATACTGGCAGTACTGTGTCCCCGGCCGCCGAGCCGAATGTTAGGGAGGAGGCGACGGAGTTTACGGGGCTGTTGACGCTGAGTGGTTCGGCTGGTCGTGGTGATCGAAGAGGGGAGGGCGGTGGGGATGGTGATGATGGGCCGGGGGGTAATTGGACGGGGCATGGGGAGTTTGAGGGGTTGCCTTGGTGGAAGAGGCCTTCGGTAGGTTGGGATAATGGGAAAAAGCTGAGATGCGTGGCTGACGGTGACAAGGTTTGGTTCCTCGTCGTACCATATGCACTCTTTACGTTGGCCTTTGGCGGCTCCGTCGTGCCCAAGCTTAACCTGTACGACGAACCTACATTACCCCTGACGCACCTGTCAACATCTGGCTGATCCTTTATCTAGCATCGTCGACCTCATCTGCCAAAAATACCTGCGCGACCGGGCCGCTACAGACCCCAACTTCACCTTCACTCCCGTTGTGCCGGGCGGCAACAACCGGCAGTGTTTCGCCCCCGACGTGCAAAAGCTGGTTGCGAAGTTCTCGCTCGTCCTCTCCGTCACCTCTGGCATCCTGAGCTCACTCACTGCACCCAAGCTTGGCGCCCTCTCCGACCGCTATGGCCGCAAGCGCCTCTTGATCATCTGTTCCCTGGGCGGCATCGCCTCCGAGACGGTCACCATCCTCGCTGCCAGGCACCCCCAAACCATCGATTACCGTTGGATGATCCTCGGCTCCGTCTTCGACGGCCTGACTGGCTCATTCACAGCCGGCAGCGTGCTAAGCCATGCCTACGCCAGCGACTGCACGCCCCCCTCCCAGCGCGGCGTCGCTATCGGGTACCTGCACTCCTGTCTCTTTGCTGGGATAGCCTTCGGCCCCCTATTAGCAGGGTACTTCGTCGAATGGACGGGGTCGTTGGTGTCCATCTTCTACGTCGTGCTGGGTTGTCACCTCTTCTTCATGCTCTTCATCGGCTTTGTCACGCCGGAGTCGCTGTCCAAAAAGCAGCAGTGGCTTGCGAGGGTAAAGTATGCCCAGGAGCTGCAGGATGCTGCAATTGCTGCCGAAGCCTACGTCCTCGAATCAACCTCTTCCCCCCTCAATTCCCGCGGCGACCCGTTATCCTTCCTACTCAGCGGTATAACCATTCTCGCCATCAAAGCCTCGAACCCCTTCCGCCCGCTACGCATCCTCTTCGACCCCACGGACGCCAAAGGGACCCCGCAAGCGGATACCCGCCGAGCCCGCATGCTCCGTCGTAACCTATTAACTCTAGCGCTTACCGACATGGTGATACTCGGCTCGGCCATGAGCGCTGGCGGGATAATGGTCCTCTACGTGGAAGCAACCTTCGGCTGGGACAACCTGGAGAGCTCGCGGTTCATGAGCATGACGTCGCTGGTGCGAGTCACGGCGCTGATGGGGGTGCTGCCAGCGGTGAATTGGGTTTTTAGGACGAGACCGTTGAGGAAGAGGAAGGAGGAACTGGCACGGGCTGCTGCTGAAGGAGGGGAGGAAGAACCCAAAGAGCGTAACGCCGGCGCTGACACGCTCGATCTGTGGATTTTGCGCTGCGCCCTGCTGTCCGAAGTCATTGGCGTAGCGGGCTACATCTTTGCCCGCTCTGCACCGGTGTTTGTCGCGTCTGCCGTCGTTGCATCCCTTGGTGGACTTGGCTCAGCAACCATACAGGCTGCGCTGAGCAAGCATGTACCGCCTGAGCGGGTCGGCCAGCTTCTGGGAGCCATCGGGCTGCTGCACTCACTGGCGAGGGTGTTTGGGCCGATGGTGTTCAACCAGCTGTACGCAGCGACGGTGGAGACGGCGCCGAGGGCGTTTTTTATACTGCTGTGGTCTGTGTTTGCTGGCGCGCTGGGCGCGTCGTTTTTGGTGACGCCACATGGTATGTTTGACTTGTGTCTATTTCATTATGTCATTTGCTTTGAGTCGTGATAAAGTTGCTCATGCTAATGTGCGGGTATGCAGTGTATCTGAAGAGTGATGATGAGCTCAGTGACAGCCGTCCGTCGACCAGGGGGTCAAACCGTGTGCGACAGGATTTGTTGGAGGATGAGGAGCTTTTCCCAGAGACGAGATGAAAGTTTAGAACGAATAGATTTATGTGACTGAAGAGTAGCTAGGTAGATTTAGGATCATGATGGTAGAGGGCGGCTTTAATGTGGCAGTGGTTTCCTGTTCATCTCACCTTTAGAGGGATAGGGTCAAAGTAAGGGATCGGCCGGCAAGGCTTTTTGACCTTTACAAATTATCAGCATGGGTAGCAATTATCGGTAGTAGAATTTCATAGTTCACTGTCATACCTTTCATCTGTGCGTTATAATATTTTCTTTTCGTCGGTGTGATGGAGAATGAAGTGAAGCTAAAGTCATCCTGGCCATCAAGGTGTTAAGACTGAGGACGGTTTATGTGACCCACCCACATCATCGTTGCGGCGCCTTGCCTCACCTGAGTTTCCCCCAACCAACGCTCAGAGAAAGACCAACTAAAAACTTATAAATCACCGCATCCCCCAATCCGTCAACAGCTTCCTTCTTTCTGAGCATGCCCTCAACCAAAAATTCAAACTGGGGGAGGTTACTATCGATCACATTCCGTCGAAGCGTGTCAAGACCAACATTAAGAACCATTACACTCCACAAATCACCACCGGCTACAAGGAGACTCACACACAATCGTCCACTGTCAATTGCCACAATGACCACCAGTGCCCCATCCGGCGCCGGCGCCAGTGCTCGCAGCCATGACCCGGCGACAACACAAGAAAATAAGAAGCCTATCTATTTTGGTCCCTTTGAGGTGACCAGCCAAGTACGTTTTCCCTCACTTCCAATCCCTCTCCAGAGGCTTTGAGCTCTCTCACCAAAGTCCCTCTCCCGGACATCGGTGGCATGACCAACCCCAAACCCTCAACTAACTCCCTCACCCCAGGTCTTCCTCACAACCCGCCACTCCTTTGCCCTAGTTAACCTCAAGCCCCTCCTCCCAGG